>QWCK01000345.1_pt1 | contig 106539 bp, 99 predicted proteins | sample 1972571 | NCBI WGS metagenome assembly QWCK01 (sample SAMN09866710, study PRJNA288562) | Human gut metagenome isolate term2_stool, whole genome shotgun sequencing... | isolation source: gut | host: Homo sapiens | place: USA: California | reverse complement strand
AAGCACCCTGATCAAATATGAGGCCACAATAATTCCTGCCAGAGTGTAGATCATAGCGTTGTCAATGTTGATGTTGTTGGCCTTCCAGTATTGGATAAGGGCCGGCGGCACCAAAGTAATTACCGCACCAATAATTGCAATCAAAAGCATGGTGATAAAAAATTTTTTATATTTCATGTTTTCCTCCTTTTGTTTTGTTCATTATACCATAAGTGCAAGGGAATTTAATGAGTAAATACTGCAAAAATTAAAGATATAATTTTGCATGCCAATCGAATAAAAATTTTTGGCCGAAATTCTCCTTAAGCTTTTGCAACCAATCGGTCAAAATTTTTTGTCCGAAATAAATCGGACGCTACCTAAAATTTTGTTTTCTTGGGCAACAAGTTGCGTGAGTGAGCGTATGCCAATCGGTCAATTTCTTGGCGACCATTTCAGGATCGCCGCTACAGAAAATTGACCTCTTCGTCTTTCATGAACAATCTTCCTATCCACCTTGGACGGTTTTATTTTTACCAAACTTATAGAGGGCCTGACAAGTAATATACAGGATTATAATCCAAATTATTTGAATGACTAATCCCTTGCCGTAATTTTGGTCCATGGCCCCTGACAAGATCTTGCTTGGCAGGTAATAGATATAGGCGAAGGGCGAATAGAGGGAAAGTTTTTGAATTAAATCTGGAAAGAAATCTATTGGCATGAGCGACCCGCCAAGGATTGCAAAGATTTCAAAGATCAGGTCCCTCATGGTGATGGTCTTTTTCACCCAAAAACTCAAAAGCCCTATTAGCATTTGGACCAAGAATAAAATCACATAGCCGGCCAGGGCTGACAAAATCCCAAAAAATATGTGCCTGATCTCGCCCTTATAAAAAATTGTGTAAATCAAAATATAGGCGGCCATGGGCAAGGCTGATGTCGTGATAAAGATGCCCAGCTTTTCAAAAAACTTCATCAATATATAGTTGACCGGCCGTGATATCCAGATAATTATCTCCCCTGAATTTATGCTGGTCCAGACCTCATAGCAGATGTACATGGCCGGGGTAAAGACCAGTGTCAATATGGACAGGGCCAAAAAATACATCATTATGCTGGACAAGGTAAAGTCGCTGGCCAGCTGGTCAATGTTTGCAAAGCGCCAAAAGTAAAAGCTAATAGCAATTTGGATCCCAATCGACAGGTAGGAAAATTTGTAATTGTGGGCGAAGGCCTTGCGTTCGAGCTTGCCCATTTTAAAAAGTCTCAAGTATTTTTTCATCTTAATTACCTGCCCCCGAGTATAGGCTCATTGCTTTTTTAGCAAAAATCCTAAATAAAATTTTCATTAATACAAAGGACAAAAAACTGACCAGCAAATAAATTTTGTAATCCACCCTTGCAAAGGCAATCTTGGTCGGAATAGTACTCATAAGCGCCAGAGGAATTATATAAATAAAAAACTTGTAAAGGCCCTTGGGGAAAATATCCGTGGGATAGGACTTGGCCTTTAAAAATGAAAAAGTTAAGTCCCTGATATAATAAATTTCCCCTAATTTAAATGCTAATAAAGAAAAAGAATTGTACATAAATTGCAAGGTCAGGGTCGCAAAAACCGATGTTGTTAAAGCGACCAAGACCAAGAAAGCCGATAGACCATAAGCAATAGACGAATAGATGATAATGGCGAGGCCAAGAACAGCGTTAAGTAAAATATAAATAAAATTCATCCGACTTAAGACCAAAATCGCAAATGGACTCAGGCCCTTGGTAATCATGACATCAAATTCGCCAGAGATAATCTTGTATTCCAGGTCCCTAAAGCCAAAAAATATTTCGCTAACCGCCAGCGACACCATATTAAAACCGACCATGAGGCTGATTTCCTCTACTCCCCATCCGTCAAATCTAACTCCCATGCCCTTGATGGATAGCCAAAAGACCAGGGTCGACATTATGGAAATAAAAAAATCGAAGACGCTTAAAATCGCATCACTTTTAAAAACGGTCTTTTCCTTTATATATAGGATAAAATACCTGCGTAAAATTTTTAGCCTATGGCTGATAGTAGTCATACAAAATATCCTCCAAGTCTGGCTTAGAAAAAGAGTAAGAACCTATGTCAAAATGAGCGGACAAAAACTCTCCTGCAGATTTAGCTTGGTCAGCAGGCAAAATATACTTGTATTCGCCTTGGATTTCTTCCACAAAAAATTCTTTTAAGTCATCGAGTTTATTGGTCGAAGTTAAAACCATCTTCTCTGCCAACTTTTCCTTGAGCTCGGTCCGAGTCAGGTCGATTAGCTTGTGGCCCCTGTTGATTAAAATAATTTTATCGCAAAGCTTCTCCACATCAGTCAGATCATGGGTGGTGATTAAAATCGTCTTGCCCTCAGTCCGAATGCTGGATAAAATTTCGCGGAAGGCTAGCTTGGCCTGGATGTCGAGGCCTAAAGTCGGCTCATCATAAATAAGTAAATCGGGTTCGTGGATCAGGCTGGTCAAAATTTCGATCTTGATTCTCTGACCCAAGGACATGGTCCTAACGGGCTTGTCTAATAAATCGCCAGCGGATAAAATTTCCACGTATTTATCCAGAGTCCGCTGGTAATCTTTGTCGGAAACATTGTAAATGTCCTTCATCAAAAGCAGAGACTCCTTGGCCTTTAGATTAAACCAGAGGGATGACCGGTTGCCAAACATAAGTCCATAATGCTTGGATAAGTCCTTGATATCGCGACTTGGTTCATAGCCCATCACATCCAAACGACCAGAGTCCGGCGTCAGTATGCCAGCAATCATCTTTATAATTGTGGACTTGCCAGCCCCGTTTGGCCCGATGAGTCCAGCAATGCTTGCTTGGCCGACGTCAAAAGAAATATCCTCCACGCCCAGCTTGCCCTTGTATAATTTTGTAACCCCGTCAAAAGAAATAACCATAAAGCCTCCTTGTTGAATTTATTATAGCATAAGTGGGTGGAATGTAGAAATGTTTTGCGAGCGATTGCAATATTTTTTCCATCTTTTGCGGACAAGTGCAATTATTTTTTCATCTTTTGATAACGATCGCAATTATTTTTTCAAATTTTCCGTGCATAAAAATCGAAAAAAATTCCCCATTCGTAATTCAAATCACAAAAAACTTTGTCAATTTTCTTGCATTTTTCGGGCTTTAGTATTAAAATATACTCGAGGTGATATTGATGAAGAAGTTATACACTGGCAAGACCAAGGATGTATATGAAATTGACGACAAGACTGTTCTTTTAAAGTTTAAGGACGACGTAACTGGCAAGGATGGAGTTTTTGATCCGGGCGAAAACCACGTTGGCCTAACTATGGAAGGCGCTGGCAAGAGTGCTGTTACTATGACAAAATATTTTTATGAAAAGTTAAACGCTATGGGCGTTAACACTCACTTTGTTTCAGCTGATATTGACAAGAACGAAGCCGTTGTTAGAAAGGCTAAGGTTTTTGGCAAGGGCGTTGAAGTTATCGTTCGCTACAGGGCTGTGGGTTCTTTCATTAGACGTTATGGTCTCTATGCTGAATCAGGCGACAAGCTTCCTACTTATGTTGAAATTACTTTGAAGGACGACGATAGAAACGATCCTCTCATTACAAAAGATGCTCTTGCAATTTTGGGCATTATGTCCAACGACGAATACGAAGAGCTTGTTAAGCTGGCTGCAAAGACTGGCGATTTTGTTAAGGAAGAGCTGGCCAAGAAGGGTCTTGAACTTTACGATATCAAGTTTGAATTTGGTATGGTCGATGGCAAAGTTGCTTTGATCGACGAAATTTCAGGCGGCAATATGCGCGCTTACAAGGATGGCGAATACGTAGAACCTTTGAAACTCGAAAAGATTTTCTTGGGTTAATATTACATTTATATTAAGTAGATAAGACTAGCGTTTACGGACGCTAGTTTTTGGTTATATATGTAATATAAATACGAATATGTATTATAAGATACGAGGAGGTATATTATGAGAAAAACTTTAAGCATTATGCTGGTTAGTTTGCTTGCTATTTTTGCTTTTATGTCAACCGACGTTAAGGCAAATGATATGGTAGATTACCTAGTAGAAAAGAAAATCGTTGAAGGTGATGGAAGTGGCGATTTGAAATTGGATTCACCTATCGACAGGGCTTCTTTTGCAAAGATTGTTGTCTATGCAATTGACCAAGTCGAACTTGCAGAAAAATTAAAACCTGCTGCTCCTATTTTTAAGGACATGAAGGCTGGCGGCTGGGCAAATGGTTTTGCCAATGTTGCAGCTACCAAGGAAATCGTAAATGGTTACCCAGGAAATCTTTTTGCTCCAAGTGATTTTGTTACTTACGAACAAGCTATCAAAATGCTAGCAGTTGTTGCAAACGGATCTGACCTTCCTAAGGTTGAAAAGGCTCCTGGTCAAACTTGGGCTACTCCTTACATTGAAAAGGCTAGCGAACTTGGAATTTTAAAACACTTAAATGTTACAGACTACAAGGCAAATGCAAAACGCGAAGACGTTTTCAACATGCTTTATGAAGTTCTACAACTTAAAAATCCTACACCACAAGCTTTAAATATCAGAGCTATTGTTAGCGAACTTACAGATGAAGGCGCTAAGCTCCACATTTTAAATGCTGGCGATGCCAAAGACTTAAAAGTTGGCGATGAAGTTGCCTTTAAATTTGCCAAGGAAATCAATCCTGCAAATTATTTGGGCAAGGCTATTGACTTTAAATTTGAAGGAAGCGAAGTCAAGGAAGTTAAAGTTGCCAAGGAATACGAAACTCTAACCGGTTCAATGACAATCGGCAGAGACGGCAGCCTATATATGAACGGCGAAAAACGTGGCTATGTTATCGACGAAAAAGAAGGCGCTGAAGACAGGCTTCTAAACATTGTTTACAATGGAAAGAATTATTCACTTGCAAACTTTAGAGCTGATGCAAATGACAAGGCCGACTTTGGTCAAGTTACAGTTCACAACTCAAAGGTTGTATTTATCAACGCTTTTAACTTCAAAGAAGCTGCACCTGTTGTAGATTTCAAGGGCAGAGATATCTATGTTGTTAGAGATGAAAATCCTAAGCAAAGAAAGAAATTAAACCTAAGCGAAATTTGGGTTTATGACCGCAACGAACTTACAAAGGGAACTGACACTTCAATTTCTATTGACGACGTTCTCCACTTCTATGACAATGACAAGGTTGTTGTTACCAAGAAGACTCTAAGAGATGTTGAATTTAGAATTCAAAACGGAATTATCATGGTTGACGGCAAAGAATTCCCACTTGCTGACAAGGATGGATTTAGAGCTGTTCTAAACCTACAAGACAACACTTATGACACAGTTGTTCCTACCAAGATTAATTCTATGCCAACACTGCTTTCAATGGCAGGTCAAAAGAACACAATCGCTGTTGATATTTTTGGCAATGTTCAACTTATCAGGGGCGACCTCTCACAAAAAGAAGAGTTCATGATCGTTGACGCTTTGACAGCTAGCGAAGTTCGTCTAAAAGATATGACCAACCGCACTATCGAAGTTAAAGACAGCCTAGGCATGTCAATCAAAGATGGCAACAGAGTTATCAAGCTATCAGACTTAAATGTAAATGATTTGGTTTACGTTTTCTCAGACAAAGATGGCGTTAAGAAGATTGCTAAGGTTTCAACTCTAGGCGAATCAGCCAAAGTTGACAAGGCTGGAGACAATTTCAAGATTGACCTTGCTCCAAGTCGTGGACGTTTTGCCCTAATCAATGTTGATGGCAAGACCTATGAACTCAGCAAAGACAGCTTTGTCCTAATTAAATCAGGCAACACTTACAAGTTTACAGACCTAGACTTTGTAAGCAAATACGCCAACAAGGATAAGGACCTAATGGCATCAATCGTTACAACTGCTGATTTCGAAGCAGCAAACACAGGAGTTAAGCTCCCACTATCAGCTCGTAATGATTTAATCTACGCTATCCTCTTTGAAAACTTTGAAGAAACTCAAAGCGTCAAGGAAGACGTTGTTGTTAAAATGACAAACGGCTTTGACCAAAAGCTAGACAAGGCAATTATCGCTGAAGACATTAACGGCAATGCTGTTTCTTATGAAATTTTCAAAAACGCTAATATCGAAATGCTAAATCCAAACGACATCGTAAAGCTTTCACTTGGCGAAGATGGCAAGGTTGTAAAGGCTGAAAAGGCAATTACTCCAGATATGAGAGTTTACCTGATCAAATCTGTTTCAGAAAAAGACGGCATTACAACTGTTGAATTCACAAGAGAAGAAACAAATGAAGAATTTACAAAAGTCTTGGCAAGAGATGCAAAAGTATTTGGTCGCCTCGAAGAAGGTGCCAAGATGCGTATGATGGTCGTAAACGACGACATCGCAGTTCTTGAAATCGTAAAATAAATCTAAGATAAAAAATATAAACGGGGCGAAATTTTAGGCCAGCTTTTCTGGCCTAACCTCGTTTTTTTGTCAGAAAAATTAAAACGCTTTAAAGGAGGAAATTATGAAAAAACTATTAGCCATAGCTCTAGCCAGCCTCATGGTCTTTAGCCTCATGATACCGGTCAAGGCTGCCAAAGAGGACTCGGCCAAGCTGGAAGAATTAATGAAATTGACCAAAAAAATATTTTCTATCGCCAATGACTTTGACGATATATCGACAAGTGTAAAGGATGATTCCTATTCCATAGTCTGGGCTTACAAGGACGAGAAAAAATCCGAACGAGTCCGGGTCCAATACGACAAAAAGGGAAATCTCATAGACTTTTATAATTATATGAACACTGACGCCAAGACCAAGTCAGTCATAAATAGAACTGACGCGGAAAAATTGGCCACAAAAACCCTAAATGCCCTTTATCCAAAGAAGGCCTACGATTTTTACCTGACTGACATCCAAGCGACTGGCGAGACTTTTACTTGTGAATTTGGCTACAAGTACAAGGACCTTCCAATTTATATGGCCAAGATCTATGTGGAAGTCAACAGTAAAAACGGAAAAATCCGATCGGTCTACAGTCAGTCTCTGGGCAGGCTGATAAATGATATTGACTTCAAGGACCTTGAATTTAAAAACCCTGCAGACAAGGCCTATGAAAAAATGCTGGAGGCAAATCCCCTTTATCTTTTCTTGGAAAGAAATGACGATGATAAGCTTTACCCTTACTACAGCTTTTTAAATACGACTCCAATTATCGACGCAAATACTCTGGAACTTTTGGATATGCCCATGTACTTTGGCTATGGGGCAGCGGAAGATGCAAAATCAGAAAATGCCATGGATTCCCTTAGCAAGGAAGAGGTCAAGGAGCTAGACAAGGTTAAAAATTTAAAATCCAAAGACCAGGCCATCAAAAAAGCCCAAGACTTCTTCAATATAAAATACAAGAAGACCAAGTACCTGAACCTTTGGAAAAACGCTATATCAGATAAATATGAATACAATATCGAATTTGATACGGGTAAGGACTCCAAGGAATATATTTCCGCTGGCATCCGTGCAAACGATTTGTTGCCTCTAAGCTACCACAAGAATGTATACGAGGAGCCAGGCAAGGCAGCAAAAGTCGACAGCAAAAAAGCCGCAGATTTTATAGAAAAATTTAACAAAAAACTGGGCTTAAATTATGATATGCTTATAGAAAACACAAGCGACTACAATGTCAGCCGCGAATACTACAAGAAGCGTGATGAATACTATTTGTTGAACGAAAACTATACCCTCATGGCAAATGATAAATTCCTGACCGACTATACCTTGAATTTGTCCAAAGACGACACGACTGCCCCTTACACCAAGAAAAAGATTGACCAAAAGGCAGCCGAAGCCGATATCAAGGACAAGGGCAAATGGCAAAAGGTCATCTATGTAGAAACTTATAGGGACGACGACCAAGGGCCAAACAACAAGGTCAAGGGCATCAAAGCCGCCTACGCCTTTATGGAAAAAATAAATCCTTACGACGCAGTGACCGGAGACTTTAAAACCTACGACTACAAAAAACCTTTGACCGAGCCAAGTGGAGACATGCCTAAAGAATTGGTCGATATTATCGACGCAGGCTTTGGGGTTGCCAGCGAAAAATCCTACGACGACTACTTCGATTACAAGGATTTGCTCTTAAATGTCTATAAGCTCGCCAATGACTTTGTGCCTGACCTTGACAAAGCTATGGAAGACCTGGCCTTCACCAAGGTCTTTGACGAGAAAAAATTGGATGCAAATATCCCATCAGGCGAAATCTTTAGGGCCTATTACAAGGCAAAACTCGATTTATCCGATGAACTCGACCCATCCTACTTTGCAAAAACAAATGAAGACGCAAAGTTTGCTTCATATTTGCAAATCGCCCGGGCCTCCAAAATCATCGATAAATCTTACAAGGCCACCGACAAAATCAAAGTCAAAGACGCATTAAAAATAATCTCAAAAATATATTTCAAATAAAAAATAAAAGGAGGCGGAAAGTAAAAACCGCCTCCTTTTTTGTGTGGAAAATTTATTATAATTTATCGCTCTGCGTTTATATATCTTCGACCGCGCGACATCGAGCCTGCGCGTCCGAAATGGCTGCCATAAAGGCAGCCGCTACCTACGTTCTTACCAATATCCTCTTGTTAATAACTTTTTATCTAAATCTCGCTCTGCATTTATATATTTTATGCCCAAGAGGTCAATTTCCCGTAGCGGCGATCCTGAAATGGTCGCCAAGAAATTGACCGATTGCTATGCAATAAAAAATAAAAGGAGGCGGAAAGTAAAAACCGCCTCCTTTTTTGTGAAATTTGCTATAGAAATTGTGCCATATAAAATGGAATTTTAATAATATTTCCATCCTTCCTATAATCCTTGGTGTGAATTATATATTCTTTACCAATCCTATCTGAATATTTTTTTGAAAATTCATCCAGGGATCGGTGGGCCCGATAATTTGACGACTTTACTTCTATAGGATTTATTTTATTTTTATCGGTCAAAAGAAAATCTACTTCAAAAGTTCGTTTTTGGTCTTTGTCATAATAGGAATTAAAATAAAGCTTATGCCTATTAAAAGCCAGGGTCTGGGCAATAACATTTTCGTAAACCATTCCCAAATTTTTTGATAAATTATTTGCCAAAAGTTTTTTATAAATAAGATTTTCTGTGAAATCCTTATCCTTAAACATAAGACTTACCATAAGGCCCGTATCTGCTAGGTAGATTTTAAACTTATCCAAATTTAAATTGCTGGACAGGCCTACATTTGGATCGTCAGCATTGTAGGCAAAGAGGACAGTTTTTGAGGCCTTAAGCTCAGCCAATTCCTCCATAATTGAACTGGCCCTATGGTTGTTAAGGACGCTTGACACCTGGTATCTGGAGGAATTTCTGGCGAGTTCAGCTGGTATGGACTCAAACAAAAGCGATATCTTACCTGTTGGATCAATCTTATAAAAATCCTCCATATACAAATTCAAAATATCCCTTTTTACATCATCAACAATCCTAAAATTATTTTCTTCTACATAAGTCTTAACAGCTTGCGGCATCCCCCCTACCAACATATAGAGTCTAAATTTTTTCATCATATTATGGTTTTGATCATCTCCCAAAGAAATCCCCTGGTCAAAGGCCTGCTTTAAGAGATTGTTGGTAGTCTCATCTCCAATGGCCCACAAAAATTCCTCAAAATCCATGGGAAACATTTCAATCCGCCTCTCCTCGCTAGGAATCAAAATATCCTGAACATTTTTCTTAATAGAAATCAAAGACCCCGTCTCAATGTAATCGTAACGTCCGTCTGCAACTAGTCTTTTAACAGCCTGTCTGGCTAAAGAATTAAATTGAACCCCATCAAAAATTATCAGAGAATCTCTCTCGTGCAAGTCTACACCATATTGCAATTGCAGTTGGAGAAAAAAATAATCCAAATCATGCAAATCATCAAACAAATCCTTGATAGCCTTTGGAGCAAAAGCAAAATCAATTAAAATATAAGACCTATATTCATTTTTTGCAAATTCTTCTACGATTGTGGACTTGCCAACCCGTCTGGCCCCCTCTACCAAGAGGGCAGTCTTGCCATTAGAGTTTGTTTTCCATTCCATCAGGTCTTTATAGATTTTTCTCTTAAACATGCGCCCTTCACCTCCATATACTAGAAAAAAACAAATCCGCACTTCATTTACCTACATTATACCACAAATCCGCATTATAATATAGGTCGTTTTACCACAAATCCGCATTATAATATGGCCCGTTTTACCACAAATCCACATTATAATTCTGTAATTTGCTGTCTAATTTGCGAAATACTTGGAAAATTGAATCGGTTTGTCTACCATTCTCCTCAGACTATTATACTCAATCGTTTTTCCCTTCGGTCCAACGATTGAATAATAGGTTGCGTGAGTCAACGCTTGCCAATCGACTTCGCCTTTTCGAAATTTTTTGGCTGAGATAGATCGGCCAAAAAATTTCGAGGCTCGACTCTTGGGCGTGGCTGCAAGGTAGACGCTACATGACCGATTCAATTTCGCCCTACGAATCTTATCAAATTTTCCTGCGAAATAACATTGTACATAAGAGTCTTTCACTCCACCATAATTTTGCTCTATGTTCTTTCCAAAAATTTCGCATTATAAAACCCCCAGGCATATTTTTTCCTGGGGGTGTTTTAGATTTATTATTTTACCAATAATCTTCACTCATAATTCGCTCTGCGGGTAGCGGCGATCCTGAAATGGTCGCCATTCCACAAGCCTGATCCTCCTTATGGGGTGAAGGTTTGTGGGTCATGCATGCACAAATGTTTTTACCTAGTCTTCTCCATCCCAAGCTTCTTTTTGGTCCATCATTTGGAAAACTTTTTTAGCTAAAATTATGGCTAGTACAAATGATAGAAAGTCCGATATTGGTCCTGTGTAGACCAGGCCCATTATGCCAAAGAATTTTGGAAGTATTAGTGCCAATGGGATAAAAAATATTACCTGCCTGGTCAGGGACAAGAAGGCCCCCCACTTGGCTTCTCCAATCGAGGTTAAGAGATTTGTCGTGATAGGTTGGATTGGTATTAAAAAGGTCATCATTAGATTTATCCTAAAATAATATCTGCCGAATTTAAAATATTCTTCACTGCCGTCTCCAAATAAATGTAAAATTTGATTTGGGGCAAATTGGAAGAGCAAAAATGCAAGAGTAAGGATCCCCATTGCCCACTTGGCACTTGTGAGATATGCTTCCTTGACCCTCTTGTAATTGCCGGCCCCGTAATTGTAAGAAACAATTGGCTGCATGCCTTGGGAGATTCCAAGGGCGAAGGCAAAAAATATCATAAAGACCTTCATGCAAATTCCCACAACTGCAAGTGGAATTACAGGGCCAAATTCACTTTGGGCCCCATAGTGGACCATGGAGTTGTTCATAATAATTTGTACGAAGAGCATGGAAACTTGGTTTATAAAGGGTGCTATGCCCAGCTTTAAAATATTTACCATATAATCTGGCCTGAATTTAAAATCATCTTTTGTTAAATCAACCGATTTAAAGTGGCGGCTGTAGGAAATTACCATAAGGGCCGAGAGGACTTGGCCAATAACGGTTGCCCAGGCGGCTCCAGCCATACCCAAATCCAAGGCAAAGATAAAAATTGGATCCAAGATTATATTTGCAAGGCAGCCCACAAGAATGGCATACATAGAATACTTTGGCGATCCATCTGCCCTGATTAGGGCCGTGCCTGCATTTGTCAGGATTAAAAATAAAAATCCATAAGACGTTATATCCGTATAGGTTTTGGCATACTCATAGTTTTCTGCTGTCGCCCCAAAAATTGTTAAGAGCGATGGCAAAAAGATTTTTACAAGGACGGTTAAAAGTAGGCCTGAAATTATAATCATCAAAAAGCCAGACCCCATATACTTGCCTGCCTCTTCTTCTTTTTTCTCGCCCAAAGATAAATTAAATCTGGCCGCAGCGCCAATGCCGATCAAAAGCGACAGTCCAATGCACATGGTGGTTAAAGGAAAGGACACATTGGTCGCAGAATTTCCCACAACACCTACGCTGTTTCCTATGTAAATCTGATCGACGATATTATAAAAAGCCCCCACTATCATTGCAATAACAGATGGCAGGGCAAATTTAAAGAGCAGCTTTGAAATTGGCTCCGTGGCCAAAACATTTTCTTTTTTCATATTCGCCTCCGTGTAAGTATTATAGGAAGTATTATAACACAATTATATCTTTTAAAAAAGTATTGTCCGCCTTTATATTGGCAGGATAAAAAAATCCCCCACACGGAGGCTCTGGCAAATTATTATCTAAAAAAATCTTTATAATCTTTTCTATACTTTTATACTCAGCACATATTGTACAAGCAAAAATTTCCAACAAAAAAAGATGGCCGCTGCCATCTTATGATTTACATTATTTGTTTTTATTTCAATGCTAGGTAGGTATTTCCTAGAGTGTGGTTAAAGGCTGCTTGATTTAATTTATCATCCATTTGATTTAACTCGTTAAAGCTAAGGTTAAAGTAGAGTTTTTCTTGATTTAGATAATCGTTCCAAGTTGTATCAAAGTGTCTCCATTCGCCATTAATCTTGACTACGTTCCAAGCGTGGATGTCATTGCTGACGACCTTGGATTCAAGGCCAGCGAGCTTTGCCATTAGGTCAAATAGTTCTGCATATCCGCTGCAAAGAGCTGTGTTCATTTCGTAGGCAGCTGGCCAAGTATTTTGCCAATAGCCAGATGGCGATTGCAACTTGTAAACGTCTTGGGTTAATCCCACTTCGTTGTAGGTCAGCTTGTCAATTATAAAGCGATTAATTTTTTCTAGCTTTTGTAGGTCTGTCAAGCCTGGTCCCCAAGAATTTATGACTGCTTGCATTTCTTTTTTGTAGCCCCTTGTTTGATTTTGCAGGGCTTTGGTCTTTTCTTCATCGTGAGGAGAGTGGAAGCAGTAGTAATAGTTTCCATTTTCTTCCCTAATGCTGTATGTTTTAAAGAGACCAGCTGAATCGACTTGGTTTAAATTTTCCTTAAGGCATTCAGCTATTTCTTTTTTATCTTTTTTATCTAGACTTACACAATGCATGTTGTCCTTTGATCCTATATAATACTTTTCAACATAAACGCCTTCAGGTTTGCCCTTTATATTGTATTCAACACCACACTCAACCTTGCCAGCCTTGGCTGTGTAATCTTTTATTACATTTTTATATGCAGTTTGACTAAAACTTAATAATATCGATGCATAGAATAATACAAATTTGCCTAACATCCTTAACTCCTCCTTACTTAAACACTATATATTGTGCTTACCCTTTCTTTAGTTATTACTTTCTTTCTTATAATATATATATCGTCTGAATCTTGTAGTTTTTGTTGATATTTTTTAGAAAATCCTTGTAAAGCTTCATTTATAGCTCTTTTATTAGTTTAATCTTACCCTTTTATTCCGGTAAAGTCAAACGATTTTTCTAATTTTTTCTTTAAAAAATTATATTTTCTATGGATAATCTCCTAACATTTGTCCCTAGATTAATTTTTTAGTAAGGAGATAATTAAGAACTAATTCTAGATATAGCACTATATATTGTGGTGAGTTTTTTAAAAAATACTTTCCTTTTATCTTAAAATACGGGATCTATTTCCCGATTTAGACTTGGTTTTTCTTCAAGTTTTCTTTAATATTTGATTTTTATTTCAAAAATCCTCTTGATTTTATGTAAATATAAATAGTTTTTAAGATTATCCTATGTTTTTGCCTAAAAATGAAATCATGTTAGCATTTAAATAAAGATTCGCCTAGCATATATTTTCCCAATAAAAAAGAGCCAGGGGATCCTGGCTCTTGCCTATATATATTAAATTCAAAAAAACGAGGCGGTGGTCACCATAAAGGTGACCGCTACAATTTCCGCCTCGGTTTTAATTGACTTCGGTCGATTTTTCATACAAAAAAGGAGGCGGTTTTTGTAGAGACCGATTTATTTCGGCCACCGCCTCCTTTGTTTTTTATATATTAGATTATATTTATAAATAAGATGTGATGTCGTCAAAGACGGATGCTAATTTTTCTACGTCCTTGGCGCCTGCCATGGCCATGTCTGGCTTACCGCCACCATTGCCGCCTAGGGCTTGGGCGATTTTCTTGACGATTTGTCCAGAGTTTACCCCTTCCTTGACTAGCTTTTGAGTTGTTGAGACGAGGAGGTTGACCTTGTCGCCGTTTTTGGCGCCGAGAATTACCAGGATGTCGTCAAACTTGCCCTTCATTTCGTCGGAAATGCTTCTGAGCTCATTGGCATCCACGTCTTCAAAGGTTGCAGCAAGAAGCCTGTGGCCCTTGTAATCTACAATCTTGGATTCCAAATCGCCTGCAGCTCCTGCTAAGAGCTCTGCCTTTAGGCTTTCAACTTCTTTTTTAAGTTCGCGGTTTTCGCCTACAAGGTCTTCGGTCTTTTGCAAGATATCTGCTGGATTTGCCTTAAGCTTGCCTGCTATATCTTCGATTAGTTTTTCATTATTCAATACATACTCATAGGCTGCGTGGCCTGTAATGGCTTCGATCCTGCGAACGCCTGCAGCTGTGCCCGTTTCCATTACGATTTTGAAGAGGCCGATTTCGGATGTGTTTTTAACATGGGTTCCCCCGCAAAGTTCCATGGAGAACTTACCCATCTTTAGAACGCGGACAATTTCCCCGTACTTGGATTCAAAGAGGCCCATAACGCCTTCTTCTTTGGCTTCCTTAAGAGGTTTTTCTTCAGTGACAACTGGGATTGCTTCCAAGACTTTTTCATTTACAATTCTTTCAACCTTGGCAATTTCTTCCTCGGTCATGGCTTGGTAATGGCTAAAGTCAAAACGCAAGCGGTCAGCTTCTACCAGTGATCCAGCTTGGTGAACGTGGGTGCCCAAGACTTGACGAAGGGCTGCGTGCAGCAAGTGGGTGGCAGAGTGGTTGCGTCTGATGTCTTCCCTGCGGAAATTGTCGATCTTTGCAAAGACCTTGTCTCCGACCTTGGCTGAGCCATCTGTAACCTTGACGCTGTGGAGGAAGAGGCCGCCCTTGGTCTTTTGTGTGTCGATAACGTCCATAGCAAAGCCGTCGCCTGTAAGAGTTCCGATGTCGCCAACTTGGCCCCCGCTTTCCCCGTAGAAGGGAGTGTTAGCAAGGACAACTAATGCCTTGTCGCCAGATTTAATGGAGTCGACTTTTTTGTCATCCATAAAGATATTTGTAATTTCTGTGTCGCCTTCTACTTCGCTGTAGCCAGAGAAATCGTTTGAAAGGCCTTTGAAGATTTCGTCGTTACCATCCTTCTTCCAACCTGAGTCGGACTTGTCGATGGCTTCACGTGCCCGGGTCTTTTGCTCTTCCATGGCGGTGTCGAATTCTTCCTTATTATAGGTTAATTTATTTTCGCTTAAGATTTCCTCAGTAATTTCAGCTGGGAAACCGTAAGTGTCGTAGAGTTCAAAGACGTCTGCCCCTGACATTTCAGTTTTATTTTGAGCTTTTAGGTCTTCCATCTTGGCATCTAGAAGTTCTGAACCGGTAAAGATTGTGCGTTTAAATCTTTCTTCTTCAGTTTGGACAACTTCCAGGATAATTCTCCTGTTTTCGTCAAGTTCAGGATAGGCTTCCTTCCAGTCATCGATGAATTTGTTGATAATTTCAACCAAGAACATATCCTTGATGCCAAGGAGCATGCCGTGTCTTACCGCCCTTCTCATAAGTTTGCGCAAGACATAGCCGCGGCCTTCGTTTGAAGGGACAACCCCGTCTGAGATGAGGAAGGTCATGGCCCTGGTATGGTCAGCGATGATCCTCATTGAGGTGTTGGTCTTTTCTTCGACGTCGTATTTTTTACCCGACAGCCTTTCAACTTCGGTGATAATCTTTCTAATAGTAGAAATATCGTAGACTGATTCTACATTTTCCATTACGCAGGCAATTCTTTCAAGGCCCATGCCCGTATCGATATTTGGATTTGGGAGGGGATTGTAATTGCCATTAGCGTCCTTGTCAAATTGGGTGAAGACCAGGTTCCAAACTTCTAGGAAGCGGTCACAGTCGCAGCCAGGTTTGCAGTTTGGATCTCCGCAACCAAATTCTACACCCTTGTCGTAGTGGATTTCAGAGCAGGGACCGCTGGGTCCAACTTCTAGCTCCCAGAAGTTGTCTTCCTTGCCCAAGCGGACAATGCGTTCTTCTGGGATTCCGACCTTGTCCTTCCAAATGTTGAAGGCCTGGTCGTCGTCCTTGTAAACGCTAACCCAAAGTCTGTCCTTGTCAAGGCCCATAACCTCAGTCAAAAATTCCCAGGCCCAAGTGATGGCTTCTTCTTTGAAGTAATCACCAAAGGAGAAGTTGCCCAACATTTCAAAAAATGTAAGGTGCCTGAGGGTCTTGCCAACGTTATCTATATCGCCAGTGCGAACGCACTTTTGCGAAGTGGTCATCCGTGAAGCTGGCGGTGTGGCCTCCTTGGTAAAATATTTTTTAAGTGGTGCCATACCAGCCCCAATCAATAATAAGCTCTTGTCGTCTTTTGGTATTAGTGAATATGATGGATGAACGAGATGGCCCTTGGATTCAAAAAATTTTAAAAATCTGCGTCTTATCTCGTGCATACCAATTTTATTTTCTGTCATTTTCTATCCTCGATTCTTCTTTAATTTTATTTTTCCTATAATCCTTGTATTCGTTGTAAACAACCTGGCCAATAATCACAATCGGCAGGGCAAAGATCATGCCCACAAAACCGAAGAGGAAGCCCCCAATCAGTATTGCTATAAGCACTGTAAAGGGGTGCATGCCCAGAGTGTCTGCAAAAATCTTTGGCATAATAATGTTATTTTGTAGCCAGTTAGAAACTGGGAATATAATTATAACAGCCAGCGCCTTGGCAGGGCTGTCTATAATGGCAAATATAAAGGCTGGTATAAATCCAACCAGGGGTCCAATATAGGGAATAATATCCGCAAACATGGAGATAATCCCGATTACAAAGGCAAAGTCAACTCCAGCTATGGTTAAGAAAATGCTAATCATAATCCCTAGGGCCAGGCAAGACAGGAGTTTACCCTTTACATAATTGCCGACCTGTTTATCGATCTTGGATAAGACTTGCAGGGTCTTTTCCTTGCGTTTTTCTGGAATCAAAGCCTTGGCCTTTGCCACAAACAATTCCTTGTCCTTCAAAAGATAAAAGACAAATAGAGGAATCAAAACGATCATCAGGGTCTTGGAAACAGTTGTCTTAACCCCAGACAAAACTCCTCCCATGTTCTTCCTGGCCGTTTGAATCATATTTTGTATAAATTCTCCCCAATCAACCGTCTTGATATCAAAAAGCTCCTTGCCAGCAATTTTGACAGACAAGTCATTTACCAGCTGTTGGGCTTGGTTTACATATGAAGGTAGGTTATTTATAAGCTTTTTAAATTCTTGGACCGTCTTTGGCAAAATTGTAAGTGAAAAAATTACCAGGATAACCAATACTAATAGGTAAATCACAGCAATAGCCCGGGTCCTATTCATATATTTTCTCTTCTCCAAGCGCCTAACCGCCGGATTTAATACATAGGCTATGATGAGCGATGCAATAAAGGTGTTAAATAAATACCTCAGGCTCGCATTGGTCTTTAAAATCAAATAAAAAATAAAAACTGCCAGGGCAATTAAAAACCATTTAAAAACCTTTTTTGTCGAGACCCTAATCTGCTTATCCTCATCAACGTGCTTATTGGCAATCTGTATCAGATAATACAAACTTGTCAGCATCAAAATACCAAGGATAATCCAAATCGCCCTTTGGACCACAACGTCAAAGGTGAGTTTGTTAAGAGATTCTCTTATCAAATCCAAAGCGTCCATAACCGTTACCTCCTTAAACTCAATATATAGGTAAATTATACTCCATAAAAGGCTTTCCGTCAACAAAAAACCAATGGCCAATCGCCTTTTGCCTTGCATTTAGCAAAAAATTAGTAAAACTTTAAAAAATAAAGTCCCAAACAAATGGCAAAATAATTTTAAAAATAATTTGCAAAAAATAAAGCAAAATAATTTTAAAAATAATTCACAAAATACAAAGCAAAAAATTTGTAAAAATTTTTTCATATAAAATTACAAACAATTTCAAAAAAATTCCACAAAAAAATTGTGGGCGTCGCCACAATTTAAATTTAAATTATTTTTGCTTTTCCAAGAGCTTTAAAATATCAGCCGGCTCTTTTAGGAGGATTTTGTCGTGCTTTAAATATTCGTCAGTCCCCCACTCCGAGGCCCCGTAGGCTATGCCAGCGTCGATTGCCGCCAGGTGGTCGCTAAGGGCGTTTCCTATATAAATGGTCTCCTCAGGATTCAGATTGTTTTCCTTCATCAAAAGAACCAGCATGTCACCGCTTGGCTTGGGATTTTCGACATCATCCTTGCAAACAAAAGTATCAAAAAATATATCCATGCCATTTTGGTCCAGGACAATATGGCTGCCAGTTCGGTCGCGGTTGGTAGCAAATCCCATAAAATTCGCCTTACTCTTAAGCTCTGTCAAGACCTGGTCCATGCCAGCGAACATTCCAATCCCGTGGGCCAGCTCGTCAAAATGCGCAAAAAGCTCACCCATATTTTCTGCATTTGCCTCGATCTTAAGGGCCGCCAAGACATCTATGACAGGCAAGTGAAGGGTGATGGCCTTCTCCTCTGCAGTCAAAGGCCGGCCGACCTTTTTCATAGTCATCCGCTCAAAAGCCTCAATAGTGGCAAAACGCGAATCCAAAATAGTCCCGTCTATATCAAAAATAAAATTCTTAAAAAATCTCTGGTCCATAAAAACTCCAAAATAAAAATTTCAGTAAAAATAAATTAACTGTAAAAAAATATTCTAAAAACATTCTATATGCTCTAATTATAGCTAAGTATAATAATGAATAAGTAAAAAAATTACAATTTAAGATAAAATATTCCTCTAATAAAAATTATAATTTAAAATGGTCCTAAAACTATCTTTATATACTCCTCAAATAATAATAAATAAAAAAAGATTTCTGCTAATCCAGCAATTGAAAACTTTTATCAATTGCCTTTCTAGAACTTTTTCATTTAATATTTGAACTCTTTTTTTACATGTTGATAGGAAGAATTTTTTAACATAAAAATAAAAAGTATTAAAAAGACTATAAATCTTGATAAATTATATCCGCTGATAGTAAGTCTTAAAAATATAGAAAATCAAACTGCAGATAAATTATACTTTTAAATAGTATTTCAAAAGAATTTAGGCGAGTTCAAAATCTTAAATCAACTTAAATTTTGCCTCTTTCACAAATAGCTGAGTTAAAATTTTTAAAAATAATAAAAAATTAACTCTTACTCGCCCTTGCCTTCAAGCCACTTTTTGAGTTCTCTTTCCATTTCGCTTTCCTCTACCAGGTGGTCGTTTTTGATTTTTTGCCTTTGGTGCATTTTTTTCTCCAGCTCTAGGCTGTCTTCGATCATTGCAAAAAAGGCTCTTGACCCCATCCGACTTGCACCTTCGTTAAAGGCAAGTGTGGACTCGGCAAGGTCGTTGGTCACCACGACCATCTTGTAACGGTCAGCGTACTTGTAGGTCGCGGCTTCTATAAAGGAGTCAGCGGTTTCATTTTCACGTGTAAATACAATGGTGAGGTCATCCTTTTCATAAGTTTCCCCCCGATTGTCCTTGACCATGTGGCCATCGTAGACCACGATAATCTTCTTGCCGATGTATTTGCCGTAGCCCGATAGAATGGTCTCCAGGGACCGCCTGCTCTCTTCCAAAGATATTTCCAGGAGGTCTTTTAGGTGACTTGCGTGTATTAAATTGTAGCCATCAACTATAAAAACTTCCTTCATAAGCCATCTTTAGCTTTGTTTTTTGTGGTATTCGTAAAAAACTATTGAGGCGGCAACTGCAGCGTTCAAGGATCCCACGCTGGATTTTTTATCCATGGGTATGGTTAAGATCTTGTCGCATTCTTTTTTTACTCCTGGCCTCATGCCTGAGTGCTCACTGCCGATTACCATGACCACGTCTGAATCAAAGACCTCGCCGACGTCGTCGCCCTCCATATCAGTGCCGAGGACAAAATAACCTGCATCCTTTAATTCTCTGAGGGCACGGGATAGATTAACTACCATTATAATAGGCAGGTCCTCAAGTCCCCCTTGGGCAGTCTTAATAACGGCCGGGGTAATGTGGGCCGACCTGTCCTTGGTAATAATAATTGCGCTTATGCCAAAGACCGATGCAGATCTAATTATAGATCCAAAGTTGCCCACGTCTTCAACTCCATCCAGGGCAACTATAGCCTTTCTGTCTTCTTTTGGCCTTCTTAAAAATTCGTCCAGGTCCATGTACTCGTATTCGGGTACTTCCAGGCAAACGCCTTGGTGGGAGGACTTGAATTTATAAAAATAATTCCTGTCTTCCCTGACTTCCAGGCCTTGGTCATAAGCTAAATCCAAAATTTCCCTTAGCTTTGGGGCTTTTTTATCTTGAACTATTAGGCGAATTTTTTTGCCATCTGCTTTCAAGGCTTCGCTAACGGCTCTAATTCCAATTATCTCCACTATCTTCTCCTTTTTATCTCCTCATAAAGATATTCCAGTCTATCTTTGGCCCCCGACAAATACAGGGCGCCAACTAATGCTTCAAAGCCAGTTGCAATCCTATAGACCTGAATCTTGGTGTGCTTGGGCGGGTGCTGGCTCTTGTTTCTGGCCCTTCTAACCAGGTCCAGCTCCTCTTCGGTCAAGAGCTCTTCGATGTTTTTAAAGTCTCTGCACTGGGCGTTGGCGGATACATAGCGAACGGCCTCCTTATGAAGGTCGGCCACATGCCGGTCCTCCTCGACCAAGTCCCGCCTAACCATGAGCTCATAGACAGCATCGCCCAAAAAAGCCAGGTTAAGAGCATCCATTTGTGCGTACTCTTTCTTTAAAGCCTCTGCCACTTAACACCGTCCTTGGTATCCTTGAGGACAATCCCCTCAGCCTTGAGCTGGTCTCTGATTTCATCAGCCCTGGCGTAGTCCTTATTTTTCCTAGCCTCTTCTCGTTCTTGGATGAGGGCGTCTATGTCCGCATCAATCGTTGTTTCTTCGTCTTCAATAACGCCAAAGATCAAAACAAAATCGTCAAAGGCAGACTTTACGTATTTTAAATCTTCAAGAGATGAAGATTCATCCAAGCTTGTGTTTATTAATTTTGCCAAGCTGAGCCAGTCAGTCACAGCGTCTGGCGTATTTAAATCGTCGTCCATGTGGGTTCTTAAATCATTTTTAATTTGATCAACAGAAGCCCTTAGGTCCTTGTTTTCTGGTCCCTCACTTGCTTTTTCAATCAGGCCTTTTAGCCTGTCCTTGGCGTTTCTCAAACGACTTATCATGGCCCTTACAGAATCGATGGCCTCCTTGGAATAGTTGAGGGGCTTCCTGTATTGGGCGTTTAAAATGAAAAATCTGAGGAGCTCGGCCCCTTCTTTTTCTATAAATTCATGGGCGTAGAAAAAATTGCCCAGGGACTTACTCATCTTGACATCGTCAATATTTATCATCCCGTTATGCATCCAGTAATGGGCCAGAGGCGCGTCGTTTAATGCCTCTGATTGGGCGATTTCGTTTTCGTGGTGGGGGAATTTCAAATCCTCTCCACCAGCGTGAATGTCAATGGTCGACCCAAAGCGAGACCGAATCATGGTCGAGCACTCTATGTGCCAGCCCGGCCTACCCTCAGACCAAGGGCTATCCCAATAGGGTTCGCCCTCCTTCTTTTCCTTCCACAGGGTAAAATCGAGTGGATCTTCCTTTTCGGTGTTTTCCTCAATACGGGCGCCGATTTCCAGGTCTTCGATATTGCGGTTGGACAAGCGGCCGTAGTCTTTTAACTTGCGGACGCGAAAATAAACCGACCCGTTGGCTTCATAAGCAAAGCCCTTGTCAATGAGCCCTTGGATAAAATCAATAATATCGTCCATGTGGTCCGTGCAAGTTGGGTGCTCGATTGGATATTCGTAAAGCCCTAAGTCCGTGTAATCGCGTTCGACCGATTTGATATAGCGGTCGCTAATAGTCTTGATATCAACACCTTCTTCGTTGGCCTTATTTATAATCTTGTCATCCACGTCAGTAAAATTGGAAACATAAGTTACATCGTATCCCTTGAAAATAAAATACCTTCTCAAAACATCAAAGGCAACTTGGGGTCTGACATTGCCCAAGTGCATGTCATTGTAGACGGTTGGCCCACAAACATACATGGTCACTTGGCCTTCTTTTATGGGTTTAAAATCTTCTTTTTTTCCGCTATAAGAGTTGAAAATTTTCATAATTCCTCCTAAAATCCTATAATGTTAGATGCTAGGGTAAAGTAAACTACAAGGGTCGTCGCGTCTGCGATTGTCGTAATAAGGGGCGAGGCCATAATAGCCGGATCCATCTTTAGCTTGTAGGCTACAAGTGGCAAAAGGCCGCCCAAGAGCTTGGCTGCAGTCACTGATCCAATAAGTGTCAGGGAAACTGTGAGGGCAATATTTGCCGGGGCCCCGTCGATGTATATAATCTTGAAATAATTTACCACAGCTAGGGCCAGGCCACAAATTATGGCCACCTGGAGTTCCTTAAAGACGATTTTTAGCCAGTCCCTGGTTTCGATCTCCCCAGTTCCCAGGCCACGAATAACAAGGGTCGACGATTGCGAACCCGAGTTACCGCCGGCGCCCATTAGCATGGGTATAAAGCCGGATAAAAATGCAGTCGAGGCCAAAAGCCCTTCGTAGCCGTTGATAATCCTCTGGGTAATAGAAGCCGAAATCATGAGGACAAAGAGCCAAATAATCCTGTGCTTGGCGTGAGTTATGACCCCCGTTTCCAAATACTTATCGTCAGTTGGCGTAATAGCAGCCATGATTTGGAAGTCTTCATCAGCCAACTCTTGCATCAAATTAAGGATGTCATCAACGGTGATAATGCCGACGATCTTGTTTTCTTTATCGCAAACTGGCAGGGCCTCAAAGCCATATTTTCTAAAGGTCTCAGCAACCGTCTCTTCGCTGTCATGGGTATTTAAATAAATCACATCTGGATTCATCAGATCTTTGATATGTGTCTCTGGTGAGGCGACAATTAGCTCACGCAAGGAAACAATTCCCTCTAGCTTGCGATTTTGGTCAGTAATATATAGGGTATAAACTGTTTCCTTCTTGATGCCCTCGGTCTTGATTTTGTGGAGGGCCTCCTTTACCGTCATTTCCTTCTTTAATGAAATATATTCTATTGTCATAATCGATCCTGCAGAATCTTCAGGATATTGCAAGAATTGATTGATAAGCTTGCGGTCTTCGGGTGATGAATACTTTAAAATCCTATCCACCAGATCAGAGTCAACCTCTTCCAAGAGGTCCACCTTGTCGTCCATGTACATATCCTCGATAATGCTCTTGAGCTCAGTATCTGAAACAGTGCGGACAATTTCCTCCTGCTGGTCGTAGGACAGATTATAAAAAACCTCGCCAGCCATATCCTTGGGCAGGGTCCTATAAATAATTGCCCCCGTCTTGTCGTCCAAGGTGTCGATCAAATCTGCCACGTCAACCTCGTTTAAAACCGAGAGTAAAACGCGGACGCCTTTGAAATCCTTGGCCTCCACAAGCTCCTTTAATCTCTTCTCTATCCTGTCAAGCTCTACAGTTTTGTTGTGTAAGTTTGACATAAAAACTCCTATTTAATAATTATTTGAGCGAATATAAAATACGCAGTTAAACTCGTCGCGTCAGCAATAGTCGTAATAAGTGGCGAGGCCATAATAGCCGGGTCCAGCTTGAGGGCCGCAGCCGCTATAGGAAGTAGTCCTCCAACCAGCTTTGCACCAAGCACAGCCACCACCAGCGAACAAGAAACGGTCATGGCCACATCTGCTGGAACCCCGTCAAGGTAAATAACCTTAAAATAATTTACAATAGCCAGGGTGAGGCCACACAAAAGTGCAATCCGCATTTCCTTCCACAAAACCTTGAGCCAATCCTTGCCCCTGATGTCGCCAGTGGCCATACCGCGGATAACCAGAGTCGACGATTGGGACCCCGAGTTACCACCCGTATCCATTAGCATGGGGATAAAGCCAGCCAAAAACGGAATCGAAGACAAGAAATGCTCGTAGCCGTTAATAATATTTTGCGTAATAGTCGATGAAATCATCAGAACCAAAAGCCAGGGAATCCTGTGCTTGGCCAGGGTAAATGGCGAAGTCAAAAGGTATGGAGTCTCGTTTGGTGTGGTAGCAGCCATCTTTTGGAAGTCTTCCGTGGTCTCGCTTTCCATAACATCCATAATATCGTCAACCGTTACAATCCCAACCACCCTGCGTTCATTGTCTACAATAGGCAGGGCCTTGAAACCATACTTCCTAAAAAGATTAGCAACATCCTCCCTGTCGTCGTGTGTGTGGGCGTAAATAACATCCGACTCCATCAAGTCTTCAATCACATCGTCGTCATTTGCCACCAAAAGCTCTCTCAAGGACAAAATCCCCTCTAAACGGCGTTCCTTGTCAGTTACATAAAGAGTATAGACAGTCTCCTTATCAATACCCTCGCGGCGGATTTTTTCCAAAGCCTCGGCAACAGTCATCTTCTTCTTCAAAGACACATACTCAATAGTCATAATAGAACCCGCAGAATCCTGAGGGTACTTCAAAAACACATTAATCAGATTTCTCTCCTCTGGAGAAGTGTACTTTAAAATCTTGTTGACAACAGAAGCCGGCATCTCTTCAAGCATATCGACCATATCGTCCATGTTTAAATCATCCAAAATATCCTTGATTTCAACATCGGTTGACACATCGATAATGGCCTTTTGTTGCTCAGAGTCGAAGTATGCAAAAACCTCAGCCGCCAAATCCTTGGGAAGCATCCTATATAAAACAGCACCCGAAACCGGGTCCATCTCGTCAATAAGATCAGCAATATCAATCTCATTTAGAGAAAGCAAAAGCTCGCGGGCCGCCTTTAAGTCCTTCTTTTCAATCAAAGCCCTAAACTCATCTGAAAGCTTCTCTAATTCTAACATTCTATTGTTTTCACTCATTGTGCACCTCCTTCTTATCCTATCATTATAACATATAGAAGAAAGGCATTCAATCAAAATAAAATTAAATTTGAAAAAGAAAAGGCAATTTAAATTTAAGAATGTGTGGACGGAAATTTTGAAATAAAAATCGCAATTTAAATTTAAGAATGTGCGAGCGAAACTTTTGAAATAAAAAAGGCAATTTAAATTTAAGAATGCAAGGCCTCGCAACTTGTTGCTCAAGAAGGAAAAATCCAGCGAAGCGTGTAGGGTCCACTTTATGTGGACCGAATTTTTCCTGATTGAGAACAAGAGTCTCTCTTTCAAAATTATTTTTTATTCTTTGTAAAAACTGCTTGACAAAGACCAATTTCTTATGTATAATAGTTTTTGTTGGTTGGGAAAACTAACCAATGGCAATGAGACGAGCCGACAAAGGACAGAATTTCTTTACACCTGAGGTGTAAGAATTCTGAATTTGTCAAAATAAATATTAAACTATCGGGGTGTAGCGCAGTTTGGTAGCGCACGTGCTTTGGGAGCATGGGGCCGGGGGTTCAAATCCTCTCACCCCGACCATTTTTTTATAGGGGGTATTTATGAAAAAATTTCTAAAATTTGTTCCCCTATGTCTCTTGGTAATTTTAGGATTATTTATCCATAGTTCAAACACCCGCTTTGTGAATGAAGCACTTGCAAAAGGCCTTGAGGTTAAAAATAGCCTTGACCTTGAAAAGACCTACGGCATAGTTTTAAAAAAATCTGTGCAGGCAAGTCAAAGAGAGCAAAAATCCGCTGAACAAAGCGTAAAGAAAGCTAATATACTATTACAAGCTGAGGGTTCTGGTCCGAATTACGATGTAAATCCGTCAGATGGGACGGATTTCAAGGAGGTCTACAAGGACTCTTTATTTATTGGAGATAGCATTTCAAACGGCCTGATGTATTACAAGCACGTTAGCCCCGAAAATGTTTTAGCCGATATCGGACAAGACCTTAAAAAATCTTTAAAAAGTATAGATAAAATTACAAAGAAAAATCCCAAGTATATTTATATAATGCTTGGCATGAACGATTCAATTTACGTGGATGATGTAGATGTCTTTATCGAAAGGTACAGGAGCCTGATTAGTCAGATCAATCAAAACTTGCCCAAGACCAAGGTTGCAATCACGAGCATCCTGCCAGCCGATAGCTCAAACAAAAAAGCTATGGCCAGGATCAACAACCAAAGGATTAGCGCCTACAACGCAGGGCTGGCAGACTTGGCAAATGAATTTGGCATCCCTTTTATCGACCTAAGACCCTACCTCAAAGCCCATCCCGACTTTTACGAGGGAGACGGCATCCATCTGAATAGAAATTTTTACCGCTATTGGTTGAAGTTTATCCAAGAAAATTACAAGGAGGCATAGGTGAGAAAAACAGCACTAATCTTGGCAATCCTGCTAGGACTATTCACACTTGGCTGCGGCAACAAGACCGCCAGCAATCCAGAAGATAAATCAGAAGACAAAGCAGAAGACAAGTCCGAAAAGCCTGCAAAAACACTCGATGAAATCTTTGAACTCGCCAAAAACAATATGGACACAGCTACCATGGACGACAAGGATTCAGACATGCTATCCCTTGTTATTGGCCTGGACGAAAGCCTCTACAGCGAATACAAGTACATGTATCCAGAGACAAATTTAAACAACAACCAAATCCTGGTCATCAAAGGCTCAGACAAAAAAGCCCTCAAAGATGCCCTGGACAAATTTTTGAAAAACCAAATTGAACTCTATTCCAGCTACCTGGCAGCCGAAGCCGAAAAGCTCAAGGCCGCCGAAGTCTTCGAAGTAGACGACTACGTGGTCCTCTTGGTGGGCGACAGCAAGGAAGAAGTTCAAAAAGCCAAAGCGGCAATAATAAAATAAAAAATATAATATATGTATTCAAACAGCCTGATAAGGGCTGTTTTTTTGTGGGGTTTTCCCACGGATATTAATATAGCCATGTACCGTCCACTTGCAGCCCTGCCCAAGAGGTCAATTTCCTGTAGCGGCGATCCTTGCACACGAGGCGGTGGTTACCATAAAGGTAACCCCTACAACTTCCGCCTCGTACGCAAATGGTCGCCAAGAAATTGACCGATTGGTATGCAACGACTCACGCAACCTCTTGTTCAATCATTAGACCGAAGGGAAAAACGATTGAGGACAAGAGTCTAAGGAGAATCGTGGACACCTCGGTCACGGAGACTCGATGTCCCGTGACCGAGATTATGTGGACCGAATTTTTTCTGAGTGAGGACAAGAATCTCAAGGAAAATGTGGAGCGAATTTTTCTTAATTGCCTGCAACAATTCTAAAGGAGAATGTCGCCCAAGATTCTTGCCCCATATATTTTTCAAATTACAAATTTAACTACAAAAAGGCGGTGGCTACAATAAATGTATCCACCGCCTCGGTTTTTCTTTTGTATTTACTTTAGCAGCAGCCTCCTCCACAGCAGCCGCCTTCTTCTTGGTCGTATGTTGATGGGGCTGTAGAGCATCCTTGGAAGGCTCCAAAGTGCTTTGTCCTATCTCCAATAATGTCAAAGTATTTGGCCAGACGGGTGTTTTCGATCATGGCAGAGGTATTGCCACAGACGGCCAGGGGTAGGTCCTTGTAAAACCTGTGGTGGTCGTCCAAATCAAAGTAGTTTTCCATGCCGGTTATGCCGCCCCTGTAGATAGCGACTTGCCCGTAATTTTCACAGATGTCTTCTATCATGTCTGGGAGCTTGACTGCCTTAATGGTGTGGGAGTAAAATTCTACATTGCCCACCATGTCTTCGATTTCTGGGTTGCCTATAATGGACTTAAAGGATTTGATATACCTAAAGTCTTCCCAGCCGATTTTTTTGAGCAGGCGCCTAAAGTCCTCTATATACATGGCTCCACCCAGGCATTCGCCCCTGAGAATCAAATCCATAGAGATTTCTTCACCAAAGCGTCTATCGGCAAATATATCTGAGAAAAAGAGCTCGCCACCTGGCTTTAAGACCCTCCAAATTTCCTTGAAGACTTGTTCTTTGTAAGGGCTGAGGTTGATAACGCAATTTGAAACTACAATATCCACGCTGGCGTCCTCTATGCCTAGGGATTTGAGATCTTCTATATAGCCTTTTTTAAATTCCACGTTGGATTTTTTGTAGGCCAATTTTTCTGCCATCTGATCTTGGTATTTTCTGGCTATAGCAAGCTGGTCGTCGTTCATATCAACGCCAATTACCCGGCCATTTTCTCCGACTAACTTGGCCAAGGTGTAGACATCATAGCCTGTCCCGCATCCCAGGTCAAGGACGGTCATACCTTCAAGGGCAGCTGGAATTGGTGAGCCGCAACCGTAGAAATGCTTGACAATTTCGTCAGGAACCAGGGCCCTGGCCTCGCTTACATACTTAGGTAGATCGTCCAAGGCGCAAGAGCAAATCTTGGTCTCCATTATACCGTCTTCTTCGCCAGTAATCTTTGAATAATACTTTCTAACCTCTTCTCTAATGTCTGTCATAATTTACCTCCTTATACATAGACATATTTAAATAATTCTATCTATTCTATAAAAAAATTAATAATCCATCCGCTCTTTTGAGTGGCAAATGCAATCGGGGCTGTCAGAAAAAATGCTTGTAAGCTGGTCAAGCAAATGGCCCAAAGCCTTTTGATTTAAGCTGTAGTAGACATTTTTACCCTCCCGCCTGCTCTTAACCAACTTGGCCTCTTCCAATTTTTTCATATCAAAGGACAAGGTTGGCTGACTGATATCAAATTTTTCCAAAATCTCACAAGCGCATAGCTCGCCGCAAGAAAGCATGTCGATAATCTTCAAGCGTTTTTGATCAGAAATTGCCTTGAGCTTGATGGATATATTTTCATAAATGTTCTCAACCACTAAAAGTCACTCCCTTCTTAATCTAAATTTATTATAACATACATATAGAAAAAATTCAATGTGTTTTTGCAAAATTTTTAAAAATTTTTTTCATAGCTAGGGCCATGACAGCCCAGCCATAAAACTAAAATCAAAATCATCCTTTAGAATTGCGTACACCTCAAGCACGTAGGTTCGATAACTCGCGCTTGAATTTCTAAATACCTCCTCGCCAGGCATATACACTTCGTTCATACACATACACACAATTCATACACATACATACAATTTATACACATACATACAATTTATACACATACGCAAATCATCATGCACATACATAGCTCATATTACACACATTTCAAACACTTACACATTACTCACTCATACATATAGCACGCATATATTCACCCCCTCCTAGTCCGCCGCCTGATAAAGCGTTACGCTTCACCGTAGATCGGAGTGGAGGAATGGTGATTATTATTAGTGATGAAGGAGCATTCTAATTGTACAGAGAAAGAGGAAATTTAAAAAGTGTAGGAATAGAGAAAATAGAATGAGAAGATAAAAGTAAAGAAAAATATATAGAAGGAGATGCAATAGGAAGAAAAAAGGTAAAGAAACATATATAGGAGGAGATGCAATAGGAAGAGACAAATAAAGAAAAGTGTTATTAGTAGAATGTTATTAAGAATATTTTCACAAATAAAAAAGGCACTCTACTGTGCCTTAAGGATTCTCTGCGCTTCTTTATATTTTTCGACTCTTTCCAGGTCTTTATCTGTAATCGTCTTTAATCTTTTTAAATTCATATTGTCTGCCAGGTCGGACAATTTTACCTGCCTGGCTAGGGGGTTTTCTTTGACTACATTTATATATTCAAAGTATGGAAGGTCTTTTTGGTGGGTCAGGACTTTTAGGGCTGCGATTTGTTCTTGGTCCAAAAAATCCAGGTCAGCCCAGGTATATTTGTCGCTATCTTCCATGACATCGTGGAGGAGGGCGACAATCTTGGCCCGCTTGTCCTTGGTCTTCCTAGCGACTCTAAATGGGTGGGTGAAGTAGGGCTTGCCGCCCTTGTCCCTTTGCCCTTTGTGGGCTTTTACCATTATTAAAAATGCCCGAATATAATTTATCATGTCCTGCCTCTTTTATTCGCTTTCTTTGAACATTTTTTCCAGTCTTTCCCTCCGGCTTCTCATGTCCATGTTGTTTTTCATGAGGTGTTCGTTTTGTTTTTTCATTACAAAGGTCGAAGCGACTCTGACCACGTACATGAGGACGCTGTAGAGGACTGCCTTGAGGGCTGATGCAAATAGATAGGTGCCGGAAAATGTGTTTGCGTGGCGGGCTACTAATAATCCGTTCATTTCAAACATCCTGCCGATTGTATCTATGCCGGTAAAGGCCATCATGACTCCAAGGACCACCATGATCACCGTAAAGATCAGGGGCGAGTAGGAGTGGTGGGAAGTCATAAAATCAAATGCATCGTAGACTCCAAGCGACGAGTAGAGCATAAAGTAGAGGCTGTAGACAAATACAAAGATGCTCATTAAATCCAGGTACTTTCCGACTTCGCTGGTCCTGAAGTTTAGATTATAAGTATGCAGGCTCTTGCTGTCTATGATTTTGATCCCAACAAATATTACTATCAGCGTAGCTATCGTATATATTATCCTGCCCTTGAGGCTGGTGTAGCCCAAGGCTTTTATTTTTTTATCTTTTTTCATTGTAATCATCCTTTTTTAGAAAATTCTATATTTATTCTACCATAATTTAACAATTATTGCCAGAATTTATTTATTATCTATATTTTGGGATGATAAAGGGCCTGCCGTCTTTAATTATTACGTCCACTTGGACTTCGTAGACCTGACGGATGTTTTCCGCATTTATAACTTCCTCTGGCCTGCCAAGGGCGACTATCTGCCCGTCTTTCATAAGGGCGATTTTGTCTGCAAAGGCCGATGCCAAATTAAGGTCGTGAAGGACTATTATAAAGCTCTTGTCCTTGGTTTTTTCAATGGTCTTCATGAGCTTGATCTGGTGGTTGATATCCATGGCTGCAATGGGTTCGTCCATAAGAATGAGCTTGGGCGACTGAGCAAAGGCCCTGGCCGTCATGGCCCTCCCCTTTTCTCCGCCAGAGGTTTCGAGGATGGATTTATTTTTTAAGTCTGCAAGTTCCATTATATTTATTTGGTCGGCCACGATTTTTTGGTCGGTCTCGCCCAGCTTGCCCGTCCAAGATAAAAATGGATACCGTCCCATCTCGACCACTTCTTCGACTGTAAAATCAAAAGAGCTGTTTGGATTTTGGTGTTGGACGGAAATAATTTTCGCCCGGTCTTTTATAGTATAAGAATCCAAGTCCCTGCCGTCCAAAGTTATTGAACCAGAATCTGCCTGTAAGTAGGCTGAGATGACCTTTAATAGGGTGGTCTTGCCGCAGCCGTTGGGGCCAATAATTATTAATTTGTCTCCTTCTTCAAGGGAAAGATCAATATTTTTTAAAACCTGATTTTTTCCATAGCTGAAGTTTAAATTCTTGATTTCTAGTATGCTCATTGGAGGCTCCTCTTGTGCTTGATAAGGAGGACCATAAATAGGGGCCCGCCAATTAGTGATGTGATAATGCCAACCGGGAGTTCAAAGCCTGAGATGAGCGACCTGGCCAAGGTATCGGCCAAGAGCATAAAGATTCCCCCCACTATCATGGAGGCCGGCATCAAAAACTTGTGGTCGCCGCCAAAGATTAGCCTGATAAAGTGTGGGACTATAAGGCCGACAAAGCCGATGATTCCGCTGACCGAAACCGCCAGCGAAGTTAATAATGCAGATAGTAAAAGAAGATTTCGCTTTAATTTTTTTACATCCAGGCCCATGGATATGGCCTCTTCTTCGCCCATTACCAAAAGATTTAGGTCCTTGCCGTGGTAAATGGTAATTATAAAGGCAATTAGGGTCGGTATAAAAATCGTTCCAACGTGGATCCAGCTCTTGGCGTTAAAAGATCCCATGGTCCAGGTGATAATAGCCATGGCCTCGTCCCTGTGAACCATCATTATAAGGGAAATGGCCGAGGAAAGAATAGCCGAGATGACAATACCTGTAAGTAAAACCGAATAGTTGTCCACTCCCCTCTTGGTCCGCGAGACCGTGTAGACTATAAGCGATGTGATTATTGCGCAGGCAAAGGCGGATAGGCTGACAAGGGTGTGTCCAAAAAAGCTGGTGGCCGGCAAAAACACGATGGCCATGGTCGCACCAAAAGCCGCCCCAGATGACACGCCCATTACAAATGGATCGGCCATGGGGTTTTGGAAGATGGCTTGATATGAAGCGCCTGCCATTGCCAGGAGCCCGCCGGTTAGGACCGACAAAATAATCCTGGGCAGCCTTACCTCAAATATAATAAAGTGGATGGGATCAGTAAAATCAATCCCATCCACCCCATTTCTTATTAGATTTTTGATAGCTGCAATAATGGTCGCAAAGCTAATATCAACCGAGCCAAAGCCGATTGCCAGTAGCATGAGGCCGATTAGAGCCGCAAAGGCCAATAAGAGAAAAGTTTTTTTCATAAATTAGAATTCCAAACTCTTTAGAACTTCTGGGTGGGCAATCTTTAAGAGAGCCTTGATTCCTTCATCAACCACGCGGGCTGATGGTCTAGAGAATACGTCTGCATCTATTTCTATTACCCTGCCTTCATTAACAGCTGATAGGCCCTTGTAAACCTTGTCTGTCTTGACTTGGTCGATAGCAAAAGCTGGCACTAGCATGTAGTGTGGGTTTAGGGCGATTAATTTTTCCAAGGTATAATTAAAACCTTCTGCGTCCCTTGGACCATTTGTAAGGCCGGCAATTCTCAAAATGTCATCCATGAATGAATCCTTGCCGTGGGTGTATTCACCGTATTCACCTGTGCCTACTACTATATATGCAGTAGGAGCTGATAATTTTTTGGTGTATCTTTCAACGCTTTGGAGCTTTGCCTTCATGGTTGCAACTAGGGCTCTGGCTTCTGCATTTTTGCCTGTAATTAGGCCAATTGTTTCGATTGACTTGTAAGTTTCTTCCATTGACTTTGGTGTTTCCATGGCAAAGACCTTGATGCCAGCCTTTTGTAATTTGGCCAAAACTTCTTCCTTAAAGTGAGTTTGTGCAAGCACACAAGTTGGCTTCAAGCTAATCACTTTTTCAATGTCAGGTTCCATCATTGAGCCGACTGATGTTACTTTTTCAGCTTCCTTAGGGAAGTTGCAGTAGTCAGTTCTGCCCAAAACCATGTCCCCTGCTCCGATTTCAAATAAAGTTTCAGTTACTGATGGAGCAATGGAAATGATCTTGGAATGAGTTTCTTTTATTTCGTACTTGTCATTTTTAACAGGAAGTTTAGCTTCTGCTTTATTGTCAAGAGTGACAGCTTTTGCAGCCTTGTCCCAGCCAACTTGGTAGTTTAAAGTTTCAAATAAAATCCTAAATGGAACATATACCTTGCCGTCCTTAGCGATTGTCTTGGTATCCATTGTAAAGTCAGTGCCGTTTACGGTCATGACATTGGATCCAGCGGTAAAGCTGATTTTGTCTTCCCCGTCAACGACGGTTAGAGTTTTTTCTTTGGCTTCAACTTCGAGGCCGTAATTTTTAATTTGGTCGCCATCAATAAATGAGCGGGCATTTTGTGTTAATAGGTCCTTGGATTCGACCTTTTGTGGTGCAGCGCTTAATCCGATTGAGAAGATCATCATAAAGGCTAGCACTAATGCGAGTAGTCTTTGTTTCATTTCGAAACCTCCTTTTTAAATTTGCCTACATTGTAGCACAAGAGTTTTTTAATTGCAATTAATTTTTACAAATATTTTTACAAATAAATGATAATTCCCTATCAATTTGCTTGCAATAATTTATTTTTCGTGTTAGAATGAACTTGTTGATAGCTAATCGATATCAGGGAACCGGTAAATCCGGACAGCCCCCGCTACTGTATAGGCTGAGCGACCTCTTGCCACTTAAAGGGAAGGCAGGGTCAACGCTGTGACGCCGAGTCAGGATACCTGCGACTAGTTAGAGACGCTTCGGTGGGAAGGGTCTATTTTTTTTAGTACCCTCCATTATATCTGTCGGAGCAGAATATATAGGAGGTTTTTTTATGAAGAAAATTCAAAAGAGACTGGCAGCTTTTCTTCTCTTTGCAATGGCCATCATGTTACCAAACAGCATTCACGCCATGCATATAGCAGAAGGCTTCTTGCCAAAGGTTCACGCGGCTATTTACTTTGTAATCGCTATCCCCTTTGTGATTTACGGGATCAAGTCAATTAAAGACATTACAGTAAATAAGCCTGAAAAAAAGATGCTCTTGGCCCTTGCTGGCGCATATGTATTTTTGCTATCATCGCTTAAATTACCAGCAATGACAGGATCATGCTCTCACCCAACAGGTATTGGCCTTGGGGCAATTCTATTCGGCGCAGGCCCAATGTTTGTCCTTGGAACAATCGTTCTAATCTTCCAAGCCATCTTACTTGCACACGGTGGACTGACAACTCTAGGTGCTAACGCCCTATCAATGGCCATTATTGGTGCCTATATAGCTGTCGGAGTTTACAAGCTAATGAAGAAGATGAATGTAAGCGACCTAATAGCTGTATTTTTAGCAGCCTTCCTATCTGACTTAGGGACTTACATCGTAACCTCAATTGAGCTCGGTCTGGCCTTCCCTAATCCAACATTCGGTGCATCAGTCCTAAGCTATTTGGAAATTTTTGCAATCACCCAACTTCCAATTGCTGTAATGGAAGGTATCCTAACAGTCCTTATTTACAACGCAATTGTCAAGTACGAAGGAGGCATTTTATATGAAAAAGTCAACTAAGATAATCCTCATCATCTTAATGGTGGCTCTATTTGTAGTGCCTTTTATGATTCAAAAAGACGCAGAATTTGGCGGAGCTGATGACGCAGCCGAAGAAAGAATAGCCGAAGCAAACCCAGATTTCGAACCTTGGTTTGAAAGTATTTACGAACCAGCCTCAGGCGAAATCGAAAGCTTTTTGTTTGCCTTCCAAGCAGCTATCGGCGCAATTGTTATAGGCTATTACTTTGGCTATAATAAGGGCAAAAAACAAGGAGCAAATAAATAATGACGATTGACCAAATCGCATACAATAATAATTTTACCAAGAAAAACCCGAGAGTGAAAATGCTCTTGGGTTTTGCCTTACTTATTTTATCCCTGAGTATAAACAGCATTTATGCCCAGGCAGCAATCGCTATAGCCGTGGTTCTAGTCATGATTTTTGGGGCAAAAATTCCGGCCAGACCACTTTTTAAATTATATAAATTACCCCTTGGTTTTATTGTTATTTCATTAATCGCAATGGTCCTTACAATAACAAAGATAAAGGAAAATGTCGAATACTATATTATAATAGGAAGACTTTATATTGGTACCAACGCCCAGGCCCTTACAAGTGCCTACCATACCTTTGTGAGGAGCTTTGCATGTATAACTTGCACATACTTTATGGCCCTGACCATACCCATCAACCAAACCATTATGATCTTTAAGGACCTCCACCTACCCCGAGTTTTTGTGGAGCAGTTTATCCTTATGTACAGGTATATAAACTTTTTTATGATGGAATTTAAAGACATGCATGTGGCCATGGAATTAAAACACGCAAACGATACCAAGTGGATGATGATTAAATCCTCTGGCCTCATGGGGTCCAAACTCTTTATAGACATGCTAAGTTCTTACGGTGAATGGGAAGATGCCCTGGACCTCAAGCTATTTGACGGAAATTTTTATTATTAGGTGAACAATGTTAGAAATCAAAAATTTAAACTACTCTTACCCCCAAAGCAAATTTGGGATAAAGGATATAAATTTAACAATTGAAAAATCAACAGTCCATGCTCTGGTGGGCGAAAACGGTGCGGGCAAATCCACGCTCTTCTTCAATATACTGGGATTAAATACGCCCGGCTCTGGACAAATTTTTTTGGAAGGCAAAGAAGTCATTTTCAAAAAGAAAGAGCTAAGGGACTATAGGACTAGGGTCAACCTTGTTATGCAAAATCCAGACAAGCAGATTTTTTACTCAAATGTCAGAGATGACATAGTATTCCCTCTTAGAAACCTTAAAAGGTCAGATGAATTTATCGAGGCCAAGCTAAAGGTTCTTGCAAACAAACTCGAGATAGAAAATCTGCTTGACCGCCCTGCCCACGCTCTTAGCTACGGACAGAAAAAACGGGTGGCCATAGCAGGAGTCCTTGCCATGGAGCCCGACTATATACTATTTGATGAACCCACAGCGGGCCTGGACCCCCGACTAACGGAAAACATGACCCAGCTGATCAAAGCCTTGGCAAGTGAGGGCGTTGGCATTCTAATTTCTTCCCACGATATGGATTTTATCTACGACATATGCACCCATGCCAGCGTTCTCAGCCAGGGGCAAATAATCGCATCTGGGACCAAGGACCAAGTCTTCTGTCAAAAAGAACTTTTAGAAAAAGCCGGCCTCAGACAGCCGACAATAGCCAGGATAAAATCCGAGTGCAAGCTCCCAGATATAAATACAATTGAAGACCTTATTAAGATTTTAAAGAAATAATGTTCCACGTGGAACATTATTTTTATTTGTGTTTTATCTTGTGCTCTATCTTTTGTTGCAATTACCTTTGCTTATGTGTTTTATATTAATCATATCTTCCTTTGTTTTTATTTTTATCGCTCACTTGCATTTTTATTTCTAGTCGTGCTTGACGATTAGTTTTCTTTGTTTTTAACTTGCATTTAAAGTCTGACTTTTATTTGCATTCTTGTCTGCATTGTAAGTTATTACTTATTAATTGTTCCACGTGGAACATTTTTTATTTTATATGCTCTTGTGCTTGTACTTTTAATTTTAAATGGCAATTTGTTTTTCAAGTTTTGTCGCTGTTCATCTTTGTTTAATAATTAAAATTTTATTCCAACTTTCCTGCCTATATGCTTCTAATTTTAAATTACAGTTTATTTTTCCAATTCTGTTGATTTTCATCTTACATTTGAAATTGTTTTTTTTATTCCTAATATGCTAGCAGCGTGCCTTCAATTGCAAATTGCGTTTTACTTTTAACTTTACACGGCCTTATGTTCATGATTTTAAATTGAAATTTCTTCTTCCAATTCTGTTGTCCCACATCTTTGATTTGCAAATCGCATTATTATTTCAAATTTCATGACCGTATGCTCGCAATTTTAAATCACAATTTATTTCTTGATTGTTCCACGTGGAACAATTTAAAAAATAAATCCCCTTAGTCTTTTATTCTTGCTCCTTTTATGGTATTATAATTATAGGAGGGCTTATGGCAAATATTTTATCTTTTTTTAATCAAAAGGGCGGCGTTGGCAAGACTACAACGACCTTGAACTTAGCTGCAGCCTTGGTTGACAAGGGCCGCAAGGTTTTAGTTGTCGACGTGGACCCCCAGGCAAATTTATCCTCGGGTCTCACAGATGATTCCACTGAAATCGTGGGCAATATTTATGAGCTCATCATGGAGGATGCAGATATTTCTTCTGTGATTTCCGATACTACTCACAAGGGCCTAAAGCTCATTGCTGGGTCAAGTGATTCTGCAGGTATGGAAATCGAGCTAGCTGTAAATGGCAACTGGCATTATCTCCTCCGAAATAAATTGCAAGAGGTCAGTCCTCTTTACGACTACATTTTTATCGATTGTCCGCCAAGTCTGGGCATACTTTCGCTTATGAGCCTGAACGCTAGCGACGGGGTTATATCGACCATCCAGTCTGAATACTACGCGCTTGAAGGCGTAACACAACTGATGAAGACGGTTAACCTGGTCAAGGAAAATTATAATTCTGGCCTCGAAATCAAGGGTATCCTCTTAACTATGCATGACACCAGAAACAATCTGGCCCAGGATGTAGAGGCAGAGGTCAAGGGATTTTTTAAGGACTTGGTCTTTAAATCTTCCATCCCTAGAAACGTTACTCTGGCGGAGGCACCTAGCCACGGCCTATCCATTTTTGACTATGATAAAAGGTCTGCCGGTGCCCAAGCTTACAAAAAGTTTGCAAATGAATTCGACAAGCGCTTTAGATAAGGAGTCTATATGAGAAAAAATAAATCACTGGGCAAGGGCTTGGACGCACTTTTCGAACAAGTCGAAGAGACCAAGCACATTCCCAAGGAAGAAATCCAAGAAATAGAGCTAAGTAAAATTAAAGCCAATCCCGACCAAGTTCGCAAGGACTTTGACGAAGATGCGATCAAAGAATTGGCCGAGAGTATAAAATCCCATGGACTTTTGGAGCCAATCCTGTTAACTCCATTTGAAGATGGGTATATGATAGTTGCAGGGGAGAGGCGGTACAGGGCGACCATTAGCCTGGGCAAGGACAAGATCCCAGCAATTGTTAGAGACTTCCCCAAGGAAGACATCAAAAAACTTTCCTTGATTGAAAATATTCAAAGGGAAAATCTAAATCCAATTGAAGAGGCCCTGAGCTATGAAGAACTCATGAAGGAAGCTGGCCTAACTCAGGCTGACTTTGCCAAGGAAATTGGTAAGAGCAGGAGCCATGTGGCAAATGTCCTTAGACTCTTGAAGCTTGACCCCCACGTAATGGAAGATGTTAGGTCTGGGGCTATTAGCTTTGGCCACGCTAAAGTGTTATCTGGCCTGCCTCTAAAGGAGCAGCAGGTCTTGGCAAAGAAAATTAAAGAGCTTGGCTTAAATGTCCGTCAAACTGAAAAAGAGTCCAAGAAGGCCAAGGGCACAGTAGAAAATATTTTTATTAAAGAGATTGAAGAGGACCTGCAAAATAAATTTATGGCTAAGGTCCGCATCAATGACAAAAAGGGCAGAGGGTCGATCGTCATAGACTACCATTCCATGGACGAGCTTGACCGACTAATTGAACTATTAAATCACATTTGATATAATAAGAAGGGTGATTATATGAATTTAATGGACTTAAGGCTAATTACAATTGATAGCTTCACGCAGTGCCGCTTTGGCGGTAACCCGGCCGCAGTTGTGCCGGAGTGCGAAGAAGTCCCTCAAATGTATTATCCGCAAATTGCAAATGAGATCAACCTCTCACAAAGTGCTTTTATCCACAACCGTGAGGGCGGCAGATTTTTTATAGAATTTTTTACCCCGACTCAGGAGATTAAATTTTCTGGCCACGCAGCTATAGGCGCCTTTTATGTCCTGTCTAACATGGGCTACATCAGGCCTATAGAAGAGGGGACCAAGAGAGCAGAGCTGGAGCTAAAAGACGGGGAAATCCTAGATGTAAATATAGATTATATGGACTATGAAGTCGAGAAGATTGGCATAGTTATGGATAATAAATATTTTAAACTAGAGGATGCCGGCGTCGATAAGTCCAGGATTGGACAGATTTTAAGAATCGAAGAAGACAAACTTGGCGACATTCATCTGGGCGGTTACTTTAACCACGACCTGATTGTATTTGTCAAAGACAAGGAGACCTTAGATATGGCAAAGCCCGATATGTTTGACCTGATAACTTTGAGTGAAGACCTCAAGGCATCTGGCTTATACCTAGTCTACGCCTCAGTTGACGGGGACAAGAAATTTGCCTACACCAGGTATTTTTCACCGGCCATTGGATTTTTTGAAGAGGCGGCCACAGGTTCTGCAGCGGCTTCAGTTGGAAAAATCCTCTTGGATAAAATCGGGAGAGACCACATTACAATCTACCAAGGCCAGGCCATGAAGAGGCCCAGCCTGATTGAGATTTACAGAGAAGATGGCCAAATCGTAATGAGCGGAGTTGGCAGGATAGTTACTGATAGCGTAATGCATTTATAAACTGCATCTACGTTTATCATATATATAATAGGAGAGAAAAGCAAAATATTTTTAAAATTATAGGAGGACAATATGAAATTAATTGATTTAAGCTTAAGAGATTACAATAAGGAAGTTTTTGGAGAAGCTCCAGCACCAGGCGGCGGAAGCGTTTCAGCCTATGCAGGTTCACTCGGTGTTGCCCTAACTCAAATGGTTGGCAGCCTCACAATCGACAAAAAAGCTTTTGAAGGTCTCACAGAAGACGAAAAAGCTGAAATGAGAAAAATCCAAGCTGAACTCGATCCAATCAGAGAAGAGCTAGAAGAAATCGTTGACACAGACGCATCAAGCTTTGATGATGTTATGGCAGCTTTCAAACTTCCAAAGGAAACTGACGAAGAAAAGAAAGCTAGAAGTGCAGCTATCCAAGAAGGCTACAAGAAAGCTCTTGAAATTCCTCTAAGAGCAGCTGAACTCTGCTTAAAGGCTCTAAACCTACAAAGCATTTACGCAAACTGCGGCAACAAAAACGCTATCACAGACGTTGGAGTTGGCACTCTTCTACTTCAATCAGGACTTGAAGGAGCTCTCTTTAATGTACTAATCAACGTAAATTCAATTAAAGACGAAGAATACGCAAACGGCATCAGAAAGAAAGCAGACGAACTTCTAAAAGAAGCAGCAGATAAAAAAGCTGAAACTCTAAAGATCGTTTACTCAAAACTCCAATAATATGATTTATCTGGACAATGCAGCAACCTCTTGGCCCAAGCCTCCCGCTGTAAAGGAGGCTGTGGCCCAGGCTTTTGACTATGCTGCAAACCCGGGCAGAGGAGCTCACCAGCTGGCTATGAAGTCAGCTCGTGAGGTCTTTAAAGTGCGCGAAAAAATAAAAGACCTGATAAATGCAGAGTCTACAAAAAATATAGCCTTTACAAAAAACTGTACTGAAGGCTTAAATATAGCTATGTTTGGGTCTCTCCAAGCCGGAGACCACGTCATTACAAGTGTATATGAACACAATTCCATCCTCCGCCCCCTCCACGTTTTAGAGGAGAGGGGAGTTGACTTGGATATTTTGGATTGTCCGATTGATGACCTTGCGGATAACATACTAAGAGCCATCAAGCCAAACACGAGGATGGTTGCAATATCCCACGTGGATAACTTGGTCGGCAGGGTCAAGGATATCAAAAAAATTGGCAACAGCCTATCCAGGGATATATTATTTTTGGTCGATGCAGCCCAATCCATTGGCCACATGCCAATAGATGTGGAAGAGGCGCGGATTGACCTCTTGGCAGCACCTGGCCACAAGGCCCTGATGGGGCCCATGGGAACAGGCTTTTTGTATGTGCGCGATGAGACTGCTGTTTTGCCCTTTATGGTTGGCGGTACAGGATCTCGCAGCCAATCCCTGGTCCACCCAGACTTTGCCCCCGACAAGTACGAGGCAGGGACTGAAAACCTCCACGGAATTGTGGGCTTGGGCGCAGGAATAGACTGGATCAATGAAACTGGTATAGAAAAAATCGAAGCCCATGTCAAGGACTTGGCCCAAACTTTTTATAGGCTGGTAAAAGATATGCCTGGAGTAATAGTCTACGGGATTGAATCGGAAGACCAGATTACAAGCATAGTAAGTTTAAATATAAGTGACAGGGACAGCGCCGAGGTGGCCATGGCCCTAGACAGGGAAGGGGAGGTTGCCGTTCGCAGCCAAATGCACTGTGCACCGCTTTCCCACAAACACTTCCATACCCTAGACCAGGGCATGGTAAGGTTTTCCTTTGGCTACTTTAACACCATGGATGAGGTCCATGAAGCCGCAAAAATTTTAGAAAAAATAATTCAAGATAATTAGGTAAAAACATGTTAGAAAAATATCAAATGGAAATTATCTACGGGCTAGGCGGATTGTCGGCAATACTTTTAGTCCTGGTTATAATAAACATGAATCGAATCAAAAAACTAAAAAATCGCTTCGACAAAATGGCCGGCTACGAAGATATAGACCTTGAAAAGCTACTGGGCATACTTAGAAAAGATATAAATGACATCCACACGGGAAATATCTTGAGGGAAGAAAAAATTTCAAAATTGGAGCAGGCCTACAGCTTTACTATAAACAAGGTCGGCTTTTACAGGTACAATGCCCTGGCCAACGAAAAACTGGGCCGAGGTGGCGACCTGTCCTTTTCGATTGCATTTTTGGACTCCTATTACAACGGCTTTATTTTGACCAGCATCTACGCTGGCAGCCAGTCCATCAGCTATGCCAAGCCAATTAGAAACAAGGGATCCAATATCCCCCTCTCAGAAGAGGAGCTAATCGCCATAGACAAGGCAATACGCGGCGATATTATAGAATAGAAAGAGTGAAATTATGGATTTAAAAAAAGAAATAGCAGTTATAGAAAACTTTCCCAAAGAGGGCATATCCTTTAAGGACATTACAACCCTCTTGCAAAACCCAGAAGCCTACAGGGAAGCAGTCAAGCAACTCGCAGAACCCCTAAGAGGCAAGGGGATCAAATACATTGTAGCCCCTGAAGCTCGCGGCTTTATCTTTGGATGCACAGTCGCAGTTGAGCTGGGCATAGGCTTTGTCCCTGTTAGGAAAAAGGGCAAGCTCCCAAGGGAAACTGTATCCTACAAGTACGAAAAAGAATACGGGGAAGACGAACTCTTCATCCACAAGGACGCCATCAAACCTGGCGACAGGGTTGCGATTGTCGATGACCTACTGGCAACAGGCGGAACCATTATGGCCTGCGAAAAACTCCTCAAAAATATGGGAGCAGAAGTTGTGGATATAGGATTTTTGATTGAACTAACCGGCCTCAAAGGCAAGGACAGATTGGAAACCGAAACCTATTCCATTGTGAAATATGAATTCTAATAAAAATTTAAAGTAGTGGCTGACTTAATGTCGGCCATTTTTTGTGGGAAAATTTAGGGAGGGTTGATAATTGCTTTGGAAATAATTTTTATATTTAATATTTCGACCGCTAGATATCGAGTCTCCACGGACGAAATAGCCACCATAAAGGATGGCCTCTACCTTAGTGCTGACAAACATCCGTAAGAAATCATCTTCATCGGAAAATCGCTCTGCGTTGTATGGGGCGCGGTTAATCCCGACCATTTCAGACCCGATACCAGGTTTATCCCGGTTGAAGAGACGAGCTTAAATGTATTTATAAAATTAAAATAACATTATATAAATAAATCCTCAATTCATTAGGAACATTAATCATAGCTTTTCCTAATCCAATCCACGGTGAAGCGTAACGCTTTATCAGGTGCCGGACTAGGAGGGGTTAATATATATGTATAATGAGTTGTGTAAGTGTATAATTTGCTGTGAATGTGTATAATTTGTGTCAATCGAAGTATCGCTCTGCGGTGTAGGGGCTACTTGCAGCCACGCCCAAGAGGTCAATTAAAAAACGAGGCGGAAAATTGTAGAGGCTACCTTTATGGTAGCCACCGCCTCGTATAAAAATTGACCGATTGGTATGCAGTGACTCACGCAAATGTTGACAATCGTCTTTGTAGAGGCCGATTTATTTCGGCCACCGATTGTCAACAATCTGAGAAAAATGTAGCCCGAAAAGTACACCCGCATATATTTTACGGATAATATTTATATTCGCAATATAATAAATATAAATTAAAAATCAATAAAAATATTTCCCCTTAAGCCCCCAAATTTCTCCCGCCTTGCAATTATTATGCTAAAGTACTATAATTATCTTAGATATGAGATATAAATTCACTAGGAAAAAATTAATATGGGTATTTTTGCTTTTGCTTGTATTTATCTGGCTTATATTTTTTGCAAAAAAATCTCAGACCTTTGAGGTTTTTGACGAGGACAATCGCCCTTGGCAGATGACTGTGGTCCGGCCCCTTTGGTCCAAGTACTCCAATAAATTAATCTTTAAATCGGAAGATAAAAAATTCGTCAGGGACTTTAAGGGCAAGTACGAGCACAATATTTATAAAGTCCAGACCGGCCGGGTGAACGACGAGACCAACTTTGACATTGCCTTCGGGGTTTACAACAAGGCCCCCTCCCACCAGGTCTATGCCAAGCGCATGTTCATCTACTATGTTGATGACGGGATCCTGCGGCCCAAGTTCCGCTGTTCGCGTTTTATCAGGCCCATGGTGGACTTTGCCTTGGCCGACTTGGACGGCGACGGCTTTGACGAGATCTACACCATAGAGAAATATAAGGACCAGTATTCTTTGAATATGTACAGGCAGTACGATTTGAAAATCGAATTGATTTCATCATTTGATTTGGATTTCAAGGCAGATTTTTTCCTAATAGACCAAGGCCTATTTATTGTAGGCGACCAAAAACATCAAGTGTACTTAAAAAATGAGGAGGTAAGTATATATGAAAACTAAGAGAATTATCGCTCTAATCCTGGCACTAATGCTAGTATTTGTATCCTGCAAGCGCCATGACGGGTCTACGAGCGGAGACAAGGAAAAAGATCCTGACCCAGTAGAGGTTAAGGAAAAGGAAGACAAAGACAAAGACCAAGATAAAGATAATAGTAAGGCCGAAAATAAAATTAACGAAGCCCAGCTCTTGTCCTTTTTTAAGCTAAAGGGTCCTAAGCAAGGCGATTTTGCTTACGAAAAACCCCAAGCTAATGTCGAGCCCTATGTAATAGAGAAAAATCTGGCCAATGTTGAAGGTGTTATGGATTACATGTACAAAACTTTCCCAGACGCCATTAAGTCAATAGAAAAAGACGGTTTTGCTGTCACTTACGAGCTTTGGCAACAGCCATTTTCCGTCTATGAAAACAACCAATACACCTTTAACAATTCCTTTGTAACGACGGACTCAGTCCTCCACCTTTACAATATAATCTATCTGGGCCTTCTGGAAAATATGGAGGCAAATGGCCTAAGATCCAAGCTCCTCGCCATGACAGAGGGCCTCTTGGAGACAGCTCTTGATGATCTGGACGAGGACCCAGCTTCTATTAGAAATGCTGCTTTATTTTACACTGGCCTCAGGCTCCTTGGCGAGGATGCCGATGTGCCAGCAGAGGTAGAGGAAATATCTGATGCAGAGATGGCCAATATCGATGGTGAATCCATGGCCATATCCAATATCACCGGAGCCCGAGTCGACTACTCTATGTTTAAGGTCCGCGGCAACTACACCAAGTCTGAAGACTTAAAATCATATTTTAAGGCCAATATGCTCTATTCGCAAAACTTTTTTAGAGTCTTAGATTTCTCCAATGAACCCGAATATGAAGCCATTCGATCAGCCATCCTCTTGTCCAGACTCTTAGTCATAGATGAAAAGGCTGCAAATCTGTGGAAGGAAATCTATGAACCCATCAGCTTTATGGTGGAATCAACAGAAGATTTAACTCCTTTAAAGCTCGCTGAAATCGTTTACGATGTTACTGGCGACAGCAATTTTGATAAGGAAAAAATTGGCTCAGACATAGTCGTGAAAAAGGTTGCCGACGTTTTAAAGTCCATGGAAGGGCCGAAAATCAATCCGACCAAGGGCATGCAAATGTCCTTGCTCCCACAAAGGGCGGTTGTGGATAACATCTGGCTCCAAGGACTCATCGACGATCGTCCAGCCTCCATGCGCCCAGTCGCCTCTGGTGTTGATGTGATGGCAGTCATGGGTAATGACCTGGCCTACAATATTTCATCCACAAATGAAAAGAATTTAAAATGGGATGAATTTTTGGACAGGCTGGAAACCATTAAGACCCAGGTATGTTCCAGGTCTGAAGAGGAAAAAAGATCCAATATCTACCGGACCTGGCTGTGGACACTTGAGGGCTTTAATGACCAAGATTTAACTGGCTATCCGACCTTTATGCAAAATGAAAAATGGGCCTACAAGGACCTAAACACAGCCCTGGCATCATGGGCCCAACTCAAGCACAATACAATTCTTTACTCCAAGCAATTTGGGGCGGAAATGGGCGGCTTTGAACCAATCCCAACCCACCACTATGTAGAACCCAATGTCGAAGTCTACCAAAGACTGATTTGGATGACCGATTACACAAGGGAAAACGCAGAAGCTTATGGAATTCTTGACGCAAAGAAAAAGAAAACCCTGGAAGATTACAAGGACCTCTTGGAATTTCTATCGGCAGTCAGCGAAAAAGAACTACGTGAAGAAGCCATTAGCCAAGCCGAAAACGATAGGCTAGAGGCCATTGGCGGAGAAATGGAAAACATTTTCCTAGGCTTCTATGTACCACCAGAAGATGAAGAATTTTCCATAGGAGCCAGCGAAAGGGAAACCCAAAATATAGCCGACATCCAAAGGGTAGGATCCAATGCAGTAGGCGAACCTGAAGGCTCTTACCTAGAAGTGGGCAGCGGAGTATTCTCGGATATATATGTAGTCTTTAGGTCAAACGGCCAATACTATCTGGGCAGGGGTGCGGTCTTTAACTACTACGAATTCCTCTCTGAAGAAAGGATGACCAACGAGGACTTTGCCATGAGACTTGGCGGCTTCTGGACGGGAGTCAGACAAATGGATATGGAAAATAAAGAAGAAGTAGAAATCGTCCACCCATTCTTTGAAAAAGAACTCTATGAAAAAATAATTGACAGATTTTATTAAGAAAATTGCAGGCCAAAAACCTGCAATTTTTTTGTGGAAAAATCTAATTTATAAATTTATAAGTAAACAAGCTCTAATGCAAAAAATAACAGAAGAGGAAAAAGTCTCCTGTCGACAAGAGAGAGTAAAATCTTCTGGTGTTAAAAAATATTAGCTCCCACTCGTTCATCTTTTTCACCCATTCCCAATCCTTATCCCAATTCTCACTACTTTTGAACAAGCAACCTATATATAAATAAAAGCCGTCCACCCTCTATCTAGATTCGAACTAAAGCGCAACGCTTTATTGTGTGGCGGACTAGTAACTGTTGTTTTTTGCTTAAATTGAATTGAGCTTTTATGATTCTATTAGTAATGTTTAAATGATGAGATGAGTGATGATGGTTAACGGGCAAGTGTTAATGGATTGGACTACATAATTAGCTTTAACCATAATTTCTTTATAATTTTCATACAAGTATCACTTTTATTTAAAAAAACTCCCGACTTCTAATTACATTTGCACTAAAGCGCAACGCTTTATTGTAGAATGGATTAGAAAGATTCTATTCTTTATTAAATTATTTATTAATAAAGAGTTTTTGATCTATTACTTTGAATGATTCATTACTTAGTAGATGTTAAGTAATAAATCAATATATGAGAAAGTGAGTGGAAAATTTCTTTGAACAGACATACACTAATGTTTAAATGATGGCAAGTGTTTAAGCAATTTTCTTCCACATACAACCTCCAATAAAAAACCACCCTTGTGGGGTGGCTTACCATCTGCTGGGGTAGAAGTCTGCTTCCTGCATTTGATCTGCTATGTCTTTTATCTTGTAAGTTTTAAATTTGTCCAGGTTTTTCTTGGCCATATAGGTTTCGGCCAGGGCGACCATGGCGTCTACCAGGTTATAGTCGTAGTCCAATTGAAGGTTTTCTTCGACCATGGGCAGGTATTTATCAAAGAGCAGGCGGTAGGGCGATGAGACTTGGCCTTCTTCTTTAGTCATGACAAGTCCGGGCATGACCTTGGCCTCAAAAATTTTTAGGGCTTCTTCTTCGGAAATTTTTTCAAAATAATATTCGTCGCCTGATAAGTTTTTGAGTTTTTTAATGGCATCCATATAGCCCATTTGAATGAGCTTGTCGGCCCTTTCAGTATTGAAATTTAAAACATTATTGATCTTGGTCGAGGGTTCTATAACGATAGCGTCCTTGGGGAAATTCCTGTCTCTTAGGTCCTTGGGGTTGGCCCTGATAATAAGAGGAGTGAGTCCCATATCTACCACCATATTGTAGGGGATTCGATTGTACATACCCCCGTCCAAAAAATATTTGCCGTGGAGCTTTTCCATCTTAAAAAACGGCAGGTAGGCAGACCCAACTATATAGTCGAGGAGGATGCCCTCTTCGATCTCATCTGCAAAGACGTCCTCGGCCTTTCTGTCGGTCACATTTAAAGTGGCCAGGCCAAAACGCATCTGGGACTGTCTAATCTTGTCCTCTTCTAAATTATTGTAAACCAGGCGTTTCAAAGGCTCTGGTGAAATTGTTCCGTTTTTAAAAATCTTGATAGCATTGGCAATTATAGTAAGTATATCGTCGTTGTCGTCAAAAGCTTTAATTTCGGGTTCCTCAAATTCGGACATGTTAAGTGTCCGCCACATTTCCTTGCACTTGTCGACCTCGCCGCAAGCGATAAAGGCCCCGTTGATGGCTCCGATCGAGGTCCCGACAACCGCTTCAAATTCATAACCCAATTCCTGGAGGGCTTGGTAGGCTCCAATTTGGTAAGAACCCTTGGCCCCGCCACCCTCAAGCACTAATCCGTATTTAGTCAATTCCTTCCACTCTCCTTGGCACAAATATACAACAATTTTTTAAAAAAAGCAATAGGCGTCCTCAAAATTGGGTAAGAGTCTACAAACGGAGGACTTATGAACAGCTTTGATAAAAATAATTTAAATAACAATGAGGACCAGGCCCAAAACCTGACCCCCTTGGATATAAATACAATAAAAGCAGACCTGGCAGAGGAAATTCAGAGCCTATATTTGACCGAGAAAGAAGGTTTTTTCAAAAAACACTTCAAGCGCATATCCAACCTTCTTCACAAGGCCAAGGAAGAGGCCCTGGAAGATGTCATGGTGGACATATTTAAAGACAAGAATGAGGGCACTATTGACGAAGTCATAACGATTGCATCTAATATCAATGTCCTTTTGGACTTCAAATATCGCTTTGTAAATCTGGGATCATTTTTCGCCCCCATCTGGAAAGTCCTCTTCCCGTTTTTCCTATCCTTTGGTGCTGTCTTATTAACCGTGAGGTCTATCAAGGACCTGGACGTCCGGTCCCTCTTTGGCATATCAATCGCGACCTTCGTCCTCATTGTATTGGTTATAATCGCAGTAGCCATATCCTTGGCCTTTTTTATAATCAAAACTCGGCACAAGCGGATGTTTGCCATCTATATAAATGAAAGATTAGAATACATCATCCACTCAGAATTCCTCAGGGGAAATCTGGTTGACATTAATAATAATAAAAATATGAAAGGAGAAAACAAATGAAATTAATTGCCTACAAAAAATGCACCACCTGCAAGGGTGTGGAAAAAATGCTGGAGGAAAAGAGCATAAAATACGACTACAGGGACATCAAAGAGGAAAATCCAAGTGCCGCCGAAATCAAAAAATGGCACAAAAAATCCGGCCTGGACATCAAAAGATTTTTTAATACATCCGGACAAATCTACAGAAACGAAGGGCTCAAGGACAAACTCCCCGACATGACTGAAGAAGAAAAATACAAATTGCTGGCCACAGACGGCATGCTCGTAAAACGCCCAATCCTAATCACCGATGACGAGGAAATCTACGTGGGCCCAGATGTCAAAAAATATATAGAAAATATGTAAAAAATAACGCCCCGCCGGGCGTTTTTGATTGGAAATTCTTGTTAATCAAAATATAAACAAAGCATAGATAAAACCAATTGCTTTTAGTTCTTTATCTTATCTAAATATCTATTTACAAAAATAATCAATGTTAAAGCTTCAGTTATAAATATAGCAAAATTTAATCCCATTAATGATAATTTTAAATTAATTATTGTTATAAACATTAGCAGAACTGCCAATGCGTTTAAAATTATTGAAGTATATAAAACAAATTTTGATTGATTGATCGCTTGTAGGGCCAATTTATAGGAATATGATATACAAGATATTGAATTGACGGCAATGAAAACTAAAATGTATTTTTTTACAATTAATATAACATCGCTATTGTTACTAAATAAAGCAACAATATTTTTATTAAATATAAGTATAAAAATTGCACCTATAAAATACAATGCCAATGCAAGTCCTGAAGAATACTTAGGATACTTTAACATATTTTCTTTATTTGAAGCTCCACTTTCAATACTAATCATACTTAAAACTGCCGAACCATATACATACTTGAATAAAAATAATAAACCAATAATCGTATTTATTATTACATATCCCGCATAATCTATCGTCCCTAATCGAACTAATATCATATTAACAAAAAGTCCATAAGCTGAGCCATCTATAATTTCTTGTAAGATTAAAGGTATACTCAATTTAAAGTGATTTGAAGTGTTTTTTAAGTAATCATTTAGGCTTTTCAAATCAAATTTTATATGCTCTCTCAAAAAATATGAATATAAGAAGATGCTTATTAGCATAGTAAAAATTGTAGAGTAACCTACAAATTCTACTCCCATTTTTGGCAATCCAAATTTTCCCAAGACAAAAATATAATCTAAAGAAACATCAAGAAGCGATGAAAAAATACTTATATATAAAATAATTTTCGTCTTGTTCAAGACCTTACAGGTAGAAGTGTATGCAAAAGTAATAAGCTGTAGCAACACATAGAAAATCATAGGTTGTAAATATTTCATTGCTTGAATAAGTGTTTTATTATCTAAATCAAATAAAGCAATTAGAATATTCTTTCCAAATAAAAAAATTAGAATAGAAAAAGATAAACCAATTATTACACTTAAAAAAATTGAAGTATAAAATTCAAATGAAAATTTTTGATCATCTTTTTCTCCAAAACTTTTACCCAAAAGAATGTTCAAAGTAATAGTTATTGCCCCTAAAACTCCCGCAACCATCTCCAATGTATTCGAAACAAGTGAAGTTGCATTTAATGACTCCATTGAAATATTGCCAACAATCGCCACATCAGTTGCTCCAATAAAATATGATGCTATCATTTGTAAAAGAAGCGGTATTGCAAATTTATTCAAATCTTTTATTATTTTCTTATTCATATTATTACCATCCATTAATAATACTTAAAGGCCTTACATGCTGAAATAAATATTTGCTATCCATAGAATCATCTATTTCTTTAATTGTAGAGCCTTTGGCATCTAAATATAATTATGCCTCTTTTAATAAATCATAAATCCAAAAATCTGTAGCTTTTTCTTTTTTATCTATTATTTCTTTTACAATAAATTCCATCCTATTCCTAACCCATTAAATTCTTTCATCTGTAACTATGTGGACTAGGCCCCTATGGTCTGACTGGAGGTAGTCTTTCATAAAGCTTGGGTAGGCCTTATATTTATCAAGGTCATCTATGGGTATCCAGTGCATGGTCTCTTTGACGCCGCCCATTGTAGTGCTTTGGCTATTAAGATCCTTGTTGCCCTTAGGCTTAATCATATAATAGAAGGTGATTTCGTGGCAGTCGACTCCTTTTAAGCCTGAACTTCCAGTAAAGAAATTTTCATGGATGACGGCCAGATAATCCACCTCATAGTGGATCCCTGTTTCTTCAAATACTTCTCTTTTTACGGCTTCTTCAGACGTCTCCCCCAAATGGACTCCTCCGCCTATGGAATAGTAATAGTCATCGACTTCATTTCCTGCAAAGAGGACGCAAGAATCCTCAATTATAATTGCTGCCGCCCTATATCTAAACCACTTATTTTCTTGTCTAAAACCACAATCGACTTCCATTTTTATCTCCTTTAAATTCGTTTTTTATTTATATATTATTTTATATTCTTATGGTAAATATTACAAGCTTACATTTCCCTTACTAACCAAGATTTCTACAATAAAAAATATAAATGTGTTAAAAATCCCCTTCCTGGGTAAGTATGTGAAATATCACAAAAAAGAAAGGATAATTTAATGAAGAAATTAATTTTAATAATGGCCCTGGCCCTAGGTTTTGCAGGCTGCCAAAAGCCAGCTGATACACCTAGCCCAGCAAAGGCCGATACACAAACAGAACCTAAGGCAGATGTTAAAACAGAAGAAAAGGTAGACACAAAGGCAGACGTTGAGATTATCAGCCTAGCTGATGCCGTAAAGGTATTTACAGACAAGTATCCAAACGCAAGTATCGAAGAGATCAGCTTTGAAAAAGAAATGTCAGGCGACGAATACGAAATCGAAGGCTTTGATGAGACCCACGAATACGAACTAAAAATTTCTGCTATTGATGGTTCAATTATCAAAGAAGAAGCAGAAAAAGACCGGACAACAAATAATCAAGCTATTGATTTATCTCTGCTTTCAAAGGTAGACGGGCTAATCGAAAGCGCTCTAAATGACGCAGGCCCAGATTATTACTTGGATTCATATTCTATTGATTTTGAGGAGACCGGATCCTACAATCAATTGGAAATCGAAGTTAAGACCCAGGCAGGCAAGGACATTGAATACGAATACAATTTAGAAAGCGGCGAATTGATTAAAAAAGATAGGTAAAATTTTCCCCCAGAAATGGGGGGTTTTTTTGTTTTTTAAGTTATTTATTTCGTACTTATATATCCAATTTTCTATCCCAATATTTTAACATATTCAATTCAAATTTCTATTCCAATTTCTTTGGAATATTCAATGCGAATTTTTTATTCCAATAATCTATGTTGTTAAAACAACATGGATTTTGAAAATTATTGTTCTCATCAAAATACCCCCTTATTGCCATGTCTGGATTTAAGAGGGCGGTGAATAATGACTGGCATTTATTTTTTACAAAATTCTTTATTGCAAATTTTTTATATTAAATTCAATTTCTTATTCTAATTATACACGTTGTTAAAACAACATAGATCTTAAAAATTACTATTTCACAATTTCTTTCAAACTATTTGTTTCATACTTGTATTTAAAAATCAGCCTATTTCATCCAGTAAAATAAAATTCCCCTAAACATTTACAAAAATATCTTAAGACAAATCCCTACAACCCACATAAAATATAAAAGTCAAAATATCTCAATAATCCACATAAAATATAAAATTAAAAGTATTCCATTAATCTACGTTGTTAAAACAACATGGATTTTGAAGTTTTTTTGCAATTTCTTATTACAAAATTTTTTATTGTGTACTTATATATCTAATTATATCCAATTTTCTATCTCAATTTTCTAATATATTAAACTCGAATACTCTATTGTATTTTCTATCCCAATAATCCACGTTGTTAAAACAACATGGGTTTTCAAAATTATTTTCTATTGCTGATTTTTTATTATATTTAATTCAAATTTTCTATTCCAATTTTTTATCCATTATTGTTTTTCCACAAAAAATGACAACCGACCATCCGATTGCCATTTATTTTTTTATTCCAGATTTTTTATAAAGTATCCTATGGCCACGATTATTATTAGTATCAAGGCCGGGTGGACTTTGAGGACCACGGTTAAGACCACGGTTAGAGCCATTAATATTATTGCAGGCCAGGTTTTTTTGTAGTTGGAAAAGAGATTTACAAAGCTCATTGTAATTAGGGCCAGGACCGCTGGTTTGGTTCCAGTCATAAATTTTTCTACATAGGGGTTGTCCTCGATCAAATTAAAAATCAAGGTCAGACATAAAATTACAATAAAGCTGGGTATTACAATTCCCACCACCGCAATTAGGGCGCCAAAATTCCCTGCTATGTGTTTGGCAGATGCCACTCCAATATTTACCGCCAGGGGCCCGGGCACGCTTTGGGCTACGACCAGGACGTCCATAAAGTCTTCTTCGCTAATGTATTTCTTTTTGATAAGTTCTTCTTTCATTACGAGAATCATCCCGTAGCCTCCGCCAAAGCTGATAAAGCCGAGCTTCAAAAAGGTCAGAAAAAATTTAAAATAATTCATAAGATCATCCTCACAAAGCCCATTATAAATATTACCAATATGGGGTGAACTTTTTTGGAATAGATGAGGCCAAGACTCATCAAATATAAGACAAGTGATGTCCAATCGACCATGGCTGGTTTAAAAAGCATGGCAATGGCCGACAAGATAAAGCCAAAGACGGCTGGGCGGAGGGCCTTGAAGATTTTTTCCTTGACTGGGGACTTGTCGTATTTTTTTATGACATTCATAAGGAGGATAAGGAGCAAAACGCTGGGCAGGCAGACTGCAAAGGTGGAAACAAAAGCGCCTAGCATTCCCATTTTTTCCTTGCCAATAAAGGTCGCCGCATTTACCGCAAAACTCCCCGGGGTCATCTCGGACAAGGTGATTATCTCGTAAAAAATTTCCTCTGTGATAATGCCCGCCTGGATAAATTCCCGCTTAAAAAGAGGGAGCATGGCATAGCCGCCCCCAAAGGAAAATAAGCCTATCTTAAAAAACTTTTCAAATAAAATCCAAAGCATTAATGGTCACATGCCCCTTTATTTTTATCAGCCTCTTTGCACTTGCAAGTCTTTTGGCAGTCCTTGCAGAGGCCGTAAAAATTTAATTCATAGTCCTCCACCAAAAAGCCTTCGTCTTCGGCCAATTTTAAAAGGCCATCCACAGGCTTTCTCATGGTTTCAATGACCTTGCCGCAGCAGGAGCAAATCATGTGGTTGTGGTCTCTTTTTATGTTTTTGATCTCGTACCTGACCACATTGTCTTTGAGAACTACCTTATCCAAAATTCCCAGCTTGTTAAAGAGAACAATATTCCTATATATGGTTGCCGTGCCGACATCGTGGTCTTTTTCCAGTTCGGCAATGGCCTCTTGAATGGTAAAATGTGACTTGGTCGTATTAAAAAAATTGTATATATGCCTGCGTGGCGTAGTAAATTTGTAGCCGTTGTCGTTTAAAATGCTCTTGACTTGATTTCTATCTAATCCCATCTTTGCCTCCTCTTAGTCTTTTAATATATTCTAATTATATAATAAGATTTCTCAAATATCAAGCGTATTGAGAATTTATTTAAATTTGAAAAGCCTTTTGATTTTCACTTTTAAAAAAATATTTGTATATGCATTTTAAAATCACATTTATGCAGGTCATTTGAATTATAACTTCATATCTGCTATAATAAATATACAAATTCCTTTGCATAGAAAGGGCTTTTGTGGTATAATAGCTGTGGAAAATGTAAGGAATTTTGAAGATATTTTTTTAATTTTTTTAGTTTTTAACAGGCCAGCCTGGGTAAAATGTGAAAAAAATCACTCGATTGTTAATATCCTTTAACAAAAGGCATTTTTCAATCTTTATAAGAGTTTTTTAAGTTTTTTTCGCCAGGTAAAACTGTGTAAACATCAAGTTATTAAATACATTTAACATCTGTCCTGTGAAAAACACTTTCAACATACTTGGAAAGTTTTTAACAGGCTGTGAAAAGAGGACCTATGACCAGTGTAGAAATTTGGACGGAAGTGCTAAAAAAAATGCAGGCTGAGTATTTTATGTCGCCTACAGAATTTTCTGCCTACATCCGCGTTTTAACTCCTATTTGTATCAAGGATAACAATTTAATATTGCTTGCTCCCAATCGCTTTACTTTAAATATTGTAGAGAGGCGGTTTATAGACCATTTGGAAAAGGCCATGGCTGGGATTTCTACCATGAAACTAAAACTTATCACTCCAGAAGAGGAGGACAAGTATGTCAAAGAAGCCGACGAAGTCCTGCCTGAAGTGGATTTTTCCATGCCGGGCATAAGGCCCGTTTTGGATCCCAAGTACACTTTTGAAAATTTTGTTACCTGCGATGCAAACTCTATGGCTCACGCTACTGCCTGGGCGATTTCCAACAATCCGGGTACGGTTTTTAACCCGTTTTTTATCTACGGAAAAAGTGGAATCGGCAAGACCCACCTTATGCAGGCCATCGGCCACAAGGTTTTGGCTGAAAATCCTGAAAAGCGGGTCCACTATGTGTCGACCGAATCCTTTACCAATGAACTGATTTTTTCCATTAGAAATACCAAGGACCCTTCTATGAAGGCCAATTTTAAAAACAAGTACAGGAATTTGGACGTCTTACTTATCGACGATATTCAGTTTTTGGAAAGCAAGGACGTGGTCCAAGAGGAATTTTTCCACACCTTTAATGCTCTGATGAGCAAGGGGGCCCAAATTGTAATGGCTTCTGACCGCTTGCCCAAGGAGATTAAACCTATAGAAGAGCGTTTGGTCAGCCGTTTTGAATCGGGAATTGTAGCCGATATCAAGATGCCTGACAAGGTCACCCGCTATGCGATTTTGGAAAAGACTTCTGAATTTAACAAATACCAGGTCCCATCCGAAGTTATGTGGATTATTGCAGAAAATATTACCAACAATATCCGCGAGCTGGAGTCGGCCATTAGGAGGACCGATGTCAGGGCCAAGTTTATGAATGTTGAGCCCGGCGATGTCAGGGGCTACGAGAGAATTTGCAATGGGGTTTTATCCGAGATGAAGATGGCGGCTAGGAGAGAGGTAAATATTACTCCCGACCAGGTTTTGGAATACGTTTCCCAGCGTTTTGGCGTTGAGGTTTCAGATATAGTTGGTTCTAGTAGAAGCGCCCAAGTCTCCAAGGCCAGACACATTTCCATGTATCTGATCAGGGAGCTTACCGAACTTTCTTTTCCAAATATTGGAGCTTATTATGGCAAAGACCATACTTCGGTTATTTATGCTTGGAATAAAATCAGAAATTCCACAGCCAAGGACCCGGGCCTAAAACGCTCAGTTGACAAGATGGTAAGGGAAATTAAAAAATCATCCTTCAGATGATGTTTATAAATATCCCCAAGATATAAACAAGGAAAATCTTATAGGCAATGGCTTGTGACCATTTTTTAACATATTTCACAGGCCCTACTACTATTACTATATTTATAGTATATTATTAAGGCAAAAATTTTTGCACTTAGGAGGGAATTATGCATTTTATAATTCGTGTTGGTGATTTATTATCAGCTATCAGAATCGCTTTGCGCGGTGTTAGCAAGGGTTCTCAGTCTTCTCTTTTAGAGGGCATCCTCTTTGAAACCAGGGGTAAGGACCTGATTCTCTATTCAACTGATCTGAGGATTTCCGTTAAAACCAGTGTGGAATGCGATGTAAGAGAAGAAGGAAAGTATGTTTTTAATTCAAATATAATTTATGATATTGTTTCAAAACTCAAATCCAACGATATGATTGAGGTTAAAGTTGACGGGGAAATGGGGGTTAAGGCCACTTCTGGCAGGAGCCGCTTGAATTTCCAAGCCCTAAATTCTGGAGATTTTCCAGAGTTTCCAACCCTTAACGACGACACCAGATTTACCATCAAGGGGGACGCTCTTAAAGACCTCATCAACAAGAACAGGATTTCAGTTTCTATAGATGAAAATAGGATGATCTACACTGGTATTAAATTCCAGGTAAACGAAGAAAAGCTAACAGGCGTAAGCCTTGATGGCTACAGGGTTACCATTGTGGATAAGCCAATTCATTCAAATGCAAACGATGAATTTATCGTTCCTTCTGTTTCCCTTTATGAAGTGGAAAAACTGGTCAAGGACGATGACGAAGTTACTATAATGCGGGCCAAAAATCACGCCATGGTTTTATTTGGATCAACTGCAGTCTACACCAGGCTATTTGACGGGGACTTTTTCGATTACTCGGGCCTTTTGGCTGAGTCTGGCCCAACTGAAGTGGTCCTTGACAAGGATGTTTTCAAAGAGTGCTTGGACAGGTCCATGATCGTGGCCAAGGGCAATTTAAATATGGTTAGATTAGACATCAAAGAAGGCAACATGCATCTAGGGTCCACCGGTAATTTGGGGGAAACTTCAGATGACATGGAAATTCAAAAAGCAGGCGAGGACTTGGTTATAGGTTTTAATCCTAGGTATTTAAAAGAAGGGGTATCCCTCTTTGCCGACAAGACTGTCCGCCTGGTTTTCAGGGATTCAGCTAGCCCCTTAAATGTTTACGGGACCAGCGAAGACGGCCTTAAATATATTTTACTACCAGTGAGGTTACAAAATTGATTTTAGAAGTTAGAGTTGATACAGAATTAAAAAACGCCCTCAAGCTGGCGAGCTTAGTTGATTCTGGCGGAGTTTCCAAACACCTGATAAAGGACGGCCAGGTCAAGGTAAACGGCCAGGTGGAAACGAGACCATCCCATAAGCTTTCAGACGGGGACGTGATTGAATTTAATGGCAAAGAAGTGACTATTTCTATTATATAATGGAATTAAAGAGCATTTTATTTTACAATTTTAGAAATTTTTCCTATGAGTCCTTGGACATAAGGCCCGGCATGAACCTAATTTACGGGGAAAACGGGGCCGGCAAGACGACTTTTTTGGAAGGCCTTTACCTGGCCTTAACGGGAACTGTCTTTAAGGACACCTATTATGATTTGGTAAAAAGAGACCAGACCCAAGCAGGAGTCAGGGCCAAGTTCAAAGAGGGTGTTCGCGATATGGAAAAGATTGTCTATATAAAAAAGGATAATGGGGTTCTTCGCGAGATAAATGACAAGCGGGTTGGGAGGATTAGAAATTTCAAGACCCACAATGCGGTTGTCTTTGAACCCTACGACACTTTTATTATAGATGGGAGCCCGGGACTTAGGCGGCGGTTCTTGGACGATATGATCCAGGACGTCAGCCTGTCTTATGAGAAAAATCTTCGGGACTTCAACAATCTTTATAGGCTGCGGAATGAATATTTGCAGACGGCAAATCCCAAATTTCATTTGGATTTAATGGATGATGATTATATCAAGCTTTGCCAGGCCATAAACCATGACCGAATCAAGTATATGGAGCTTCTGGAAAAGCGGACGGCCAGGCATCTTTACGATATAGATCCAAATTGGAAGGTCAAATTTTCTATAGACTATTCATGGGACAAGGAAAATCCAGGTGCCTTCAGAGACCAGGCCTTGGCCGAAGACCTGAGGCGGCGCTATTCCACCTGGGGGGTCCACAAGGACGATATAGTCATTGAATTTAACGGTCAGTTGGCAAAAACATCTGCTTCTCGTGGGCAAAAGAGGGCCATTGTGGTCTCTATGAAGCTGGCGAATTTGGATATATTAAAGCGATTATCCAACAGGGAGTCCATAATTTTGCTGGATGATTTATTATATGAATTTGATTCCATTAGAAATGCGAATTTGGAAAATAAAATTAAGGGTATGACGGCATTTGTGACCTCGACTTCACTGATGGATGCGGATGCGATTATAGAAATAAAAGATAACAAGATGAAATATTTATAAGAAAGAGGTATTTATGGAAAATAAAAAGAGAGAGTATGGAGCTTCTAATATCCAGGTTTTGGAGGGCTTAGAACCAGTTCGTCTAAGGCCTGGTATGTATATTGGTTCCACATCTGAAAGAGGTCTCCACCACTTGATTTATGAAGTTGTGGACAACTCAATCGACGAGGCCCTAGCTGGCGTTTGCGATACCATTAGCGTGACAATTAACGAAGACGGATCTGCCACTATTGAGGACAATGGTAGCGGTATTCCAGTAGACACCCACCCAAAGACAGGCAAGTCAACAGTTGAAACAGTACTTACAATCTTGCACGCAGGTGGTAAATTTAACAACGATGCCTACAAGGTTTCGGGCGGTCTCCACGGGGTTGGGGTTTCAGTTGTAAACGCCCTTAGCGAATGGTTGGTGGCCACTGTCAAGAGAAATGGCAATATCTACCAGCAAAATTTTGCCCGCGGCAAGGCCATTAGTGAGCTGGAAATTGTGGGCAAGGCTGAAGGCACAGGTACAACTATTTCCTTTATGCCAGATGCAGAAATTTTTGATACTGTTATTTTTGATTTCGATACCCTAGAAGATAGGTTAAGAGAAATGGCCTTCCTAAACAAATCGGTTAGGATTGAGCTGGCTGACAAACGCCCTGGCCAAGAAAAGGACAAGGTCTTTAAATACGACGGCGGTATCCAAGAGATGGTCGAGTATTTAAATAGGTCCAAGACTCCTATTTTTAAGGAAATAATTTACTTCGATGAAGAAAGAGATGGCCAAGAAGTTGAATTTGCCATCCAATACACAGATGCCTACAGTGAAAATGTGGTGACCTTTGCTAACAACATCCACACACCAGAAGGTGGTAGCCACTTATCAGGCTTTAGGACGGCTTTAACCAGGACCATCAACGACTACGGCCGTAAATTTAATATTTTAAAGGAAAAAGACTCCAACCTTTCAGGTGATGACGTTCGTGAAGGGATAACTGCAGTTATTTCAGTTAAACTGGCCCAGCCACAATTCGAAGGGCAAACCAAGGCAAAACTTGGTAACTCAGAGACTTCTTCCATTGTAAACTCTGTTATGGGCGACTGCCTAACAGCTTATTTTGAAGAAAATCCAAAGATTGCCAAGGCCATTATCGACAAGGCAATTAAATCACAACGCGCCAGAGAGGCTGCCAGAAAGGCTAGAGAAATCTCCAGGTCCAGGTCCATCTTGGATTCAGCGACCCTTCCTGGTAAACTTTCAGACTGCCAATCAAACGACAATGGAATTACAGAAGTTTTCATCGTCGAAGGGGACTCAGCTGGTGGTTCAGCTAGACAAGGCCGTGACAAGCACTTCCAAGCAATCCTGCCTCTAAGGGGTAAGATTATGAACGTTGAGAAGGCAAGGCTGGATAGGATTTTGGGCTACGAGGAAATCAAGGCCATGATCACAGCTTTCGGCACAGGTATTGGCGAAGATTTTGATATGGAAAAGCTCAGATACGGCAAGATTATTATCATGACGGATGCTGACGTCGACGGCGCCCACATCAGGACTTTGCTCCTAACTTTCTTCTTTAGATATATGACGCCTCTTATCGAAGAGGGCCATGTCTACATTGCCCAACCGCCTCTATACAAGGTAACCAAGGGCAAGACCTTAAAATATTGCTACTCTGACGATGAGCTCAGTGAATTTTTGGATGAAATTGGCCGCGACGGTATCAATATCCAAAGGTACAAGGGTCTTGGGGAAATGAACTACGACCAACTTTGGGAAACTACCATGGATCCTGAAAAGAGAGTTCTCCTCCGCGTTAATATTGAAGATATGAACAAGAGCGACGAGATTTTTACCATGCTTATGGGTGACAAGGTAGCACCGAGAAGAGAATTTATAGAAGAAAACGCTAAGTACGTTTCAAACTTGGATATATAGGTGAATTATGAGACCAGATAATATAGTAGATGTAAAAATAGAAAAGGAAATGAAAAAATCTTACCTGGATTACTCCATGTCCGTTATTGTTTCAAGGGCACTGCCAGATGTTAGGGACGGGTTAAAGCCAGTTCACAGGAGGATTTTATACTCCATGTACGACCTGGGCAATACCTCATCCAAACCTTACAGAAAATGTGCTCGTACAGTTGGGGACGTTTTAGGTAAGTACCACCCTCACTCAGACACGGCTGTTTATGACGCCATGGTAAGGCTGGCCCAAGACTTCAACACCAGGTACACATTGGTAGACGGCCACGGTAACTTTGGTTCTGTGGACGGGGACGGGGCTGCGGCCATGCGTTATACAGAGGCCAGGATGTCTAAGCTGGCTGAGGAAATGCTAAGGGATATCGACAAGGAAATTGTTGATTTTTCTCCAAACTTTGACGAGAGCTTGCAAGAGCCAAATGTTCTCCCTTCACGCTTTCCAAATCTCTTGGTAAACGGATCTTCGGGTATAGCTGTTGGTATGTCAACCAACATGGCTCCCCACAATTTGGTAGAGGTTATTAACGGCCTCTTCCATCTCATGGATAATCCCGATTGCGATTACAAGGACCTGATGAAATATATCAAGGGACCTGACTTCCCAACAGGGGCCAACATAGTTGGAACTGCTGGTATCAAAAAGGCCTACAAGACTGGACGCGGCCTTATTACTTTACGCGCCAAGGCTGAAATTGAAACCACTTCCAAGGGGAGAAACAGGATTGTCGTTAGGGAAATTCCTTACCAAGTAAATAAATCCAATTTGATTATAAAGATTGCCGACCTTGTTAAGACCAAGGAAATCGACGGCATTACAGATATTAGAGACGAGTCGGACAGAGAGGGTATGAGGATTGTTATCGAGCTGAGACGCGACGCTAATCCAAAGGTCATCTTAAACCAACTCTACAAGAGAACTCAGCTGCAAACCACCTTTGGTGTAATCAACCTGGCCCTTGTAAACGGGGAACCAAAGACCCTGTCGCTCAAGGAACTTTTATATTATTACCTTGAACACCAAAAGGAAATCGTAACCAGGAGGACCCGTTTTGATTTGGCCAAGGCTGAAGCCCGGGCCCACATAGTCGAAGGTTTACTGATTGCCCTTGATAGAATCGATGAAATTATCAAGACCATCCGTTCATCCAAGGACGATGCAGAGGCCAGAGACAGGTTGATGGCAGGCTTTGGACTTACAGAAATCCAAGCCAACGCAATCCTTGCCATGCAACTTCGTAGGTTAACAGGACTTGAAAAAGACAAGCTCCAAGCCGAATACGAAGATTTGATTAAGAGAATTGCCAGATTTAAAGAAATTCTTTCAAATGAAAGATTGCTTTTAGAAATTATTAAAGAAGAGCTGACCGAAATTCGCGACAAATACGGGGATGAAAGAAGGTCAGAAATCGTCTTAGACGAAGGCGACATCGATATCGAAAGCCTGATAGCTGACGAGTCAGTGGTAATTACCATTTCCGACCGCGGCTACATTAAGAGGGTAAACGAATCCGCCTACAAGACTCAAAGACGCGGTGGCAAGGGAGTTCGTGGCATGTCCACAGCCCGTGAAGACGAGCCAAACGACATTTATACGCTGACAACCCACGACAAGGTATTTTTCTTTACAGACAAGGGCAGGGTATTTTCACTCCGGGCCTTTGAAATTCCAGAAGCAGGTAGGACAGCCAAGGGAACTGCGATTGTTAACCTCTTGCAAATTTCTGGCGACGAAAAAATCTCTGCAATCTTACCGGTTAAGAAAAACGAAACCAAGGAATACATCACCTTTGTTACCAAGGGCGGTATAATAAAAAGAACAGAGCGTGACCTCTTTGCAAATATCAGGTCGACCGGCATTGTTGCCATCGGCTTAAACGAAGGCGACGAGCTCATAAGTGTTTACCTAACTGATGACCACGAAGAGATTATTACAACGACCAAGAAGGGCAAGGCCATCAGGATTAAAGCAAACGACATCCGCCCATCAGGCAGAACTGCCCGCGGGGTAAAATTAATCAGCCTGGACAAGGACGATGTAGTTGTTTCATCTGATCCAGTTATGCAAAACGCCAAACTCTTATCCATAAGTGAAAAGGGTTACGGCAAGGCCACTTCAATCGAAGAGTACAAGTGTCAAAGCCGCGGCGGCAAGGGACTTATAACCTACAAGGTCACCAAGAAGACAGGCGACGTGGCAATCAGCCTTGTAATATATGAAAGTAAAGACCTGCTCCTCATCTCATCAAACGGCACAATCATCAGGATTGACGCAGATGGCATCAGGGAAACAGGCAGGGCCACATCAGGGGTCAAACTCATGGACCTAGTCGATGAAACAATTGTTTCAGCAATTCAAACGGAGGAATAATGAATATATTTAAAAAAGATGGGACAATTTATATTGATGGCGAATTAGATATCTTTAACGCCCAAGATGTCCGCGTGAGAGTTTTAGATGAATACGAAAAATCCAAGTCCGATATAGTGCTGGACTTTTCACACGTAAGCTTTATGGACTCCACTGGTTTGGGCGTCCTTATCTCCATCCAAAAAGTCTTAAACGACGACGGCTACAAGCTAAGGATTGTCAATGTGGACCCAAAGATCAAAAAAATCTTTGTTATAACAGAACTTGAAGAGGTGTTTGATATAAAATGAGCTGCGAAGATATTAAATTAGAATTACCTGCCAAGGCAGAATACACGACTAGCCTGAGGCTTTTGGCCTCGGGTATAGCCAGCCGGGCTGGTTTTGATGTGGACACCATGGAAGACATTAAGCTAGTTGTAAGTGAGATGCTTGTCATGGCCATCAAAGACGACTTTGAAAAATTTGTCACCCATATTAGACTTTGCGATCAATACCTGTCCATCTTCTCCTTAGTTGAAGAAGACCAAAAGGACGATTTATCTATAAAAATTATGGAAGCCCTCTGTGATGAATTGGAAATCCAAGAGGACTCCGTTTGCGTTAAATTTAAAAGGGGGGCATAGATGACAAAGTCTACGGTCGACAAGAAACCCAGCAAAGAAGAATTAAATAAACTGTTTGAAGAATTTCATAAGACCGGAGATCCTGCCATTCGCGACCAACTGATTGAAAAAAACATGTACCTGTGCGATATCCTGGCCCGCAAGTATGTAAATCGGGGCATTGACTTTGACGATATTTACCAGGTAGCCTGCATTGGCCTAATCCTTGCGGTGGACCGCTTTGAGCCATCCAAGGGCTATGCCTTTACCTCTTATGCAACCCCGACAATTATGGGCGAGATCAAGAGGCACTTTAGGGATAAGGGCTGGACTATAAAAGTTCCCCGCCGGATCCAAGAGCAGTCCAAAAAGATTTCCAATGCCAAAATCCACCTCAGCCAAGTTATGGGCGAGGCGCCAACGGCCAAGGACATAGCGGACTTTTTGGATTTGTCTGAAGAAGAGGTAATTGAGGTCATGGAGGCATCTAAGGTCTACACACCTGGCAGTTTGGATATTTCCATCGAATCAAATGACGATGGCAGCGAACTCTTTTTGTCCGATGTCATTGGGGACGACGACCCAACCTATGACAGGATAGAAAACTTAGATTTTATCAAGCGGGAGCTGGAAAATTTAAACGAAATCGAAAGAACCATTATTATCGAAAGATTTATCAACCGCAAAACGCAAATTGCCATTGCCGAAGAGCTTGGCATTTCGCAGATGACGGTTTCCCGGATAGAAAAACGCGTTATCAAAGAGCTACAAAAATCAGCCATTAAAAATGGGACTGTAGAAAAAAAGGCCAAGGCCAAGAAATAATGTACCAGAAAAAAATTTCTTCCCTGGCCATCAGGGCCATGGTCCAAGAGCTGGATATGATTGATAAACCAGGCCTGGTCACACCTGTATCAAACGGATCCCATAGAGATATGGATTATTTTTTGATGCGGCGAGGGATTCGGAGCCTGGAAACTTATTTTGAACAAGCCTTTTCTCTGGGTTTTTTTAGGGAGCCTTTTTTTAAGGTTAGAAACTTAGGTCAAAGGGCGGAACGCCAAATGTTTAGAGCAACAGGGGGAGTGAACACCCACATGGGGGCCATCTTTCAGCTAGGGATCCTCGTCTACTTGACCGGGCGGATAAAAGCTCGGGGCATTTTGATTGATAAAGACAATTACCATGCGGAAATTTCCAAAGAGCTGGAGGATTTAAAATTAAATTTTCTTTTGAAAGAAAAGAAAGTCGGGGCCCGGGCAGAGGTGGCCTCCGCCTATCAGATAACTTTTGATAGCCTGGCCTATAAAAAATCCGACCGCCTGTATTTTATTATTTCAAAACTCATGGATACCAATATTCTACGGAGGGGCGGAGAAGACTTGCTAGCCCAAGTCCAGGACCTAGCCAAAAAATCTTTGAAATCCCAAGAGGCCAGACGCGAACTCCGAGAGATAATAGAAAAAAATAGCCTGTCTCCAGGCGGAGCGGCTGATATACTTATAAATTCTTTTTTTATCCAGAGATTTTTGGCTTATGAAAAATCTTATTCGGAAAACCTTAAAAAGCAAATCTTAGCCACCAAAGAAGAGGTCGGTTCTATAGGTTACGAGAACAAAATTATTTTGTCCCTGGTTTTTCCCGGCTGGATAAAGACAAATAAAAAATTTTTAGGCTTTTACGAAAAATACAAAAAAATTTACGATAAAAATTTTATCCTTATTAAAGAAATCAAGGACCAGACTGGCTACAGGGCCATTTATGACTTGGGGGACGCAGATCCAGTCGCAGTAAAAAAAGCGGCTGTTGAATTGGAAAAAAATTCCCTTATAGACATAGACGTCTACGGAAAAACCATGGTGGATAGGCAGGCTCTGGATTTGCCCCAGCGACATTGCCTGGTCTGCAACCGACCAGCCAAGGCCTGCATGGTTACCAGACGCCACGACATATCAGAAATTATTGCAAGATCATTGGAGATAATAAATGAAAATTAATTCAAGAGAAAAATTAGCAGAAAATATTTACGAAATTAAATTCACCGACCCGGCCCTGGTTAAAAACGCCAAGCCCGGGCAATTTTTAATAGTCCAAACAGACGAGAAGTCCGAGCGCATTCCCTTGACCATTGCCGACGCCGACAAAGAGACTGGCGAGGTTACGATTGTTGTCATGGAGGTGGGCGATTCCACTCGTGATCTTGTAAAGTCTGATAAACTTTACCACGTCTGCGGACCTCTGGGCAATCCTTCTGACCTGGCCCTCATGGACGAAGATCAATTAAAAAAAGAACGCGTTGTATTTTTGGCAGCTGGCGTTGGCGCGGCCCCAGTTTATCCGCAAGCAAAATTTTTGCACGACCACGGGGTCAAGGCCGATGTAATCCTGGCCGCCAGAAACGAATCCTTACTTATATACGAAGACAAATTGGCAGCAGTCGCCAATTTACACATAGCAACTGATGACGGGTCCAAGGGCTTTAACGGCCTTATCACAGATGCCTTGGTGGACTTGGTTGACAAGGGGGCGGACTTTACCCGCATTGTCGCCATTGGCCCAATGATTATGATGAAGTTTGCGACTCTGACTGCAAAAAAATTATCCATACCTATAATTGTCTCCTTAAATCCAATTATGGTTGACGGGACAGGCATGTGCGGATCTTGCAGGTGCATGGTCGAGGGCAAGGCCAAATTTGCCTGCGTTGACGGCCCGGAATTTAGGGGCGAGGAAGTGGACTGGGACGACACCCTAAGGAGGCTAAAGAGATGGTAGATCTAGAAATGCAAAAAAATTTAAAACCGGCCAAACGCGACCGGATAAATCCAGCCGACCGACCAGCTGATGAGAGGATCCAGGACTTCAATGAGGTCAACTTGGGATTTACCGATGAAGAGGCGGTCGTTGAAGCAGAACGCTGTGCAAATTGCAAGGACCCAAAGTGCGTCAAGGGCTGTCCAGTTGGCATAGACATTCCAAAATTTATTATGGAAGTTAAAGCTGGCGACATCGAGGCGGCTTATAAAACCATTCAAAGCTCACACGCTTTCCCCTGTGTAACTGGGCGTGTTTGCCCACAGGAAACCCAGTGCGAAAGCTTGTGCATCTACAATAAATTAGCCAAGCCCGTAAATATCGGCAAGCTGGAACGCTATGTCGGCGACAAAATGCGGGGAAAAACTCAGGCATCTAAGCATGAATTTATAGGCTCTGTTGGCATTGTGGGTTCGGGCCCAGCCGCCATGGCCTTGGCTGCAGATTTAATTCGCGCTGACATCAAGCCCGTAGTCTACGAGGCCTTTGATAAGTTGGGCGGTGTTTTGGTCTACGGGATTCCTGAATTCCGCCTGCCAGCAGAAATTGTAAATGAAGAAATCGAAAATTTAGTCGCATCTGGCATGGAAGTTCACAAGGGCGTAATTGTAGGCAAGACCATGAGCTTTGACGACCTCTTGGCCATCCACGACTATGTATTTATAGCGAGCGGCGCAGGACTTCCAAATCTCATGGGCATACCTGGCGAAGAGGCCAACAATGTTTTAACCGCCAACGAATTTTTAACCCGGGTCAATTTATTAAGGGCCAACGACGAAAATTATAGAACGCCCATGCCACTTGGAAAAAGTGTGGCTGTAATTGGCGGTGGCAATGTGGCCATGGACGCCAGCAGGGTGGCCAGACGCTATTACGATTCGGTCGACCTGTATTATAGGCGGGCTTACGAGGACATGTCTGCCCGTGTCGAGGAAATCGACCACGCTATTGAAGAGGGCGTTAACATGCACTTTGGCTATAGTCCAAAGGGCATTGGCGAAAATGAAATCATCTTTACCAAGGACGGCGAGGAAGTCAGACGACCTGCAGACTTGGTAATTATAGCCATTGGCACTAAGCCCAATAAACTAATCGACTATGAAAAGGAAAATATAAAAACCAAGGACGGGCTCATAGTCGTTGACGAAAACCTGCAGACCTCAAACCCACGGATCTACGCGGGCGGAGATGCGGTCACCGGCGCTGCTACCGTTATCTTGGCCTACCAATCTGGGAGGATTGCCGGGAAAAATATAATTAAAAAATTAAAGGAAAAATAAAATGATTGCAGAGACCCTTATAATTCTGTTTGTAATCGCAATGTACAAACGCTATTCATTTGAAAATTTGTCCAGCCTGCCCGAGCGGGCCTGGGGATTTTTGGCGGCCTTTATTGGGATAAAGGTAATAGTATTTTTGTGTATTAAAATCGGCATGGATTTTGGCGGCCTGAGGTTTTTCTCCCTCATGAGCCAGACCCTTCTATTCGCCTTTTTGTATTTCAACAGAGATTATAGGGGTATTTTATTGGTCTTTATTGGGAGCCTTCTAAACTTTATTGTCATGTTATTAAACGGCATGCGGATGCCCATTAGCGGAGAATACTACCAGCTGATTGCAAGCCCCGAGGCCTACCAGTTGACAGAAAGTGGAGCCAGCTTCCACCATTTTATAATGAATGAGACCACTAATTTTAAATTTTTGGCAGATATCATTCCATTTATGCGGCCCTATCCCTTCCCCAAGGTCGTGTCCATTGGAGATATACTTTTGGCGGCGGGAATTTTGGTCCTGGGCCTCAGCGTTTTAAAAGGAGATTATGTAGATGAAGAGACAGTTTAAACTTATACTTTTATTAATAATGGCCCTGGTCTTTGTTTCCTGCAAGCCTGGAGACAAGGGGACAGGCGAAAGCGCCCAGCTTGCCGAAGAAGTGGAGGCAAGTTCAAAGGAAAATAAAAATACGGATATAAACTTAGATTTAGAGTCAAGCTCAAAGAAAGAAGAAAATGCAAATTCAAATTCAAGTTCTAATTCAAGCGAAGATGAAAAAGAAAAGGCAATTTTAAATTCAAATTCAGAGGCAATAGAAAAGAAAATAAAAAATGAAATTGCAAATGAGGATTACCAGGCCACCCTCATGGTGGCAGGGGACATTATGTTCCACTCCCCACAATTGGATGCAGCCAGACAAGGCGACGGGACTTATTCTTTTATGAATACCTTCCGTTACCTGCGACCACTTCTTTCCAAGGGCTACGCTCTTGCCAACTTTGAAAGCACAATAGCTGATGCCAATTTCTCCGGCTATCCGGCCTTTAGGACCCCCCACAATGCCATGAATGCTATAAAATTCGTGGGCTTTGACATGGTGGCCCTGGCCAACAACCACTCCCTTGACGGGGGCCTGGCAGGAGTTGTTCGTACGATTGAAACCGCAGATTTTTACCAGCTGGCCCACGTGGGCACTTACAAGGACCCAGAGTCCAACCTGCCAACAATCGTAAATATCGAGGGCAGGGACATTGCATTTTTAAATTACACTTACGGCCTCAACGGTCTTGACCGCTACATTGAGGGCAAGGAATATATGATAAACACCTTGAACGAAGACAAGGTTTTGAAAGACATAGCCTACGCCAAGGAAAATGCCCAAGGGACCATTGTTATCGTCCACTGGGGAACAGAGTATAGGCGGACGGCTGACGACTATCAAAAGTACTGGGCCAAATTTTTTGCAGAAAATGGAGTCGACATAATTCTGGGCTCTCACCCACACGTCATCGAGCCGGCGGAATTTATAGACCACGAGGGCTTCCAGACCTATTGCATTTATTCCATGGGCAACTTCTTGTCAAATCAAAGGCGAGAGTACATGGGCGGTTCACCCTACGGCGAAGACGGGGTCATTGTTGAACTCCAAATTAAAGCGGCCGGCGACCGGGTCTACGCAGACACGGTCACCTATCACCCGACCTGGGTCCACAGGATAAATAAACCCCTGTCCTTTACAATTTTTCCTTGCGAGGCAGGATTAAATGGCGAGATCAAGGGCGTTGATGATTTTATCAGGGGCCGCCTCCAAGAATCCTACGACCGGACTATGGAAATTTTTAAGGACACAAATGCAGATTCTTAATTTTAAAGTCACCAAGGACGCCTACAATCTCAACCACGCCCTTATGGACTTGTCCATTTCCCACAGGAATTATCGCAAGTACTTTTACCAGGACAAAATTTTTGTGGACGGGGAAATCATCCACGGCAAGTCCCCGGTTTTTGCTGGATCGACCATCACTTTTCACATAGACGACGAATTTGACGAATCTGACCAACCTTACACGCCGGGCGCGCCCGAGGGGGAAATTTTATTTGAGGACGACCTCATTGTCGCCATGAATAAGCCGGCCGGGATTTTAACCCACGAGACCAGAAATTTCGACGGCATAACCTTTCGCGACTACGCCAAGAACACTTTTTATAAGCTTGGCATCCGCCAGCAAGTCCGCTTTATAAATCGCTTGGACTTGGACACTTCGGGGATTATTTTGATTGCCAAGTCGGATTTAGCCCAGGGCCTTTATTCGAAAATCCACAAGGACACGACGATCAAAGAATATATAGCCATTTGCAAGGGCAACCTCTACGAAAAAACTCCGGTCGACCTGCCCATTGGCCGACACGAAGAGATTGGGACCAGGCGGATTCTTGCAGCAGAGGGCGAAGGCCAAGAGGCCCACAGCATTTTTACGCCCCTTTACAATAAGGGACCCTATTCTATTATCAAGGCCCAGATAAAAACCGGCCGGACTCACCAAATCCGCGTCCACTTGATGAGTTTAGGCATACAAATTTTGGGCGATGTCATGTACGGGGTGGGGATTGACGGCATGTATCGCCAAGCCTTGCATTCATTTAGATTAAGGACCAATGCGGGCGGGCGTGAAGTCGACGTCTTTGCAGAAATGCCAGAGGATATGAAAGAATTGATTAGGAGAATATTTTGATGAAATATTTGTTTATAATGTCAACCAAGGCGGCAGGTGGAAAAAATTTGCCGGATGAAAATAAAATTCAAGCGGCCATGGCAGGCGAGGATTATGAGATTATTTACACGACCTATGCTGGCCAGCCTTTTGATATCGCCAAGGACCAGGCGGCAAAATATGGATCTGATATAGCCATCTACGCCTGCGGAGGAGATGGGACCATCAACGAAGTCGCCTCGGCCCTGGTGGGAACGGATTCTTTTATGGGGGTCCTGCCTTGCGGAACTGGTAACGACTTTTGCCGGACCGTCCACGAAGGCAAGACTGTCGACCAAGTCCTAGCTGAAATTAAAAATGCCCAGAAGACCAAGATTGACATAATAAAAATGAACGACCGCTATTCTATAAACATTGGATCAATCGGCTTTGACGCCGCCGCAGTCTACAGGGTTGTAAACAATGTCAATAACGTCCGCAAGTACAAGGGCATGTCCTACCTTGTGGGTGCCCTTCAGTCACTAAAAAATGACCGGGTCTTCCCACTTTCCTACGAGTTGGCCCTGGTCGACGGTAGAAAAATTTCTGGCCAAGGAGAATATTTGCTCCTGACACTTGCCAACGGATCCTATTACGGAGGAGGCTTCAAGCCAGCACCATTGGCCGACATCAGGGACGGGATTATTGACCTCACCCTGGTCGAAACTTTATCCTATCTAAAAGTCGCCCTCCTTATGATGAGGTACAAAAAAGGCAGACATCTCAACATGAAATGCGTATCTACTTATGAGGTCAAGTCCGGCAAAATCAAAAGCCTTGGCCAAGACACCTATCTCAACTACGACGGCGATGTATGTAAGACTAGGGAAATCGAATTTGAAATCCTCCCCCAAGCCATTAATTTTTTGATGTAAACAAGGCCATGAGAATGGCCAATTTTTTTACTTATTTTACAAATAAAAATGGTCGAAATTAATCGACCATTTAACCAATTTTAATAAATTTTAATCTACATAATAGACAAGGATTTTACCATTGACACCAGAAATTACATAATCGATTACCAGCAATCGGGTATCTCTATCGAAATCCAGCAAAAGATCATTGCTAAACTTCTTCGTCTCTCCATTTTCCTTGATGCTATAAGGGAAGATGCTTCCAAGAGGGACTATCTTGACATTTGTTCTAAGCATACCACTGTTATCCTCCGAAACACCGTCTATATCTACGGTATTTGCTGCAGCACCAATACGATTATAGAAGCCAAAGGCTAGAGGGAGCTTGATTCCATTTTCAGAAACCCCATATAAATCACCAGGTAATGCACCCAATCTTATGGATAAATTATCTGTATATCTATTTTTATCTACAAAATATATATAATTGTAAACTGGTAATTCTACTTTTAAATTTTCTCTGCCAGCCTTATCCAAATTTTCATTTAATTCATCTAGGAATTTAATAGTGTTTCTTGAATTTTTATAATAACCAAGTTCTTTTATTTCTTCTGGCTCTCCATATATTTTTGAAACGGATTCTTCACCATAGTAGGTGTTAAGGTAAAACCTTTCCCTCTTGCCATCGTGATTTACATAGAACTTAATCCCATCACCCTTGCTTTCGACTTCAAGTTTATAGTCTCCAACTACTGAATTATTTAAATTTTTTACCGCTTCAGGGCTGACTTTGAGAAGTTTTTTTACATCATCATATTCATTGTACTCCTCTGTTTCGACATGGTCTTTAAAAATAGTTTTAATGACAACTTCTCCCTTGTCCTTATCATAGTCAACAGAAAAACCAGCAATATTTCCTAAATCGCGGAGTTTAACATAGTTATTGCCATCGATTAAAACAGATTCCAAATCATATTGGTGGTTGTCAACCAGGCAGGTAGTTTCTCTGGACTCACCCTTGGCCTTGGAATTCTTTGGTGTAAAGGGGTCCTTGGATCCGCTGTAAGCCTTGCCTAGCTCAATGGAAACCATATTTTGGTCTTTGTCAAAGCCCACGTCAAACTTTCTATCAGTAGAAGAAACAATAGCTGCAATGTCCCTGATCCTAAAATAATTGCTGCCCTTAATCACATAGCCATTTACCTTTACAGCTTGGCCATCAAGACTAAGCTTGGGTGAATTCATCACGGCATCGACAATCTCAACCTTGTCTTCTGGCATAGCATTCAAAACAGTGGCAAAAACCAAAAGAAAAGATAAAAGCAAGATAAACTTTTTCATACATACCTCCTAAAATATTAATATATTAATATAATTATAGAGAAAACAGGGAAAAATATCAACAAGTGTAAAAATGACCTTAAAAATATAAAACAATGTGGTATAATAAAGGAAAGAAGAAAAATATCGATAAAAATACATAGAAAGGACTATCATGGCAAATATTGAACTATCCCAAGAATATGAAAATTTAAAAAACGAAATCCAAGAATTAAAAAACACCTTGACGGAAACGATTTTTAAATACGATGAACTCAAATACATCATATGCAAGAACATAAAAATCCAGTATATGCTAGAGATTGGGACCTTGGAATACCTGGTCTACAAAGATTATTGCCAGTATCTCCGCCTCAAACGCAAGGCCGAGAGAATACGCTTTCACAAATACCGTCACGAAAAAATCGACCTCAAAATGATCGACACCGACCTTGACAAAGAGTTTGCAGAATATCAAAAACGCCTTGACGACCGGGCAGAGGAAATCACCAAGGCCGCAGGAGAATTGGAAAAAGAAGTCCTGACCACAGAAGAGACCAGGGAAATCAAAAGCCTCTACAGAAAACTCATCAAAAAACTCCACCCCGACCTCCACCCCGACCAAAGCCCAGACAAGATCGAACTCTTCCACAAGGTCGTCCAAGCCTACAAGGACGGCAATTTAAGCCTAATGCAAGTCTTGGCCGAAGTCGTAGATGCAGACGCCGAGGTCGAGACCAAATCCACTATGGAAGAAATGGCCGAACAAAGATATAGGCTTCTTAATAGCATTGATGCCGTCAAGGAAAAAATTCAACAAATTAAAACGACCACGCCCTACATTTGGAAGGAAATCTTAGACGACCCAATCAAAAAAGAAGAGAAAATCACTGAACTCAAAGAAGCCCAAAAATCTTTTAAAGACGCCATAGACACCCTTGAGGAAATTATAAGAAAACTATTGGAGGAGACCGATGACAGATAAAGACCTAGCAAAAATTGACGACATAGAAAAACTCGCCCTCATATCCGCCCACGCTGGAGGCATCGACATGCCCAAACCCTTCGAAAGGGAAATCTATTTGTTCGACACCTACGTGGCAGGGACGACCCACATAGAAAAAATCAAATCCATAGAGCCATTACTTAAAATCGGAGACAAGGTCAATTTTTACCGGGAACCAACCAACCCCCACGACCCCCAAGCCATCCGCATAGAAACTACCGGCTACCAAAAAATCGGCTACGTCCCCCGCTCAGACAACATAGTCTTCGCTCGCCTCATGGACGCCGGCAAAAACCTCTACGGCAAAATCACCTCCAAAGAGTGGCAAGACGACTGGCTCAAAGTCGAGATACGGATCTATTTGTGGGAAATATAAAAGGACTGTGATATAATGAAGGAAAGAATTATTAATATTTTTTTAAAGCATAAGATAAGTTATATAAGAGAAGGGGGCTGTTTTAAATAAGAGCATTAGTCGAAGAAAAAATAAATAATAATTTTAATTTGCTAGGGATTAGTTATAGTAACTGGGAAAGAATCTGTAATATGTATTTTGAAAAACCTAATCTATTACTTCAAAATTATTTACAGCAATATCCATTTTCAAAGCTTTCGCAAGCTGATAAAGACAATTTAATTACGGAGACTTTTTATGAAAACTATATAAAATCTGGGAACTTTATGTTATACCCTGAATTTATGACTGTAAGTGAGAATTTTCTTCAAAAATCTGATGGCACATTTAGAGATTCATCACTAATATCTCCTATTTTATTTTTAGTTCTACAAGCAATTGGCAAAGAAATATCTGAAAAATATAAACCAGTTAGACCAGAAGAAATTTCTGTTTATTATTCAGGTAATTATGAAAAAATGCGCCCGTTTTATAAAGAAGATTATGATGAGTTTTATAAAGAGTTAAACTACAACTCAGACTATTATAAGTATTTTATAAAAACGGATATTACAAACTTTTTTTCTAATGTTGACGTAGATAAGTTATTTAATCAAATTGATAAAATTTGCAATGATGAAGCAAGCAAAGATAGTTGGGAAAATAAAGGAAAGCCCTCATTCAGTCAAACACAACTGTTAATGTATAAAGAGCTTCTAAAATACTGTGGCAATGGAAAGTTTCCTACAATTGAAAACAGTATAGCTTGCTCTTATTTATCAACAGTAGTATATTTAGATGAAATAGATAAAGAACTATATTCTTTTTTAAAAGATATTATTTTTTTAGATAATGAGTTTCAAATGGTGCGCTATGTTGATGATTGCTATATTCTTTTTTCATCAGAAAAAACTCTTGATGAGTTTCAGGAAGACTATAATGAGATAATTAATAAATATTCTTCCATATTAAAAAAATATGGCATGAAATTAAATATTGGTAAGTGTAGCGTGAAGAAAATGGAGGACTTAAATGCTGAACTTCGCCAGTCTTTATATGATGAAGAGGTTATGAACGAAAAAAGTGATATTTTAAAACTATTTAAGGGATCTTTTGAAAAATTTTTAGATGATTTATTGAACGTTATTGATGAAAGCGTTATTGATATAAAAACTTATAAAAGTATAATAGATAGAAACTTCTCGTTTGATGACATTATTTTTTCACCAAATGAAGTATTTAACCACTATGCTTATAATGAAATCAACGAATTTAAAGATCCAAAAATAAGAGATAAAATAGTAAGTTTAGTTCAAAAAGATATTTCAGTTATTAGGCATGATCCAAGAAGATTAACAAATATTATTTTAAAAACTAAAGAAGAAGATGCAATAAAATATTTTTTAAATAATCTTTTTGATAGAAATAGATCGGGTAAGTGGAACTCCTACGACACACAGGTGCTTATACAATACCTCTTGCAAAGAAGATTTAAGCACACAGATCTTTTAGATATTTTAATGATGGAAGAGGAAGACATATATAAATATTACGTTAATAATTGTAAAGATTCTTTTATGAAAGTAATAAATACTAAAGTTACAAATCAAATAGGAAAAATAATTTTAGAAGATGAAATAGCTCACTTTTTATTTTTTATGTCAACTTGTAAAAAGAACCAGGGAAATCTAATGGAAGCACATGCATATTTTAAAAGTTTTTTTGATAGGTTTACTGCAGACTTGGCTTATTATAAAAAAGAAACTACAAAGCCTAATTATAAAGGATTTTATAATGAAAAGACATTAAAAAATTATTATAAAGACATAAAAAACTCTGATATAATAATTGAAACAGCTGCAAAACTAAGAAACTCCAATCCCGTAGCACATGCTTCATCAGAATTGCTAAAAAAATATACATCTGAATATTTAGTAACAAATATGAACGATCTTAAAAAATTAATAGAAGATAAGATAATATATGAATATCCTAAAATTAAATAAAAATAGTAATGAATGTAAAATCTAGAATAGAAACACAAAAGTATGGTATAATTAAGCAAAGTACTAGACAGAAAGGGGGGATACTTTGAACTTAAAAGACTATCTTGGAGAGACAAATTTTTATGATAAAAAAGAAAAATTGGAAATAAACAAACCTAAGTCTTGGTTAAAATCTGTGTCAGCTTTTGCAAATGGCAGAGGTGGAAAGTTAATTTTTGGAGTAAAGGAAGACGATAAAATTATTGGCGTTAAAGATTACAAAGAAACTTCTGAAAACATTTCTGAGCTTATAAAAACTAAAATGGATCCTAATCCGGAGTTTGACATGGAAATCAAGGAGATTGATGGGAAAGTTATATTGATTTTAAATATATTTGCTGGGAAGAATACGCCCTACTTTGTGGTTGACGGGGGATCCAGAACTGCTTATAAGAGGGTAGGAAATCAAAGTGTCCCTGCTAATAGAATAGATTTATTTAATTTGTCACTAAAGGGAGAGCATATAAGTTATGACTCGCTTGAATCAAAGAAAAAGTTAGAAGATGTAAGATTTAAAGAGCTTAGCATAGAATATAAAAATAGAACAGGCAAAGAGTTTGAAGATAAAGATTTGAAATCTTTTGGCCTTGTAAACGATGAAGATAATCTAACAATAGCTGGAGCACTATTTGCCGATGACTATCAAGTTTACCAGTCGAGGGTGTTTTGCACTAGGTGGAATGGATTAACCAAAGCTAGCGGTAGAATAGATGCTTTGGATGATGTTGAGTTTGAGGGCAATATAATTTATCTGTTGAAGGCGATTTTGGACTTTGTAAAAAGAAACACAAAAAAGATGTGGAAGAAGGGTCCAGTTTACAGGATAGAATACCCAGAATATCCAGAAAGAGCGGTCCAAGAAGCCTTAGTAAATGCACTAATCCACAGAGATTATTCCATAATTGGCAGCGAAGTTCACGTAGATATTTATGATGACAGGCTAGAAATATATTCTCCTGGAGGTATGTATGACGGAAGCTTTGTTCAAGATCTTGATCCATTAAACGTATCTTCAACAAGAAGAAACCCAATATTAGCAGATGTATTTGCGAGGATGGATTTAATGGAAAGGCGTGGATCTGGGCTTAGAAAAATCATAGAAGCCTATGAAGGAGAAGAAAATTACAAGGAAGAATTAAAACCTGAGTTCATTTCTACAGAATCGTCTTTTACTACTGTTTTAAAGAACTTGAATTATGCCACTCAAAGTTTGGGTGACAATGACACCCAAAATGACACCCAAAATGACACTCAAAATGTCGGTCAAAATGAGGGTCAAAAACTAAAGCCAGATCAGAGACGTAAAAAAATAGTAGAGACTATGAGAGGAAATCTAAATATAACAGCGATTGAGCTAGCTAATATACTAAATGTGTCTGTAACCACTATTAAAAGAGATTTAAAAATTCTCACAGACGAAAAAACAATAGAGTATGTGGGTAGTGCCAAGAGTGGTTACTGGAAAGTAAATGAATAAATAAATTTTGTCACGGATATGATACAATATTTGTGACAAAATCATAAGCGAGAGAGGAATCTTTCGCTTTTTTTGTGCGTTAAAGATTATATAGAATTATATTTTGAATTTTATGAAATATAATGTGAACTATGATATAATGAATTCAAGAAAATTCTTTATTTAAAATTAATTTAAAACAGGAAACATTTTTACACAAAGGCTGCACGTTGAGTGTGTTGTCTTGATGTCAAGGGATTCTGTAAGCAGGCGATGATTCCGCAAGATGTTTCACTTTAAATAGAGGACTTCGAAAAGTTTTATGAGGTAATAAAAGCAATCCTTACAGAAAGGATACGTGAGTTGTTAGGGTAATACCTTTGCTCCATGTTAGTGAAAAGTTCGAGGAGGTTTAAATGCTAAGTATTGAGGAATACATTGCGCGAAGAAAAAAAGAAGATAAACTCAATGAATTTGACATTGATGCTCGTACTCATAACATGAAAATCTGTGTTGATTATGTATTCGAGTATTTTAATAACTATCTGAATATTACGGAGGCTGAAGAAAAAACTGTACTCCATAATGAAAAGCTAGAGAAGTATCGGAAACAGCTTAGGGAATATGATCCTGAAGTTCGAGAATGGGCTGTGGGTATTTATAATGAATATGGGAAGCAAATACACAAACACATAGGAAATATTATGAGGGAGAATGAGTTTTTCTTTCTGTATAGTACTGATAGTGAATTTAGAAATGCTTCTTATGATTGCTATTCACAGCTCATCAAAAGGTTACCGTTTCTTAAGGACCAAACAGAGATGCTTTTTCTTTTTATAAAGGACTATCATAGGGTAGAAAGCGAGCAAAGGTTTAATTTCGGAATACCATCAATAACAGAAGAAATAACTGATTGGATAGAGAAGACTTGGGCAAAGTATCAGGTTAATATTCTTGCCTTTGCCTATAGTTGGATAAATAGTTTTTATGACAACGAGGATGTTTGGCCATCAACACATAGAAAGAAGAGCCAATATACTTGGAGGAAGTACGACTACGACTATAAGCAGAAAAGTAACCTTTTTAACCTTAATTCACTATATAGAAAGATGCCGAAAAAATCCTTCACTAAAGGAAGAAAGCAAGAATTTGAAATACTGTTAATGTACTATTGGATTCATGACATGGAAGGCGATAATGATTATTGGCAGGAGTATTTAGAGACTGTTTTACCTGCTTTGAAAAAAATTGAATAAAGATGGGGTGGAAAAATGAATGATAAAGAAATAGTTCTTTCAAAAATTGTAGAAATTGTTAGCAGACCAGGCTTTTTTATTAGGAAAAATTCAGAGTTTAAGGGCAGATTAAAATGTGTGGGGCTTAATGACCTTTACGAAAACTATGTTGATTACCTTGTCCCATATTGGTACAACCAAGGACATTCACAAAAATTTGAAAACAATAATGATGAATTGATGGGTTGGATTTGGTCAGTGTATCATTTTGCATGAGTCAAGTAGAGGAAGATAATCATTTATCAGTTTTGGTTATCGAGAGGAGAAATGGGATTATGTGTGTATGTCTAAAATGCGGACGTTCATTTAAGAATACGAATCAATCACATTTTTGTGGAGAGGAGCCGAAAACAATAGATGAATATATTTCTGCTCAGGACGAAGAAAAGCAGGTGCACCTGGTAAAGGTACGAAGGGTAATAGACAGTTTTCAAGACCTAATCTACCACCGCCTATACCTGAACAAAAATCAAAAAAAGTTTCAATATTCAAATAACCACCCCCAAAATTATATTATCTATTATTATATCAGCTAAAGTTATTTTATTCTATGAAATTAAAGTTCAATATATGAAAAGCAATAATTTATAAAATATGTATTTATAATATAAACTTAACACTTTAGCAAAGTTCTTGTAACAAGCTTAGTATATTATTAATATGAGGAGGTGGGTGGATGAAGATTAGGTTCTTGGGTGAGTCAGATCCTATTTACTTATTGCACGGCAAGGTTTATGATGTAATTAGTATTGAGAAGGATTGGTACAGGATTATTGACGAGGAGGGTGAGGATTATTTATATCCACCTGATATTTTTGAAATTGTTGATGATAGTCCTATAAAAGGAGATAAAAATGATAGATTATAAAACTGTAGAATACAATTTAGAAAAAAGAGCGAATTATAAAAACAAAGAGGATTTAATAAAATATTTAAAATCACATAAACAAATTGCAGCAATTCCTGGGTCTTTTGTAGACCCAGTCACAAAAAAGAAATTGGGAATGAATAAAATTTTTGGGGACGACAAATATCAATGGAAAGAAAGCCTTGTGTATTTGATAGAGAAATATCAAATGTATATTGACGAAGACTTTTTGAGGCACGCGGGTATTGATTAGTTTACAGAACTAAAGGAGATAAAAATGATTGAGAATGAAGATTGGACTTGGTCGCAGGAGACTTTGAAGGCAATTATTGAAGTGTTAATAGAGAGTAAAGAATCATGGGAGAAAGATATAAAGAGCGATTTTGATGAGGGGGTTGTGGCGGGTTATATATTTGCCCTCGATTCTATCAAAAATCAGCTAGAAGTCAGAGGCTATAATTTTGAGGATTGGCTTAATGGCTAAAGGTCGTATGCATGAACAGGTAAACATTTGAGCGAGAGAGATATCTTTCGCTTTTTTTTGTATGAGCAAAGATCATATAAAATTATATTTTGATTTTTATGAAATATAATATGAATTATGATATAATAAATTCAAGAAAATACTTTATTTAAAATTTAAAAAGCATTAAACAGAATTTGTAAAAAACATGCTTACACAAAGGCATAGTAAGAATTAATAAGCACGTAGATTTATTAGTATATCAAAAGTGAGGATATGAATTTTGAACTTGGAGATTGATAAGAAATTTTTAATTTATGAAGCAGAAGATAATAAAGTTGTAGCAGATGTTCTCATTATGGATGAAAATATTTGGATGACTCAAAAACAAATGGCGCAAGTTTTTGATGTAGGGGTACCAGCTGTTAGCAAGCATCTAAGTAATATTTTTAATGAGGGAGAATTGGAAGAAAATCGAACTGTTTCCAAAATGGAAATAGTTCAAAATGAAGGTAATAGAACTGTCAAAAGAGAAATAGACTACTACAACCTAGATGCAATTATAGCTTTAGGCTATAGAATTAATTCAAAAAAAGCGACGAAATTTAGAATCTGGGCTACAAGCGTTTTAAAAGAGTATATGATCAAGGGTTTTGCCCTAGATGATGAAAGATTAAAACAAGGAAATGACTTATTTGGAGAAGATTATTTCCAAGAGTTATTAGAAAGAGTCCGCTCAATTAGAGCCAGTGAAAGAAGAATTTGGCAAAAAATCACAGACATTTTTGCAGAAATTTCAATAGACTATGATAAGGACTCAGAGATCACAAGACTGTTTTACGCCAATGTACAAAATAAGTTCCATTATGCAATAACAGGTCAAACTGCAGCAGAAATTATCAAATCTAAAGCAGATAGAAATAAAAATCATATGGGACTTACCACTTGGAAAAATTCTCCAGATGGGAGGATTTTAAAATCAGACACCTATGTTGCTAAAAATTATTTAAGTGAAAAAGAAATAAGGCAACTAGAAAGAAATGTTTCTGGTTATTTTGATTATATAGAAGACTTGATTGAAAGAAGAAATACTTTTACAATGGAAGAATTTGCTCTTAGCATAGATAAATTTTTAGAGTTTAGAGAGTACAAGATATTAGAAGGATATGGACAAGTTTCAATGAAAGATGCGAAGAAAAAAGCATCAGAAGAATACGAAGCATTTAATAAAACTCAAAAGATAGAATCAGACTTTGATAAAAGTATAAAAAAACTTATAGACAAGAGCTAGTCGAGTTTTCATTATTGCTTTTACTATATTAACCTAAGTTATCTGGAGTTTTTGGATTTGTTAGCTAGGGCATTGCAGGAGGAAATTATGTTGACACAAAGACAGCAAAGACAAGCAGCAAGGGAATTTGCGAAAAAATGGGAAGGCGTTGGTTATGAAAAGGGCGATTCTGCCAGGTTTTGGCTCTCTCTTTTGAATGAGGTTTTTGGAGTCGACAAGCCTGCGGATTATATGAGATTTGAGGACCAAGTTATGCTTGACCACACAAGTTTTATCGATGGATTTATCCCATCTACCCACGTACTTATAGAGCAAAAGTCAATTGACAAGGACCTCCGCAAGGGGATCAGGCAGTCTGACGGTTCTATTCTCTCACCCTTTCAACAAGCCAAAAGGTATTCTATTGAGCTCCCCTATGATGATAGGCCGCGGTGGATTGTGCTTTCTAATTTCAAGGAATTTCACATTTACGATATGAACAAACCACAAGCCGAGCCAGAGGTCGTCTACTTAAAAGACCTGGAAGAAGATTATTACAGGCTGAATTTTTTGGTTGACGAAAGAGAACAGTCCATTAAAAAAGCTTTGGAAGTTTCAATCAAAGCTGGTGAACTCGTTGGCGTTTTATACGACGCCCTTTTGAAACAATATCAAAATCCAGAGGACAGCAAGACCCTGCAAGACTTAAATGTGCTTTGCGTTAGACTTGTATTTTGCTTTTATGCAGAAGATGCAGGCCTATTTGGCAAGCACAATATGTTTCACGACTACTTGGCAAAATTCAAAGACTCGCCATCTAGTTTTAGAACGAGTTTAATCCAACTCTTTAAAATTTTAGACCAAAAAGAGGACGAAAGAGACCCATATTTATCCGATGATATATTGGCCTTCCCCTATGTAAACGGCGGACTCTTTGCCAAAGATGATATAATTATACCAAGGGTAGATGAAGAGATAATTAATATAATTTTAGACCAGGCTTCGGCTGGTTTTGATTGGTCAAAGATAAGTCCAACTATTTTTGGTGGAGTTTTTGAATCAACCTTGAACCCAGAGACTAGAAGGTCAGGAGGCATGCACTACACTTCTATCGAAAACATCCACAAGCTAATAGACCCCCTCTTTATGGATGAGCTCAGAGCCGAATTTCAAGAAGCTGTAGAGATAAAAACCTTAAATATAAAACAAAAGAAACTAAGAGACCTTCAAGACAAGATCGCCTCTTTGAAATTTTTGGACCCAGCTGCGGGCAGCGGAAATTTTTTAACCGAGACCTACCTGACCTTGCGCAGGCTGGAAAACGAAATTTTAAAAGAGCTTTACGGCAACCAAATTGTTATGGGCCAAACCCACAACCCAATCAAGGTTTCCATCCGTCAATTTTATGGAATAGAAATCAACGACTTTGCAGTGTCTGTAGCAAGGACCGCCCTTTGGATTGCAGAATCACAAATGATGAAGGAAACAGAGGATATAATCAATATGAATCTGGATTTCTTCCCTCTGACCAACTATCCAAATATTGTTGAGGGCAATGCACTAGAAATAGATTGGGAAGAGGTTGTGCCTAAAGATGAACTAAATTATGCTATCAGTGTTCGGATCTAGTGGATATAAAAAATTAGATTATGTTTGTTCTTGGTTTAAAAAATCAGCTGATTATATTGAGGATAAAGCCATACATGTTGCATTTGTATCAACCAACTCTATTACTCAGGGCGAGCAGGCTAATTTAATGAGTGAATTATTTAAAGAATTAGATTTAATAATAAATTATGCTTATGAAACATTTGAGTGGATTAGCGAAGCACCTAACAAAGCCGCTGTGCATTGTACTATAATAGGATTTTCTAGACAAAAGTATCAAAAAAATAATAAGTTTATTTTCAGCAATAGTATTCAAGGGAAGAAAGTAAACCATATTAATAATTATATATTGGATGCACCTGACATTATATTAAAAAATAGATCAGAAGCACCTAAAAATATGATGAAAATGATAAAAGGGAGTCAGCCCACAGATGGTGGAGGATTAATTTTTTCTGAAAAAGAATATGAGATTTTTATCGAAAAATACCCGAATAAGCAATATCTATTTAAAAGATATATGGGGGCTGATGATTATATTAATAACAAAACTAGATATTGTTTATGGTTAGATGGGGTGAACCCAAACGAATATAGAAATATAAAAGAAATAAGAGAACGACTAGAAAAAGTGAGTGAAATGAGAAGCAAATCTCCAACTAAAAGTGTTAGAGAATGTGCAGATAGTCCATATTTATTTACTCAGATAAGACAGCCCGATACTGATTACATTATGGTTCCTCGGGTTTCGTCTGAAAGAAGAAGATATATACCTATTGGATTTGTGGGTAAAGAAGTAATTGCAAGTGATTCTACACAAATAATTCCTGAAAATAATATATATTTATTTGGAATATTAACCTCAAATGTGCATATGGCTTGGATGAGAGTTGTTGCTGGAAGGTTAAAAAGTGACTATAGATATTCACCATTTGTATATAACAATTTCCCTTGGCCAAATCCCACAAGCGAGCAAAAGGAAAGAATAGAAAAGACTGCTCAAAAAGAAAGGCCCACCAGGAAAATGACAAGGCTGTTATGGAGGCCTATGGTTTTGACTGGAGGACTATGACTGAATCTGAGTGCGTGGCAGAACTTATGAAGCTATACCAAGCGTTAGTAAAATAAAATTTTGTTTTCTTGTACCAGAGGTTTTGACCTCTGGTTTTTTCTTTTCCATATTTACTTTACATGACTCTTGTGGTAAAATTTATGTATAATAATATATAGGAGGAATTATATTATGAAAAAGCGTTTAGTATTTATTTTGGTAGGCGTTCTTTTACTTTCATCAGCAATTTTTGCTGCAAGTTTTAGAAAGAACATCACAGTTGACTACATGGGCATCAAGCTTGTAGTTGACGGCAAGGAAGTCATTATGGGCAATGATATGGCTGGCAACAAGATTGAGCCATTTGCTTATGAAGGTACTACTTATCTCCCAGTCCGTGCTCTTGCAGAAGCTTTGGGCAAGAATGTTCAATGGGACGATGCAACCAAGACTATTTTTATTGGCGATGGCGCCGCAGCTCCAGTTGCAGATAATCAAAACAATACTCCAGCTCCAACAAGCGGTCAATACTTAACAGATGTTATGGATCCATTTAGCATAGAAAGAGCTAATGTTTATAAAACAAGTGATAGGAAGTCCCTATCATTAGCTGGTAAAGAATACACTAATGGGGTTCTATATAGGTCATATTATGACAGAAAAGGTCATACCAATTTTAATCTTGATGGACAATATACAAATCTAACAGGTAAATTGGGTGCCGATCAAGAGGGAAGTACAATTCGTTTTGATTTTATTGCAGATGGTACCATTATTCAATCCTACGATATAATCTCTGGCCAACTTCCAGTTGACGTAAACCTAAATGTAAGTGGTGTTAGACTTCTTGAAATCAAATATGAAGTTACTACTAACAGTATGAAGTCAAATTCAGCATTTACAGACATTATGGTTAGATAGAATTTTCGGGCAAGAGAATTCTCTTTAAAAGCCCTTGGGCAAATAAAATTAAAAATTAAGCGGAGGCTTCGGCCTCTGCTTTTTGTTTACTTTACTTGCCTTTTGTTGTAGAATGAATGTGGTGGCTTTGTTTTTGATTATTGCCACCGAAGAAGAATTTTTAGGAGGTTTATTATGGATAATATTAAAAAAGTTTTAGAGGTTTTGGGGAGCATTGATGTTTTTTACCTGGCTACAAGTGTTGACGGCAAGCCAAATGTTAGACCTTTTGATGTGCATACAGAATTTGAAGGGAAGATTTATTTAGTGACCAAGAAGCACAAGAATGTTTACTCTGAGCTCAAGGCCAATCCTTATGTGGCTATTGCAAGGGCTACTGGTCAGGGCTATTTTAGGATTTACGGTGAGCTCATCGAGGATGACCGCCGCGAGGCCCGCGCTAAACTTGTAGACGACAATGTGGAATTATGCAAGGGCAAGTATGCAGCAGATGACGAGGACACAGCTGTTTTCTATTTCAAAGACGCGACTTTAAATCTGATGGAACACGGCAAAGACCCGATTGTGATTGAGTTTTAAATGAAATTTAAAAATATTATTTTTGATGTGGACGGGACTCTTTTGGATTCCCGTTCGCAGACTATAGAGGCTTTTGACCGCCTGGCCATGGATAAAATTGGCCGCCACTTAGAGGGGGAGGAGAGAGACTTTGCCTTTCACAATCCTTCGTTGGAGACTTTGAAGGCCTTAGGGCTAGAAACCAATGAGGAAAATATGGCCGAGCTTTACAGGCACTTCCACGATTTGTCCGGAAACTTGAAATTTTTCCCCGGCATGAAGGAGGTCTTGGACCAAATAAAAACTAAAGTTAATTTTATGGGGATGGCGTCTAATCGCGACATCGACGAGTGCGAATACGCCTTGGCCCACAATGGTCTGGACCAGTACTTTGACGACTACGCCTGTAGGGACCACGTGGCTAATCCCAAACCCTCCGGCGACATGCTGGTCTGGTACATGAAAAAGCACGGACTAAATCCGGCGGAGACCATTTATATTGGCAATGCAGTGACCGATCACCAATCAGCCTTAGACGCTGGCATTGCATACGGAATTGCGGAATGGGGGACCACGGAATATCTACAGGAAAAGGCTATTTCATTTAAAGAGCCAAAAGATATTCTCAAAATTTGCGGTTAAAATCGCGATATTCTCGTGAAATTTAATCGGTTTGTCTACCATAAAGGTAGACGCTACATGACCGATTAAATTTTTCGCGTCGAATCTCATCGAAATTACGAAACCCTAGCCCAAGAGGTCAATTTCCCGTAGCGGCGATCCTGAAATGGTCGCCAAGAAATTGACCGATTGGTATGCAGTGACTCACGCAACCTCTTGTCCAAGAAAACAAAATTTCTGTAGCGTCCGATTGCAGCCACGCCCAAGAATCGAACGCGAAAGCGTGAAGATGATTGGCAAGCGTTGACTCACGCAACCTCTTGTTCAATCGTTAGACCGAAGGGAAGAACGATTGAGGACAAGAGTCTGAGGAGAATTTCGGACAAAAAATTTTGTTTGATTGGTAACAAGAGTCTTAAGGAGAATGTGGACCGAAAAATTTTGCCCTAAAAGTTATACATTATAAATTAAATATGTGCTCATTTGTTGTTTGTTCTTTGAGAAATTTTGTGCTATAATCTCCCTGTAAACAATTTAATGTGTGAGCAAAAGGGAAGTTGGTTTAAGCCACACGGTCTTCGCCACTGTAAAAGCCGAGGGTGCATCTCACTTGACGGGAAGGGATGTATTTGTTCGAGGCAAAGAGTCAGGATACCTTTCACATGTAATTTCTTTACGAAAGATAGAGAAGTTTATTTTAACTTCCTCTATAATTTTAAGGAGGATTTTTTTATGACAAATTTGAGAAGAATTTTCGCACTCTTGCTTGCTCTTGCCCTTGTTTTTTCATTTGCAGCTTGCAGCAAGGTTGACGAAAAGAAGGTTGAAGAGCCTAAGCAAGAAGAAAAGGTAGACAAACAAGAAGAAAAAGCTGAAGAAAAGCAAGACGAAAAGGCCGAAGAAAAGACTGAGGCCAAAGACGATTACTACCCAGTAACTGTTGAGACTTACAGTGCTGATGGAGAAAAAATCGAACTTACTTTTGACAAGGCACCTGAAAAGGTCTTGTGTGTTTACCAATCTGCAATTGAAAATATGCTTGCCCTTGGCCTTGGCGATAGGGTTATTGCAAACGCAATGCTAGACGTACCTGTAAAGGATGAGTGGAAGGACCAATTTGATAAGGTTCAGTACTTTGAAAAAGCTCCGTCAAAGGAAGCCGTTCTTGATATGGCTCCTGATATGATTATTTCATGGTCCAGTTATTTCCGTGATAAAACTCTTGGCGATGTTAAGTTTTGGCATGACAGGGGTGTTAAGACCTATATCAATTTAAACAGTGGCATCATGAAGCCAGACAAATTGGAATATGAATACCAAGACATCAGAACCCTTGGCAAGATTTTTAACAAAAACGAAGAAGCAGAGGCTTTGATTGCTGAAATGGAAAAGAAGATTGCTGAAGGTCAAAAACTTTCAGAGTCCAGAGAGCCAGTTACTGCTGTGATTTTAGAAATTGAAGGCGACAACCAATTCAGAAATTACGGTGAGGATTCAATCGGAGGAAACATTGCAAGCTTGGCTGGAGCTAAATTGGTTTTTGACAAGAATGGTAAGTTTGGCCTGGAAGAATTGATCGAACATAATCCAGAAGTTATTTTTACAGTTTACTTTGGAGATGAAAAGCTTAGGGATGGCGAAAAAGAAAAGATTTTAAATAACCCACAATTGCAATCCTTGGACGCTGTAAAAAATGGCCGCGTTTATCCAATTATGCTTAGTGAAGTATACTCATCTGGCGTTAGAACAGCCGATGGTATTGACACTATCGTAAACGGACTTTATAATGAAAGATAAAAAATTTAGATGGCTAATGCTAATATTACTTGTAGTATTAGCCATTTCTATTATCTTGGGCGTAAATATTGGCTATGCCAAAATCAATTTTAACCATGTTTTAAAAATTATCTTGTCCAAGATCGGTTTTGGCGTTGATGTTAGTGGGATTCGCCCACAAGATTTTGACATCATTTACCTTATCCGCCTGCCCAGACTTATCCTTGCCCTTGTTGTCGGTATGAGCCTTGGCGTGTCGGGCCTTGTAATGCAGGCTGTAGTTAAAAACCCTCTTGCAGACCCCTATGTGCTCGGCATAAGTTCGGGTGCAACTTTTGGAGCAACCCTGGGCATTACCCTTGGCATAAATAGGATTTTCGGATCAAATGCCATTGGTGTATGTGCCTTTATTGGAGCATTTGCCATTGCAATTATGGTTGTAGTTTTGTCCAACATCGGCTCGCAATCGTCGACATCCAAACTCCTGCTTTCGGGCATTGCCCTTTCAACTGCCATGAACACCCTGTCCTCAGTTTTAATATTTTTATCATCAAATCGTGAGGCTTCGCGTGAACTAACTTTTTGGCTCATGGGATCTTTGGCAGGGGCCAAGTGGGAAAACCTCACAAGGATTGCCCCCATCATTTTCCTCTGTACACTTGTATTTTTCACACAGCACAGGAATTTGGACCTGGCACTTTTGGGCGACGACATCGCCATCACCATGGGTGTTAACCTAAACAAGCTAAGGCACATCTACCTACTTATCATAAGTATAATGATTGGTTTTGTAGTCTATGTAAGCGGGATTATAGGCTTTATTGGCCTCATCATTCCCCACGTAGCCAGATTTATTGTGGGCAACAGCCATAAAAAGCTGGTGTTTTTGTCTGCAATCTTGGGTTCCATCCTTTTAATCTGGGCGGACATAGCTTCGCGCGTCCTCATTCCATCCACAGAGTTGCCCACAGGAGTTGTTGTAGCTCTCATAGGCGCACCGTTATTTATATATTTAATTATCACAAAATCTTTTAGGAGGAATTAATGATTATTACAGAGAATCTTTCTTATAGAATTAATGGCAAAACCCTTATAAAAGATATAAATTTGAAAATTGAAGATAAAAAGTTTGTCGCAATTATCGGGCCAAACGGGTCGGGCAAGTCGACAATCCTAAGGTGTATTTACAGGGCCAACAAAAATTATACTGGCAATATTATTATTGATGGCAAAAACTTGCAGGACATAAAGGTAAGGGATAGTGCAAAAAAGCTCGCCGTCATGAGTCAGATAAACGATATGAATTTCGATTTTACGGTTTATGAAATGGTAATGCTTGGTCGCAGCCCCCACAAAAAATTTATGGAGAGGGACAACAAGCACGACAAGGAAATTGTCCAAGCAGCCATTAAAATGGTTGGCATGGAGGGCAAGGAAGACAGGTTCTTGTCCAGCTTATCTGGTGGGGAGCGCCAAAGAGTCCAACTTGCACGTGCCTTTTGCCAGGAGAGTGAAATTTTAATTTTGGACGAACCCACCAATCATTTGGATATTAAATACCAGCTGGAGCTTTTGAAACTCGTAAGAGACTCGAAAAAAACTGCAGTCGCTGCCCTCCACGATATAAATTTGTCACTCATGTTTTGTGATTATCTTTATTGTTTAAAAAACTCCCAGCTCATCGCCCAAGGCACGCCCGAGGAAATAATTACCGACGAGATGATCTACAAACTCTATGGAGTAAAATCGCAAGTCACAACAACAGATGACGGAATAAAAAATATTATATGGAAGATATAACACGCCTCAGAGCGTGTTTTTATTTGTGCTTAATTGAAATTGATTAGTAAAGGCAATTAAGATATGCTGATATTAATCCGCACTAGATAATGTTTTGCTCATTTGATTGGACTTATTTTTTTTTTGATATAATTGTGATATAATAAAGCAAGATTGGAAATAAAATTGGAGGCTATATGATTTTAGCATCATCTTCGCCCAGGCGAAAGGAAATCCTGCAAATGTTTGGTCTTGATTTTGTGACAATGGCGCCGGACATTGACGAGGATATTATTAGAAATAAATATGATTTGGCGGACAAAAATGAACGTGAAGAGTGCTTGAAGGCTTTGGCTCTGGCAAAGGCCAAGGCTATTCAAGAAAAAGTTGGCGACGAAGAGATTATTTTGGCGGCCGACACTATGGTCTTTGCAGATAAGCCTTTGGGAAAGCCCAAAGATGACGAGGATGCCCTTAATATGCTTACATCTTTGGCAGGAAAAAGCCATGAAGTCTTAACAGGTTTTGCTATTATAGGTAAATATGATATAATTAACAAAACGGTTACATCCACAGTTCGTTTTATTCCTATGGATGAGAATTATCTGGCCTTTGCCAAAGCCTATGTGAGGGATGGATATTCCACCGGCAAGGCGGGGGCGTATGGGATACAAGATAGGGGGGCGTATTTTATCCAAGAGATAGAGGGCGATTATTATAACATTATGGGTCTCCCCATAGCCGCAATACGAATAATTTCGTGTTAAATTTGCGATAAAGGCTTGTTTCGAATTGTTTGCTCATTGCGGAGTACCATCTGTACACCTCATTCGCAAAAATTCTGTACTGCGCCTTTCTCATCAAATTTTCCTACGAAATTATGAGAATAACAAAAGCATTGTGGCCGTTAGATTTAATTATTAAATTTTATTTTGCAAATCATGAGAGAAAAATATTGAGAAGATAAAATTATTTTAAATTATGAGAAAGGCAAAAATTTTGTGGCCGTTGAAGATAAATTTTTAATACCTGAATGTTATTAACATAATAAATATTAATAAGAACGGAGGTAGCGGCCGATTTATTTCGGCCATCTCGGACACGGGGTTCGATGCCCCGTGATCGAGGATGTAGGCTACGGATATTTATGTAGCCATGTACCGTCTGGTTGCAGCCCTGCCCAAGAATCGAACGCGAAAGCGTGAAGATGATTGGTATGCAGTGACTCACGCAACTTGTTGTTCAATCGTTCGACCGCAGGGACAAACGATTGAGTACAACAATCTGAGGAGAATTGTGGACACCTCGTACGAGCGGGCTCGATGCCGCGAGGACGAGATTAAATTTGCAACATTTCTGCCATACATATGGCGTATAAAAAATAAAACAAAAGGAGAGGGATTATGAAAAAGAAAAAGGAGAAGAAGTCCAAAGCTTTATGGCGGGCCTACGGTCTTGTTTTTAAGACTGCACCCGTCATTTTGATTATCTATCTTTTGATAATCACTTTGGCTGGGCTGGCGCCCACGGGCATGGCGATCCTCATGGGTCGCTTGGTTGACAAGACTATTGGTGTGGTAAATGGCATTGCTACGCGGACGGATGTTCTCTACGCTGCCTTGCTGCTGATTGGCTTGGCAACTTTTAATTTTATTTCCACGCCATTGATTTGGTGGCTGAGACAGGTGATTTCATTTAAGCTGGACGGCGTATTAAATGAGATGATCGTGGACAAGCATTCGCGTTTGGCCTATTGGAGGCTGGAGGACAAGGAGAGCTTGGATCTTGTAAGGCAAATTGAAAAGTCAACTGTAGATTATTTTAGGGATTCGCTAACAGCTTTTCACCGCTTGGGCGAGGTTTCGATCGCGGCTATCTCGGCACTTGTAACCATAACCGTCTACGTTTGGTGGGTTGTGCCAGTTGTGTTTTTGGTAATTTATCCCCTGGTTAAAATCGCTTCGCGCGGAGCCAAGGAGACTTATGACCAGGCCAAGGCCCTAAACGAAAAGGCCAGGTATGTTGAGATGCTTGACAGCGTCCTTATGGGCAAGGAAGCGGCCAAGGAGCGTTACTTATTTGATTACTCCGATCATTACACAAAGATCGACCGCGACAATTTTAGGGAGATCACCCAGGCGCAATTTGACGTGCAAAAGAGATGGTTCATCAGGTCTAAGACTTTTTCGTCCATCTTTTCACTAATCGTCCTGGTGGTTGCCCTTGTGCTTTTGAAGCCGGTTGGCAGTGGAGCCATGACCTTTGGTATTTATTCATCGGTTATCGCCCTGGTTGCGTCACTGGTTAACCAAGTTGGCTGGACCATTCCAAGTGCTATGGATTCCTTTACACGGACTTCATTATTCTTTAATGACTTTTACAAATTTATGGACTTTGAAGAGGAATCTGAAGGTTTGGAAAGACCTGCCATTATTCCTGACTTCAAATCTTTGGAATTTAAGGACGTCCACTTTACTTATCCTGGGACTGACCGGGAGATTTTGAAGGGGATGAATTTTAAAATGGATGCCGGTCACCATTATTCGCTGGTTGGTGAAAACGGGTCGGGTAAGTCCACTGTTATCAAGCTTATGCTTGGCCTGTACGATAATTATGATGGCCAAATTTTAATCAACGGCGAGGATGCCAGAGACCTTCCACTAAATGTCCGCAGGTCAATTTTTTCTGCAATCTTCCAAGACTATACAATTTTTGGGACGAGTATAAAAAACAATATCGCCATGGGCTTTAAAGATCGCGAAGCAAAGGTTGATGAGGCCATTGACGATTTGGATCTCAGAGAAATGGTTAACAAGATGCCGGATGGCATTGAAACTGAAATTGGCAAGCTGGACGACAAGGGTCTAGACTTGTCGGGCGGTCAAAGGCAAAGGATCGCTTTGGCCCGGGCCATTGTTTCTGATTCGCCAGTCGTCATATTGGACGAGCCGACCGCTGCCATGGACCCTATGAGTGAGTCTAAGCTCTACGAAAAGATGGGCAAGATCACAAGTGGACGGACGACGGTTTTCATTTCCCACAGGCTGGGATCTACGTCTCTGTCCGATAAGATTTTTCTCTTTAAGGACGGCCGAGTTTTCGAAGAGGGCAGTCACGATCAGATGATGGCACTAGAAGGCGACTATTACGCCATGTATTCTTCACAAAGGGAGTGGTATTCATGAAGGGAATCGTAAAATTTTTCAAAACAATTAAGGATCTCAGACCCCTAGCCATCAAGCCTGCCATCAGGGAAAACCGCGGCGACTTTTGGCTGATGACCATTTCAAATTTCCTCCAGTCCATGCTTTTGGCAGGAAATATTATCGTTCAAGCATTTTTTTACCAAAGAATAAACGACTATATAAACGGGGGACCACTGGCTTCTGCAGTTATAGGCGCCCTGGTTTTTGCGGCGGTTTTAATTATTCAACAGGTTTTAAACGCCCTGGTAAATTATTCGATCAACAAGTTTATAGTTTTTGCGGGCAAAACGGCTCAAAATCAATTGATGGGCAAGGTTTCAAAGCTAAAGCCGATTTATTTTGAAGACCCCGAAAAGCTTTTGCAATTGTCCAGAGCCCAGCAGGGGGCTTATGACACCATGGTTTTTGCCGGCCTCTTTAATATGGCTGTCGGCGGTTACATTCCATACTTCGTGACCATGACCTGGTATATGGCGTCCAAAAATGCCAGCCTGGCTTTGATTCTGCCGATTTTATTTTTGCCAGCTGTAATCGGTTACATCTTTAAGATGAAGATTACCATCAAGCTCAAGCAAGAATTATCGCAAATAACTCGGGTTCGCGACGAATACAGGACTTATATTATTGGCCCTGCAGCCAAGGAAATGCGGATGGGAGGCTTTTATAAATTCCTCCACGGCAATTACAACACCGGTTGGGACAAGGCGAAAAAAGCAAATTTAAGAGGAGCAGGCAAGATTTTTGCCGTGGACTTGACCTTAAAAATTATTACCTCCATGGCCTATGCGGGTGTAATCTACTTGATTTTAAGAGCCACACTCTTGGGCGACTCGGGCGCAGGATTTTTGGCAGCGACCATCTCCTCAGTCCAATTTATGTTCGGCATTATGGAAGAGTTTATGCAAAACTCCATCGGATCGCTGGCTGACAAGTACGGGGGCATTTCCTTTTTCATTGACATGATGAAGGCAGAGGAAGCATCTTTTGGAACCGACATGAGCCCAATTGAAAAAATTGAGATTAAAAATTTATCGTTCAGGTATCCAAACACAGAAAATTATGCGGTTAAGGATGTGGATTTGAATTTAGAAAAAGATAAATTAATCGCAGTTGTTGGCGAAAATGGTTCGGGCAAGTCGACCCTCTTAAAACTCGTCCTTGGACTCTTTGACCCAGAATCCGGCGAGGTTAAATACTACAGCGAGGGCGGCAGACAAATCCCTGATCCAAATTTGCGGGAAAAATCCTCGGCCATCTTCCAAGATTTTTATAAGTACAAGATGCGCCTGGACGAGAATATTGAAATTTCAGATTTAAATAAAAAAGATGACTTTGGACTTGCCCTGACAAAGGCTGGCTTAAATAAAAATCTGCCCATATTCCCAGAGGCAGGGGCGACAGTTTTATCCCGTGAATTTAACGGAACGGACATTTCCGGCGGCCAATGGCAAAGGGTGGCAATCGCTCGTGGCGTCTACCGCGACCGCGACATAATCGCCTTCGACGAACCAACAGCAGCCATCGACCCACTGGAAGAATCTGCACTCTATAATAAACTCCGCGAAATCTCTGAAGGCAAAATCGGTTTACTCATTACTCACAGAATTGGATCAGCTAGAATCGCCGACGAAATCGTCGTCATGAATGGGGGCAGAGTCAGTGAAAGAGGCACGCATGAGGAGTTGATGGAGAGAAAGGGAGAATACTTTTCAATGGTGCAGGCACAGGCCAAATGGTACACTTCAGAATAATTTGTTGCAAAATTTGCGGTTAATTTCGCGATAAAGGCTTGTTTCGAATTGTTTGCTCGTTGCGGAGTACCATCTGTACACCTCACTCGCAAAAATTCTGCACTGCGCCTTTCTCATCGAAATTTCCTCGCAAATTTAGATTGATGTAAAAAGCAAAATAATTTTTAAGAACGTTGTAGAGGCTACCTTGCAGCCCTGCCCAAGAAACGAGCCTCGAAATTTCCTGTAGAGGCGATCCTTGCAGCCCTGCCCAAGAGAGCGAGTGATAACGATGCTCGATTGGTATGCAGGACTCACGCAACTTGTTGTCCAATCGTTCGACCGCAGGAAAAAACGATTGGGTACAACAATCTGAGGAGAATGGTCGCCAAGAAATTTCGAATAGGCGAAGTTGATTGGTGTGCAGGACTCACGCAACCTCTTGTCCAAGAAAACAAAATTTTAGGTAGCGTCCGATTTATTTCGGACAAAAAATTTTGTTTGATTGGTAACAAGAGTCTGAGGAGAACTCCGGCCATATTTTTTGTTTTCATCATCATGCAAAAATCCATCAATTTATCTAGCAAATTGTGTATAGAGATGACAAGAAAGCAATCATTAAATTTTGATTGCTTTTTTTGATGGGAAAGGGAGAGTTTTGCTAATTAATATTTACATCTATTTAGGATGAGGATATGGACTTTTTTTGTAAAAAATAATTGTTCTTGGTGATTGGTATTTATATAAAAGTTAGATTGGGATTACAAGCCTAAGTCGTAGAGTGAATAAAATTGTATTATAGGATCTGTATGTATAGGTATTTATCGCAATTTATAAAAGGCCATATACACTTAGATATGAGCATGTATCAATAATTAAATTATATTAATATTTACATTTTCTATTGACTTATAGTTAGTCATGGCTTATAATGGTTGATATGTGATATTGATAATCATTATCAAAAAATATATCACAAGGAGGTTTTTATGAATAATTTAAAAAGATTTTTACTAGCAGGGCTTATTGTTCTAACTGGATTAGTAGCAGCCTGCTCAAAGCCAGCAGAAAAAGGTGGTGAGCCAAAGGCTGAGGTAAAGCAAGAAGCTAAGACAGAAGAAAAGAAAGACGATCACGATCACGATCATGTAGAAATCAACAAAGAAGATGTTTCTCTTGATATGTGGAAGGGCGATTGGAACTCAGTAGATGCTTACTATGACGATCCAGTTGTTAAAGAGGCTATTGAAAAAGCTGCAAAAGAAGAAAATATTACAGTTGAAGAATTCATCGCAAATATCGATGTTCGTAGAAAGACAGATTACAAGGGGTTATCAATTGATGGCGACACAATTACTTTCTATGATGGAAAAGTTGGAGAAGGTAAAGAAATTGCATCTGCAAAATATGTTTTAAAAGATATTCTTGAAGTTCAACATGGCAGCAAGACTTTAAACTGGTTTGTATTTGAAACTGAATCAAAGGATGTTAAGCCATTGGTTGGTCTTATGCAAATTCATGGTGAAGATCACCTTGCCCACTATCATACAAGGTTTGCTGATTCAATTGAAGAAATTAAAGATGAAGACAGCAAGTTATATCCAACTTATGTTCGTACTTCAACATCAAGTGAAGATGTTGCTGAAGAGTTAACAGAATAATTGGGTTCTAGATGAAAAGAGGAAAATTTTTTTTAATTGGTTTTTTCCTTGTACTTTTCACATTAGTTTCGTGTAGAAACATTGAAGATGGAAGCGGCACCAAAGAAAAACCTTTAGTGTACGCTTCTTTTTTTCCTATATATGATCTTACAAAAATGATTGCGGCGGATGATGTTGAACTAAAGAGTTTTATGCCGACAAGTGCGACTGTGCATGACTGGCAACCGACGCCTCGCGATATCAAGCGTTTATCAGAAGCGGACTTGCTTATTATTAATGGGGCGAATGCAGAGAGATGGGTTGATAAGGTTCAAGAGAATTTACCGGACTTAAAGATTGTCAGGCTATCTGACAATGTCGACTTGATTAGCTATACTGGTGCGGCAAGTCTTGGTGATTTTCAATTGATGACCCGCTATGATTTCAAGGACAAGACGAATAATATTTTATTTGGCCACACTCATGAAGACTATTTGCGTTTGGTTTTCAAAAAAGACGATGGCACAATGTCTCAAGACGAACTTGTAAATCTTGGAAAGAAGCTGATGGAAGATGTAGGTGTGGAAGTACGTCAAGATACCAATTTAGATATTGAAGATGAAAAAGTTTATAGGATAAAGATGCGTCACGAATCGGGCGAGCTTCATTATGAATTGCCTGAGACGGGGAAGTGGATTGTATTTGCTGATAGACTGCCGGAGGATATTTTGTCCTACAAATTTGTCGGCTTGGACGATGAGGAGCTCGTTGGTACCGAGCTTTTGAGGGGGAGCAGTCAAGGTGTTGATAAAATCACATACGATCCGCACTCATGGCTATCGCTTAACAATGCAAAGGCTTATTTAAACACTATTGCTCGTGAGATTACAAAGCTTGTCCCAAATAAAAAGTTTATGATTGACTCGAGGCGTTTTAATGCGGTCGATACTTTGAATTTGATGCAAAATGAGTTTAGGGATAAGTTTAAAGAGCTTGATAAACGAGAGTTTATTGTCATCCATTATGCCTTTCAATATTTGGCTAGGGATTTAAATCTAGTCCAATATCCTCTTCAAGGTCTTACAAGCATTGATGATCCAAGTATTAGGTCAATGGTGCGTGCAATTGATTATGCAAAAAAAGCTGGTATCAAGACGATTTTTACAGAGTACGGTGCTCCAAAATCTATTGCACGGGTAATTGCAGAGGAGCTTGATGGAGGCAAAGTAAGTTCGCTGGCAAGTATGGAGTATGCGCTTCCGGGCGTGGGTATTGACTCGATGAGTTATATTGATTTGATGCGAATGAATCTTGAAAATTTATATGAGGAGCTAAGTGATGAATAGTATTGAGATAAGGGATTTAAATTTCAGTTATGGAGAAAATCAGGTTTTAAAAGATATAAATCTCGAGATCAAAGAGGGCGAGTTTGTTGTAATTATTGGCAGTAATGGAAGTGGTAAGTCTACTTTTATAAAAAACTTGCTTGGTGAATTGAAGCCACAAACTGGATATGTTGAAATTTTAGGTAAAAATATTGCAGATTACAAGGATTATCACGATATTGGTTATGTACCGCAGATGAGTGTTGCGCAAAAGATTGCTTTTCCAATTACTGCGCGTGAGATGGTCGTGCTCAATCTGTACAGCGAGTTTGGTTTTTTAAAATTTGCAAAAGCTGCCCAATACAAAAAAGCTGATGAGATTTTGGAGTATTTGGGTTTATTGGAACACAAGAACAAACCCATTAACGAGCTGTCAGGCGGTCTGCAGCAACGTGCAATGATTGCGCGTGCCATGATCAATAATCCTAAGATTTTAATATTGGACGAGCCCACAGCTGGCGTTGATGAGGCAAGTCGCCATGCGTTTTTAAAGTCGATTCAAAAACTAAACGACGACAAAAATCTCACGATAATTCTCGTTACCCACGAGCTTGACGAAGTTATGGAGTTTGCAAATGTTGATAGCACATACGAAATTCAAGACGGTGTGCTTGTAAAAAAGTTTAAGGGGGGAGAAAAATGTTAGAATATGCTTTTATGCGCAAGGCTCTTTTAGTTGGGTTTTTTCTATCTATAATGGTGCCTGCTATTGGCGTTGTAATGGTTAATCGCAAAACCTCGATGATTGGTGACGCCCTTTCCCACAGTGCTCTTGCAGGTGTAGGCATGGGACTCATACTTGGCTTCGACCCCTTGATTGGAATGGTTATTATATGTATTTTTGCTGCTTATTTAATTGAAATTATTCGTCATCGCTTCCCTCAATATGGCGATATGGCGACGGCAATTATTATGAGCATTGGCCTTGGGCTTGCGTCGATTTTGTCAGACTTTGCACCGGGTGGCACTAGCTTTGAATCATATTTATTTGGAAGCATTGCATCAGTCACAACAACAGATGTGATAAATGTAGCGATTGTGTTTGTTCTCGTACTTTTTGCAAGTATCAAGGAATACGCAGGCCTACTTGCAATTGCAATTGACCACAACACTGCAAGGCTCTCGGGTGTTAATGTAAAGTGGATTAATGCCGTATTTACGCTTTTAAGTGCAGTTACGATTGCCATGGCAGTAAAACTTGTTGGTGCACTTATGGTAACATCTCTGATCGTTTTACCAGTTGCAACAACCCTCATTGTAGCAAGATCTTATAAGCAAACCCTAATCACAACGATTATACTTGGCATAATATATATGATGACAGGGATTACCGCATCTTATTATTATGACATCAAACCAGGTGGAGCGATTATAATTGCAGCGCTTGTAGGAATGTTTGTGTTTTTTGTATATGGAAAAATTAAGAAAAGATAGCTTTTATGATAAAAATATATATAATTGCACACAAAAAAGACGCCGTGGGGGCGTCTTTTTGTTTGTATTTAGTTGTAATCCATGTGATTATGTTGTCTAGGAGAAGAGTTTGTCCTTTGATTAGGCCGATTTTTGCCATTTAATTATTCTATAAATTTTTTGGGTAATAATAGCTATAAGATATTTAATATAGAAAGGAAGATAATTATGAAGAAATTTTTACCTATTATAATAGTAATTGTTGTGCTGGTTGCAATTTTTGCTGGCATGTACAATGGTCTTGTTGGCCAAAATGAAGAGGTTGACTCTGCATGGGCCCAAGTTGAAAATGTATTGAAGAAGAGGGCGGACCTCATTCCAAATTTAGTTGAAACGGTCAAGGGCTACGCTCAACATGAAGAAGATATTTTTATCAAGGTTACCGAGGCAAGGTCTAAGGTTTTAGACGCCAAGACTCCTGAAGAGGCAGCAGAGGCAAACGCTGAACTGTCAAGGGCTATCGGCGACATCAATGTAGTTGTGGAAAATTATCCAGAACTCAAGGCCAACGAAAACTTTATGGCCCTCCAAGCTGAACTTTCATCGATTGAAAACGAACTTTCAACCGAAAGAATGCGCTATAACGACAAGGTCAAAGTCTTCAACCAAGACGTCAAGAGATTCCCAAAGAAATTGATCGCAGGCATGTTTGGCTTTTCACCTAGGGAATATCGTTTCGAAATGTTTGCTCACTGCGGAGGGCACTTGAGCCCACCTCATTCGCAAAATTTCTGTACTTCGTGAATCTCATCCGTTTTTCCTCGCAAATTCAGCGATAAAACTTAGCGAAAATTTTTATGTTTTGTATTTGAGGCGAGACTTTTGGGCGACATAAAGTCGCCCCTACAGCCGCAGAGCGATACAAAAACCGAGTGCATTTTATCCTACGGATATTGCTAAGAACGTTGTAGAGGCTGCCTTTATGGCAGCCATCTTGACCACGGGGTTCGATGCCCCGTGGTCGAGGGTATAACATACGAACGCTTTTGTAGCCATGTACCGTCCACTTTATTGTGGACACCTCGTACGAGCAGGCTCGATGCCGCGAGGACGAGATTTATACACAAAGAAAGGAGGGGAGTGAATGATGAAAAAATTTATAAATATTTTGATGGCATTTATGATTGTATTTACATTTTCCATTAATGCGGACAGGATCAGTGACTTCGACTATGACTCACTTCCCGACCAGGATTATTATTTTTACGTTTACGATGAGACGGGAACCTTGTCCGAGTCGTCTAAGAAATTTATCATAGACCACTCCAGCGAGCTCTATGACAAGGCCGGAGTCCAAGTCGTGGTGGCGGTCGTAAATGATTTAAATGACATGACAATAGAATCATACGCGACAAGGCTTTTTGAAAAGTGGGAGATTGGCGACAAAAACGACCAAGGCCTTTTGATCTTGGTTAAGCCCAAGACCGCCAGTTCAAAAGGGGAAGTTAGGATTGAAGTTGGCTACGGGCTTATGAAAATAATGCCAGCCCAAAGGGCCAATCAAGTTATCCAAAATGTCATGATCCCCGAGTTCAAAGACGGTAACATGGAAAAGGGCATCATGGATGGCTACAATATAAGTTTAGGTCTAATTGCGGATTATCTGGGCGTCAAACTCGAAGGTATCAGGGGCGTCTCCACAGATAGCGGAGAAGACGCCATGAGTGCCATTAGATTAATAATCTTGCTCTTAATAATATTCTTTCTCCTAAAAAGCGGAGGCCGAGGCCCACGCATCTTCTTTAATCCATTCTCGTTTCGAAATGTTTGCTCACTGCGGAGGGCACTTGAGCCCACCTCATTCGCAAAATTTCTGTACTTCGTGAATCTCATCCGTTTTTCCTCGCAAATTTCATGTAGAAAGATATATGCGGTGTTTCTACAAAAATCCATCAATTTTTTCTAACAAATTCTGTAAAGAGAAGATAAGTTTTCCCTACGGATGTTTTTGTAGCCATGTAGCGTCTGGTTTATCCCAGACATTCGGCGAATGTGATTGCCCCTTGTGGGTATGAACATTCGTCGTAAAAACCATTAGCTTACGGATATTATTCAGCACGTAGGTAGAGTCCGATTTATTTCGGATAAAAATTTTGTTTGATTGTCTGCAACAATCTGAGGAGAATGTGGACCGAAAAATCTTGCCCCAAAGGAATGTTTCCTGATCTCATAGACATGGATAAAAGGATTGGTGTATAAGAATGAAAAAATATTTATTTAAGAGCTTGATCTTAATATGTTTTTGCATTTTCATTTTAAGCTCATGCAAAAATCAAGATTTTAAAGAAATTGTTGATAAAGAAATTGTTGATTATGAAATGGATATAGAGGAAGTATATGATAGCGAAAGAGGTTTTGGCAACGATAGGTTTACCATATATTCATTTTCTGTAAGTGGGGAAAAAGATATGGCAGGTAAGCCAATCAAAGATCTTGATAAAAATATTTTAAGTAGTTTAGAGACTATAAAACAAAACCATAAGGATAAGATAAAGAACATATCAGAGATTGATGACTTTATTAGTAATTTGGAAGCTGATGAAGATGGCAAGTTTATGTATTTTGTTGAAGGCGGAACTTATAAGCTTTATATCTATAATCCAAAGACTAAAAATGGATATTTGTTTGTGTTTGTAATATAAAAAAATCTTATTAATTTAAATTGATTGTCTGCCCACATTTCTATGTGGGCTTTTTATTTACATAAAAATCACTCATCGCCTATAATTTTTCTCTATAACTTTATAATCGTTATTAAATTTTCTTATAACGCTTGAATTTTGAGTTAATGTCGTTGTACAATTAGAGTAGTTGCAGGGGGGCATCCGGTTTTAGCCGTCTTGCACTAGCAATAGTTATTGGCGACAAAGCTAATACAATTTCATTGTTAAATCTCCACGAAAAACGACCTAGGGCGGTCGTTTTTTCATTGTCAAAAAGTTTACGGGGGAATTTTTGTGAACCTTGTGTTATAATTGCAATAGAAAGAGGTGGACGGATGAATTGGATCAACGCTTTTGAAATTATTTGCTACATTATTGTTTGTATTTTTCTGGTCGATGTTTACAGAAAAAAATTGACCAGGGAATTTTATTTGTTTATTTCGGCGGCCATAGCTGGCTTTGCCCTGGAGCTTTTGGCTGTTAGACTGACGGATATCTACCATTATTCTGATTTGTATTATCTGATGGTGGGCGTAGAGCCTTATCAGTTTCCATTTTTTGGCGGCCTTATGTGGGGGGCGGTTGCAGTTTTGTCTTTGAGATTGGCCCAGCGTTTTAAGCTGAATGATTTCAAGACGGCGGTCTTGGCTGGATTTTTTGTGGTGACCATGGATTTACTTTTGGACGTGGCGGCCATACGATTATCGGGCGGCTTTTGGTTTTGGGATGGCAGAGAGATCAATCTCCTCATCAACCACCACACTTTTATGTCTGTTATCTGGGTGAATTTTCTGGGCTATATGTTTGAAACGCCCTCCCTCATTTACTATTCCAAGACCTATTGGCGGCGGGATGAAAAATCTATCGCCAAAAATCTTTTGGCTGCCTTTGCAATCGGCCTTATGGGAGTGGCGACCGTTGGGATTTTGAGTTTTATTTCATTGAAGCTAAATGATTTAACCGACGAATGGTTTTCCTTCTTGGCCTTTGGACTTTTGTGGCTTTATATTTTTATAAATCTTATAATAAATCTAATCAACAATCGCAAGCGGATTTCGATTGGCCTGACTGATCCGGCTCTTACCATATTTTGGCTGGTCATTTATTCTTACTGTATAATTGGCTTAGGTCATCTGGGAATTTTAAGGGCAAGGCCATTTTATGGAATTTTCGCTTGTTTAATATTTGCTCTGACGATTTTTATTTCCCTAATTAAATTCGAAGACTAAAAAAACTTGCAGGTTATCTTGCAAGTTCTTTTATATAATAGGAAAATTTTCAAGAAAAAAGCCGCGAAATTTCGCGGCTTAATTTTTTTATTGGGGATTTGTGATAAGTGCCATAAAAGTTATGAGTTCGCCGTCTACGGATGGGCTGGTGATTATGACAAAATATGGCTTGTCGCAAATGACTTCTAAGGTTTTTACTTCTTCGATTGCTGGCTCTGACTTGGCTCCTTCCAGTATGGTTACGGCCTTGGCTTCAACTTTTTTCTCATCGATCTTGAGCTTAGCCACTTGCTTGATGGACCTCGTCCTATATGTTTCATCGCTTGGATTTTGGACATTTTGATTTACGGCAAAGTTTTTATTCACAAAGTCCCTGCCACTAGCTTCCATGGTTTTTAAGAGGTCGATGTTTGATGTCAAATCAATCTTTGGGGTTTTCAAAATGATATCGTAGCGGTCGGAGTATTTTTCATTTGTAATGGCGTCTACCATGTCCTCCAGGGCCTTCTTGTAAAGGTCTTCACGGCTCATTCCGTCCACTTCCTTGGGGACCATAAAGTAGACGCGGGCCCTTTCATTATCGACTTTGGCTTCCTTGTAGACGGCGGTAAAATATTCAGTTTGGTAGCCGATTTTGCCCAGAAGCTCTTGATTCATAAAGGGGACTGTGACATCATTATCAAAGGTCTTGAACTTGTCGTCTGCCGTTAAGTCTTTGTCAAATTCATCTTCCCAGGCTCCAAAAAATCTGGTCGCATTTATAATGGACAGGTCCATGTCCTTGTAGTCAGGTTCCAAGAGGACTTCGCCCAGGACCTCTTTTTGCAATTCTACTGCCAAGTCTTTGGCTTGGTCTGGAAAGCCGACGACCTTTAAAACCCCGTCCCCGTCCAAGGCCTTGATGGGAGTATCTGGTTCGCTGTTAACCAAAAATAGTGACCTGGAATCGATTAAAGATGGTTTTAATTTATAGGTCTGTAAATCTTTAATAGGAAAGCCGGGAAAGACTTTTTCATTTTCCATGGCCTTTGAATAACGGGCCAGTAAACTGTAAACCGAGTTTGCAGAATAGGGCGAATAAATCAAGTTTGCCCCTTGCAAAATTTCATCATTTATGTCGCCCTTTAAAATATTGGACGCATCCATGATATCCTCAAAGCCCTTGAGGGCAGCCCCATTGTTAAAGGCTATGGTCTTGTTATCAGACTCGGTCTCTTGGCCTTTTATCCTGCCAAAGTTATCATCGCCAGCCTTCTTGCAGGCGGTAAAATTTATGGCCATTAATATTGATAGAATTAAAAGAATTTTTTTCATCTTTTCCTCCTTTTGTTTGCGATTAAAAACATAAAGCTACTTTACTATATTATAAGGCAAAACAAATGAGAAAGCAAGATTTTTCTTAAAAGCACCCAAGTCTTGACAAAAAATCAAATGGGTTATTATACGATTATATTGCATCAAAAAAGCCGCAGGTCTTGCGGCTAATTTTTTTGCTTGAAATTCTTTAAATTTTTTTATTTTGGATTTGTAATTAGGGCCATAAAGGTTATGAGCTCGCCGTCCTTATAGGGGCTGGTGATTATAACAAAATATGGCTTGTCGCAGATGACTTCTAGGATTTTTTCATCATCAATCGGTGTGGCTGTCAGGTCTCCTTCCAGAATGGTCACGGCTTTGGCTTCGACTGTTTTCTCGTCGATGGAGAGCCTTGCCACTTGCTTGATTGAATTGGTTCTATAAGTCTTTTCGCTTGGATTTTGGACATTTTGGTCCACGGCAAAGTCTTTATCTACAAAGTCCCTGTCCTTTACTTTCATGGTTTTTAAAAGGTCGATTGAGGAAGTGAGATTGATTTTCGGCGTCTTTAAAATTATGGCTGAATAGTGGTCTGAATATTTGTAATTTGTAATGGCGTCGACCATATCCTCCAAGGCCTTTTTGTAAAGGTCTTCACGGCTCATCCCGTCCACTTCCTTGGGTACCATAAAGTAGACGCGGGCACTTTCTTTGTCGACTTTGGCCTCCTTGTAAGTGGCAGTAAAATATTCAGTTTGGTAGGCGATTTTGTCCATGAGTTCTTGATTCATAAAGGGGACTGTTGCCTCTCCATCAAAGGTCTTGAACTTGTCATCTGCCGTTAGGTCTTTGTCAAATTCGTCTTCCCAGCCGCCGAAAAACCTGGTCGCGTTTATAATTGAAAGGTCCATGTCCTTGTAGCCGGGTTCCAAGAGGACCTCGCCTAGGACTTGATTTTGTAATTTTTTTGCCAGGTCAGAAGCTTCATTAGGGAAGGCGACGACCTTTAAAATCCCATCGCCTTCCAAGGCCTTTATGGGAGTATCTGGTTGGCTGTTAACCAAAAATAATGATCTGGAATCGATTAATGATGGCTTTAGCTTGTAGGTCTGTAAATCCTTCATAGGAAACCCGGGGAAGACTTCTTCATTTTCCATAATTTTCGAATAGCGGGCCAGTAAACTATAAACAGAATTTGCGGAATGGGGCGAGTAAATTAAATTGTCCCCTTTTAAAATTTCTGAATTTATGTTGCCCTTTAAAATATTGGACGCATCCATTATATCTTCAAAGCCCTTTAGGCCGGCCGCATTGTTAAAGGCGATGGTCTTTTCGTCAGGATCGGCAATTTTATCCTTGATAGTGCCGAAATTTTTATCGCCGCCAATTGTATATTCGGATTTTTTGCAGGCGGCAAAATTTATGGCCATTAATATTGATAGAATTAAAAGAATTTTTTTCATCTTTTCCCTCCTTTTGTTTATGAGTAAAAACACAAAACCACTTTACTATATTATAACACAAACAAATGAGAAAGCAAGATTTTATTAAAAAAGTCTGCTTGTGATTTAAAAACCCCCCGAGTCTTGACAAAAGAAAATAAATAGGGTATTATATGAAATGTAAGCCCACGTAGCTCAGTCGGTAGAGTACATCCTTGGTAAGGATGAGGTCACCAGTTCAATTCTGGTCGTGGGCTCCACTTATATTTAAAGTGGCAGAACAAAGAACCCGAGTGGGTCAACAATTATTACAAAGGAGAGTTTGAAAAATGGCAAAAGAAAAATTTGAAAGAACCAAACCGCATGTCAACATCGGTACAATCGGACACGTTGACCACGGTAAAACAACAACAACAGCAGCAATCAC
>QWCK01000633.1_pt1 | contig 111719 bp, 108 predicted proteins | sample 1972571 | NCBI WGS metagenome assembly QWCK01 (sample SAMN09866710, study PRJNA288562) | Human gut metagenome isolate term2_stool, whole genome shotgun sequencing... | isolation source: gut | host: Homo sapiens | place: USA: California | reverse complement strand
CATCAAGCGCAATGCTTTCGAAAACTTTGATAACTTTAAAATTAGAATTCTCATCGCTTTGAATATTAAAAAGGAGAGGAACAAAATGATCCTCTCCAGGTTGTAACTTTTCTTCAACCCACTACAGTTGACAAAGAGCTATTATATATCAATATCATTGACTAGATTTTTCTCTTGATTTTCAGATAAAAATCGTTCTTTCTGTGGACGTTTCTTTCGTTTGAGGAGAGCTTCGGCAGACATGGCTTCTTCCTTACTGGCAAAACCCTCTACATAGATGAGCTTGACTGGCAAGCGAGCTCGGGTATACTTGGCTCCCTTACCACTATTATGAACGGCAAGGCGCCTCTTCACATCCGTTGTATAACCCGTATAGTAAGAACCGTCGCGACACTCCACCACATACATATAGGCCTTATGATCCATAGTAAATCTCTTGAATTTCTGGTGTATAAGAACCATCATCATTGTGAACGATGAGTGGTGGCAAGACCTTAAAGCCACTGGTCGATCCATCCTTGATAGCTTCGATTAAGAGCATATTGGCCTCCTTCTCTCGTTTAGGATAAACAAATTGCAAGCGCTTGGGTGCCAAATTGTGGCGTTTGAGCATATCTAGGATATCCAAGAGCCGATCTGGACGATGGACCATGGCCAAACGGCCATTAGACTTGAGAATACTCTGAGCACTACGGCAAATTTCTTCTAGGTTAGTCGTAATTTCGTGTCTGGCCAGAAGGTAATGTTCACTCTCGTTCAGATTGGAATGCGGATCCACCTTAAAATAAGGCGGGTTACACAAAATCATATCCACCTTACTTCCCTGAATGTAGGCAGGCATATTTTTCAAATCATCACAGATGACCTGCATCTGCTCTTCCAAGCCATTTAACTGAACCGAACGCTCTGCCATATCCGCCAAGCGCTCCTGAATCTCTACAGATATTATCCGCGCCTGAGTAAGTGAACTAGCAAAAAGTCCCACTGCACCATTTCCGGCACAAAAGTCCACAATTAAACCCTGTTTAGGGAAGCGAGGAAAGCGTGATAAAAGAACACTATCCACCGAATAGCTAAACACCTCTCTATTTTGGATGATCTTGATATCTGTCGAAAAGAGCTGGTTGATCCGCTCTCCTGGTTTTAATAATTGTTCTTCTTTCATACTTTTATTATATCAAATTATATTAATAGCACAAATAATTTAGATAATCGTATTTACGGCTTCTTCTTTAAATGCTCTAGTGCCTCACGCGTCCAAACAGGCATCATTCGCCCAAGTGGTGCAAAACCGTGCTTGATCCGATCATTTGAAAAACGTCTCCGTCTTGGTAATTGATGTTTTTCCTCTTCCAAGGTACGGATAGAAAGACTGGCCTTCCCAGTGTATTCGTCAAAATCCACCACCTGAACTTGGACTTCATCACCAATTTTTAAAATGTCATAGATATTTTCAATAAATCCCGTCCGAATCTCCGAGATGTGAATCAGCCCTGTCACCCCTGTCTCTAACTCAACAAAGGCACCATAGGGCTGAATTCCTGTAATACGCCCAGTTAGCTTATCACCAATTTTCATTCTAGTCCTCAATTTCAATCGTTTCAATTACTACATCTTCAACTGGCTTGTCCATTGCACCTGTCTCAACAGCTGCAATGGCATCCAAGACCGCAAAAGATTCCGCATCTACCAATTGCCCAAAAACAGTATGGCGGCGGTCAAGGTGAGGAGTTCCACCTTGTTCTGCATAAATCTCAGCGATTGGTTCTGGCCAGCCACCACGCGCAATCTCTTTCTTAGAGTATGGCAAATGTTGGTTTTGCACGATAAAGAACTGGCTACCATTGGTATTTGGACCAGCATTGGCCATAGAAAGGGCACCACGGATATTGTAGAGTTCTTCTGAAAATTCATCTTCAAAAGAGTCGCCGTAGATTGACTCTCCCCCCATACCAGTACCAGTTGGGTCTCCACCTTGGATCATAAAGTCCTTGATAATGCGGTGGAAAATCACACCATCATAGTAACCGTCTTTTGACAGAGCAACAAAGTTAGCCACTGTTTTAGGAGCATGTTCAGGGAAGAGCTTGATACGCAAGTCTCCGTGATTTGTCTTAATGGTCGCAAGAGGACCTTCTACTGTTTCAATGTCTACTTGTGGGAAATGCAATTCTTTTTCTACCATACCAAATCCTTCTAAGGCATCAAAAATGCCATCTTCTTCTACTGTTTTTGTAATATAATCTGCTTTTTCTTTGATCTTATCGTGGGAAACACCCATAGCAATACTGATTCCAGCATAATCAAAGAGTTCCAAGTCATTGAGCCCATCCCCAAAGACCATAACATTCTCTGGTTTCAAGTCTAGATGTTCTACAACCTTGGCTACACCAGTTGCTTTAGATCCTGAAATCGGCACGATATCAGATGAATGTTCATGCCAACGCACCATGCGAAGTTTGTCAGAGAGACTATCTGGCAAGTGCAAGTCATCTCCCTTATCTTCAAAGGTCCACATCTGATAAATATCTGCTTTTTCATGGAAGTTAGGATCCACATCCAAGTTTGGATAAATCGGATCAATAGCCTCACTGATTAGTTCTGTTCGAGTGGAGAGTTTGGCGTCATGACTACCAACCAGGCCGTACTCAATTCCCTCTTCCTTTGTCCAAGAAATGTACACCTCAACATCTGACTTGTCAATCTGATGTTGATAAATGACCTGGCCTTTTTTATCTTCGATATAAGCCCCATTCAGAGTTACAAAAAAGTCAGGTTTGAGCTCACGAATCTCTGGAACAACACCAAAAATGCCACGACCAGAGGCGATTCCTGTTAAAATTCCTTTTTCACGCAACTGTTTAAAAACAGTGGGAATTGTAGCTGGAATAAAACCTGTCTTTGACGTACGCAAGGTATCATCAATATCAAAAAAGACGATTCTAATCTTCTTTGCCTTGTATTTTAATTTCGCATCCATCTCTCTACCTCTTTTCCATCACTCTTTCCATTATACCATAAAGCTGATGAAATTCCTTTTTTGAAAAAAGATGAAAATCCTATCAAAAAGAGAGCCAGTATAACTAACCCTCTCTTTTCATCCTAGAACATCTCTAGAGCAATCATGGTAATCATCGTTGCATCATAGTAGTTGTCCAAAGGTAAATCTTGTGTGAAAATGTATTTATTTTGCTGAAGAAGTTTCAGATAGCCTTCTCCCTTGTCAGACGCGTAGGTAATCGGTGCCAAGAAACTACCTGCCTGGTATTGATTGAGGGCCGTTCCATTCAAGTCATAACCAGCATAAATGCGCTGCTCTTTCATAAAGAAATCCATCATCTTTTGAACGAGTTTTTGGCTTCTTTCATCCTGGCTCTGTGACAAGTGATAAGGCAAACGACAAGCGTTATAAGAGTACGCTCCATCATACTGAGATTCGATTGTGTTGGCATCAACGAGACGCGCCCCTGACTTCTCAGCCCAAATAAAATCTGGCAAGAGACCTGTATCCGAATGAGAACTGATTTGCTCTAGTTGGCCAAGCATCTTATCCTTAACATCTAACCACTGTTGGTTTCCAGTCAGGTCATAGAAAGATTGGAAATAGTGAGGAAGAGTATCGGACGTCCGCATCAAGTAATAATAATCAGAATCCTTGTTTGCCCAGTTCCCTACTGTTAAAACACCAGTTTCCTCGTTGTAATTGTATTTAAGGATATCATCCAAGATTTTTTTAGCTTGCGCTTGGTATTCCTGTGCTTTATCAGGCCACTGCTTGGCAGCTTCAATCAAGGAATAAGCGATGTAGAGATCACCATCGGTTGCGTTTTGCTTCTCAACCGTTTCGCTACCATTTGTGATCACTTGCTTCCAAGACATCAACTGCGTTCCCTCAATACGATGATTTTGGTAATAGCGATAAAGGTTATCAAAATCTGCTTGACTTGCTTGACCTTTTTGGGCTGCTAAAACCGTTATGAGCATGCCGTAACTTTGGGCCTCTGATAAGAACCGTCGTTTCCTCAGAATCATTCGTCGTACGAACATAAGACTGACCGCCTTTTGTAACAAGGAACTGTTGGCTCCATTGGCTGTAAATTCGATTACGCATCTCAATTTTAGTCCTTCCTCTTGCTAAAAACAAGGCTAAACAAAAGATAGAAAGGATGAGCACAAACCATACATATTTTAATTTATTCGTTTTCATAGAACCTCCTATCCTGCAAATCGCTTGGTTTTAACCCACTTGGTTTCTTTTCGTTGGAGTACTTTATCCAGCACGATTGAAGAAATGGAATCAATGGATACAACGATAAACATCTGTGCATAAGAGAAATAGGCTGCCAAGGCCAACCAGATTTGTTTAGTTGTCGCTTGTCCAAATTGACTTGCCAATGCAATCATAATCTGCATCAAATAGAGACCAATCATGAGAATCCAGTTAAAAAGCATGAGCTGGGCGATGTAGATATTGTCCGCATCAAAAGCAAATGGAACCCTGACATCTGGGAAGAAAAAATTAAGGCAGATCGCTAGCACATTCGCTAAGAAAATCAAATCCGATAGGACAATGGCAAAGTTAAACCAAAAGAAAACACATGAATAGTTAAAGACTTCTAGTTTAACGCGCCAGTTTGCTCTGCTAAATAAATGCTTAAAGTTCGAGAGAACTACTTCATAATTTCCTTTCGCCCAACGTTTACGCTGCATATAGTAACTCTTTAAGGTCTCAGGTTCTTGTTGGAAAGCCTCTGAATTATAGGCAAGGGCAATCAATTTACCACTCTGCATGATTTTGAAGGAAATATCGGTATCCTCAGTTAAGGCACCATTTTCCCAACCACCGATACTCTTTACAAAGTCGGTTTGAATGATGAAGTTGGTTCCTGGGATACGCCCAATTTTAAAGAGATGCCACATCCCAACGTGGTGCACGCGCTGAGTAACAACGATTTCCTGGTTGATACAACGAGTCAAGAAATTTTGATTGGCATTTCGAGTCTTGTTGCGACCGAAAGATGCCACGTGACGTTCTGGATCCTTCATCACTTCTTTTACAAGAAAATAAAGAGCATTTTTTTCAGGCATGGCATCCGCATCATAAACACAGATGTATTCGCCTGTTGCTATCTCCAAAGCATCATTTAAAACACCTGCCTTTCCTCCCGTACCAGTACGGTCGATAATAGTCAGATTTCTTTCTGCATATTCAGGCATGGCTTGTACAGACAAACACTCTGCATAAGTGTTGTCCGAACAGTTATCCGCAAACAAGAGCAACTCCACACGGTCGTGAGGATAGTTCATATCCAAGATAGCTTTTGCTGTTTGGGCAATAACTACATCCTCATTATGGGCAGGAACAACAATGGTGACCTTAGGGTAATAAGGCAGTGGCGACGTATCCACACGAAAATCACTGTGTTTAAACCAAAAGTGAACAGCTGAAAAGAGGATTACCAATCCCCATGCTAGAGAAATCCAAATTGTAAGCAAGGTAAAAATCATTAACATTTGACTAATCATGATCCACCGCCTTAAAATTTTTGTTCACTCGATGGTAAAGAATATTGTAAGCAATAAATAATATGATAAAACAAATGCCAAAGGCGAGACTGAGTCCCAAAGCAATGCCAAAAAATATATTGGTTAGAGTCATGTTTCCTCCTAATATTCTACAATTACATCTGTCTCTAATTGACGTTTGAGATGACTGGCAATATCTGCGTAGTCTTGGTATTTATCTTTATTATCAGAGTTAATCACCAAATAGCCTGTTTGGAACTGAACTCCTTGATTGCCATCTTCTCCATGAAAAACTAAACTGCTCAGTTTCTCCTGCAAATCACTCAGATAGAGTTCCTTTAAAGCACGCTTATTACTGATAGAACGAGAAAATTACCTTCTGAAACGTAATAGAGCTTATCATTGTAACTCAATTCCTGAGCAATGACCTCTTGAATACGACTAAGCATCTGGTTATACTCTTTCGGTTTTATCTGGAAGAACAACTCTTCATGTGCCCAATGAATCAATAGAGATTGAACCGTCACATCACTTTGTGCAGTTACCATAGCCTGGTAATCTGCTCGAGCATCATCTTCCTGATCTTGTACCCTTGAAACCATCTTGAAGAAATAATAACAAACTTTAAGTAGAATCCCAATCAAAAGTGGAAAACTGATCAATAAGAATACTAGTTGAATGATTGGGATATAAACTACACCCACAACCAAAGCAATAAGTCCAAGCCCAAATGTTAAGATAAGGGTCCAAGTAAGCAAAAGGTCAGATAATACCAACACTGCAAACAAGGCTAAAGCTAAAAACAAGATTTGTTCTAAAATAATCTCTCGAGCAAAGAAAAAAGAAAGCCCTAAAAGAAGTGACTCGCACCCCAGAAAAGCGAGGAGCCAATTCCTAAATTTATTCCATTTTTTCATTACGCCTCTTCCCCCTCTTTAAATTCGGATACAGATTCAACAATACCAAAATAATGTTGTATAGCACGAACGATTCGTTCAGAGGCTTTTCCATCTCCATAAGGATTTGGTGCCTGAGACATTTGTCTATAAAGAGCTTCATCTGTTAAGAGAGCTGTCATCGCTTCTTTCACACGTACTGGATCCGTACCAACTAGCTTCAAAGTACCTGCTCTTACTCCTTCTGGACGTTCCGTCGTGTCACGAAGGACAAGGACAGGCTTGCCGAGAGAAGGCGCCTCTTCCTGGACACCGCCAGAGTCAGTCATGATAAAATCGCTTCTTGAAGCCAAATTATGAAAATCGAGTACATCTAAAGGCTCAATCAAGTGAATACGATCGTGACCAGCTAAGATATCTTTTGCTGCTTCTTGCACAGCAGGGCTAAGGTGAACAGGATAGACAACTTCAATTTCCTGATGAAGATCGACCATCTCACGTAAAGCTGTAAAGACATCTCGCATTGATTGACCTTGATTTTCGCGACGGTGCATGGTCACTAACACAAGCTTCTTATCTGGATCCAATCGTTCTAGGACTTCATGATAGTAATCCGATTGAACAGTTAATTTCAAGGCATCAATGGCTGTATTCCCCGTAATGACAATGGCAGACTCAGGATGATTTTCCTTGAGGAGATTTTCCTTACTCTCACTAGTTGGAGCAAAATAGAGATCCGCAAGGCAGTCAGTCATCTGACGATTCATTTCTTCTGGGAAAGGAGAATATTTGTCAAATGTTCTCAGACCAGCTTCAACGTGGCCGATACGTACCTGATTATAGAAAGCAACTAAACTTGCTGCAAAAGTTGTTGTTGTATCACCATGAACCAGAATCATATCTGGAAGTTCTTGCTTAACAACTGGATCAAACTTTTCTAAAATTTTTCCAGTAATATCTAATAGGGATTGATTTCGTCCATAATATCCAGGTCATAATGTGGCTCGATGCTAAACGTTTCAAGAACTTGATCAAGCATTTGACGGTGCTGAGCTGTCACAACTGTGATCGTCTCAATGCTGTCACTATGTTTTTGCAATTCTAACACTAAAGGGGCCATTTTAATAGCTTCTGGTCGTGTTCCAAAAACAACCATCACTTTCAGTTTTTTCATTATTGTATCCTTCTACTATAATAAAATTTGACTAGTCATATTAATTTGTTTATCGAATAGTTTCAATATCGATTAATTTGATTATCTTAATTGTTTTACCGTCAATTAATTTATATGTCAAACTCTTTTAAAGTATATTATTGCATTTAATTTAATTTTAATAAACTGTAATATTTCTGTAATGCTGAAATTTACAACGTGTAAACTAGATGCCTCAAAGTTTTCTTAAATATTTTTTAAAATGAAATATTTTTTAAAAATTCTAAACTTTACTACTTTTTAAATAATTATTTTTATCTTGATAATTCAAACAATTATATTTTAGCGTTTCATAGAATATATCTCTTTTTCTAATACGAAAAAATCCCTCTCTAATGAAAAAGGGATTTACGACTTCTTGCTATTTTAAAGTTAAACCTTATAAGATATATCTTAAATCAAATCTTTTGACAGATATAAAACAAGGTCACCGATATCTTCACAAATAGCATCCATAGCCGGTCTGTGATTTTGATACCAGACGCCCGAACCATCTGGAATATAACCTCGTTTGATGTACAATCTCTGGGCAGGCCCATACCCTGAATGGAGCCCAACACCAAGGATCACCTTATCCGATATGAGCTTAACTCGTTTTTCCGCTTCTTCCATCAAGAGATTTCCAATACCTTGATTTTGAAAGGGCTCAAAGACATTGAAATCTGAGAGTTCTGGATAGATTTCTGCAAAAGGCCCCTGCTTAGCACAGGACAAAATTGTGATATAACCCGCTAAATCACCCCCAACCTCTGCAACTAAGACTTCTCTCTCCCCACTTTCTTGCTCCTTAAAGTATCGAGTTAAAATCTCCTCTCTACTTGGCCAATCTTGATTGATAAAACCTTGGGATAGTTCTTTAACATCAGATGTTTGCATTTTTCTAATCAGACACGTTGTTTCCATAAGGTACTCCTTAAAAACCTCTTCCACTATTATAGCACGATAATAGAGATAAAAAGAAAAAGAAAGACCTGTCAAACTAAAAATAGAATCCTACTAGACCCCAAAATATCTGCTTTTGATTGTTCACAGTAAGAATCTTAATTCGCTTTCTTATTTTCAAGCTCATGAAAAAGAGGTCCACCCGGACCTCTTTTTTAATCTTCGTTTACGAAAGGCATCAAAGCCATTACGCGAGCGCGTTTGATAGCTGTTGTTACTTTACGTTGGTTTTTAGCTGAAGTTCCTGTTACACGACGAGGAAGGATTTTCCCACGTTCTGAAACGAAACGGCTAAGAAGCTCAGTATCTTTGTAATCAACATATTCAATTTTGTTTGCTGCGATGTAATCAACTTTTTTACGGCGTTTGAATCCGCCACGACGTTGTTGAGCCATGTTTTTTCTCCTTTATAGTATTAATTGTCCATTAGAATGGTAAATCATCATCTGAAATATCCAATGGATTGGTTGCTCCAAATGGATTTTCAGAACGTGAAAAGTCTGGTACTGGGGTTGCAGGTGCTGATTGACCAGCAGTTGGTGCAGAATAAGCGCCACCTGAATGTCCTTCACGCACTCCGCGGCTTTCCAACATTTGGAAATTATCCGCCACGACTTCTGTTACGTAAACACGTTGTCCTTGCTGGTTATCGTAACTACGAGTCTGGATACGACCTGTGATCCCGATAAGAGAGCCTTTTTTAGCCCAGTTAGCAAGATTTTCAGCCTGTTGGCGCCACATAACGACATTGATAAAATCAGCCTCACGTTCGCCATTTTGACTCTTAAATGTACGGTTTACTGCAAGAGTAAAAGTCGCAACTGCTACATTTGATGAGGTATAACGCAACTCAGCGTCACGCGTCATACGCCCTACAAGTACAACATTGTTAATCATAATCTACCTTCTTACGCGTCAAGTTTGACGATCATGTGACGAAGAATGTCAGCGTTGATTTTTGAAAGACGGTCAAACTCTTTAAGAGCTACGTCGTCGTTAGCTTCAACGTTAACGATGTGGTAAAGTCCTTCGCGGAAATCTTGGATTTCGTATGCAAGACGACGTTTTTCCCAGTCTTTTGATTCAGCAACAGTTGCACCGTTGTCAGTCAAGATAGAGTCAAAACGTGCTACCAAAGCGTTTTCCGCTTCTTCTTCAATGTTTGGACGAATGATATAAAGAATTTCGTATTTAGCCATTGATATGTTCCTCCTTTTGGTCTAATGACCCCCAGTCTTTGCAAGGGGTAAGTGAGGCTCGCTCACAATAAACCATTATACTAGAAAAACTGATAGATAGCAAGTAAAAAAGATAAAAGTGAAAAAATAACTTTATTACTTAGAAATAACATCCTCTTTGAGTTCCAAAGCCCTGGCCATTTCTTTCAAAATGAAAAATAGCAAAAAGCTGGCTAGTACTAAAATGAGCCCTAAGTAAAGGAAGGCTACTACAAATCCTAGATAGTCAATCAACCATCCCGTCAGAGGAAAAATGATAATCATGCTTAGGCTGAACATCATAGAGTAGACACTTAGCATGGTTGCCCGTACCTCACTTGGGAGTCGCTTTTGTAAATCATTATCAAAAATCGGCTGAAAGAGAGCATATAAGGCGTTACTGATCAAATAAACCAAAATATAAATCAGCGGTGTTCCGAAGTAGGAAAGCAAATAAGTTCCTCCCGTCAAGAGTACAAGAATGGGAAAGAGTTTTAAGGCTGAATACTTCTTTCCAATCTTACTTGCTAGATAAACTGCCCAGATATTCAAAACACTGCCCATCAACATGACCATCGAAATCTGCCACCCTTCTAAGTCGGGCAGTTGATTTTGATAGTAAAAATAAAACATGCACATCAGTGTCCCGATGATTTGGGAAAGAATCATCCAACTAAAAAGACTGGGGTTTCTCCGCAACTCCTCTTTGACAGTCCAGATTATTTTTTTCATTGTCAAGCGCTCAGATTTTTGCGCTTTAACACTAGGCTCTTTTAGCATCCAAGTTAGGAAAAGAACGATTGTAGAAGTAGCAATCATGATATAGTAGGTCAAGTGTAATTGACCATGGACAAAAAATCCCGCTAAAACGGTCCCCAAAGACCGAGTCCCTTCTGCGACTCCTGACATAAAACTGGAGATAGATAAGTAGCGCTCTTTTAATCCGGCTTCCACGGCCGAATCATAAACCATGGCTGCACTCGTCCCCGAATCAAAATTATAAGACAGGGCACTCACCACCATAGCGAGTGCGTAAATCCAAAAATTACCTTGTCCTAGTAACATGAGAATAGACGAGGCAATCCCAGCTATTCGACTTAAATATAGATTGGTTTTATAGGAATAGCGGTCAGCTAACATTCCAGAGGGAATTTCACAGATGACACTGGTGGCATGAAAAATACTTTCCAATAAGCCAATCTGCCAAAGCGACATCCCATTTTGACTGAGAAATAGAATCCAAAAGCTAGTAATGCCCAGAAAGGCAAAAAATTCCACACCAGCCATGAGACCGATATTCTTCCGATAATTTCGTTTAAACATAGTTTCTCCTTTAACAAGTGTATTTGTATCTTTGTGTTTGTCACTTGTTAAGCTGTGCTTTACATGTTCTCCACCTCTTCTTTCTTCTATTTTGAAAAAATGCCCTAAGGGCGTTTTGATTTATTTTATGGTTTGATACGGTGCAACATACGTGGGAATGGAATAGCTTCACGGATGTGTTTTGTTCCAGCTGCGAAGGTTACCATACGCTCGATACCGATACCAAATCCACCATGTGGTACTGTACCGTATTTACGAAGGTCAAGGTAAAATTCATATTCTGAACGATCCATGCCAAGTTCTTCCATCTTAGCTACAAGGGCATCGTAGTCTTCCTCACGCATAGAACCACCGATGATTTCTCCATAACCTTCTGGAGCAAGCAAGTCTGCACAAAGCACGCGCTCTGGATTTCCAGGAACTGGTTTCATGTAGAAGGCCTTGATGGCTGCTGGGTAGTTCATAACAAATGTTGGCACACCAAAGTGGTTTGAAATCCATGTTTCGTGTGGTGAACCAAAGTCATCTCCATGTTCCAAATGCTCGTAGTCAGCATCTTCATCATTTTCATGCTCTTGCAAGAGATCAATGGCTTGATCGTAAGTGATACGTTTAAATGGCTCTGAAATGTAGCGTTTCAAAAGCTCTGTATCACGTTCCAAGGTTTCCAAGGCTTGAGGCGCACGATCAAGAACACCCTGAAGAAGGGCTTTTACGTAAGCTTCTTGCAAGTCAAGTGACTCATCGTGTGTCAAGTAGGAGTACTCAGCATCCATCATCCAGAACTCAGTCAAGTGACGACGCGTTTTTGATTTTTCAGCACGGAATACTGGACCAAAGTCAAATACACGACCAAGAGCCATAGCTCCTGCTTCTAGGTAAAGCTGACCTGATTGACTCAAGTAGGCTGGCGTTCCGAAGTAATCTGTTTCAAAGAGTTCTGTTGAATCTTCTGCTGCATTTCCTGAAAGGATTGGGCTATCAAATTTCATGAAGCCGTTCTTGTCGAAAAACTCATAAGTTGCATAGATGATAGCGTTACGGATTTGCATCACCGCTACTTGCTTACGAGAACGGAGCCACAAGTGACGGTTGTCCATCAAGAAGTCGGTTCCGTGTTCTTTTGGTGTGATTGGGTAGTCTTGAGATTCACCAATCACTTCGATGTCTGTAATATCCAACTCATAGCCAAACTTAGAACGTTCGTCTTCTTTGACAATTCCTGTCACATAAACAGAAGTTTCTTGGCTCAATCGTTTGATGACATCAAACTTCTCAAGTCCCACTTCTTCACCAAATTTTTCTACAAAGTTTGGTTTAAAGGCTACACCTTGGAAGAAGGCCGTTCCATCACGCAATTGCAAGAAGGCAATTTTCCCTTTTCCTGATTTGTTGGCAACCCAGGCTCCGATGGTCACTTCTTGACCAACGTAGTCTTTTACATCGATAATCGTTACACGTTTTGTCATTATTCTTCCTTTTCTATTCTTCTTTATGGCAAACTGCCTCTATGTTATTTCCATCTGGGTCAATAATAAACGCAGCATAGTAAGGCTGATGATATTGAGGACGAATACCTGGACGACCATTATCTTGACCACCAGCTAAAAGACCAGCCTCATAAAAAGCATCCACCTGTTCCCTCGACTCCGCATTAAAAGCAAAGTGAGTCGAATCAGACTTCCCTTGACTTAGCCAAAAATCACCCGCTGGAGCAGTTCGAGGTTCTGCAAAACTGACTGCCTGAGGAATATCAAATGCTATTTTATATCCCAAAGGAGCCAAAGTTTTCTGATAAAAAACTTTACTACTTTCCAAATTACTAACTTGAATTCCAAAATGATCTATCATTATAATTCCTCCATAAATTGATGCAAACGACGAATAGCTTCTTTCAAAGTATCCAAGTCTGTGGCATAGCTGAGACGAACATTTTCTGGCGCTCCAAATCCAGCTCCTGTAATCAAGGCAAGGCCGACTTCTTCGAGGATAGCTGTTGTAAACTCTGTCACATCGGTATAACCCTTCATCTCCATCGCTTTTTTAACATTTGGGAAGAGATAGAAGGCTCCCTGGGGCTTGACAACTTCAAATCCCGGCACTTGGCACAAGAGTGGATAAATGGCATTCAAACGCTCTTCAAAGGCTTGGCGCATGGTTTCAACAGAGTCTTGCGGTCCAGTTAGGGCTTCAATGGTAGCATATTGCGATACGGCAGTCAGATTGGAAGTCGTTTGTCCTGTTAGTTTGCTCATGGCAGCGATAATTTCAGGATTTCCCACAGCATAACCTACCCGCCAACCAGTCATGGCATAGGCCTTAGATACACCGTTAATCACGATGGTTTGCTTGCGAATGGCTTCTGACAGACTAGAGATTGGAACAAATTCGTTCCCGTTATAAACCAGACGACCGTAAATATCATCTGCTAGGATAAGGACATCATGCGCAACAGCCCAATTTCCGATAGCCAAGAGTTCCTCACGAGAGTAAATCATACCGGTCGGATTAGATGGTGAATTGAGAACTAAGACCTTGGTCTTATCTGTTCGGGCTGCTTCTAGCTGCTCTACTGTTACTTTAAAGTGATTGTCTTCCTTGGCCTGGACAAAGACCGGCACACCTTCTGCCATCTTGACTTGGTCTCCATAGCTGACCCAGTAAGGTGTAGGAATGATGACCTCATCACCTGGATTGACCACAGCCATAAAGAAGGTGTAGAGAGAGAACTTAGCACCAGTGGCAAAGGTAACCTCATTAGCTGCTACAGAATACCCATAATAGCGTTCAAAATAGGTATTAACAGCCGCTTTTAACTCTGGTAGGCCTGAAGCAACTGTATAAAAGGAAGCACGTCCATCTCGAATCGCTTCTACCGCTGCATCCTGAATATTTTCAGGAGTATGAAAATCAGGCTGTCCCAAGGTTAAGAAAAGAACATCTTTTCCCTGAGCTTTTAATGCTTTGGCTCTTGCATCACTGGCTAGAGTGACACTTTCTTCCATTTCTAGTACACGTTTGGATAGTTTCATATGCCCTCCTTATTGGATCACTGCTCCTGTTTCAAAGTCAACCAGATAGTACTGGTTTCCTGACTTAACTTCCCAAATCGGCTTGTCCTGATAACGACCAAAGGTGATTTTGTCAATGTCGCTAGCTCCTTTTTCCCTCGAAATCGTCGCTGCCTTGTCTTGAGAAATCCCCTTATCAAGCTGATAAACATAAATCTTGTGGTCATTCTTTTCAATCAGCACGGCAATGGCCTCTTGCTTTTTATTATGTCCCAGAACACTGTAATAGCCCTCTAGACCATTGTAGAAATCAACCTGATCTGCCTTTTCCAATTCTGCATACTGCTTGGCTAGTTTTTCTCCCTCAACTCTAGCATCTTGATAGGGTTTCATGCTGAGTGATATCAGATAAAGGAAGGAAGTGGTCATGACTAGTACTACCAGAGCAATGCCGATTCCATACTGTAAAAGTAGCTTGTTTTTTGCTTTTTTCTGTCTTAGTTTCACTCGTCTATTTTACCATCTCTCCTCCTTTATTACAAGTGAAGATAGGAACATTCTAAGATTCTTTTCCTATAAAATAGAAGTTCTTGTTTTTCTGTCTAATTATTGATAAAATAACCTTATGAAACAATATTTGAAAGAGAAAATTTCCGATAATCAATTAGACTTAAAAACGGCTATCGTCCTCAATAAAGCCATACGGACTTTTAAACCATATGAAGCCAAGGCTGCTAAAGAACACGGGCTAACACCCACCCAATTTTCAGTTTTGGAAACCCTCTATAGCAAGGGGGAGCTACGCATTCAGGACTTGATTGAAAAAATGCTAGCCACTTCTGGAAACATGACTGTTGTCATTCGAAATATGGTTCGAGATGGATGGATTTCTAGAACTTGCGACCCCAAGGATCGTCGATCCTTTTTCCTGAAATTAACACCTGCAGGACGCAGAAAAATCGAAGAGGTTCTTCCTGACCATATCGATTCGATCATAGAAGCACTTAGCATCTTGGAAGATGGCGAAAAGGAAGATTTAATCCGCATTTTAAAAAAATTTAAAAATTTGTGAGCAAAATTATTGCTAATTAGTATCATTTGTTGTAACATAGATGGTAACAAAAGAGTTCGCTCTTTAAATTTTAAACAAAAGGAGACACATCATGTCTAAAAAAGTATTATTTATCGTCGGTTCACTACGCCAAGGTTCTTTCAACCACCAAATGGCCCTCGAAGCTGAGAAAGCACTTGCTGGAAAAGCGGAAGTTAGCTATCTTGATTACTCAGCTGTTCCTCTCTTCAGCCAAGATTTGGAAGTTCCAACTCATCCAGCTGTAGCTGCTGCTCGTGAAGCAGTCCTTGCTGCGGATGCTATCTGGATCTTCTCTCCAGTCTACAACTTCTCTATCCCTGGAACAGTGAAAAACTTGCTTGACTGGCTCTCTCGTGCCCTTGACTTGTCTGATACACGTGGCGCTTCCGCCCTCCAAGACAAGTTTGTTACTGTCTCGTCTGTAGCCAATGCCGGTCACGATCAACTCTTTGCTATTTACAAAGACCTCTTGCCATTTATCCGTACACAAGTCGTTGGTGACTTTACAGCTGCTCGTGTTAATGACTCTGCTTGGGCAGACGGAAAATTGGTGTTAGAAGAAGCAACTGCTTCATCACTTGCAAAACAAGCGGACGACCTTCTTGCAGCCATCAACTAATCCAGCAAAAACCAGCTCGAATGAGCTGGTTTTATGCTTGTTTCACAAAGACGATTTCTAAGTCGCTTGATAAATCAGGTCGGTAGTCAAAACCGGCAAAACTGAGCTTGCGAGCTTGTTGGACTGTTTGGACTTGCCCTTCTATCAAGGTGGTCAAAAAGGCGCCACGGGCTTTTTTTGAAATGGTTGAGTGGATTTTCAACTGACCTGCCTTGTCCTCCATAAATTTGAAGGTCACCATCTTTTCTCTGATTTCCTTCGAAAATACGGTTTCAAACTCTGATGATAGGAGTGAAAATATCAAACCCTCATCCTGTAGGGCTTCATCGTAGGCTGACTTCCAATGACTCTTCAAAGTCTTACCAGCAACTTTTAACTTCATCAAGAAGTCCAAACGGTGTGGAGCCATAGGAGATAAGGCAGGGACAACACCGTATAAAGCTGAGGTAATCAGGACATGATTTTCAAGATAGGTTTGTTCAGCCTCGGTTAACCCATCTCTTTTGATGTGGCGATACATGAGACCATCGAAAAGTTTCAAGGCTGAATAATGTTTAGCCCTGTGATCTTTTAAAGCTTGAATATGGCCGTACTCTTCTTCTGCTTTCTCGGCAGATACCTTATAAAAAGTCTCTAATTCACTAGCTGAGTAATGCGCCAGTGAGTCAAGGACTGCCTGACTTTCTTCCCTCAAAGGGAGCGCTTCGATACAAGGATAGTTTGTGTTCATTTCTTTTGCTGTTGGGATTAAAATTTTCATATTGTTAGTGTAGCATATTTTTCAATCACGACCAAGAATTTCATCTTAAAAACCTCGGTTCACACCGAGGTTTCTCTGTTTATTTTGGCCATCCTAACCAGATAGCCACGAGAACAAGGGCTGTACCAGCTAAGCTTGTTAAGATAGATAAGAATTTATCTTTTTTCTCCTTGAACTGAGAAAACCTATTTTTATACTCAATGAAAATCAAAGAGCAAACTAGGAAACTAGCCGCAGGCAGTACTTGAGTACGGCAAGGCGACGCTGACGTAGTTTGAATTTGATTTTCGAAGAGTATTATTGTACTTTAAAGGTCTTGAGATAATTATCTTTTCCAACTTGACCTTCAAAGGATTGGCCATTTTCAAGATAAGGAAGGTCGTCTGATACGGAAGCCTTGACCTTATAAATCTTACCATCAACTTTAAAGAAATAGACGGTATCACCCTTGATGACAGCTGATTTAAGGTCTGAGACGATACCCTTGATGTTTTCTACCGTTTCATTATCCAGCTCGAGGTCGTTTTTATTGGCATACTTGCTGAGGAGTTCATCTACCGTAGTAGCTACGATAACGTTTTGGTACTCCACGGCATCGACCAATGCATACTCCTTGACCAAGCCTGCATTGTCCTTTAAGCCCATGATATAAAGAGGCTTGTCATTGAGATTAACAAGGATAGGGAAGGTAGCCTTGTAGGCCTTCTCCTGAACGGCTCCTTCTGCAGAAGCACGGGCTGATTCTTCGGTTGCTGAAGCTAGATTGTACTTGGTGATTTCACCAGTGCGCATATTTTCAAGGATAAATCCTAGATTACTTTCATCAGCATTTGCTGAAGTCACCCCTGTGTAGAGATAAATGTCATTTCCGATAGAAAGATAGTTATAGCCCTCTGTCGTTTGGGTGACGTTTTTCTTAGAAATCAAGGCATTCCAGAAGCCATCTTTATACTTGCCGTTGTAGTTGATTTGTTCGATGGTTTCTTCTGCTGGATAGACACGATCCACCCATTCTGGCACCTCATCCAAGCTGTATTCCTTGGTTTCTCCATCGGTCGCGTCCAAGATAATAACAGATGAAGGACGAGGAACTCCTAGACCAAACTGTTTTTGATAAACGGTTGCTACATAGAAAGGATTGCCTTCATCATCCACCTCAAAGGATGGGGTTTTAAAAATCTTAGTCGGATACTTGATTCGAAGATGACGTTTAACGTCACGGTTAAAATACTCAGAGTCTGAATACTTCATTGGCGTTTTTAAATCCACCAATTCCGCATTTCCTGTCACCATATCAACCTTGATATACTCGCCAATTCCCTTGGACTGATTATTAAACCATTTGATCGGGTCGGCATACTCCAAAGGAGTCACTCGATAAGGTTTGCCATCAACCGTCAGCTGGGTATAAGTATCTGCTGCTACGTACTGGGAGACCTTATCCGTCAGAGAGCCTAGATAACGGTCTCCAATCTTCTCTGCAGTGCTCCGATCTAGGATTGGAACCTTACTGGTATCACTCTTAGGAAAATCTTTAAAGTCTTTTTCTATGATAGACACCACATTAGCATAATTTTTTGCTTGGAAAAAGCTAGAGGTTACCAGGCTTACCAGACCAGCAAGGGCAAAGATGATACCTGCAGTCAGAAACAATCCTCTACTAAGTTTGGTAAAAAGGAATCCTTCTAGATTGAGATCTTTGGCAGCCTTGCCATGACGTACATGAACAGTTTTAAGGAGATTGGTATCCTTGCGGAAACTAAACAAAATACCCATCACCACCAGATGCCCACAGAGAAAGAAGATGAATTCCCAGCTAGTCAGATTGAAGGGTGGTAAAAATATATACCAAGTCGTTGCGATAAAAACAAGTTCAAATAGTATGCGTTTCATCTGAATTCCTCCTAAATAATCCGTCCTTCCAAATGATCCAGTTCATGTTGGCAGATCTGAGCTGGAAAACCTGTTAACGTAATGGTCTGTTCCTGCCACTTGCTATCACGATAGGAAACCGTAATCGTTTCATAACGAGTTGTTGGTCGCACCCCAGTCAAGGACAAACATCCTTCCTCTGTCTCGTAAGGTCCTTTGTAGGAAAGGAGAATGGGGTTAAACATGACCATAGGAACTAAGCCAAAATTAAAGATAATGACACGTTTCTGCACACCAATCATATTGGCTGCCAGACCGACACAGGTCTCGCGATTGGCCAGCAGAGTATCCTGTAAATCTCTAGCTAAATAAAGGTCTTCCTGACTTGCAGGTTTCGAGACCTGCGACAAGAATAAGACATCTCGGACAATTTTCTTTTCCATTCTCTTTCACTCCTTGCTATTTTACTTTATTATAGCACAAAAGGGAGCGACTTCTAACCATTCTCCTCAAATGCAAAAAAAGCCATCCGAAGATGACTTTCTTTTTAAATCGCGTTCTTATCAAAACCAAGCTTGCGTTGAACAAACTTAACGATTTCGACAATGAGTATCATTGAGAAGCTTCCGCCCATAACGATTCCCCATTGTGATAAGTCTAGTTTGGTTACATGGAAGATTCCTTCAAGCGGTTCTACGACGATTGTCGCCATGAGAAGGATGAAGGATACCAAGATGGACCAGTTGAAAGTCTTAGACTTGAATGGCCCGACTGTCAAAATGGATTGGTAAACAGATTTTACATTGTAGGCATGGAAGAGCTGGATCAAACCGAGTGTTGCAAAAGCCATGGTGAGGGCATCAGCATGGATAGCTTGATTGTCACCCACATGGACTGGGTAAAGAAGGGCAAGACCATAAACGGCAAGAACAAGGGCACCTTGAAGGAGACCTTGATAGATAATGGAACTCATGACCCCACCTGAGAAGAAGCTTGACTTACGCCCACGTGGTTTGTGGGTCATAACACCTGGCTCAGCTGGCTCAACACCAAGAGCGATAGCTGGGAAGGTATCAGTTACCAAGTTAATCCACAAAAGATGAACTGGCTGTAGGACATCCCAACCAAACAAGGTTGATAGGAAGATGGTTAATACTTCAGCCGTATTGGCAGAAAGCAAGTACTGAATAGTCTTTTGAATGTTTGAGAAGACCTTACGTCCTTCTTCAACTGCGACGATGATAGTCGCAAAGTTATCATCCGCAAGAATCATGTCAGATGCACCCTTAGAAACCTCAGTACCAGTGATTCCCATACCGATACCAATGTCGGCTGTTTTCAGAGCGGGCGCATCATTAACACCGTCACCTGTCATAGCAACGACCTTACCTTGGTTTTGCCAAGCTTTCACGATACGAACCTTGTGTTCTGGAGATACACGCGCATAAACAGAGTATTGACCAACGACTTTTTCAAATTCTTCATCTGAAAGTTCGTTAAGCTCAGCACCAGTCAAAACATGGTCTTCCGAGTCATTTTCATCGATAATTCCCAAACGTTTAGCAATAGCTTCTGCTGTATCTTGGTGGTCACCAGTGATCATGATTGGACGGACTCCCGCTTCCTTAGCGACACGAACAGCTTCTGCTGCTTCGGCGCGCTCAGGGTCAATCATCCCAATCAAACCAGTAAAGATCAAGTTGTTTTCAAGCTCTTCAGAAGTAAGATTTTCTGGAATACTATCGATAATCTTATAAGCACCTGCAAGGACACGCAAGGCTTGGTGAGCCATTTCCGAGTTGTTTGTATGGATTAATTCAGTGACTTTCTCATCAATCGGAGCAACATCTCCAGCTTTATCACGAGCAACACAACGTTTCAAAAGTTGATCTGGAGCCCCTTTGACTGCCACGAGGAATTTGCCATCTGGCAATGGATGAACCGTTGACATGAGTTTACGATCTGAGTCAAACGGCAATTCAGCTACACGAGGATATTTCTCTAAGAACCCTTTAACATCGTAGCCCTTGTCCAAGGCATACTGGATGAAGGCTGTTTCCGTTGGATCCCCGATCAGGTTTCCTTCAGCATCAATCTTGGTATCGTTGGCCAAGACAACTGAACGAAGTAGTGGCATGTCCAAGCCAAGTTCAATATCATCAGCTGAGTCATGTAGGACTGCGTCATAGAAGACTTTCTCGACTGTCATCTTGTTCATGGTAAGCGTACCAGTCTTATCAGAAGCGATGATTTCTGTTGAACCAAGTGTTTCAACTGCTGGCAACTTACGAACGATAGAGTTTCGTTTGGCCAAAACTTGAGTACCAAGGGCAAGAACGATCGTCACGATAGCTGGGAGTCCTTCTGGAATGGCTGCAACAGCAAGCGCAACAGATGTCATCAACTCACCAAGTGGATCTTTGCCTTGGATGAAGACACCAACTACAAAAGTAACAAGGGCAATGACCAAGATAGCATAGGTCAAAACCTTAGAGAGGTTGTTCAAGTTTTGTTTGAGTGGCGTGTCCGTCTCATCAGCATCTTGGAGCATGCCAGCAATATGACCAACTTCAGTGTACATACCTGTATTGACAACAACACCAAGACCTCGACCATAGGTCACGTTTGAGTTCTGGAAGGCCATATTGACACGGTCACCAATACCAGCATCTGCAGCAAGCTCGACTGTTAAGTCTTTTTCGACTGGAACAGACTCACCTGTCAAGGCAGCCTCTTCGATTTTAAGAGAATTGGCTTCTAGCAAACGTAGGTCTGCTGGCACTACATCACCAGCTTCAAGGGCAACGATATCTCCTGGCACCAATTCTTTGGAATCAATCTCTGCCATGTGTCCATCACGAATAACGCGAGCAGCTGGACTAGACATAGACTTGAGAGCTTCGATGGCTTCTTCTGCTTTTCCTTCTTGGTAAACACCAAAGGCAGCATTGATGATAACCACGGCTAGGATAATGATGGCATCTGCAATATCTTCCCCACCAGAAGTTATGACTGATAAGATAGCTGCAGCAATCAGGATGATAATCATCAAATCCTTAAATTGCTCGATAAACTTGACTAGGAGAGATTTTTTCTCACCCTCTTCCAGTTCATTGCGTCCATACTCAGCTAGGCGTTTCTGCGCTTCGCTTGACGAAAGGCCTTGCTCAGTTGCTTCAACTGACTTCAAGACCTCTTCAGGACCTTGAGTATAAAACGCTTGGCGTTTTTGTTCTTTTGACATGTGTCTCCTCCTTGACATTGTGTGCAAAACAAGTTCTCTTTTTGTTTTATGACAAACAAAAAGAGACTTGTTAATCATAACAAGTCTCGCTGTTTAAGATAGGGCCGGAAAGTATACTTTGCAGTACACAATTCGGAATGACGACACTATCACAGGTTTCTGCCAGCTACTCCCTTGAGTAGTACTATTATACCAAATTTTGAAAAGTTTTCAATCATTAAAATTCGATGAAGGAGGACTAAATTTGAATTTTCCCGCAAAAACCAGTATAATGAAAGAATATTACTTATACTGAAAAGGAAGTTTGATGAAGCAATCAATCTCAAATCTCAAGTTAGCTGAGCGTGGTGCCATTGTCAGTATCTCGACCTACTTACTCTTATCAGCAGCTAAGTTAGCAACTGGACATCTACTTCATTCATCCAGTTTGGTAGCGGATGGTTTCAACAACGTATCCGATATTATCGGAAATGTTGCTCTCTTGATCGGCATTCGGATGGCTCGCCAGCCTGCAGACCGTGACCACCGCTTTGGACACTGGAAGATTGAAGATTTAGCTAGTTTGATCACTTCCATCATCATGTTTTACGTTAGCTTTGATGTGCTTCGGGATACCATTCAGAAAATCCTCAGTCGGGAACAAACGATTATTGATCCTCTGGGAGCATTTCTAGGAATCATTTCTGCAGCGGTCATGTTTGTCGTTTATCTCTATAACACACGCCTCAGTAAGAAATCCAAATCCAAAGCTCTAAAGGCAGCAGCTAAAGATAATCTTTCCGATGCAGTCACCTCACTTGGTACTTCCATTGCTATCCTAGCCAGCAGTTTTAATTATCCGATTGTGGATAAATTAGTCGCTATCATCATCACTTTCTTTATCTTAAAGACAGCCTATGATATCTTTATCGAGTCTTCCTTCAGTCTTTCAGATGGTTTTGATGACCGTCTGCTAGAGGACTACCAAAAGGCTATCATGGAAATTCCAAAGATTAGTAAGGTCAAGTCCCAAAGAGGGCGTACCTACGGTAGCAATATCTATCTTGATATCACCCTGGAGATGAATCCGGACCTATCAGTCTATGAAAGTCATGAGATTGCAGACCAGGTCGAGTCTATGCTAGAAGAGCGTTTTGGAGTCTTTGATACCGACGTCCATATCGAGCCAGCACCTATACCTGAAGACGAAATTTTAGACAATGTCTACAAAAAACTGCTTATGCGCGAGCAATTGATTGACCAAGGAAATCAGCTAGAAGAACTCTTGGCTGACGATTTTGTCTATATTCGCCAAGATGGAGAGCAGATGGATAAAGAGGCTTATAAGTCTGAAAAAGAACTTAAAGCTGCAATTAAGGACATTCAGATTACCTCCATCAGTCAGAAAACCAAACTTATTTGCTATGAGTTAGACGGTATCGTCCACACCAGTATCTGGCGCCGCCATGAGACTTGGCAAAATATCTTTCATCAAGAAACCAAAAAAGAAGAATAGAAAAATCCTGTCATTACGACAGGATTTTTCTATTCACCTAACTATCAAAGTCACTTAGGTATTCATAGCGTTCGTATTTTTCAAGGAGTTCTTCATTTTTCTCATCTAGTTCTTTCTGAAGGGTCGCAAGTTTACCAAAGTCAGAGCCATTTGCCTGCATCTCTTCTTCAATAGTAGCGATACGGTTTTCCAAGGCTTCAATATCTCCTTCAATGCTTGCCCACTCCTGCTTTTCTTGGTAGGTCATGCGTTTCTTGTCTTCACGGACTTTGACTACTTTTTCCTTTTCGGCCTTTTGCACTTGATTGGCCATCTCTGTTTCAAAGGCTTTTTCATCAAGGTAATCAGTGTAATGACCAAAGAAAGGACGAATCTTGCCATCTTCAAAAGCGAGAATCTTGGTTGCTACCTTATCCAGGAAATAACGGTCGTGGCTAACTGTCAAGACAGGGCCTGCAAAACTCTGCAAGAAATTCTCCAAAACTGTCAAAGTTGCAATATCTAGGTCATTGGTCGGCTCATCCAAAAGAAGAACATTGGGTTTTTCCAAGAGCAATTTGAGAAGATAAAGACGTTTTTTCTCGCCACCTGACAATTTCTCAATCAAGGTTCCATGGGTTGAACGTGGGAAAAGGAACTGCTCTAGCAACTCTGCAATGGAAGTCGTAGAACCACCACTGGTCTTGACCTCTTCTGCCACTTCCTGCAGGTAATTGATAACTCGCTTGCTCTCATCCAAGCCCTCAATTTGCTGAGAGAAATAGGCGATGCGAACTGTTTCCCCAATCACAACTTGTCCTGCTGTCGGCTCAAGACTTCCTGCAATCAGGTTGAGTAGGGTTGATTTCCCCACACCGTTGTCCCCAACGATTCCAATACGATCTTTGGCCTGCACCAAGAGATTAAAATCTTGCAAAATAGGCTTGTTTTCATAGGCAAAGGAAACATCCTGAAACTCGATGACTTTTTTACCGATACGACTGGTTTCAAAGTTCATGGTCAAATCTGTTTCAGCAACGCCGCCTGAAACTTCTTTTTTCAAGTCATGGAAGCGATTGATACGGGCTTGTTGCTTGGTCGCACGTGCCTGCGGTTGTCTGCGCATCCAGGCTAATTCTTGCTTATAGAGTTGTTCCTTTTTGTGGAAAAGTGCCGCGTCACGCTCATCTTGTTCCGCCTTGAGGCGAACATAGTCCTGATAATTTCCCTGATACTCGGTCAAGCCTGCTCGGTCCAACTCGAAGATCCGCGTTGATAGTGCATCTAGGAAATAACGATCGTGGGTGATAAAGAGAACGGTCTTCTTGGAATTTTTCAAAAAAAGAGTCAGCCACTCAATGGTAGCAATGTCCAGGTGGTTGGTCGGCTCGTCCAGAAGCAAGAGGTCGTGGTTTCCTAGGAGAACTTGCGCCAACTGAACCCGTCTTCTCAGACCGCCTGACAATTCACCAACTGGAGTAGATAAGTCCTGAATACCTAGCTTGCTGAGAACGGTCTTGACCTGACTCTCGATTTCCCAGGCTTGGAGAGAATCCATCTCTGCCATGACCCGTTCCAAACGAGCTTGCTTGTCCTCACTGTAGTTGAGCATGATTAACTCATACTCACGAATCAGCTGGATTTCCTTTAGGTCGCTGGAAAGAACCGTATCCAAGACCGTCTTGCTATCATCAAAATCTGGATTCTGGGTCAAGTAGCCAATCTTGTAGTCATTCTTAGCTGAAAAAGGACTAACATCACCATCAAAGCCAGAAACGCCAGAAAGGACGTCTAAAAGGGTGGTCTTACCCGTTCCATTGACACCGATCAGACCGATTCTATCCAAGTCATGGATGATAAAGGAAATATCCTTAAAAACGGTCTTGTCACCAACGGATTTACTTAGTTTTTCAACGATAAAATCACTCATTTTCTCTCCCTCAGGTAAGCATGGATAGCTTGGCGATCATTTTCCAATTCTCCATCGACAATGGCAAACTCAATCTCTGTTAAAATTTCTCCCAAGTCTGGTCCAGGCTGGTAACCATATTCCTTAATCAAAATGCCACCATTAATCTGGATTTCTTTCTTATCATGAATGGTCAAACTATAGTACGTTTCTGTGATAGCTTGTGGGTTGACTTCTTTCCCTTGAGCCTGACGAAGACTTTCAGCTTGTAGAAGGGAATCCAAGTCAAAGCGGTAACAATCGCGCTTGCTCAGCTCTCCTTCTTCTCGCAAAGCCAAAATAGTCAGCAAATCCTGAACCTGCTTAGCAAACTGGCGTGAGGTCTTCCAATGTTTCAAAAATGGCTGTGCATCTTTAATCTCTAAGGCCCACAATAGAGCCGCCCAAGCTTGTTCAGAAGATTCAAAAGTGAAATCCGCCTCTAAATCAAACAGTCTGTTGAGCTTGTCTTGGCTTCCTGCCATATCTGGAAGATAGTCATAAGCTCGACTCTCAATCATGGAAGCCAGACCAACTCGCCAAAAAGGTGCCAGCAAGAGTTTATCAAACTCAACGAAGGTGCGCTCCACAGAAATTTTCTCCAAGAGCGGCGTCAAAGTCTTCATCGCCTCAAAAGTTTCTGACTCAAGTTTAAAACCGAGACTGGCCTGAAAACGGAAACCACGCATAATTCGCAAAGCATCTTCGTTGAAACGTTCACTAGCCACTCCAACTGCTCGCAAGACTTGGTTTTTCAAATCCTCTAAACCATGGAACAAATCAATAATTTCGCCTGTCTCATCCAAGGCAAAGGCATTAACTGTGAAATCACGGCGCTTGAGGTCTTCTTCTAGCGAACGCACAAAGGAAACCGCACTGGGTCTGCGATAGTCCACATAGACATCTTCAGTTCGAAAGGTGGTTACCTCATACTCCTCATCCCCATCTAAAACTAAAACCGTTCCGTGCTCGATTCCGATATCGGCTGTTCGCGAAAAAATCTGCTTGGTCTCCTCTGGATAGGAAGAAGTCGCGATATCCACATCGTGGATGGGACGATTGAGGAGGGCATCTCGAACAGAGCCCCCAACAAAATAGGCCTCAAAGCCTGCTTCTTTAATTTTTTCTAATACTGGTAAAGCCTTCTGAAATTCAGAAGGCATTTGCGTTAATCTCATAATAAGTGTTCTAATCCATAGACAAGCTCATGACGCTTGACAACTTCTTTTATTCCCAAATTGACCCCTGTCATGAAGGAGCTGCGATCATAGGAGTCATGACGAAGGGTCAATCCTTCTCCCTGATTGCCAAAGATGACTTCTTGATGGGCTACCAAGCCTGGTAGACGAACCGAGTGAATACGCATGCCATCAAAGTCAGCACCACGGGCACCTGCAATCAATTCTTCCTCATCAGGCGCACCTTGTTGGATAGACTCTCGCACTTCCGCCATCAACTCAGCCGTTTTAATGGCTGTTCCGCTCGGAGCATCTTTTTTCTTGTCATGATGGAGCTCGATAATCTCCACATTTGGGAAATATTTGGCAGCCTGCGCCGCAAATTGCATAAGCAAGACAGCTCCCAGGGCAAAGTTAGGAGCAATCAAGCCACCCAAATCTTGTTCACGGGAAAATGCTTTTAGTTCTGCAATTTCTTCACTAGTGAATCCAGTTGTTCCTACGACAGGAGCAAAGCCATTTTCAAGAGCAAAGCGTGTATTTTCGTAGGCAACGGCTGGTGTAGTAAAGTCTACCCAGACATCCGCTTCAAAACCAGCCAAGTCAGTCTTATCATTGAAGACAGGAATTCCCTGCCATTCTGACTCAGACTCAAAAGGATCCAAAACTGCGACCAAGTCCAAGTCTGGATCAGCCAAGACCATCTGACAAGCAGCTTGGCCCATCTTTCCCTTAAAACCGGCAATAATTACTCGAATACTCATCTCTACTCCTGTCTAAGATACAAAGCCCATGAAAAATAGGGAATGGCGCTGACTTTCCATGAAAGGTAAGACAGGCATCTTTTTTCAAGAGGCAGGTAGGCCGTGTTCAATTTCTAAGATACAAAGCCTGTAAGAACAATTTAGACGATTGGTGTATAGCTCAAGGCGATACTACCTTCTCCAAGGTGGGTCCCAATGACACTACCAAAGGTTTCAATTGGAATTTCAGCAGTCACACCACTCTCCATCAAAAGCTGACGTAAATCCGCTGCCTTTTGAGGAGCGTTCCCATGAATGACTGTTATACGGTAGTCCCCATCTTTTGTCAAATCCTTGATGATTTCTACCAAACGTTTGATTGCCTTCTTTTCCGTACGAACTTTTTCGTAAACTTCAATCACACCTTGGTCATTAAAGTAAAGGATAGGCTTGATACTGAGGAGATTTCCTAAGATGGCTGCCCCATTTGACAAACGTCCTCCCTTAACCAAGTGGTCGAGATCATCTACTATGATAAAGGCTGAATTATCAGCAATTTGAATCCCCAACTTCTCCTGAATCTGGGCAAAATCATCGCCTTGTTCTGCCCATTCAAAGGCACTCTCTACCATAAATCCTAGAGGGGAACTTGTGATATGGGTATCTGGAAAGGCAATGGTCAAACCATCATACTCATCCAACATGTATTGGATGTTCTGATAAAAGCCTGAAATTCCTGACGAAAGAAAGAGTCCCAAGACATGGGTATACCCCTCATCTTTCAAGGAGCTTAGAATCTCATCCAGTTTAGCAATACTTGGTTGACTAGTTTTAGGCAATTCTGCAGACTGAGCCATTTTTTGATAAAATTCCTCAGCAGTCAGATTGACACCTTCAACATACTCCTCCCCATCAATATTGACAGGAATATCCAAGATAAAAAGATTCTCTCTTTGCAGCGTCTTCTCCTCTAAATAGGCTGAAGAATCTGTAATGACAGCTAATTTCATGACTAAAACTCCAAATTGATCCCTGGAAGATCCAAGGCGATTTCTGTTACTTCATACGTCAAACGATTGAGCATGTTCAAACATGGACGTGCCAAAGTTTCGACTTCCTCTTGGTTAAATTCGCTTGGTTCGTTGACAATGCGACCTTCCACATGGTTAACTTGGGAAATGGTTCCGCTAATGACAAATTTGTCAAAGACAATCATGAAACTCAAGATAACAACAAGCGAAGTCACTTGATTTTCTTGGTCGTATTGGAGCAGCTGGAAATTCACGTCTACCTTGGTTTCAGGAGCCCCATTTTCATTTTCCCATTCAAAGTTACGAGCATCAAAGTGATACTGGCTAACAAATTCTTGTTCTCGTTTAAGATTCATTTTTCTCTCCCATTGCTACAATTTACTATGCAATTGTACCACATTTTTATCATTTCATCTAGTTTTCTAGGCTTTAGTCAATACCGATTTCATCTTTAACAACAGTAGCAATCGTATCTACATAGTAATTGACTTCTTCTGTTGTAGGTGCCTCTGCCATGACACGTAAGAGGGGTTCGGTACCACTTGGGCGAACAAGGATACGGCCGTTTCCTGCCATTTCTCCTTCCATCTTTTCGATGATTGCCTTGATGGCTGGTACTTCCATGGCTTTTTCTTTCATGGCATTTTCCACTCGGATATTGACCAGTTTTTGTGGGTAAATCGTTACTTCTGATGCCAGTTGAGACAAGGTTTTACCGGTTTCCCGTATAACTTTTGTTAGTTGAACGGCAGTTAACTGTCCATCACCTGTCGTATTGTAATCCATCAAGATAACGTGACCAGACTGTTCACCGCCAAGGTTATAGCCTGATTTTCTCATTTCTTCGACGACATAGCGGTCACCAACTGCAGTGACTGCCTTATTGATGCCTTCACGATCCAAGGCCTTATGGAAACCAAGGTTAGACATAACGGTTGTTACGATAGTATTTTGAGCTAACTGGCCTTTTTCAGAAAGGTATTTCCCGATGATATACATGATCTTATCACCATCAACGATGTCGCCATTTTCATCAACAGCAATCAAACGGTCACTGTCTCCGTCAAAGGCCAAACCAATAGCTGACCCACTTTCTTTGACCACTCCTTGAAGGGCTTCTGGGTGTGTAGAACCCACATTCAAGTTGATATTAAGACCATCTGGTGTTTCACCAATAACTGTCAACTGAGCACCAAGATCAGCAAAAATCTGACGGGCACTTGTAGACGCTGCACCGTTTGCTGTGTCCAAGGCCACTTTCATTCCTTCAAGAGGAGTTCCAGTTGAAACAAGGTAGCCCTCGTACTTACGCAAACCTTCTGGATAGTCCACCAAGGTTCCTAAACCTTCTGCACTTGGACGAGGAAGAGTATCTTCAGCAGCATCTAGCAAGGCTTCGATTTCTGCTTCTTTTTCATCATCAAGTTTGAAACCATCCCCACCAAAGAACTTAATTCCATTATCAAGGGCTGGGTTGTGGCTAGCGGAAATCATGACACCTGCACTGGCTCCCTCAGTTTTGACCAAATAAGCTACTGCTGGTGTTGCAAGGACACCAAGTTTGTAGACGTGAATCCCTACAGAGAGGAGACCTGCCACCAAGGCAGATTCTAGCATTTCTCCTGAAATACGTGTATCGCGTCCTACAAAGACTTTAGGAGCTTCCGTTTCATGTTGACTGAGGACATAACCACCAAAACGGCCTAGTTTAAAAGCCAATTCTGGTGTCAGTTCTACGTTTGCTTCTCCACGGACTCCATCGGTCCCAAAATATTTACCCATTTTACTTATCATCCTTTTCTATTATTTATTATTGTTTAGACGAATCTGATTTTGTTTCTGAACTCGTTGAAGACGAACTGCCTTCTGAAGAACTTGTTGACGAGTTACTTGAACTAGACGTTGCTGTTTTTGTTGTAATTTTCATAGTTGTATCAAACGGCATAATGACGCTTGGTAAGACATTTCCATTTTTATCGACTGCTTGTAGAGGAACAGAGGACGAGTAGTTTCCAGTTATCCGTTCACTCGTCGGTAAGATGGCAATGACACGATCTACTTTGGAGAGGGTTTCCTCATCACTAATAACCGTTACTTTTTCATCTGACACAGTAACTGTATCGATTTTCACACGAGAATCAATCTGACTAGGGTCAATCTCCGGCACAACAATGACATTGTCCCGTTTTGCTTTTTTACCGACCTTCACTGTTATCTTTTGCGGTGTCGCAACAGCCGTCAAACCGCTCGGAAGATTTTCAATGGTTAGAGGAACTTCGATGGTTCCTACACTGGCATCAGAAAGATCAGCTGTCACCTTAAATTTGCGGGTACTTTCCTGCATCTCACTCGCCAAAGCAACTCTATTTGACCCTGTTAGAAAAACCGTCACCTCAGATGTAAAACCACTGATAAAATACTGATCACTGTCATACTGAATATCAATTGGGACATTAAGAACTGTGTTTGTATAAGTCTCCGTCCGCACCTGTCTGGCACTGTTGCTATTCTGATAGTTTGTCAAAGTTGCATAGATAAAGAGAATGCAGGCGAAAAAGAAGGAAGAAATGATGTATAGACTATTTTTTCTCATGTTTCAATCCTCCTAGCAAGCGCTCTTTCAGACCTTGCTTTTTCTCTGACTTTGGAAGTAAGATTCTTCTCAATTCAGATTCAAACTCTTCCAAGGTCAAATCGTGCTTAAAGACTCCATTATAGGTGATGGAGATTCCACCCGTTTCTTCCGAAACCACAAAGGTAAGAGCATCTGACACTTCCGACAAACCAATCGCCGCCCTGTGACGCGTTCCAAACTCCTTGGAAATCCCGGTATCTTCAGTCAAGGGTAGATAGGCTGAAGTTACAGCAATTCGGTCTTCCTTGATAATGACAGCACCATCGTGCAAGGGAGTATTGGGAATGAAAATATTGATAAGCAATTCAGCCGAAATTTTAGCATCTAAAGGGATCCCTGTCGAGATGTATTCCTGCAAAGTTCTTACTCGCTGAACCACTACAAGCGCCCCAATCTTACGAGGACTCATGTATTCAACTGATTTCACAAATGAACGAACCATCTGCTCTTCCGCACTAATAGGGGCATTGGAGAAAAAATCAGTAGCCCGGCCCAATCGCTCCAAACCAGTCCGAATCTCTGGTGAAAAGATAACCACCGCTGCAATCACCCCGTAGGTGATGATCTGATTGATCAACCAGGAAATAGTCGTTAAACCAATCATATTGGAAAGAATCTGGGCTAGAATAAAAACTAAGACCCCACGGACCAATATCATAATCTTGGTGCCTGCAATAGCTTTAGTAAAATGATATAAAATATAAGTCACAATGAGAATATCAATCAGATTGGTGACTATACTCCAAGGACTTGAAAACAAACTCGTCCAGTATTGTAAATTGGATAATTGTTGAAAATTCATCCTTGGCCTCCTCCCTGTCAAAACACTTTACTCATCATTATACCATTTTTTGCCCATTTTTTCCCTATCCTACCTCATTTTAAATTAAGCAAAAATATGATAAAATAAACTGATTAGAAAAAACAAAGGAGAAATCATGTCTCAACTCTATGATATTACCATTGTAGGTGGCGGTCCTGTCGGGCTCTTTGCTGCCTTTTACGCCCACCTACGCCAAGCCAATGTTCAAATCATCGACTCCCTTCCCCAGCTCGGTGGTCAACCAGCCATCCTCTACCCTGAAAAGCAAATCCTTGACGTGCCAGGTTTTCCAAACTTAACTGGGGAAAAGCTGACCAATCGCTTGATTGAACAGCTAAACGGCTTTGATACCCCTATTCATCTCAATGAAACCGTTCTTGAAATTGAGAAACAAGATCAAGGATTTGCCATTACAACCAACAAGGGAAGTCACCTGACTAAAACCGTTATCATTGCTATGGGTGGTGGCGCCTTCAAACCACGTCCGCTCGAATTGGAGAACGTTGAGGACTATGAAAATATCCACTACCACGTTTCCAACATTCAGCAATACGCTGGCAAGAAAGTGACCATCCTTGGTGGTGGGGACTCAGCAGTGGACTGGGCTCTGGCTTTTGAAAAGATTGCGTCAACTACCCTTGTTCACCGCAGAGACAATTTCCGCGCCTTAGAACACAGTGTGCAAGCTCTACAAGAATCATCTGTAACCATCAAGACACCGTTCGTTCCTAGCCAACTTCTCGGAGATGGAAAAACACTCGACAAACTAGAAATCACCAAAGTCAAATCAGATGAAACCAAAACTATCGAAGTAGACCACCTCTTTGTCAACTATGGTTTCAAATCATCTGTCGGCAATCTTAAAAATTGGGGTCTGGACCTCAACCGTCACAAGATTATCGTCAACAGCAAGCAAGAATCTAGCCAAGCAGGTATCTATGCCATCGGGGACTGCTGCTATTATGAAGGTAAGATTGATTTGATCGCTACAGGACTAGGTGAAGCTCCAACAGCTGTTAACAATGCCATTAACTACATCGACCCAGAACAAAAAGTTCAACCCAAACACTCGACCAGTTTATAAGAAAAGAACCACGGATCAACGATTCGTGGTTTTATAATTCATCTGCTATTTTATTGATTTTTCTGAGCCTGTGATTGACGCCACTTTTGGTTAGGGGATTGCTCAGGCTATCTGCCAACTGCTGGATAGAGTAGTCTGGATGCTGAATCCGCAACTGCGCTACTTCTTGCAAATCCACGGGTAAATTTTCCAAACCCATTCTATCTTTGATTTTACTGATATTGTTGATTGTCTTCATACTGGCAGAAACCGTCCGAGCGATATTGGCTGTTTCAGCGTTATTGGCTCTATTGAGATCATTACGGGTTTCACGCAAAATCTTGACGCGCTCAAAATTATCACGCGCCTGCATGGCCCCAATCACGATCAAGAAATCCATGATGTCTTCTGCCCGCTGGAGATAGGTAACTGCACCTTTCTTGCGTTCAATAACCTTGGCATCCAGCAAAAACTGCTGGAGGAGAGAGGCCAATCCTTGGGCATGGTCCAGATAAACGGAACTAATCTCCAACTGGTACTTACCAGACTCCGGATCTCGGATGCTACCATTTGCCAGAAAGGCACCACATAAGTAAGCACGTCCAGCTTCTTCATCTGCTAAAATATCAGGATCAATGCCCGTCTCCAAACCAAAGAAAGAATCCGCAAGTCGCAAATCAGCCAAAAGCTCCTGCACCCTCTCATCGGTATAGACCGTGTAGACACGATTCTTGCGAAGATTGCTTCTCTGATGGTGTCGAATCTCAGACTTAATCTCATAAAAATGGAGAAAGGACTCATAGAGATGCCGAGCCAACTTAGCATTTTCAGTCACAACAGACAAGGTCAGGCCAGAAGTCGAGAGACCGATGCTACCAGACATCTTGATAATGGCCGATAGTTCATAACGACTGAGATGGTGTTGACCAAGAATTTCTTCTTTTACTGCAACTGTAAAACTCATTTTCTCACCTGTATAATGCGCATCAATTCATCTACAATCAAATCGCCATCATGGAAGGCTCCTCCATTTTCCAAACGAAGGAAGTTGGATGAAATCACACGAGGAACCTGTTTGCAAAGACCAGCAAAGTCATGCTCTACCTGAACTAAATATTCATCAAAACGGTTGGTATCCATGTATTCTCTAGGAACCTTCTCGATATTAACCAAGACCGTATCAATAAAAGGTCGACCTAAGTGTCGATGGAGGACTTCCACGTGGTCACTGTCTGAAAAGTGCTCTGTTTCCCCACGCTGGGTCATGATATTGCAGACATAGGCTATCTCCGCCTTGGTCTCCAAGAGAGCCTGCCCAATCTCCTCGATGACAATATTGGGCAAAATCGATGTAAAGAGGGAACCAGGCCCCAAGACAATCATGTCACTCTCGAGAATGGTATTGACTACTCGACGGCTGGCTTGCGGTGTTTCATCATCCAAGGTATTGGTCACATAGACATGGTCAATCATGCCTGGATGATCTGCAATGTGGCTCTCACCTGCCACCTCAGAACCGTCTTTAAAGACTGCATGCAGTGTCAGAGGCTGATCGCTTGATGGGTAAATTTTTCCTGTTGTGTGGAAAAAGAGACTTAGCAGCTGCATGGCATTGTAGGTAGATCCTTGCATCTCAGAAAGCCCTGCTATGATGATATTTCCTAGAGGATGACCCGCAAAAGCACCAGCGTCTTCTGAAAAGCGGTACTGAAAAACCTTCTCATAAAACTTAGGCATATCCGACATGGCTACCAGAACATTGCGAAGATCACCTGGTGGTGTCAGCTGTTGGATATTCTTTCTTAGCTCACCAGAAGATCCACCATCATCAGCTACCGTTACGATGGCTGCGATATCAACATCCTTTTCTCGCAAGCTTTTCAAAATGACGGGGATACCAGTTCCTCCACCAATCACCGTTATCTTTGGTTTTCTCATGAACGGTTTACCGTTTCCTTTCTTCGGTCTTTGTCACGATGGCTTTCATTGACAGGCCAGTTTTTAGCAAGGTCCTCAGCTATTCGTTTTGCAAAGGCAACACTACGGTGTTGTCCACCTGTACATCCTACTGCAATGGTTAAAACAGACTTGCCTTCTTTTTTGTAACTTGGCAAAATGGGCTCAATCAAGGCTAGTAAGTGCTGATAAAAATTTTCAGACTCTTCATGATTCATCACATAGTCATAAACTGCTTGATCCTCACCTGTCTGATTGCGAAGTTCAGGGAGGTAGTATGGGTTTGGCAAGAAACGGACATCAAAGACCAAGTCTGCATCGATAGGGATACCATACTTGAATCCAAAAGACATGACTTCGATACGGAAAGACTGGGCCTGTTCTTGGTCCGAAAATTGCTCTGCAATGGTTTTACGAAGCTCACGCGGAGTGAGTTCGGTCGTATCCACCACATTTTGGCTCATGTTTTTCAAAGGTGCCAAGAGTTCGCGTTCCAGCTTGATGCCATCTAAAATCCGACCATCTGTAGCTAGAGGGTGACTTCTTCTAGTTTCCTTATAGCGTGCCACCAATTCCTTATCTGCTGCGTCTAAAAAGAGGATTTTAAAGTCCAAATCATCTTGGTTTTCCAATTCATCCAAAACAGCCTGAATCTCTGAGAAGAAGGAACGGCTCCGCATGTCCACAACCAAGGCCAGTTTGTGGTCATCATCCTTGGTCTCTACCAACTGCAAAAACTTTGGCAAGAGGGCTGGTGGCATATTGTCAATAGTGAAATATCCCAAATCCTCGAAGGACTGAATGGCTACCGTTTTCCCTGCGCCACTCATCCCTGTCACAATCACCAGGTGAAGTTGTTTCTTTGTCATCTTTTTCTCCTTATATCAAAAGAAGTTTGGCAGAACCAAACTTCAACTAGCTTATCCAATCTCTGCGATGACTTCGATTTCGACTTTTACATCACGAGGAAGACGAGCTACCTCTACTGCTGAACGAGCTGGAAATTCCTCTTTAAAGGCCGTTTGGTAAACCTCGTTAAAAGGAACAAAGTCGTTCATATCGCTCAAAAAGCAAGTTGTTTTGACAACATGGTCAAAGTCAGTTCCTGCTTCTGCCAAAATAGCACCGATGTTTTTCAAGACTTGTTCTGTCTGTTCTTGAATCGTTTCTCCAACGATTTCTCCAGTTTCAGGAGAGAGAGGAACTTGACCACTAGCAAACAAAAGGTTGCCAACGATTTTTCCTTGAACATAGGGTCCGATAGCCTTTGGAGCTTTGTCTGTATGAATTGTTTTTGCCATTTTCTTTTCCTCACAATTTTTCTAAGATTGCATCCCAAGCCTCATCCATCCCTGCCTTGCTGACAGATGAAAAGAGGATAAAGTCGTCACTTGGGTCAAAGTTTAATTTCTTTTTGATTGCTGATTCGTGCTTGTTCCATTTACCACGAGGAATCTTGTCCGCCTTAGTCGCCACAATGATGACTGGAATCTCATAATACTTAAGAAATTCGTACATCTGTACATCATCTGCTGACGGGTCATGACGAAGGTCAACTAAACTGACTACCGCACGGAGATTTTCCCGAGTCGTTAGGTACTCCTCAATCATGCGCCCCCACTTTTCACGTTCCTTTTTGGAAACACGGGCATAACCATAACCAGGCACATCCACAAAGCGCATTTTGTCGTCAATGTTAAAAAAGTTGAGAAGCTGGGTTTTCCCAGGTTTCCCTGACGTACGAGCCAGATTCTTACGATTCAGCATAGTATTGATAAAGCTAGACTTGCCAACATTTGAACGCCCTGCTAGGGCAATCTCTGGTAGTTCATCCTGCGGATAGTGGGACTTGTTAGCCGCACTGAGCAGGATTTCAGCATTATGTGTATTAAGTTCCATAGTCACCTCTAGGCTGTTTCTAGGATTGGTTTATCCGTTCCATCGACAGCTTCTTTTGTGATGCGGACCAATTTCACATTTTCCTGACTCGGTACTTCAAACATGACATCTAGCATGGTTTCTTCAATAATCGAGCGAAGACCACGCGCCCCTGTCTTGCGTTCGATAGCCTTATTGGCAATTTCCTGAAGGGCTTCATCGTCAAATTCCAACTCGACATCATCATAAGAAAGCAAGGTTTGGTACTGTTTCACCAAAGCATTTCTTGGCTCTTTCAAGATACGAACCAAATCATCTACTGTCAACTGTTCAAGAGCAGCAAAGACAGGCAAACGTCCAATCAACTCAGGGATAATACCAAATTTTTGAATATCTTCTGCGATGATTTCTTGCATGTAAGAGCTGTTTTCGTCAATCGCCTTGTTATTTTGACCAAATCCGATGACTTTTTCACCCAAACGTTGTTTAACGATTTCTTCGATGCCGTCAAAAGCACCACCCACGATGAAGAGGATGTTTTTAGTATCCACCTGAATCATCTCTTGTTGTGGATGTTTGCGTCCACCTTGAGGCGGTACGCTGGCTACAGTTCCCTCGATAATCTTAAGAAGGGCTTGTTGCACTCCTTCACCAGAAACGTCACGTGTGATAGACACATTCTCACTCTTCTTGGCAATCTTGTCAATTTCATCCACGTAGATAATCCCACGCTCTGCACGTTCGATGTTAAAGTCTGCAGCCTGCAAGAGTTTGAGGAGGATGTTTTCCACGTCCTCACCTACATACCCAGCCTCAGTCAGAGCTGTCGCATCTGCAATAGCAAAAGGTACATTCAAGCTCTTAGCCAAAGTCTGAGCCAAGAAAGTTTTCCCAGAACCAGTTGGGCCAATCATCAAGATGTTTGACTTCTGCAAATCCACATCTTCTGACTCTTCACGTGTATCGTGAAAATTGATGCGTTTATAGTGATTGTATACAGCCACTGCCAAGGCACGTTTGGCACGATCCTGACCAATCACATAGTGGTTCAAGATATTGAGGAGCTCGATTGGTTTTGGTACTTCAGACAAGTCTGCCAAAACTTCCTCGGCCAACTCCTCCCGAATGATTTCCTGGGCCAACTCCACACATTCATTACAGATAAAAGCGTTGTTCCCAGCGATTATTTTCTTTACTTCTTCTTGGCTTTTGCCACAAAATGAGCAATAAACCATCATATCATTCTTCCTATTTGTAGGCATGATTTCCTTCCATTCTAATTTATCATTCTATCTAAAATAAGTTCATGTAAAAAGCATGAATACTGTTTACCAGATTGGTAAAAGCATTCAACCAGAGTAAGGCAGACAGTCCATAGCGCTTCTTACGAAAAGCCTGTGCTCCAGTCAAAATACAGATTACACACAAAAAAGCTGTAAAAAATCCAAATATACTGCGCTCCATTAGACTTCCTTTCTATCTCGGTATTCGATGGTAAAATCATAGTCGTTTTTCTCATCTCGGGTGTAAGATCTGCTTGCAACTATCTCAAAACGAGACAAGTCAAACTCCTTAGGAAAATAGGTATCTCCCTCCACCTGAGCATGAATCTGTGTCACGATGATTTCATCTAAATAAGGCTCAAAAGCCTGAAAAATCTGCTTTCCGCCAATGATATAGAGATTTTTTTCCTGACTCTGATACCACGCTAAAACAGACTCCACATCTTGAAATACGAGCGCCCCATCTATGACCTCTTCGCTATTTCGCGTTAAAATCAGGGTTTGCCGTTTTGGAAGCAGACGACGTCCCATGCCATCAAAGGTCACTCGTCCCATCAGTATAGCATGATTTAAAGTCGTTTCCTTAAAATGTTGCAACTCTGCTGGCAAATGCCAAGGGAGACGATCTTCCTTCCCAATCACACCTTTTTCATCTTGGGCCCAAATGGCTATGATTTTCTTTGTCATGCTTCCGTCCTTTTTATTGATACTACTATTTTATCAAAATTCTCCCAAAAAGGCTGTTTTGAAACGCGCGCAAAAGAGAGAACAGGAGCAGGCTTCATTCAGCCTGCTCCTCTCGTCCCTAGGACATATATTTTTTTGCTTCTGATTCGATTTTTTCGACCACTTCTTGGATACTTAATCCAGTTGTGTCGAGGTAAACTGCATCCTCAGCCTGCTTGAGAGGCGAGGTTTCACGATGACTATCCTTGTAGTCACGTGCCGCAATTTCTTCTTTCAGCGTTTCCAAATCAGTCTCAATCCCTTTAGCAATATTTTCCTTGTAACGACGCTCTGCTCTTTCTTCAACAGAAGCTACTAGGAAAATCTTAATTTCAGCTCGTGGTAAAACAACTGTCCCTATATCACGCCCATCCATCACGATGCCACCTTGCTGAGCAATCTCTTGCTGGAGCGAAACCAGTTTCTCACGCACTTCAGGAATAGCAGCAATGCTTGAAACCTTGTTGGTCACTTCATTTTCACGGATAGGATGAGTGATATCCACATCCCCTACAAAAACAAGTTGATCACCTGTTTCTGAACGTCCAAAACTAATGGGATGTTGATCAAGCAATTCCAAAAGTTGCTCTACTTTTCCTGCATCCAACTGGTGTTTGAGAGCTATATAAGTCGCAGCACGGTACATAGCGCCCGTATCGAGATAAGTATAACCAAAATCTTTAGCAACAATCTTTGCAACTGTACTCTTACCACTGGAAGCTGGACCATCAATAGCAATTTGAATTGTCTTCATTCCCGACTCCTATCTTGTCTTGATCACATCACCTGGATTGGCAAACCAAGATCCAGATGACATATGAGAAGGATTTAACGCTTCCAACTGGGCAATGGAAATCCCTGCACGCTGAGCAAGAGCTGCCTCACCCTCTCCAGGATGCACAGTGAGTGTTCCTTCTCCTTCTGTGTGCTCTTCTGAACTGCTCTCTGAAGGAGTTGTTTCAGAAGAAGATGTTTCTTCTACCTTGCTACTTGAAGATGATGACTCTTCCACTTTAGAACTTGAGCTTGTAGAAGGAGATGATGCATCATAAAAATCCTTCAAAGCTGCTGTACGATTGCTTCCTCCGGTTGATAAGTAAATCAATACAACTACCATCGCTACAACGATCACAAAGAAGAGGCTAGCTAGAACTGTTAAGACACGATTCGCAACAGCGCCTTTTCCTTTTTGTTTACGGCGACGACGCTCTGATCTTGATTCTTCCTCACTATTTTCATAGATATCTTCTTGCCATGGTTCCTTTGCCATACCTTACTCCTTGTATTTTTTAAACTTTCTTATTACAATATAAATATGAAACTCACACTTATACCTGAACGGTGCATCGCCTGCGGGCTTTGCCAAACCTATTCTGAACTCTTTGATTATCACGATAATGGAATCGTTCGATTTTGCGATGATCCAGTTGAATTGCACAGAGAAATCGCTGAGAGCAGCGATGTTCTGGAGGCCATCAAAAATTGTCCTACACATGCACTTCTAAAAGATCCATCATAGTTTAAAAGGGAGATTGATTTTGTAGATTCTCTTTATCACTTTAATCCCTTCACCTACTAGTTTAGCATATTTCTAGGTAAAATTATAGTCTTTTCCGGTTATTTTTTCCTTCAAAAATAGAAAGATCACTTTTTTCTTTGATGAGGTAGAGTGGTCTTTTTTTGGTTTCCAGGTAAATCTTACTGATATACTTGCCCAGAATTCCAATGGTCAGAAGTTGAATCCCCCCAAGAAAGAGAATGACGGCCATCAGAGAGGTCCAGCCAGATGTTGGATTTCCCAAAATAAGAGTCCGAAACACTACAAAAACAGTCATCATAAAAGAAATAAAACAAGATAGAAGTCCAGCTACAAAGGCTATACTCAAGGGGAAATCTGAAAAATTGAGAATCCCTTCAATCGAGTAGAAAAAGAGCTGTCTAAAACTCCAACTGGTCTTGCCAGCCTGTCGTTCAACGTTTGGATAATCAAGATAGTGCGTTTTAAAGCCCACCCAGGCAAAGAGTCCCTTAGAAAAACGATTGGACTCGGTCAGGGTTAAAATAGCATCTACCACAGACCTTCTCATCATCCGGAAATCACGGACGCCTGAGGGCAGAGCTACTGGGCTAATTTTTTGCATGAGACGGTAAAAAAGATCAGCACAGAAACTACGAAAGAAGGGTTCTCCCTCCCGACTGGTTCTGCGCGTTCCAACACAGTCCAAGTCAGCATTCTGGTCTAGTAAGGCTTTCATCTCAAGTAGCATACTAGGAGGGTCCTGGAGGTCTGCATCCATCACGACCACCAGGTCCCCAGTCGCATACTGCAAACCTGCGTACAGAGCTGCCTCCTTCCCAAAATTTCGTGAGAACGAGATATAATGCACCGCAAGATTTTGCTCCCGATAAGCCTTCAAAAGATCTAAGGTACCATCGCTTGAGCCATCGTCTATAAAGACATACTCGACCTCTGCTCCCAGGTCAGGAAGCAAATCTTCAACAGACTGATAAAAAAGAGGAAGTACTTCCTCTTCATTTAAACAGGGGACAATGATCGAAATCATTATCTTAGTCTTCAAATCCATTTGGATGCTTACTTTGCCAACGCCATGCGTCTTCACACATTTTCGTGATATCAAATTCTGCTTCCCATCCGAGTTCTGCTTTGGCTTTTGCAGGATCTGAATAGCAGGCAGCGATGTCTCCTGGTCGGCGTTCTACGATGCGGTAAGGAATGGGATGTCCCACTGCTTTTTCCATATTTTGAATAATTTCAAGAACAGAGTAGCCCTTGCCTGTTCCAAGGTTATAAATGTTAAGGCCTGAACCCTTTTGGATTTTTTGAAGAGCTGCAACGTGACCTTTGGCTAGGTCTACGACGTGGATATAGTCACGAACACCAGTTCCATCTTCCGTATCGTAATCGTCTCCGAAGACTTGTACTTGCTCTAATTTTCCAACAGCTACCTGAGTCACATATGGCAAGAGATTGTTTGGAATACCGTTTGGATTTTCTCCTAAATCTCCACTCTCATGTGCTCCGATTGGGTTAAAGTAACGAAGCAAGACCACATTCCATTCTGAGTCTGCTTTGTAGATATCAGTCAAGATTTCTTCTAGCATGAGTTTGGTACGACCGTAAGGGTTGGTCACTGAAAGTGGGAAATCTTCTAAGATTGGAACTGTGTGAGGATCTCCATATACTGTCGCAGAAGAGCTGAAGATGATATTCTTACAGTTTGCTTCTTCCATAACTTTTAAAAGACTAAGAGTTCCAGCGATATTGTTGTCATAGTAGGCAAGAGGGATACGTGTTGATTCACCTACAGCCTTCAAACCAGCAAAGTGAATCACACCTGTTGGCTCTTCTTGCTTGAAAATATCTCTGATAGTATCAGTATCACGGATATCTGCCTCATAGAAAGGAATTTCAACTCCTGTGATTCTTTCAACAACTTCTAAACTTTTACGGTTGCTATTGACAAGGTTATCCACTACAACCACTTGATGACCTGCTTGGATCAACTCAATAACAGTGTGGGTTCCGATAAAACCGGCACCACCAGTTACTAAAATCTTTTCTTGCATCTTTTTTCCTCAATTCTCGAATTATTTTTTCTTATTTTACCATTTTTGGTAGGGAATGTCATTTGCCATCCTAGAGGGGAGACTAAAATTTTAGTAAAATGCTTATACTCTTCGACAATCTCTTCAAACAATGTCAGCTTCGCCTTACCGTGGGTATGGTTACTGACTTCGTCAGTTCGATCCACAACCTCAAAGCAGTGCTTTGAGCTGACTTCGTCAGTTCGATCCACAACCTCAAAACAGTGTTTTGAGCTGACTTCATCAGTTCGATCCACAGCCTCAAAGCCGTGCTTTGAGCAGCCTGCGGCTAGCTTCCTAGTTTGTTCTTTGATTTTCATTGAGTATTATTCGCTTTTTACTCGTTTGACATAGTTTGCAATTGGATAGTTTACTGGGTCCAAAGTCAACTCCTTGTCTTGGATCAGTTGAGCTAAATGGTAACCGATGATCGGACCCGTTGTGAGGCCTGATGAACCTAGGCCACTAGCCGCATAGACACCTGCCAATCCTGGCACCTGCCCAAAGAAAGGGGAGAAATCACTGGTGTAGGCACGGATTCCCACACGCTCACCTGATGATTTCGCTTCTGCCAAGGCTGGATAGTGGGGTAAGGCTGCCTCCTCCATTTGTTGGAGCAAGGTTTCATCCACTGTCAAATCAAATCCCATATCATTTTCATGGGTAGCGCCCAAGGACAATTTCCCACCTACAAAAGGGATTAAATCCCACTCCCCTTCTGGCATGACAACAGGGTGAGATGCTAGGTCTTTAGAGAGCTGATAATCTCGGAGTTGTCCTTTTTGGGGACGAACATCTACCTCATATCCTAAGGGTTCCAAAATGTCCCCCAACCAAGCTCCTGTCGCCAAAATAACCTGATCAAACATCTCTTCACCAATCTGGTAACCTGATGCTAAAGGTGTCAGACTCACTTTTTCTTTGACCAGCTTGACTTGACTAGCTTCTAGCAAACGAGTCACTAAGAGCTGGCCATCTACTCTCGCTCCACCAGAAGCATAGAGCAGGCGGTCGAATCCCTGCAAACCAGGGAATAATTCATTAGCTGAGGCTTGATCCATGATAGCTAACTGACCTATTAAAGGAGATTCCTCCCTGCGCTGGAGAGCTAGTTCATAGAGTTCTTCTAACTTGGATTCATCCTTTTTCAAGAGAAGGACTCCCGAACGCTGGTAAAAATCTATTTCCTGACCAAACTTTTCTAAATCAGCCAATAAATCCACATAAAAGTCAGCTCCCAAGCGCGCCATCTTATACCAGGCTTTATTGCGGCGTTTGGAAAACCAAGGACTGATAATTCCCGCTGCAGCCTTGGTAGCCTGACCTTGTCCATGGTCAAAAACGGTCACTTCTAGGTCACTTTCTTTCGAGAGGTAGTAGGCAGCTGTCGCCCCCACAATCCCTGCTCCAATAATGGCAACTTTTTTCATTGTCTTCACCTTCTAACTAGATATGGTGGAAAGGATTAGTCGATGCCTGACTAGGCACAATATTAATAGACCAGTCCTTCTCTTCCTTCCATTGAGTAAGAAGTGCTGCGATTTTTTCCACAAAAAGCACTTCGATATAATGCCCTGGATCCAATGCCAGCAAGCCTTCAGACAACATATCCTGAGCGGTGTGATAGTAGATGTCACCAGTAATATAGACATCTGCTCCCTTAGCTAAAGCATCCTTATAGAAAGATTGGCCACTACCGCCACAGATAGCCACTCTTGAAATAGGCTTTTGCAAATCAATCTCTTGATAATGTACCATTCGAAGGCTATCTAGACCAAAGACTTGTTTGACATGCTGGGCCAATTCCCCAAATGTCTGAAGCTGAATATTCCCAATCCGCCCAATTCCACGTTCTGGACCTGTTTCCTGCAGATAAGTCGTTTCCTCAATGCCTAGCATCTGGCAGAACCAATCATTTAGCCCGTTCTCAACAATATCAATATTGGTATGGCTAACATAAACTGCGATGTCATGCTTAATCAAATCAATGTAAATCTGATTTTGCGGATGGCTAGCGACCAAATCCTTGATAGGACGGAAAATCGGCGCGTGCTTAACGATAATCAAGTCCACACCCTTTTCAATGGCTTCAGAAACCGTCTCTTCACGAATATCGAGAGCCACCATGACACTTTGGATATCCTTGTCCAAAGTGCCAATTTGCAGGCCACGACTGTCTCCCTCCATTGAAAATTCCTGAGGGCAAAAGGCTTCATACGCGTTAATCACTTCACTTGCTAACATGGAGCACCTCCTTGATGGCTCGAATCTTATCTACTAGAACTTGACGTTCTTCCAAATTTTTTTCAGGGATTTGTCCGAGGGCAAACTCTAGCTTAACAGCTTCTTTTTGCCATTTTTGGACAAAGACTGGACTGACTTCTTTGGACAAAAAAGGTCCAAAGCGAACATCACTGGCTGATAACTTCATTTTTCCAGTTTCCACCACTAGAATTTCATAAAACTTGCCAGCTTCTTCTAGAATACTTTCTGCTACAATCTGAAAACCATTATCTTGCAACCAAATGCGCAAATCATCTTCACGATTATTAGGCTGGAGGATTAAACGCTCTACATTAGCCAGCTTGTCCGAGCCTTCTTCTAAAATCCTAGCAATCAAACGGCCTCCCATACCTGCAATGGTGATAACCGATACTTGGTCAGCCTCTTCAAAAGCTGCCAAACCATTGGCTAAACGAACTTGGATTGTCTCATTTAAGCCGTGAGCCTCAACATTTTTGACCGCGGATTGGTAGGGACCTTCCACAACCTCGCCTGCAATGGCGCTTTTGATTTTACCTCTCTCGACTAACTCGATAGGCAGATAAGCATGGTCACTGCCCACATCTAGTAAAATGGCTCCCTGTGGCACAAAGGACGCCACTAATTCTAATCTCTTTGAAATCATCTTCTCTCACTTTCCAAAACTCTATTACCTCTTATTATACCACATTTCAGCTAGCAATCTTTCACCTAAAAAAACCGCAATCCACAGATTGCAGTCTTTCTTTATTTTCTGGCTTGATAACGACTGGTCAAGATGAAAATCACGGTAAAGACCAGCATCATGGCCCCATAAACAGGCAGCGTTTGTCCTGTCAATGTCGAAATTTCAAGTAATTTTTGGATTCTTGGGAAGAGAGCTGTAGCTAGGAAGCCACCTACTGACCAGACAATCAAGAGTACACGCCAGAGAGTAAATGGCATGCAGGCTCTAAATACGGATAAGAAACCGATAGACCCAAGTAGGTAATAAAGGAGGGTCGAGATTTCTAACTCAGACCAACCTTGACTACTTCCAAAAATTTTCACAAAAAGAACGCTGAACACGACCATCAGTGCACTTGGTAGGGCACGAAGCATGGACCTTCTGAGGAAATTTGGCTCAACAGGCTTGATATTTCGCTCAAAAGTCAGAACGAATGGTGGGAAACCTTCCACAAACTGGTCAATCATAGTAATCTGGATCGGAATGAAAGGGAAAATCAAGATCCACTCAGACCGCCCTAGAAGAGCACTGGCAATACAGATGACTGCGAGCAAGAAAGAATAGATGGTCTTAATCAAGAAAATCGGTGCGATGTGGGCGATGTTATTGACCACACGACGACCTTCAAATAGAATCTCAGGAACATCATTGAAGTCTGAGTTCAAGAGGACCAGATTGGCAATCTGACGAGTCGCAGGGTCTCCCTCAGCCATCACGATAGAACAATCCGCCTCACGAAGGGCCAAGATATCATTAACTCCATCCCCTGTCATAGCTGTTGTATGCCCCGCTTTTTTCAGTGTTTGGATGATGAGTTTCTTTTGATGAGGGGAAACACGTCCAAAAATAGCTGTCTCCTCAGCCATATCAACCAATTCCTCATCCGTGATTTTTGAGCAATCTACATAACTATCATAGTCCGCAAAACCAGCCTTCTGGGCAATGCTGGATACCGTAACTGGATTGTCACCAGAGATAATCTTGAGGCCTACTTCCTGAGAACGGAGATAGTCCAGCGTCTCTGCTGCTCCCTCTCGAATGGGGTCCAAGATTTCCAGCAAGGCCAGAGCCTGAATATCAGATGGTTTTTGTGATTTGTGATGATCTAGTTTTTCCTGACTGAGGGCCAAGACCAAGACACGCGAACCTCTCTCTAGGGACTCTCTAGCTTCTGGGACTTCAGAGTCCAACAACATCTCAGGCGCACCTAAGAAAACCGTTCCTAGCCCTTCTAACTCCATAGCGCCCCACTTGCGGTCGCTAGAGAAGGGAAGATTCGAAAGCATAGGATAGGAAACCTGACCTTGGAAACGCTGGCGAATGGCTTGGGCTGTTGGATTTTTATCCTCACTATGAGCGATGTAGCTGGTTAGAATACTGGCAATAGTCTCTTCACCATAAGTTTCCGTCAGAGGAAGAACCGCCTCCACCTGCATCTTTCCTTGGGTGATGGTGCCCGTTTTGTCCAGACAGAGCATATCCACGCGCGCCAAGGTCTCGACAGAGTACATTTCCTGCACCAAAACCTTTTTCAAGCCCAGCTTAATCACTGCAGTCAAGAGAGAAGTAATGGTCAAAAGGGCGATTCCTTTGGGCAACATCCCTAAAAGGGCTGTTGACGAATTTACAACGGATGACTTGAGGGGCAAGCCTTTTAACATCAAGGCTTCTAGCAGGAGAGCTAGACCAAAGGGAATAATAATCTTCCCAGTAAAACCAGCTAGCTTGTCCAGCGATTTCATGATACGGGAGTTGATCGGTTTCACTGTCTTAGCTTCCAGCATGAGTTTGGAAGCATAGTTTTCTGCCCCAACATGGTGAACTTGAGCCAAAACTGCGCCACTGGCTAGGAAACTCCCTGATAAAAGCAGAGCATCCACTTCCTTTTGCACCAAATCACTCTCTCCCGTCAACATGGCTTCATTGACTTCTGCAAAGCCTTCCAGAACCAGAGCATCACTAGGAATCTGCTCTCCCGCAGACAAACGAATGACATCTCCTAGTACCAACTCTTCTGGATCGAGATCGACTTCTTGACCCTCACGAATGGTTTTGACTTTTTCCTTGGTCATGAGATTGAGCTTGTCCACCATGTATTTAGCCCGCAGCTCGGTCACAATCCCAGAAAAAGCGTTAAAGCAGATAACGACAAAGAAGACCAAATTGCTCCAAGCTTGCACAAAGGCCAGCGCTAGGGCAATAACAAAGTTTAATGCGTTAAAAAGTGTAAAAACATTTCGTTTGAAGATTTGCCAAGTACTGGTACTGGCCGACGCGGTAAAGTCATTGACCAAACCTTGAGCCTGTCTTTCCTTGACTTCTCTTTGGGTTAATCCCATTATCTTATTTTTATCCATAAATTCTATCATATCATTTTTTTTAAAAGAATTCTAATCCCATCTAAAACTGTTGGCTGACAACTGAAAAAGTTTGCCAGTAGTCTTTTGATAAGGTATAATAATAAAAGCAATACAATCGAAGGAGATCTCATGTTTTATACTTATTTGCGTGGACTAGTCATGCTGATCTTGTGGTCCATCAATGGCAATGCCCACTATCACAATACTGATAAAATCCCTAGCCGAGACGAAAACTATATCCTCGTCGCACCTCACCGTACCTGGTGGGATCCTGTTTACATGGCCTTTGCGACCAAGCCAAAACAGTTCATCTTTATGGCCAAAAAAGAGCTGTTTAACAACCGCATCTTTGGCTGGTGGATCCGTATGTGTGGCGCCTTTCCTATCGACCGAGAAAAACCTAATGCCTCTGCCATCAAGTACCCTATCAACGTCCTCAAAAAAAGCGACCGCTCTCTCATCATGTTTCCAAGTGGGAGCCGTCACTCAAACGATGTCAAGGGTGGCGTAGCCCTGATTGCCAAGATGGCCAAAGTCCGTATCATGCCGGTTACCTACACAGGTCCTATGACCTTGAAAGGCTTGGTTAGCCGTGAACGTGTGGATATGAACTTTGGAAATCCTATCGATATCTCAGACATCAAGAAAATGAATGATGAAGGGATTGAAATGGTTGCAGACCGTATCCAAGCAGAATTCCAACGTTTGGACGAAGAAACCAAACAATGGCACAACGATAAAAAACCAAATCCACTCTGGTGGTTTGTCCGAATCCCAGCCCTCATACTTGCTGTGGTTGTTGGTATCCTAACGATTATCTTTACCTTCATCGCAAGCTTTATCTGGAATCCAGATAAGAAAAGAGAGTCTCTTGGTTAAAAAAAACACAAGTACCCCTTGGCTTTTGCCAAGGGATATTTCTTTTATTTGATTCTCCATTTTTGGGCCAACCAGCTGGAAAAGGCTAGAAATCGCTCAGCCACTTGCTCATGATGCCCATAAGGATCAAAGACAAACTGACCGGACGGATAACGTTTCTGAAGACTAGTATGGATCTGCTCAGCATAGGCTGGTGCTTGAGCCAAGCGATTGGTATGATGAACTCCTTCTGTTTGACCATTCTGTAAATACAGCAAACAATCCAAATTTTTCACCTTTTCTTCCTTGCAATAAGTCGTAAAATCAGGATACCAAAAGGAACCGCAGATAGAGAAGACACAGGAGACCTTGTCAAAATGGAAAAGACTGTATACAGCCGCCAGTCCACCTAATGAGTATCCTCCATAGGCAAGGCGATTTTTGTCCAGGCGATAAAGCGACTGCAGCTTGTCTAAAAGACTACCAAATAAATGATCATGATAGGCCTTTGCCTGACCGCCAAAATCTGGAGCCCCCTCTCTCAGAGCAACTGCCTTCCATGGAGTGTAGTCGTCTAGGCGATTTTTAGAGGTCAAGCCCACTAAAATCACAGATTCTGAAAGGGAAGAGAGGAAATCCAAGTTTCCATCATTCAAGAAAATCGCTGGATAGGTTTGGTTAGGATCATAGGTCGAAGGAAGGCTGATCTTAACTTGAATCCCTTCCCAATCAAACTCATTATTTATTGATAAAGTCATTGATTTTTTCAAGGGAATCAATCACTACTGGACCATAGTCCATCAACTCATCGTAAGAAATGGTCATGATTTTTTGATTCTTAATAGCAGGAACGTTTTCCAAAACTTCATTTGCCTTCATCAACTCTACTGCGTTGGCATCCAATTTTTTATTGCGGTCGCTGCTTACATAGATAATCAACTCAGGATCCATTGACACGAGATTTTCCAAGGTTAAGCCTGATGTTCCCGTTGCAACGTTTGTATAACCAAGTTGATTTAGCAGGCTTTCTTGCAAAGCAGACTTGTATGCACCAAAGGTTTCGTCATTATAAGCAACCATAATCAAAGCCTTTTTCTTTTCACCTTGGCTTGTTGGATTTGCTTTCTTAACAGCGTCAATTTTAGCTTGTAATTGGGCTGCGTATTCATTGGCCTTGTCCTGCACATTAAAAATCATTCCAAGATTTTTGACATCTTCTACGATATTTCCCAAATCTTGCTGAATCGTTGAGAGAGAAGCTTTTTGCGTATAGACTGGGATTTTGTTTTCATTCCAAGTGCTAACTGTCCCCAAGGATTTTTCAGAAAACATCATGTTTCGACCCATCACAGCGTCTGGCTCATAAGAAAGGACTGTCTCTTGAGAGACTGTTTTTTTATCGCCAATTTGAGGAATCGTCGCAATCGCGTCCTTGTATTTGTCTGTTACAGCATTGTCCGGATTGAGCATGCCAGCAATTTTATCCTTCAAGCCTAACTCCAATAAGATTTCAGTGGTTGAAAGATTGTTGGTGATCACTTTTTCAGGTGCCTTGTCAAAGACTTGTTCGACTTCATTTCCCTTAGCATCATAGGTTTTGACCGTTAGCGGATAAGTCGTCTCTGCGCTGGCCTTTTGACTTGTTTCTGCGCTAGACTGCGTGGTAGCTTTTTCTGTAGTAGTATTACCACAAGCTGCCAAAGTTAAGGTAGCTACTGTTACCAGTAAAATACTGAGTGTTTTTTTCATTTTGTTTTCCTTTTCATTCTTATAAATAGTGAATCATAGCTTGCTGATCATCGGTCCAAGTAACCTGACTTTGAACTCCGTATACAGTTTGCAATGACTCAGGGGTGATGGTCTCCTTTGGAGTCCCTTGGTAAAGGATTTCTCCCTCTTTCATCAGATAGAGATAATCCGAATAGCGACAAGCAAGTTGAATATCATGCAGGACAGCTAGAACATTTATCTTGAGCTCCTTCACAATGGCCAACAAGTCTAGCTGATACTTGATATCCAGGTGATTGATTGGCTCGTCCAGGAGCAAGAGAGTCGGTTCTTGCGCCAAGGCGCGAGCTAATAAGACTCGTTGTTTCTCTCCTCCTGAAAGAGACGAATAGAGACGAGTTTTCTTCTCAAGCATATCCACCTTGACGAGGGCATCTTGAACGAGGACATAATCTCTTTCCTTTTCCTTCTGTAAAAAAGAGAGGTGGGGAGTTCTGCCCAGCAAGACGATTTCCTCAACTGTACAATCAAACTGCAATTGATTAAACTGGGTGACAACTGCCATTTGCTTGGCTGTTTCTTTGAGTGACCAATGCTCCAGTGGCTTTCCATCTAAGCTTATCAAGCCTTTGTCTGCCTTTTCCTGACGATAGAGGAGTTTAAGCAGGCTGGTTTTTCCACTTCCATTTGGCCCTAGTATCGTGTGAAATTGATGCCCCTCAACCGTAAGAGAAACTCCTTTGAGGATTTTTTTCTCTCCTAGTCCAAAGTGGACATCCTGACACATCAAATCCATATCAGGCCCTCACCTCCCTTCGCCTACCTCCAACAATGTAGATAAAGAAGGGAGCACCTACTAAGGCTGTGAAAATACCAATTGGAAGCTCAGCATTTGGAATGATGACACGAGAGAGTACATCTGCCCAGACGACAAAGAGGGCACCCAGTAAGGTCGCAACGGGAAAAAGTCTCCTGTAATTCGTTCCTACTAACCCTCGAGCTAAGTGAGGAGTAATCAGTCCAACAAATCCAATAATCCCACAAGTTGCCACTAAGACTGCTGTCAGCACAGCCACCATGGTCACATAAAGATACCAATAGAAGCGTAAGGGAATCCCCAAAGTTAAAGCAGCCTCATCTCCCATCATCATCGCATTAAAAACACGATACTGGGTAGAGAAAAATAGAAAGGCTACTCCCACTACCATAGTTGGCAAGAGTAAGTCAGACCAAGTAGTCCCGGCAAGCGAGCCCATGGTCCAAAACTTAATGGTCATCACACTGTCCGCATTAGCTCCAACAGAGATAATAAAATTGGAAAAAGCTAGAAAGAGAGCATTGACCACCGTTCCTGATAAGATCAGACTAGAAGTCGTCATCCTTCCCTGCATAGAGGCAATGATAAGGACAGCAATTGTTGCCAAAATAGCCCCAAGGAAAGCTCCAAGGCTAATCACCACTTTTAAACCAAGAATGATGCTCAAGGTTGCCCCTAGAGTTGCACCCGCAGAGATGCCTAAGACATAGGGCTCAGCAATGGGGTTATTTACCGTGGACTGCATCACGCTGCCACACATAGAAAGACCGGCCCCTACTATCAAGCTTAACAATACTCGGGGGAATCTCATGTTCCATACGATGGCAAGAGTGGACTTGGAAACCTCTCCTATCTCAAGAGGAAAACCCAACCTGCTCAAAATAATCCGATAAGTATCGCCTAGATCAATCGCAACAGCTCCCATAGAAACAGCTAGAAAGAGCGAAATCCCTAAAACGGCTAGCAAAATACCTAAAAGTAACACAAATTGCAAATCTTGTCGGCTTCCAGAAAATTTGGAAAGCATGAAAACCTCCTTAGAAAAAATTAAAAATTTAGAAAATTCTCATAAAAAGTATACCATATTTCTATTAGATGAACAAGGATGGAAATATATATAGAAAAAGCCCTCTGAAATCAGAGAGCTAATTTGAGCTCGGGTTAAAATCTTAGCGAAAAAGATGAAACTCCTTGTGTTCATCGAAGACTGTGCCCTTTCCCTATTTTCATACGGATTTTTAACTCCCTTAGCATCATAATTCTTGCTGTATAAAACGTTTATAGACTAGGCGACAAGCCGAAGATTGTACAAAAATTTTAGTGAACAAAAAATCTCCCCGAAGGGAGAAGATCTGGTTTATTTTACCTTACAGTGCTAGGAACCGTAGCCGAAGATTATACTTGAGTATATCGAGGTAAGGTGACAACGCAATGTAAGTGGAAAATAAAGCAGATTAACGACGAAGTCCTAGAGAGTTGATCAACTCACGGTAACGGTTAACGTCGTTTTTACGCAAGTATGCAAGCAAGTTACGACGGCGACCGATTTTCTTCATCAATCCACGGTAAGTAGCGTGGTCTTTTTTGTGTTGTTTGATGTGTTCGTTAAGGTGGTTGATTTCCCAAGTAAGGACAGCAACTTGAACCTCGCATATTGTGCGATGATTTCATTTTTTTTCTCTTTTGAGATTGCCATGATGTTTCTCCTTTTTATTTGGCTTCATCCGAGTGACAGGTTGGCATGCCTGCAACCAAGAAGAAGTTATTTGTCTTTACGACAGTTCTTATTCTACCAAGAAGCAGAGACTTTGTCAACTGATTTACTGTTTAAAACCTTGAATTACTCTACTGATTTCAGGGCTTCAAGCATATCCACTTTTCTCAAGTGGTGATTGACAAAGAGGCCCAGTAAGGCTAAGATTACAGTCACTGCGACGATTGGAAGAGCATAGACTTCCCAGCTGACTCGTGGATAAAAAAGTATGGTGGCAGGTGAAATCATTTGTATCAAAAATTGATGTAAATAGTAGCCTGCTACCAAACCTAGAACAATCCCCACAAGGGATAGCACTATGGTCTCGCGGTAGATATAGAGGGTCACTTCTTTATTGTGGAAACCGAGAACCTTGATAGTGGAAAGTTCACGGATACGTTCTGCTACATTGATATTGGTGAGATTGTAGAGAATGACAATGGCTAGTAAAACCGAAACAAGGACAAGGATTGCCATAGTTTTATTGAGCGAACTAGCTACAGATTCAAAGAGATGGATGGCCGTCGCATTTTGGACGACTCCAGAAACAGCAGCTTTTTCCATGAAGGTAGCAGCTTCTTTCTCCGTATTGGAAGGTGTTGGCTCTTTTAATTTTACTAGGTAGGTATTGTCTTGCGGACTGGTGCCATAGACTTGTTCATAAGTCGCTCGGTTGAGATAAACAAAGTGTCCAACATAGTTTTCAGAAATAGCCGCGACCTTGATTTTCTTCCCATCAAGCTCCAGCTCGTCCCCAACCGTAACACCTGCTAGTTGGGCTAATTTTTGACTCACGACCACTCCATCAGTGACATGCACCTCTTGCCCATTCTCCTCTAATGTGATAAAGGGCTTGAAGTCCTCTCCACTAGTAACCATCATGGTGATGGTTTGAAGTCCTATTTTTCCTTTAAAATCTTTTTCAATGGATTTAGAGTAAATCTTTTGATAAGCGTGGATCGATTCAGCTTGCAAGGCACTTTCTAGATCTGTTTTTTCTTGCTCATTCGCACTGCTCTTTTCCGCTACAATCATCTGGTATTGCTGGATTTGTTCAAATTGGCGCTCCGCAACTCCTCCCACAGATGACTGAATGCCAAGACCTGTAAATAGGAGAGCCACTGAACCCGCAACTCCAAAAATGGTCATCAACATCCGTTGCTTATAACGAAAGATATTTCTTGCTGTAACCTTATGAGTAAAACTCAAACGACTCCAAATAAAGCTCAGGCGTTCCAGCAAAATCTTTGATCCTTTAACGGGAGGTTTTGGAAGTAAGAGTTGGGCTGCTTCATCGTGTAATTCCCTCCTCGCTACCAGATAAGCCGGCAAAACGCTGGATACCCAACTTAAAGCTAGGGCAATAAGACTATAAGACCAATAGAAATACTCGTGACTTTTTCCAACAACCATCCCAGCTGTTATAACATCTGAAATCACCCCTGCAAGAAGATAATGTCCAAGAAGTGTTCCTATAATGGTTCCTACAGTTCCTGCAAGAAAACCATAGAGGATAAACTTGGCAACTATATCTTGATTCCGGTAACCTAGGGCCTTGAAAATACCAGCATTGGTACGCTCTTCATCCACAAAGCGAGTCATTGTTGTAAAGGTCACCATTGCAGCGACCATATAAAGCACCACTGGGAAGATATTCCCGACTGAACGAATGCTTGATGATGCATTGCTGTACATGAGGTAGCCTTGACCACCTGGCATGGTTTGGCGATTGTATACGTGGTATTTCGGCTCTGCCAGTTCATCAAGCTCTTTCTGACGCTGTTCAAGCTTCTCTTTTTCCTTAGATAGATCACTCTCTGTCTGAGCCAGTTTTTCTTTTTTTGTCGCCAGTTCTTCCTTAGCTTTTGTCAGCTGTCCCTTGGCTTGACTTTTTTGTGGTTCTGGTAAAGCGGTCGCTTGTTCTTCTTGCGTTTTCAAGCGATTTTCAGCCTGCTCTAACTGAATCTTGCCATTTTGAAGGTTGCTTTCAGCAGTTTGGAGCTGATCTTTCCCCTCTTCCAGGCTCTTTTGCTCAATTGTTTTGATGTTTGCCAATCTTTTTTGACCATTATCGGCAAGTAAGTCTTGCAACTCTTCCTGATGTTGGGTTCGTTTGGTCTTATAGTCTGATGAAAAAGCATCCAGATTTTTTAAATCGTCATAGCGCACACGCGCAATACTATAAACATCTGAATCAAACTGACTGGGTAAAATCACTCCATAGCCAGCCAAGCTTCCATTTCCACTACTAGCACTCCCTAAATCTTTTTTAGAAAGGATCTCACCCGACTGAACAAATCCAGTAATTGTGAAAGTTTGGGATTTTATAACGGACTTCCCTTCTTCTTTCTTGCCAAAGGTGATAGTCTGTCCAATCTGATAACGGTCTTTCCAGAAGTCAGCCAAGGCAATTTCCTCATCAGCTTCTGGCAGTCGCCCTTCTGTCACTTGAAAGGTTGAAATGCTCTCTGGTTTGGAATAAAGTCGAACCGCTTCTTCACTATTTTCAACGGTTAGGTCTGCCATATAGCCAAACTCAACACTTGCTCCTTGAAGTGTTTTTAGTTCGTCTTGGTCTTCTTTGTCCAAGCCATAATCAGCTATCACGGCCAGATCCAGAGTATTGGCTTTACGGAGATAATCTTCTGCCGTACGTTCCATGTTTGGACTGGCTACTTTGAGGCCAACTAGGGCTAAAGAACCCAGCATCATCAAGGTTAAGATAGAAACAAAGCGTCCCTTTGAAGTCGTCACTGACTGAAATAGGTCTTTCCGATATGTTTTTTTCATGCTAATACTCCAAGGTATCGATATCCTGCGGATGCTCATTGATTGTCATACTCTTGACCGTAGCATCACGCATATGAATCACGCGATCCGCAATAGGAGCTAGCGCGCCATTGTGGGTCACGATAATCACCGTCGCTCCTTTTTGACGAGACATGTCTTGGAGAATCTTCAAGACTTGCTTCCCCGTCTGGTAATCCAAGGCACCTGTTGGTTCATCACAAAGGAGGATCTTAGGATTTTTGGCTACAGCGCGTGCAATGGAGACTCGCTGTTGCTCCCCTCCAGAAAGCTGGGCTGGAAAGTTATTGAGGCGATGAGCCAGACCTACGTCTTTGAGTACTTGCTCTGGATCCAAGGCATCCGCTACGATTTCTGAGGCCAACTCCACGTTTTCCTTGGCCGTCAGATTAGAGACTAGATTGTAAAATTGAAAAACAAAACCTACATCTTCACGACGATAGTTTGTTCGTTGGTGCGAACTATAGTTGGCAATATTGGCACCATCAATCCAAATCTCCCCCTCATCATTGGTATCCATACCTCCTAGGAGATTGAGAACAGTTGATTTTCCAGCACCTGAAGCGCCAAGGATAATAACCAGCTCCCCCTTTTCAATTTCAAAATTCACATCTCGATTAGCCACAATCTCCGTATCACCGACCTGGTAACGCTTGTAGCTGTGTTTCATTTCAATATAAGCCATCAGACACACCTTCTCTCAAACAAATTACTTCCTATTATCATTATAACGCTTTTTCAACTAGTTGGAAACCAGAAGCAAAAACAGAAAGCCTAGGAATCCTAGGCTTTCTGTTTATAGATTATTTTCCAAGGTAGTATTCTTTTACGACGTTCAATTTTTCGTCGAATTCGAATACCAATGGTGGGAAGTTAGGGATTTCTACACCCATGATTTCATCATCTGACAAGTGTTTGATGTGTTTTACAAGGGCACGGATTGAGTTACCGTGAGCTCCTACGAATACGTTTTTACCATCTTTAAGTGCTGGAGCGATTTTATCTTCCCAGAATGGAAGGGCACGTTCCAAAGTTACTTTCAAGTTTTCAGCATCTGGAATGACTGAGTCGTCAAGTGAAGCGTAACGACGGTCAGTGTGTGCTGAGTATTCGTCATCATGAGGCATTGCAGGAGGCAATACATCGTATGAACGACGCCAGATGTGAACTTGCTCATCACCAAATTGTTCAGCAGCTTCAGCTTTGTTTTTACCAGTCAAACCACCATAGTGACGTTCGTTCAAGCGCCATGATTTTTCAACTGGAACCCACAATTGATCAGCAGCTTCAAGAGCCAAGTTTGTTGTTTTGATCGCACGTTTCAATACTGAAGTGTAAGCTTGGTCAAATTCGATACCAGCTTCTTTGATCAATTTACCAGCGTCAATCGCTTGTTGTGTTCCTTTATCAGACAAATCAACATCAGCCCAACCAGTGAAAAGGTTAGCTTTGTTCCATTCAGACTCACCGTGGCGAGCAAAAACCAATTTTACCATTAGATGGATTCTCCTTTTATTTTTCGAGGTTCCCCTCGTTTATCTATTCTATTTTACACAATTTTTCACAAAAAAGCTAGTTAAAATCAACTAAAAAGAGAAGAGCTTAGCAGTCTTCTCTTTATCACACTATCATAATTGTTCTTGATAGAGGATGAAATAGTCCCCAAAAAATAATTGGAAAACTACTACTCTTCAATTACAAATTTTTTCAATGTTCCAAAGTAAAGTGAACCACCAATAATGGTTAGAATTCCACCTACCCATCCTAAAAATGGAATCAAGCCGACCGCACCACCTACAATGAGCAAGACAGAAGGTGCATTCGTAACACGTTCATCATCTTTATAATAAACAATAGCCACAATTCCCAATACTAAAACAGCAATTTTAACCAATGACAAAATAATTGAGAGCCCTGTCAATGTCCCAACCGTTACATCTGCGTCTTCAGTTGCCGCAGCAGCTCCAACAGCCATGATAAACATGATGACTGGCGCTAAAAGCAATACAATTCCTGAAATAAGACCAAAAATAGCGTTGACACGAGCAAGTGTATTTGTTTTCATAATAATCTCCTTAAAATTTTTATAGGTATTATTCTATCATAATTTATCTAAAAATTAAACAGTCTTATAAAATTTTATAATAAATATTGATTTTCAAAAAATAATTTTAAGTTCTATAGTCTCTTTATAATTAGTAGAAATATAAAATTATGAGAAAACTGAATAGTTGATTATGTTAATTATCTACACGGACAGGCCAGGAAGAACTTCATTCTAGGAAATGGACTAGTAAATTTTCCCATGATAAAACGCATAATATCAAAGCACTTGAACTCTTGATATTATGCGTTTTTATGATTTTAGTGACCTTTCTCAGTCTCTTTCTGATTATTTTGCTTCAAATCCTTCTGCAACTGCATCCGCAAAGTTTTCTTCTACGATGCTTGCACAGTGGTCACAGATAACTGCATGGTAACTGCGTTCAGCAGTAGTTGGATCGATACGACGGCAACGGTCACAAACTTCACCTGCAGCGCGTTCAACTGTGAAGGCAACATCCTCAAAGATAACTGCGCCTTCTGGAGCTGGTCCTTCTGCAATAGTCAAGTCTGACACGATCAAAAGTTGAGCTACATTGCTGTTTACTGCTTCAAGCAAAGTTTTCACAACTTCGTTTGGATAAACTGTCAAGTGAGCCTCAAGTGATTTACCGATAACTTTGGCATTACGCGCTTCTTCCAAGGCTTTTTGAGCTTGTCCACGGAAGTCCATGAAGGCTGCCCAAGTATCCAAGATTTCTTCTTGATTAGCAAATGTTTCCGCTTCTGGCAATTCTGACAATTGAACGAAGTCTTCAGCTTCAAACTCAAGATATGACCAGATTTCTTCCGCAGTGTGAGGAAGGATTGGTGTCAAGAGTTTGGTGATTTTCACAAGAATGTCATAGAAAACAGTCTGCATTTGACGACGTTCCAATGATTTGGCACCTTCGATGTAAACAACGTCTTTGGCAAAGTCAAGGTAGAAGGCTGACAAATCAACGTTGATAAAGTTCACCAAGGCCTTGTAGATTGTCAAGAATTCAAAGTTGGCATAAGCATCACGAATTGTTTTCACAAGTTGGTTAAAGCGAATAGTCATGTACTTATCAACTGAACGAAGCTCATCGTAAGCCACTGTGTCCTGCGATGGGTTAAAGTCAGATGTATTGGCAATCAAGAAGCGAAGAGTATTACGGATCTTACGGTAAGTTTCAGAGACTTGACTCAAGATATCCATAGAAATACGCACGTCGTTGCTTGAGTCAACACTTGTTACCCAGAGACGCAAGATTTCCGCACCAAATTGTTTTTCAACATCGCTTGGAGCAATGGTATTTCCAAGGGATTTAGACATCTTTTCGCCCTTACCGTCAAGGGCAAATCCTTGTGACAAGATTTGTTTGTAAGGCGCTACGCCATGGTTGGCAACAGATGTGATAAGTGATGAGTTGAACCAACCACGGTACTGGTCAGAACCTTCAAGGTAAAGATCTGCTGGGTAAGTCAACTCTGGACGGTTAACCACCACTCCATTCCATGACGAACCTGAGTCAAACCATACGTCCATAATGTCTGTTTCTTTTTTGAACTCGCCATTTGGTGAACCTGGATGCGTAAATCCTTCAGGCAAGAGATCCTTTGCATCACGTTCCCACCAGATGATAGAACCGTGTTTCTCAAAGAGTTGAGCTACATGTTCAATAGTCTCAGCTGTCATGATAGCTGTACCATCTTCTGCGTAGAAGATTGGAAGCGGAACACCCCAAGCACGTTGACGAGAGATTACCCAGTCGCCACGGTCGCGAATCATATTGTAAAGACGAACTTTCCCCCATTCTGAGTGGAACTTCACTTTTTCAATTTCGTCTAAGATTTCTTGGCGGAATTTAGATACAGAGGCAAACCATTGTGGAACTGCACGCCAAATGATTGGTTTCTTCGTACGCCAGTCAAATGGGTAGGAGTGAGAGATTTCTTCTTGAGCAAGGAGCAAATCGCCCAGTTTTTCGATAACAGTTGGTACAACCTTGTCATAGAACTGACCTGCAAATTCAGGACCAGCATTTTCCATCATAATACCGCGTTCATTGACAGTGACAAACACTTCCAATCCATTGGCAACACCGACATTGTAATCATCCTCACCAAAACCAGGGGCTGTATGGACGATACCTGTACCAGAGTCAGTTGTAACGTGGTCACCGAGGATCACCAACTCATCTACAGCTGTATCCCATGGGTGAGCTGTCACAATTTTATTCAATTCTTGACCACGGTAGGTTGCCAAGACCTGAACATCAGCCCAACCAAATTTCTCAGACAAGCTATTCAACAATTCTGAAGCAACTACAAACTTACGAGATTCACCAGCTGGTTGTACCAATACATAATCAATATCTGCTCCAACTGTCAAACCACGAGATGCTGTGATAGTAAATGGTGTAGTGGTCCATACGACAATATAAGTATCCGTATCTAGAACACCTTTTCCGTCTTTGACGCGGTTAGCATAGTAAAGGGAAGTTGAAAGCAAGTCATGGTACTCAATTTCCGCTTCAGCAAGGGCTGACTCAGAAGACCATGACCAGTAAACTGGCTTGGCACCACGGTAGATATAGCCTTTCTTAGCCATTTCTCCGAAGACACGGATTTGAGCTGCTTCATAATCTGGAGTCAAGGTCACATAAGGATTTTCCCAGTCACCAGAAACACCCAAACGTTTAAAGTCTTCGCGTTGTTTATCTACTTGAGAAAGGGCATACTCACGGCAAAGTTTCAAGTACTCAACCAAGTCCATTTCTTTACGTTTCACACCTTGTTTTGCCAAAACTTGCTCGATTGGCAAACCATGTGTATCCCAACCTGGAATATAAGGTGCGTAAAATCCTGACATAGACTTAGAACGAACAATAATATCTTTGGAAATTTTGTTCATAGCATGCCCAACGTGGATATTTCCGTTTGCATACGGAGGTCCATCATGCAAGGTGAAATGTGGTTTCCCTTGGTTCAATTCTTGACGACGTTGGTAAAGTTTTGCATCTTCCCATTCCTTTTGCCAAACTGGCTCTTTGGTAGGAAGTCCTGCACGCATTGGGAAAGCTGTTTTCCCAAGGTTAAGGGTATCTTTGAGTTTCATAGTATCTCCTTTATAAATATTAACAAATTAAAAACCACGACTTCCAAAAAGGACGAAAATCGTGGTACCACCTTTGTTCGAAAAAAGACAGCGTCTCTTTTCCTCTTTTCCCGTAACGTGGGGAACGTCCAGTCTTACTGTTTTCAGACTGGATTCGTTGAGAGGATAATCTAACGACTAGGGATTGCAGGGCTCACACCATCTCCCGCTCGCTGAAAATATAGTTGATTAGATTTTGTTCTCACATTTACTTTTATAGGATAAGAACAGATTCTTTGTTTGCATCTTCCTCAGTTGCTGCAGTAGTTTCTACGTCAACTGACTCTTCATGTTGTTCACTTTCATCTGTCTGTTGATTTTGTTGAGCTTCAAACTCAGCCAATTCTTTATTGCCAGCCTCGATGCGAGCTTGCAACTCAGCAACCTCTTCTGGTGTGAATTGGCGAGTCATATCAATAGGCTCTTCCTCAGGTTGTGAAGGAATAGTTTCACCAAGAACTTCACCCACTACTTCTTTAAAGGCTTCATCGCTTGTTTGAAGATATGTTGCTGTTGGGCGAAGAATGTCTTCCCAATCTGATGACTCAACAATAGCCAATTGACTTTCAATCGTAGACTTGAGGCGTTGATGGAATACACGACTCTTGTTCTTCAACTCTTCTGTCTCAACAGCCACTTTCTTAGCGTTATCTGTTGCCTGACGGAGAATTTCATTTGCCTTGTATTTTGCTTCTTCGAGCAAACGCTGAGCGTCTTGTTCAGCTTGTTGAATAATATTGTTCGAACGTTCTTGAGCAGCCTGTTTGACACGCTCCGCAGTATCTTGAGCAATCAAAACTGACTGACTCAAGGAATCCTTCATCTCATCAAAGTAAGACAAACGTTCTTCCAAACTCTTGATGTGCGTCTCTTTGTCGTGATTACTACGAACCAAATCTTCGTAGTCACGAACAACGATATCAAGAAATTCATCTACTTCTTCTGGGTCAAAACCTCTAAATCTTGTACCAAAGGTTTTATCTTTAATTTCTAACGATGTAATTGGCATACTTTTCCTCACTTACTTAATAATAATTGAATGCTTAATTTTATCTTGTCTTTTTTTGTCTGCCCATTATCTTTGACAATTTTTAGACGACCAAACTTTCTCACACTGATTAAATCCCCAACGGCAACCTGGTAATCAGATTTTTCAACCAGATGATAGTTTACCTGGACAGATTTTTTCTCAATCAGTTGACTAGTTTGATTTCTAGATAATTTCAAGGCACTTGATAAGAGGGCATCCAATCGAAAACTCGAAACTAAAATTTCTCGTTCTCTATAATCAATTTTAGACAAAATCCTATCGGTAAAAGGACGTTCCTCCAGCGATACAGGAAGTCTGCCAATCCTTCTTATCCCATCCTGAAAAAGAGGAATAAAATCACGATTGACAAAAATCTGTGCTCTCTTTTCATCTACCAAGATATCACCAAATAATTTACGGTCAATTCCTAGCTGGTTGATGATTGTTCCCAATATTTTTCCATGGCTCAGTTGTTCAAATTTGCTCGGATAACAAATTTCTAACAAGGTCATTTCAAAGTCTGATATTTCCGGTTCAAAATAATCTGGATAGAGAAGAACACGAACCGACTCCGTCGGAAGAAAATCACCACTACTTTGGCAACCCAGTCCATATGTCCCAGCAAGCACCCTTAAAATCTGTTCCTGATGGGGATTGATAAAAGGAGTAAGCACCGGTACATATGTATCTTCTACCCGCTTGATCCACTCTACTCCCTTGTCAATAAAGGGAATATCATCTTGGGAAAAATGCTGATAAATGGCTCGATTTACTGTCATAGTAATAGTACTAGTCGTGTTAAGATATTTCCAAGAAACTGGATTAGAATCAGCGCGACCCAAACCGTAAAATCAAGACCAGCAAATTGTAAATTGAGCTTACGAAGTGGCTCGATAACTGGACGAGCAAGTCTGATAACTAAGCGACCTAGTTGACTTTCATAGGCATTTGGAAACCATGAAAGAAGAGCAAATGCAACGAGAATGATGGAGTAAATGCTAACCGCATTTTGAATTAAACGGATTAAGAAAATCATTATCTTGCTCTATTTCGTTTAATATCGAAGCCGAACTCAGCACCTTGTGATTCATCTGGAAGTTTGATATCTTCAATATTCACGATAACGTTGACAGGCGTCAATAGATACATCGTACTCGCAACTTTTTTCATATTTCCAGCCAAGACGTGACGAGCTCCATCCAAGTAATCAAGGCAGCGACGCGCTTGTACTTCTGTCATGTATTGGAAATCAATCAAGATACTTTCATTTCCAGTTAACAAATCAACAATCTCAGTTGCATCCTCATACTTTCTTGGATAACGAACATCAATCGTCACTTTCTCATCTGAGTGATGGTTTTGCTTTGCCAACTCTTGTTGACGAGCATGGAGGCGAGTAATATTCGCATCTTTTACTGATCCCGGCTGAGCAGATGCTGGTAATTCTTTAGAAGATGAGATGGTTGGACTAACAGTCTCCTCTTGTTGAATCTGATAGCTAGTCACGTCTTCTCCATCTTCTGTAAAATAATCTATAAATTTATCGAATCTATCTTTTAAAGACATAGCTCTCTCCTATTTAAAAAATGCTGTACCGATTCGAACAAAGGTTGAGCCGAACTGAATCGCTTCTTTAAAATCACGACTCATTCCCATACTTAGCTCTGTCATCGGCATATTAGGGATTTGTTTTTCTCTAATTTCTGCTTGCAGAGCCTGCGTATCCTTGAAAATTTCTTTCAATTCATCACTGTCTGCCTCAAAAGGAGCCATGGTCATTAAACCAACATACTCAATCTGATCTAACTTAGCCAATTCTGGCAAAAGTTCTAGCAATTCTTCTTTTGAAAACCCATGCTTACTTTCTTCCCCAGAAATATTAACCTGCAAGAAACACTTGATAACATGATCTGTTCTCTTTTGAATTTCCTGGGCTAATTTTAGAGAGTCTAAAGCATGAAAGTAATCCACATATGGGATTACTTCTTTTACTTTCCGTCTCTGTAGCGTTCCTATTAAATGCCAAGTGACTGGGTAATCTTTCAAGGCCTGATATTTTTCTAAAAATTTATCAACCCGATTTTCACCGATATGATTGATGCCAAGCGGAAGCAAGGCTTCCGCTGTTTGTACATCTACATATTTTGTCACTGCGATTACTGAAACAGCATCTAGATTACGGTTGGCTTTTTGACTAGCATCAGCAATTTGCTGAAAAACTAATTCAGTATTTTTTTTCAAATTCATTGATTAACGATTTTTGAAGAATGGAGGTGTCTCCAATTCATCCTCATCTTGTGAAACTGGTGTTTCAAAGCGTTCAACTGGTGAAACAACGGGATCTGTTTGGCGAACAATTGACTCACGGCGCAAGTCCCAATCTCCAAAAGCAGATGCTTGGTTGGTTTCAAAGCGACGTGGACTTGATTTAGGCAGTTCTGCTGTCTCTTCCAAGTCGAATTGACGGTCAAATGTGTGTGCTTGTGGAGCTTTAGTTGATGGTCGACTAACTGGTTGGTTAGTAGCAGACCCAACTACTTTTTCTAGTCGTTCTTGACGAACACCTGTCGCTACAACAGTCACACGGATTTCATCCTTCATGCTTTCGTCGATAGATGTTCCAAGCCAGATGTTTACACCTTTGCCAGCTGCTTGATTGACAATTTCTGAAGCTTCTTCTGCTTCAATCAAAGTTAAATCAAGACCACCAGTAACGTTGACAATCACATCCTCTGCACCATCGATAGTTGTTTCAAGAAGTGGAGAGTAGATTGCTTTACGAGCCGCTTCAACAACGCGCTCTTCACCACTACCGATACCGATACCCATAAGGGCATTCCCTTTGTTTGCCATTACAGTTTTCACATCAGCAAAGTCAAGGTTAATCAATCCTGGGTTCGTGATCAAGTCAGTGATCCCTTGAACACCTTGGCGAAGAACGTTATCTGCTTCACTAAGAGCTTCAAGAAGCGGTGTTTTCTTGTCAACAATTTCAAGCAAGTTGTTGTTAGAGATAATCAACAAAGTATCAACATGCTCGCGAAGTTCATTGATTCCTTCTACAGCGTACTGACCACGTTTGCTTCCTTCAAATCCGAAAGGACGTGTCACGACACCAACTGTGAGAGCACCAAGATCTTTAGCGATACGTGCAATAACAGGGGCAGCACCTGTACCAGATCCACCACCCATACCAGCAGTGATGAAGACCATGTCTGCACCGCTGATTGCTTCCGTCAAAGCTTCTTCGCTCTCCTCTGCAGCTTTACGTCCAACTTCTGGACGACCTCCAGCACCCAAACCACGAGTCAATTTTGGACCAAGTTGGATAACGGTTTCTGCTTTCGTACTGCTAAGAGCTTGTACATCAGTGTTGGCTGCGATAAATTCTACACCAGCAACACCTTCGTCAACCATACGGTTGATGGCGTTACCACCACCACCACCGACACCAATTACCTTAATAACTGCGCCTTGAGCTGCTGCTGTATCAAATGAAAATGTCATAATTTCTTATCCTCTTTTATTCATCAAACATGCTTCCGATTAAACCACGGAAACGTTCTGTTAGCTTCGGTTTACTTTGAGAACTTGCTTGGAATTCTTCCTTGGGAGCAACTGGAGTTTCCTGCACAGTTTCAACTGGAGTTGTCTGTGTTGGGCTTGGTTGCGCCACAGGATTCAAACGTTGATTTGGAATGCCAAAGTTGATTGGTTTTTGACGAAGAAATTCATCTCCTTTAACTGCTTTTTGAGCAAGAAGATTGACTTCAGTCAATTTACCAGCAAACTCAGATAAACTAATCACGTGAGCAAATGCAGGGTTGCGAATTCCAACCTGATTTGGAACATAGAGTTTTACTCGAACACCAAATACTTCTTGGGCTAATTCAACAACGCCCGGCAAAATTGCATTTCCACCGATAAGGACGATACCTCCTGGCAAATCCAACAAGTGTCTTCTTTCCAACTCTTGTTTGATTTGGTCAAAGATATGTTTGATGCGTGCTGAGATAATTTCTGCTAAGTAGCTTTCTGTCACTTCAACAGGCTCTACTTCACCAATTACTTCAACTTGGAAAGTTTCGTTACTTGCTAGCGGAACATAAGCTTCACCATAGTTCAGTTTCAAACTTTCTGCAATCTTTTGAGATGTTTTCAAGACTTTAGAAATGTCTTTTGTAACGTAATCTCCACCTTCTTGGTAGATGTTGGTGAATTGCAATTCTTGGTTGCGGATAGTCGCTACAGTAGTCTGACCTCCACCCATGTCAATGACAGTCGCACCAAATTCACGTTCGCCTTCATTGAGAACTGAGTTTACAATTGCCAAAGGTGAAATAATCACATTATCAACCTGGATACCTACACGTTCGACTGTCTTGCGAAGATTGTGTAGAATCGTACGAGGACCTGTGTAAAGCAGACCACGCATTTCCAAGCGAACACCCATCATACCACGAGGGTCACGGATTCCTTGGAAACCATCCACGATGAATTCTTCTGGAATAAAGGTAATCACTTCACGATCAGGAGTCATGCTCTTTGTCAAAGCTGACTTAACAACATCTTCAACATCCTGATCTGTGATTTCTTTTGTATCCGACGTAACAGGAATCATTCCTTGTGTTGGTTCGACCTGCAGAAGATTTGCTGGAAGACCAACGTTAACAGACTTGATAGAAATGCCCGCTTTCTCTTCTGCCTGTGTGATTGCGGATTTGATTGCTGAAGCAGCTGCTTCAATATCAACAATAATTCCGTCTTTTACACCTTTACTTTTGGCATTACTAACACCAATTACATTTACTTCGCCATCTCTATGTTCAGCCACTAACACCTTAATGGAGCTAGTTCCGATATCTAAGCCTGTAAAAAAACCATCTCTAGTCATTACATCGCATCCTCTCTATCTTCCAAGTTTCTCACTTCTATTTAATAACTATGTTTGGGCATAGCTATTCAAAGAATATTATAACACAAAAAAACTAATCATGCTTAGTTTTTCGTAAATTTCCTGCATGTTTTTTGAGAAAATATTAGAAACTTTTTCTTCTGGAAAAAGTTTTTGATGTTCTTGTCAACAATTCGATAATATTTATAACCCATCAAAAAAAGAAGGTCTATTTAGACCTTCTCTTGAATAAATTCTTCCGATTTTTGCTGTAAAAAAATCTCTAGCAATTTTGCTGTTACGCAAATTGCTATCACGATAACGCTCGAAACAATAAGGTAATTCAAAAGTTGTCCGTGATTCCCAACAAGTGGCGGTCTTGTTAAGAAACCATAATCCCCACTGACAACTAAATTAACAACCCATATCAAAGCGTTCAAGGTGAAGGTAATCACCGCTACATTTTTGAAGTTGAGCAGGGAAGCTTCATAGTTTTTAAACAAGTATAAAAGTGCATTTCCCAAAAGTGCCACATGTCCGATAATGAAGGACAAAATGGTCACGTGTGGAAATGGGTAAGGATCAAAGAGTGGGTAAGCCAGTGCTGCTGTTGCTCCAAAAGTTCCTAAAAGGGCAAAGTACTGTTTGTACTTGGATGTCCCTGGAATCAAGAGCATCACAAACATGGCGATACGGCAATGATAGAAGGGTAAACTTTCTGACAGAGGCATGAGATTTCCCCAATACCAGCTATACAGAACGATCAGTTGAACAGACTGAAGGATCTGAATAAAACGCTGGTAAGCTACTTTGTCGCGAAAACGATAAGAAGCATAGAAAGTAAGAGCCAGTAAACATAACAAACCAATGTACCAGTGAAGTTCAAACTGGGGCGGTTCTGATATCTGTGTGGTAAATAATTTATCCCACAAATTCATATTCTATTCCTCGTTCATCTAGCTAGAGGCAGTAAAAAATTCACTTTCTCCAGCTTTTAAATTTTTTGAAAAAACTTGATTCTATGACATGCATAGAACACTTGCGTCTTAAATTCGCAACCTATTATATCATTTGTATTGCAGAAATGCACTTTACAGACACCCTTTTTTGATTTGTCGACTTCTCTAGCACAAACTAATCGACATATTGGTCTCTTTGTCCTCTATAAACTTGCCAAAGAATCTCCATTTGCTCCTTGGTGATGCGTTTTTCAGATAAGACTGGCAATTGGTCAATGGCAAAAAATTGAAGCTCAGCAATTTCTTGATTCTCTTGAAATTGTCCATCAAGAAGCTTACATTCAAAGACAAACTTTGCATATTGTTTGCTCTGTAGTTGGAAACGATTGGTATCAAAAACTGCAAGTAACCTTTCAGCTTTTGCTGTAAAACCGGTTTCTTCTTCAATTTCCTTAAGAATATTTTCTGTTGGAGAATAACCAACTTCACCAAATCCACCTGGCAAAGCCCAACTATCCTCTCCTTTTCCTCTAACTAAACATACTTTTTCATCCTCAACAATCCAAGCACGGACGTCCATCAGAGGAGTTGCATAAGCGGAAGTTGGTTTCATGACTTCTGCCACTTCTTCTGCATCTATGTCTAATCCCTGATTCAACATTTCAGATAACAGGCTTCGCAAGTCCTCGTAACGCTCGCGGTCAAAAGGATCTTTTGTAAAGGTTAATCCAGTATCTGTAATGGCAATCATTCTTTGCAGATACTTGGCAAAATCACTTGCATTCATTTTCTAAACTTTCTACCAACTTGGCTAGATTCATAGAGTTTGAGCCTTTGAGCAGAATTTGGTCATTGACACCGAGTCTTTCCTTGACCTGCTTGACAAGGTCTTCAAATTGATCTTCGCTCGCAGTTTTCTTAAAGTAGAATACATGACCGATTGGGAACATTTGACTAGCCAGTTGTGCCAATTCGGCAATGTCTTCTCCATAGAAAATAACGGTATCCAGCACATCTGGCGATAGGCTCAAAATCATCTGGTTATGGAGTTGAACAGACTGGCTACCTAATTCCTTCATATCCGCCAAAACCGCAATTTTCTTGCCACCCTCGTTGGCTGGAATGGCAGAAAATGTCTCCAAAATCAACTTCATAGCAGTTGGATTGGCATTGTATACGTCAGACAGAATATCTGCTCCATTGGCTGCTTTCTTCCACTCAGTACGATTACGCGTTAATTCTAGGTTCTGGAAGGCCTGACGAATCTGCTCCTCTGAAACTCCTTCTTGTAGAGCCACATAAGCAGCAATCATAGCATTGGTGGCATTGTACTTACCTGTCACTGGCAAATCGAGGGCTTGCTCCAAGAAATTGGCCTTAAAGGTCAGACTATTCTTGCGCTCAATCAAGTCTGTGACTTCTAACTCAGCTCCTGACCCAAAACGGACCACTTTTTTATCTGTAGGCAAGTAGTTCTCTACAATCGGGTCAGCTGGTGCCAAAAGCAAAGAATCTGGTGCCATACCATCAGCAATTTGCATCTTCCCTTTAGCAATCTCCGAACGGTCTTTGAAAAAGGCCAAATGAGCCTCTCCAACCAAGGTCACGATGGCTGTTTTTGGATGAGCCAATTCAGACAAGAGATGAATATCTCCCAAGTGATCCTGCCCCATCTCCAAGACCAACTTTTCTGTCCCTTCAGGCATGTGGAGAACTGTGTAGGGAAGGCCAATCTCGTTATTGTAGTTGCCTTGTGTTTTGTAGGTCTTGTAGGTTGTTGACAGTAAATGCGCCAACATATCCTTGGTCGTTGTCTTACCATTTGAACCTGTAACCGCAAAGACATCAACAGCCGTTTTTTCAAGATAGTAGGCTGCGAGAGTTTGAAAGGCAGACAACACGTCGTCTACTAGAATGTAGGGATAACCTTCTACTTCCTTCTCAGACAGGGTTACTGCTGCTCCATTTTCAAAAGCTGTTTCGATAAAGTCATGACCATCACGCGCACCTTTGAGGGGCACAAACAAATCTCCTGTCCCAATCAAACGACTGTCAAACTCAGCTTTTTCTAACTGAACGTCCGCAAAAAGACTAACATCATTTTTAGCTCCAACAGCTTGGGCAACTTCATGGATTGTTAATTTCATTTCTACTCCTTTAAAAAGGGTTGAAGTCCACGAACTCGGCTCACCTTGCAGTGATGGTTCTGGCTTCTACCCTCTCTTTCATTTTTATAGCAAATGCGCTTCGTGCTTATTAAAACTTTCCTTGGCAAGGTCAACCAAATGCTCGATTAGTTCTGGGTAGCTGATTCCCATATTGTCCCAAAGTAGTGGATACATAGACCACTGGGTGAAACCTGGCATGGTATTAAGCTCATTTAGGAAAATCTCGCCCTTATCTGTATAGAAGAAATCGCAACGAGATAGACCGAGGCCACCGATCGCACGGAAGGCAGTTTCTGCATTTTGACGCATGACAGCTACTACATCATCACTAATCTTGGCTGGGATGTCCATGGTAATCTTGTTGTCAATATACTTGGCATCATAGTCATAAAAGGCAACATCCTTGACCACTTCACCAGGAAGCGTGCTCTTCACATCGTAGTTGCCCAAGAGACCAACCTCGATTTCACGGGCATTCACTCCTTGCTCTACCAAGACACGGCTGTCATATTGGAAGGCAAGTTCCAAAGCTTGACGGAGTTCTTCTTGATTTTCAGACTTAGAAATACCGACACTGGAACCCATGTTTGACGGCTTCGTGAAGACTGGATAAGTCAATTTTTCTTCAACTTCAGCGATTTTAGCAGTCACATCATCACCTTCGACGATGGCTACATAAGGAACTTGGGCAATCCCAGCAGACTCCAAGACACGCTTGGTCGTGATTTTATCCATAGCAAGGCTTGATGACAAGATATTGCAGCCGACATAGGGCATTTTCAAAACTTCCAAGAATCCTTGAACAGAGCCATCTTCTCCCATTGGACCATGAAGGACTGGGAAGACCACTGCACCTTCCTCATAGATAGCACTTGGTGCAACTTGCTTATCCCAATCAATGGTCTCATTTGTCATGAGACGATCCTCTTGACCTGGAGTCTGGCTAAATTCTTGCGTTTTGATAAAGTCACCTGACTGGCTGATAAAGAAAGTCTTGACTGTGAAACGGTCGTAGTTGACCGCACGCATAACACTTTCAGCTGACAATACAGACACTTCACGTTCTGCACTGCGTCCGCCGTATAAAAGAATAATTGTTTGTTTCATATTGTTTGTCCTAATTCTAATAGAATATTCGTTCTTTAGTATATCATATTTACTTTTTTTTTAAAACTTGAAGCTAATACTGATCTTCAAAAAACATAAAAAGAGACCGATAAAAACAAAGTCGGCCTCCTCGATTTTTGTATAATGAATTGAGTTTGTAAACTGGTCTTCACCTACAACTCTGTCCGATTTTCAATGGCTCGTAAGAGTGTGACCTCATCCGCATACTCGATATCTGCTCCCACGGCTAGGCCTCGTGCTAGGCGAGTGACCTTGATACCAGCTGGTTTGAGCAAACGAGAGAGGTACATAGACGTCGCTTCCCCATCTGCTGTCGCATTGGTTGCCACGATCACCTCCGAAACCTCACTATCCATGAGACGGGTCATGAGGCTCTTGAGATTGATATCGTCTGGACTGATACCATTCATAGGAGAAATGAGACCGTGCAAGACATGATAGAGTCCGTGGTATTCTTGGATATTTTCCATAGCAGCCACATCGCGACTATCCTCTAGCACTAAGATGGTTGTCTGATCTCGAGTCGGATCTGTACAGATCGAGCAAGGGTCATCATCCGTCAAGCGACCACAGATGGAACAATAGGTCAATTCCCGCTTGGCAGATAGAAGGTTTTTGGCAAATTCATTGACATCGTCATCAGACATTCCAATGGTATAAAAGGCGAGACGGGTAGCCGTTTTGATCCCGATACCTGGTAACTTTGAATAGCTATCAATTAACTTGGCAATAGGTGTTGGATACAGCATAAGTTCCTTTCTAATTCATTGGATGTTGTTGGTTATAGAGGTTGATAATATCTCGTGCAATTGAAGGTCCGACACCATTTGTTAGGTTGGTGTTATGAGGAAAGACGACTGCGACCGCGATTTGAGGATTATCAGATGGAGCATAAGCAACTGCGTTGGTATTATTGGCTTTTTGACCACCATTGACATAACTTTCGGCAGTACCTGTCTTCCCACTGATGGAAACGGATGAGCCATTTGAAAAGGCACGACCAGTTGTTAGAGCGCTCGTTCCATGCGAAACTTGATAGAAACCTTGGTGCAAGAGAGCCATATCCGCTTCTGAGATATTGATCTTGTTCAGTTCCTTGGTGGCTGTTTCTTGAACTAGATTGCCTAAGCCACCTTGTTCATTGTTTCCATAAACTCCCTCAACGATGTGAGGAGCCAATCGTACGCCATTGTTTGCAATGGTTGAGACATACTGGGCTAACTGCATTGGTGTGTAGTTATCAAACTGGCCAAAGGCGTTATTAATATAGTTGGCCAAATCAAATTCTTTTGGTGTAAATCCTGTAGATTCATCTGGGAGGTCAATCTCTGTTGAAGCTCCGAGCCCATATTCCCCAAAGGTTGATCGCAATTTGCCCATTGCAGTTTCTAACTGATCAGTTGCGACTATCATATTTGGCTGGTAGGTCTGCCCCATGATCCCTAGCGCAGTCTGAACCATGTAGGTATTAGAAGAGTACTCTAGAGCCTCAACTGCTGTGATAGGGAAGGAGCCATAGGATAAGGTATACCATGAATTGATAGGAGCCGAACCTTGGAAAACAATCGGCTGATCTGTCAAGGTTTGATTGCCTGACAAAACCCCATTTTCCCAACCAGAGCTAAGGGTTGCCGCCTTAACGACAGATCCTGGTACAAAGACATTGGTTATCGTTCCAAGCGAATCTGAACTTAATTCACCGGATTCGACATCATGCTTGACACCCGACATCGCTAGAACTGCACCGGTTTTAGGATTGAGGGCTACAGCGTAGACTCCTTCAGAGTATTTAGCTCCACCGTTACCCAACTCTGAGTTGAAGTAGCTCTTAAGTAGGTCATCTACACCATTCTGGAAAGTTAGGTCAATCGTTAGTTTGATGTTGTTTCCTTTGCTTCCTTCTTCGACATTTTCTACACTTTCCATATTCCCGTGTTTGTCGAGGTGGATTTCCTTGACGGAGCGTTTGCCTTGAAGAACATCTTCATATTGCTTTTCAAGATAGGAAGTTCCCACTCGGTCATTGAGAGAATACCCTTTTTTCAAATAAGCGTCCACTTCCTCCGCTGGAAGACCTGATTTTTCACTTGATACACTACCTACAATTGAAGACAAAGAAGTGTCTAGGACTTTCCGATCCCATGAAGTTGAAATACTAATCCCTGGTAATTCCTTGGATGCTGATGCAACGAGAGCAACTTGGGTATCATTCAAGGCATCCGTAGAAATGGTGCCCGTCGCAAAATTTTCAACGGCATTGAGCTGACTAAAGAGATAGATTTCCTTTTTCTGGTCATCTGTATAATTGAGTTGACTCACGTCAATACTTTCAACTGCATTATTGTAGAGAGTCGCTTCAGATAAGCGGTTCCCATCTGAATCTAGGCGTTTATCACTTGGCAAGGATTCGACTGTTTTTTTGTAAACGTCCTGGTCCGCCAAGTAGTAGTCTGCAATCTGACGGTCTGTCAAATTAGGGGAGGTCACATTCACATATGTGAGAAGTTTCTTGGCTGTCTCCTTCAATTCAGCTGCTGTCATTTTATTGTTTCGTGTGAAAGAAACAACCTGCTTGACAGTGTTTTCTACCAAAGGTTTCCCTGCCGCATCATAGATTTGTCCACGAGCTGAACTGGTTGTTACCCTTGTCTGGCTGGCTGAGGCCAATTTTGTTTCATAGAAATCTTTATTGAGCACCTGCATGTATAACAATCGACCAATAATGGTCATAAACAACAGGATAACAATGGCAAACAGTAAATTAAGCCGAATAGGAATCGAATGGCTATTGAATTTTCTCATACAACTAAGACTCTTTTCTAGAAAAATTTCCGATTTTCACCTTTATTTACATATAAAATAATAGAGCAAACAGGTGATGTTCAGTACATTTCATTGTACCATATTTTACGGAGAAACTCTTGGAAAAGTCGAAGCATTTTTTGACTTTCAACTGAAAATGCCTTTTTATTTGGTTATCCTAACTTCTATGATATAATGATAGTAATAGTTAGGAAAGCGTTAACTTTTAAGACTTTGACTCATGAAAAGGAGCTCCATGAAAAAGCAGGATATCGCAACCATAATCGACCTCCATTTCGAAGAATTAACCGAGCTGGAGCAAGAAATCGCTCGCTATTTTTTACAGCCTGAAACGATCCAAGATGATCTTTCTTCTCAGCAAGTTACCCAGAAATTACACATCTCCCAAGCAGCATTGACCCGCTTTGCCAAAAAGTGTGGTTTTACAGGCTACCGAGAATTCGTCTTTCAATACCAGCATCAGGCTAGTAAACAGGACACTCATTCGCACAAACACAGTCCTTTGACCAAACGTGTTTTGCGAAGCTACAGTATCATGCGAGAACAAACGCAGGACTTGATTGACGAAGAACAACTGGAACGCGTCGCCCAGTTAATCGAAGATGCTGAGCGTGTCTACTTCTTTGGAACAGGCAGTTCCGGTCTTGTCGCTCGTGAAATGAAATTGCGTTTCATGCGTCTGGGTGTGGTCTGTGAAGCTTTGACCGACCAAGATGGCTTTGCTTGGACGACCAGTATCATGGATGAAAACTGTCTGGTACTTGGTTTTTCCCTATCAGGCACTACCCAATCCGTCCTCGATAGTTTGTTGGATGCCAAGGGAATGGGTGCCAAGACTATCCTCTTTACCAGCGCTCCAAACAAAAACAGTCAGGCCTACACCGAAACGGTCCTTGTCGCAAGTCATAGTCAATCTTCTTACATCCAGCGTATTTCCGCTCAACTCCCTATGCTCATTTTAATAGATTTGATTTATGCCTACTTTTTAGAAATCAATCGCGAGAGCAAGGAAAAAATCTTTAACAGCTATTGGGAAAATAAAAAACTCAATGGCTATCGTAGACAAAAACGTGTTAGAAAATCCTAGTTTGGTTGAACCAAACTAGGATTGTTTTGTTTTAAAATGATAATAGGCTCCCAACATACCTGCTGTATTTTGGTGATGGGCAAATTCTAATCGTGTTTTTTCAGCTAGGCTTGGTACCAAGGCCGCCTTCAAGGCTGTGCGGATCTTTGGTTTGAGGATAGCCTCTTGTCCCATGATACCGCCACCGAGAATGACTACTTCTGGATTGGCAACGTAGCAAATATTTGCCAGACCTTTTCCTAGATAGTCTACCATGCGGTCAATCCCAGCCATACAGATCTTGTTTCCTTCGGTAGCTTCCTTGAAAATGCGTCGGCCATTCCACTGGTCAACTGAATCTCCATGAGCTGCTGCCACATATTCTACCAAGGCTGTCGTAGAAGCCAGGTCTTGGAAAGCTCCATCCTGCATATGCATGTAACCGACTTCGCAGGCCGAATTGCTAAATCCATGGAAAACCTTTCCATCCATAATCAAGCAACCACCGATACCGGTTCCAATTGTCAAGCAAAGTGTGACACTCGCTCCCTTACCTGAACCAGATACTGCCTCAGCAAGACCTGCACAGTTGACATCATTTTCAATTTCACAAGGAATAGCAAAACTCGTCTCGATTTCCTTCTTGAACTGGGTTCCTGCATAGTTGGGAATCTGAGGTCCAGCGTAGAAAATTTCCCCCTTATCAGGATCCACCATTCCTGCAGAAGAAATGGCAACACCTGCTACTGGGCCTTTTTCTAAATAGCTGGAAACGATATCTTTTGTCTTTTGTAAAATATGCGGCCCACCCTTTTGCGCCTCAGTTGGCATTTCATGCGATTCAACAAGTTGACCTTCTTGGTTAATCAAACCATATTTGATGTTGGTTCCACCGATATCAATTGCAACGTAGTGTGTCATAAATACCTCCTTATGGATTAGAGGAAGCGCTCCTTGGTTTCACGAATCAAGGCTGCTGCTGCTTCTACAACTGGGCGATCTTCTTCGGTTACTGGCGTCAATGGCGAACGAACTGAACCAATGTTCAAGCCTTCATTGATCTTCAAGACTTCCTTAATCACACCGTACATATTTCCATGTGCAGAAGTGAGCTTGCCAATGATTGCATTGATAGCGTATTGCAATTCACGCGCTGTTTCCAAGTCTTTCTCAGCAATCAACTCATTGAGTTTCAAGAAGAGTTCTGGCATCGCACCATAAGTACCACCGATACCAGCCTTAGCACCCATAAGGCGACCACCTAGGAATTGTTCATCTGGACCACTAAAGACGATGTGGTCTTCTCCACCAAGGCTGACAAAGGTTTGGATATCTTGAACTGGCATAGAAGAGTTCTTAACACCGATAACACGAGGATTCTTCAACATTTCAGTATAAAGACTTGGAGTCAAAGCAACTCCTGCTAATTGAGGAATGTTATAAATCACGTAGTCTGTGTTTGGAGCTGCAGAACTGATATCGTTCCAGTATTTAGCAACTGAGTATTCTGGCAAGCGGAAGTAAATCGGCGGAATCGTTGCAATGGCATCTACACCCAAACTTTCTGCGTGGCGAGCAAGTTCCATACTGTCTTTAGTATTGTTGCAAGCAACGTGAGCAATGATGGTCAATTTCCCTTTAGCAACTGCCATGACTTCTTCCAAAATCAACTTGCGGTCTGCCACACTTTGGTAGATACATTCACCAGAAGAACCATTGACATAGAGACCTTGAACTCCCTTATCAATGAAGTATTGAACCAAGGCACGCGTACGCTCTGGACTGACTTCTCCTTGATCATCATAACATGCGTAGAAGGCTGGAATGACACCTTCGTATTTTTTCAAATCTGACATAGATTTTCTCCTAAGATTTCTTTTTTTCTGCTGAGAGCAATTCTATTTTTAACAAGTTTAGTATACACCTTGTGAAAATCGCTTTCAATATCTTGTATACACTTAGATTTTAGTTTCTACTTGTATTTTAGAAACTGTAACGATTGAAAGTAGTTTCAGAAACGAGCCATCCTACTGGTATTTGGCGAAGATTTTCTCCATCAATCCTGCTTGGAGAAAGACCAGCAAACCAAAACCAAAGAGGATAAAGGCCGATCCACCCAAAAGGAGAGTGAAGGCGGATAGATAAAGAACCATCACTATGAGAAAGAGAATGGCTAACATGAGGAAGAACCATGGAAAGTTAAAACTTGCCAAGATAAGCCCTTTTTGCAGCACTTCTTTCCAAGACAAATCATAGCGAGCAGCGATGGGATAACTAGCCAGCATCACCAGAGTGAGGAAGATGAGAATCCCCAAACAAATAGCTTTCACAATCTGAAAAGGCAAAGCTGTCTGTCCCCAGAAGAGATAGAGATCTAGAAGGCTTAATGACACAATGCCCAACTCTAACAGACCCAACTGAAGCCCCAGTTTCAGATTTTGCTTGAAGGCCCTTAGATAAGTTCTAAAGACTGGTACCCGTCTGCTTCTCTTAATCTCAAACATGGTCTCATAGAGGCTGATTTTAGCCACTCCAATCGTCACGATGGGCAAACAAGATACGACAAAAAGAAGATTGACTGTGACGATATCCAAGACCTTCTCACTGAAACGCATGAGAAAGTTATCTGTATCAAATGCTGCCTTGATAAGGCTTACTCCTTTTTGTGCCATGTTTGCTCCTCCTGATTCCTTTAATCAATCAAAATTTTAAAGAGATATTTGCGAACCTTTTCTTCCATCCCTGCGTAGCCATTTGGCTGGTGTGGTTCTCCTGGGAAGAAAATCGCAAAATTGTGATAGCCCAACAAGAGTGGGTATTTTTCATGACAATGGACAAAGCCAATGTCGCTCGCTTCGTCGAATGCTACTGCTTCGTCTTTGATACGTGAACCGTAGCTCGAATATTCATGTCCTTCTACCAGCAAATGCAAGTCTGCATAATTCTTATGGTGTTCAAATTGATCATTTTTAGCTTGATTGAGGACATTTTCCTGAACAACTAGAAAGACCTTGTCCCCGTCAATCTCATACTTACCAAGTTCGAAAGAATCCTTACGGTGCTGATAGAGATAGTCGATAGCCTTGTCTAGATTGGGATGGATTCCCTTGTAAAAGGCGATGTTTTTCAAATCGTCAAAAATCATACTGTTTCCTTCGTTTCTGATAGTTAACTAAAATCATAAATTAAGTTGATAAGTGTCTGACAAAACTTCACGAAGTAACTACATACTCTCCATTTTGTAGACACTTATAACTCTGTATTCTCTTATACTCAATGAAAATCGAAGAACAAACTAGGAAGCTAACCGCTGGCAATACTTAAGTATGGCAAGGTGATGCTGACGTAGTTTGAATTCGATTTTCGCAAGGTCTTAACCTTTGACCGCTCCCATAGTGATACCCTGTGTGAAGGATTTTTGGAAGACAAGGAAGACTGTTACGATTGGCACGGCTGCAAGGGCCGCACCCGCCATGATCAAACCGTAGTTGGTCGCCATTTCGGCCTGCATGGTCGCAACCCCGAGTGATATAGTCAAGTTTTGACGTGAAGTCAACATAACCAACTGCATAAAGTAGTCGTTCCAAGTATTGATGAAGGTAAAGATCGCAAGAGCTGCAAAGCCTGGTTTCACGATAGGAAAGGCTACGCTCCAGAAGGTACGAATCTCACCACATCCGTCGATTTTAGCTGATTCAAGCAATTCTGTAGGGATATTTTCACTAAATTGTTTCATAAGGAAGACCCCAAATGGCCATCCAATCAAAGGCAAAATCACTGCCCAAAGTGTATCGTGAATTCCCATGAAGTTGACGATACGTACCAATGGTACAAGGACAACTTGTTTTGGAAGAGCCATGGCAGCGATAAAGACTGCAAAGAGGATGCGTTGACCATAGAAACGTTTTTTAGCCAAGACATAACCTGCTAGAGAAGAGGTTGCACACACTAGGAACATGGTTACTAGCGAGATAAATACAGAGTTCCACATCCACTGCATAGCAGGGTTTTGCACCATGAGTTGTTGGAAGTTCTCCATGGTTGGCATTTTAGGGAACCACTGTGGCGGAATCATAATGGTATCAGGCTGTGATTTGAAGGCCCCTGTCAAGATCCAGTAGAATGGAAAGATGAACAGTACGGTCAACAAGAGCAAGATAATCGTTGAAATAACAGTGAAAGCTGTTAAAGGTTTCTTTTGTGTAGGTTGCATAACTGTCTCCTTTCTTTAGTATTCTACGTCGTTTCCGAGGATCTTGAATTGAGCAAAGCTGACAATGGCAATCATCACTGCCAAGAAGACACCGATGGTATTGGCATAGCCGTATTCTGTCAATTGGAAGGCTTTTTCGTAAAGATAGTACATCAAGGTACTTGTTGAGTAGTTTGGACCACCAGATGTCAACAATTGAATCAAGGCGAAACATTGGAAAGAGTTGATGGTCGTAATGATTGCGATGTAAAGGGTTGTTGGAAGGAGGCTAGGCCATTTGATCTTCCAAAACACTTGAAACTCAGTCGCACCGTCGACACGCGCCGCTTCAACAAGTGAATTATCAATATTCCCCATGGCAGCGATATAAAGGATAATCGGTTGACCAACAGATGTTGTCAAAAGGATGATCATAATCGCTAGCAAAGCCCAGTTTTTGTCACCCAGCCAAGAAATGTTTTGGCTGATGATGTGGCTTGACTTAAGGACAAAGTTTAGAATCCCTGATAGGGGGTCATAGATCCATTTCCATACGACCGTTACGGCAACACTACCTGTAACCACAGGAAGGAAGAAGACGAAACGATAGAAAGAACGGGCAATCGCATTTTGATGATAGGTTTGAGATGCTACAAAGAGTGAGAAGAGAACCACAATCGGTACTGAGCCAATAACCAGAATAACGGTATTGATCAAAGACTTGGTAAAGACAGGGTCTTTAAACATGCGAATGTAGTTATCTAAGCCCACAAACTCAAATTTAGTCATGGAGTAGTTAAAGAAACTTGTAATGAATCCCATAATCATAGGAGCCAAGACAAAGATGACAAAGAAGAATAACACTGGTGCTAGGAAAGCGTAGGAAATCACTGTTTCCCGCATACGAATTTTATTGACTTTCACAGTCGGCACCTCTCTTTCAAATAGAATAGTTTTTGATTTTCTTGAACTGTTTTAAAACCAAAATGAAATTTTTTAAGATTCGCTTATGTAAGAACTTCATTTTAATTTCGTGACAGTTCCTACCATTTCAAACAAAAGTCCCCCTTTTCTTACACCGTAGTGCACAGGGAAAAGGGGGGAATCAATCTGACTTAGTGCTTATTGTTTTGTAGCTTTTTTGATTGTTTCGTTAGCTTTTTCAGTGAAGGCTTTCAAAGCATCCGCTGGTTTTTCGTCACCATTTGATACAGATTGCAACATTGGGAACCAAAGTGTTCTCATTTCAGCAAAACCGTCAATTGTGTTGTAGTAAGGTGAGTAGTATTTAGTCCAGCCACTGATTGTTTCCATACGTTTGTCTTCATAAAGTTTGCCAAATGAAGTACGAACTGGGAAGGCACCTGTACGAACTACGTCTTTAGGACCCCATTCTTTGTCATCTGCGATGAATTGAACGAATTTCTTAGCAGCTGCGACTTTCTTATCGTCTTTGTTATTAAATACTGCAAATCCGTTTACAAGGTATTCAAGAGATGGTTTACCAGAGTCTGATGGGAATGGTACTTCTACCACGTCTACCTTACTTGCTTCCAAGAGTTTCGCTTGGATACCGTTTTGAGCTGGCGCCCAAAGGATTGTGTATGAAGTTTGACCGTTGGCAAAGTTTTGGATGTCTGCTCCACCATCAAATTGTGAACCATTGTTCAACAAACCGTCTTTAATCCAGCTAGCAGCTTTTTCAAGACCTTTGACGAATTTAGGATCGTCTGTTGTATATTTGGTTACGTCTTTGTCTGTTACAGAACCGCCATAAAGGTTTGCGATGAAGGCACGTGTTCCTTGGTCTCCCCCTTGACCAGAACTGAACAATGAACCTGGTGTATATCCTTTATCTTTAAGCGCTTTTAAAACTTTTTCAAAGTCATCAGTTGTCCAACCTTCTTTTACAAGGTTTGCAACTCCAGCATCTTCCAACATTTTCTTGTTCATAGCCATGTAGAATGGAGCTGAACTGATCGGATACATGTAAGCTTTGTCTCCAGCCTTACTCGCTTGTACGATGTTTTCGTTGTTGACATCTTTGACAAATTCGTCTGTGAAGAGGTCGTTCAACTCAGCCAATTTACCATTTTTACCGTATTGGATGATACGTCCTGGTGCGTCAAAGAGTACGTCTGGCGCTGTTCCTGCTTCGATGGCTGTTGTAATCTTTTCAGGACCTGACTTGAAGTCGATGGTTTCCAATTTCACTTTTACATCTGGATTTGCTTTTTCGAAAGCTTCGATGATTGATTTTTCATAAGTTCCAACACCGTCACCCGTTTTTTCTTGTGTGAAGACTGGGAATGCCCACCAAGTGATTTCTGTTTTTCCGCTATCGCTACTAGAGCTTCCAGCATCTTTACTTCCACCAGAGTTACCACAAGCCGCAAGGCCAAGAATCGCAGCACCCGCAAGTACTGTACAAGCTAGTTTTCTAAATTTCATTTGTATTCTCCTAATTGATAAGCGTATCCATATTGGATAATGAGTTCTTCATATTTGTATACGTTTTCATTTTATCCGACGCATCGACCACTCTCCTCTTTTTTGATATTGTATTATTTAAGACCGGCAACAAAGCGTTCCGTAATCTCTTTTGGTCTAGTAATAGCTCCACCAACAACGATACCTCGCACCCCATATTCAAGGATTTGTTTGGCTTGTTCTGGTGTATGAATCTTCCCTTCAGCGATGACATCCACACCTGCTTCACACAGTTTTTTGATCAGTTCAAAGTCTGGACCATCTACTTTGGGACTATAAGAGGTGTAACCTGATAGGGTTGTTCCAACAAAATCAATCCCTGCTTCGACCGCTGCTATTCCCTCTTCAAAGGTACTGGTATCAGCCATTAAGAGTTGATGTGGATATTTTTCTTTGACTTGTCGGATAAAGTCTTGGATTTCCAAACCATCATAACGTTCACGTTTGGTACAATCCAGAGCAATTACCTCAATATCGAGTTCAGCCAGTTCATCAACTTCTCTCATCGTAGCTGTAATGAAAGGCTCCTGTGGCGGATAGTCACGTTTGATAATCCCGATAATCGGGAGTTTCGTAACCTCCTTAATCTCCTTGATATCGCGAACACTGTTTGCTCGGATACCGACTGCTCCACCTTGCTCAGCCGCTTTGACTAGCAAGGGAATGACTCCTCCCGCTTCTGTATAAAGCGGTTCGTGAGGAAGTGCCTGGCAAGAGACAATGATTCCATCTTTGATTTGTTCAATCAAGGCTTCTTTGCTGATCTGTGGCATCCTCTTTCCTCCCTTTCTTGTTCTTATGGGCTTATTATATATCATTTGTTAAGCGCTTTCAATAGATTGTGATAGAATAGATTTCAGTTTCAAAACTATTTTATAGAACAGACTATCCTGAAAGTAGTTTCAGACTCCTTATGATTTCGAATCAAGCTGAATTTAATAAAGAAAGATAGCAGGCTGAAAAACCTGCTATCTCTTCCGAGACTTATTTAAATACTTTTGCTTATTATTCTTTTCTCTTCTTGCCAAATGCAAACAAGGATAAAAGAACGCCTGCAAGACCAAGGGAAATTAGTGAGCTTGTTTCCTTGCTTCCCGTATTTGGAAGTTCATCTTGTTTAGCTGCTGGCGCTTGATAGGTCACATCTTGGCCTAGAGACAGTTTGTTGTCTGCAGCTGCTAATACTAGATTGGTGTCTCCCTTGTACTCTGGTACTTCAAGGACTGCTGCCTCAGCACCATTGACACCACCCTTATACTCTGGCAGGTCATTTGAAGCTGCCAAGACAAAGTTAGCACCTCCTCTATATTCCGGAAGCTCGTTTGAGGCTGCTAGAACTGCATTGACACCACCCTTGAACTCTGGAAGTTCATGGACTGCTGCCTCAACAGCGTTGACCCCACCTGTAAATTCAGGCTTTTCAACCGTTGGCGCTGCTTCTTCGCCTACTGTTGATAATGGACCGGTGTACTCTGGTATCTCTGCCACTGGGGCTTCCTCAGCATTGACACCACCTGTGTACTCCGGCACCTCATGGATAGCAGTTTCACTGCCATTAATACCATCGCTTAGTTTAGAGCCAGCTAAAGAAACTGGTAAATTGTGCATGCTTTCAATTGCACCCTCAGCTAGACCTGTAATCCTTTGACCCATATCCTCTGGGTCTATTGTGAATAAGAGAGTTTTTGTATCGTATTGGGTCATGAAGGTTGCTGTTTTACCATTTGCCAACTGAAGGGTAGGAGCCTTATTGACCAATACTTCCGAATCGAACTCCATGGCTATAATACCTGGCCATTTTTGGATAGCATATTTTACTTTTGCTTCTTTAGGAGAAATTCTTTCCTTAGTCAAGAAATCCCAGTTGAATTTCTTATAGGATAAAGTATAATCGTTTTGATTGCCATCCGCATGCTCATAAAGCAAACCATATTCGCCATTTCCGAGTTCTTGGAGTGAGTTGTAAGCAAACTTACCACTTTGTATAGGATTGTGTTTCAGCCATGTCAACTCACCATTCTCCTCAACACGAGCCAGGTGAACCAAACCATTGTTGCGTCCAGGACCACCAGCATTGCTGAGTAGAATGTATTCCTTGCCTTCATGCATGGTGTGAATAGCGGACATTTGAACATAAACGTCTTTTACTTGAGGATATCGTTTGATTTCCTTATCCCACGTTGCTCCTCCATCATGACTGGTCGCAACCTGAAGATCACCAATCAACCCACGCATAAAGAGCTTGAGATCCCCATTATTCAACTGAACAACAGTTGACTCCGTATTTTGGGCGCCTGGATTATTCATGGTTGAAGAGTGAATGGTTTGGTTGCCTACTGGACGGTTATCATTAACTGCTTCCCCTGCTTGCCATGTTTCTCCATGATCATCTGAATAAATTACACGAGATGATTGAGAGCCATTTAGGTAGGAAACGTTGTTTGTTGTATAAACTGGAATCACCAGTCTTCCCTTATGAGGTCCTGTACGCAAGGCAATCCCAGTACCAGGTCCAGTTCCTAGGAAGTGCATCCAATCTTTCCGAATCCCATGTGTAATATCTTTTGGTGCAGACCAAGTCTTCCCATCGTCATCACTGTAGGACATCCATAGGTAGTTGGTATTGGAAACTCTAAAAATATTCTTCTCGCTATACTCAAAATAAATATTCCCGATTAGCTCATTCCCTTTATACAAATCCCCCTTATCGCTGTAGGCTGGTTTTTTAGGGTCAACGACGACGCGATAATCTGTCTTTCTATTTTGAGGGTCGAAAACCTCTCCGTTTTCTCGAATCGTATAGCGACCTGATTCTCCTTGCTTATATAAAACTTGATAAACTTTATCTCCCACTTGTTCATAAGCTTTCGGAGCTTGCCCCGGCAATGAAAATACTGCCTTACTTTCAAGGAACATGTCATAAATTGCAAAAATTCTCTTTGTTTCAGGGTCTTGCACCAAGGCCATATCAATATTGACTGGAGATGGCCAATCTGCATGTTTAGCGTGCTCATTGTCACGAGGATTTGAGATTACAATTCTATCTCCCCATGTTTTTCCATTATCTGAGCTGCGACGAACAACCATCCCAATATCTCCCCAGTCAGAATGGTGCAAACGTCTTTCATCCGTTCCAGCAATCAGCGTTCCTTTATCAGTCTTGAGAAGAGCTGGGATACGATAACTCTTGATACCATCTTTATTTGGTTGATTGTTCCTACCACCTTCAAAGACGTCTTCTTTCTCAGTGACTTTTGCTCCCTCAGGAAGTTTCTGTTCCAATTCACCTCTTTCAAATAATTGACTCCGTGTTTGAACTTCATCTGGGCTTAAAGCACGGTCATAAACAGTTAAGTTTCGAACTTGTAGGTTTGATGCCCAAACTGTTTTATTGCCCCGTTTGGTTGCTCCAAGTTGAGCTTGATTAACATCTGGCATATCTTTAATGAAGTTCCCAGATTTTAGACTTGTTCGAGATAAGACACCGTTCACATAGAGACGAACTCGACCATGAGGTAACTCCGTTGTCGGTTGTTCGACAGTAAAGGTCACGGAATTCCATTGTCCAGGGCGAACTTTCAAAGGAGCATCTGTATACTTATCATAGAACTGTTCTCCGTTAGCGCCACGCCCTTCAATAAGAGCTGTATTATCAAGGACCGACATAGTAAAGTACTCATTTTCCTTGGTGTCACTGGATACAGAGAAGAGATTGTAAAAGCGTGGAGCTGATGCATCTGGTTTGAACTCCATGTGAACTGTAGCATTTTTTAGTTGCTTTAGTTTGTCTAGTTCATTTGATAAATCAACTCTCTGACCATTTGCTGCATTGGTTTCAATATCTTCTTTTTCAAGGACAGGATTAGCATTTTTTAAATCTCTTGAGTAATAGTCACGAGGAATAGCCCCCTGATCCTCTGATTCCTCTTCCTTATTTGCTTCTTCTGCAGGGGTTTCCGTAGAGGATGGGGTTTCTGATTCTGCACTCTCATTTTTTTTCAAATGGTCTTGGTCCACCTCAACGCCGTTGTCTTGGGCTGCTGCCAATTTACCAGCCAAATCCTTATCCAAATGAGCAAGATCTCCCGAGGACGCTTCTTTTGGCAATTCTGATAAACCTTGACTAGGTTCGACAGTTTCTGCATTGGCTCCTGCTGCATTGGCTTGCTCTTGAGCTAAGACTGGATTTGCTCCAAATACCACTGTACCAATCACTACCGATGCTGCCCCAACTGCAAATTTTCGAATTCCGTATCGCTGTTTCCGATCTAAAGATTTGTAATTCATGTTTGTCCTTTCGTTTTTCATAAAATAAAGCGCTTTCTTTTTCTTTAAAAATTTTTATTGTCTCTCAAGAGACAAGTTTTTACAAGAAAGTAACCAACTTAATGAGAGCTCCCAATCCTCTCCCATTTTCTGCTGAGCCCGAGTTTTTAATCACCCAGCAGCCTTTTTCCTCCTTTCACAAGTGACTTTTCCTTTATTATACAATAAAGTCTTATATTTATATCTGTGTTCCCACAGAATAGATTTTACTTTTAAGAATATTTTAATATTTTAAATTTTCTAAAAGTACTTTCAGGTTTTGGACATAAAAAAGAGAGCTCCTGGGCTCTCTCATTCATTATCCTACGTACTTAAAAGGGATCTCACTGCCACAGAGCCAGTTGTAAACCTGGTCATTGACAAAAACATTCATAGCTTCGTGAGCATACTCTGGCATAATGCGATAGGCCTTGTCGCAAGTTAGGCGGTTGTATATCGCAAACTGGGTAATAGGATAGCAAACATCGTCGTCCAAGCCCGTAATCATCTTGACCTCACCTTGAATGCGATGGGCAAGATTTTTCACATCGATATAGGCAAGAGTCACCATGATTTCCTCCTCTGTTTCATGGAAGGGATCGTGGAACTTGAAATAACGGAAGAGTTCATCATAGGCTTCACTGGTATTGCCAATCTCAAGCACTCGTCTAAAGTCTGATAAGAAAGGATAGATGGCAACTGTTTTCTGAATCCGAGGATTTAGCGCTGCTGCAACTAATGCTAGAGCTCCTCCTTGTGAAGCACCATAACTTGAAAGTCGCTTCTCATCAATCTCAGGTAGACTAGCAACAATTTCAATCAACTGGTAAATATCCAGATAAACATCCTTATAAAAGAGATGCTCCCGACCTTCCACAGCACCACGGATGATATGCCCCTTAACAGTATTTCCTAGTGGAGAGCGCAAGCCATCTTGCGAATAGCCCGATTGCCCCCGCACATCCATGGAAACAACACCGTAACCAGCTACGGTGAAGGCCAGCATATCGGTCCAGTCCCAGCCACGTCCCATATAGCCGTGAAAATGGAAGATTAACGGAACTTTCTCCTCACTCTTTGGAAGGACGACGCGTGCGTAGACCTTGCCTTCATTTGTTCCTTCAAAGGTTAGCTCATAGCACTTGACTTGGGGAATGTGGAAATCTCTCTCCTCCAACTGGTAGGCGGGAAGAGATGAAACTTTTTTCACTTCCTCATCCCAAAAAGCGTCAAAGTCTTCTGGAACCTCATCCCGTCCTAGATAGGTCTTGATTTCTTCTAACAAAGCTGGATTTTTCATAGCATGCTCCTTTAGTTTTGTAATCGCTATCATAACTCTAGCATATCTAGGAAAGCAATGCAAGAAAGAATGCTAAATAGAAAGTGATTTTAGATTCTCTAACTTCAAACAGAGCACCTGAAAGTAGTTTTAAAAATAAAAAGAGCGTTTCCGCTCTTTGTGTATCAATAGGTGCTAGCTCCTTTCTCTAGTTTGACGGTTTGGAATTTCTTTTGGTAGGTTACTTTAATAGTCATGTGAGAGTCCTCGTTTCTTTTTGATGACTCTAGTATAAGACCCAAACCTAAAAGCTAGCTTATAGATTTCTTAGAAAAGGCTTAATCCAGATGTTCTCTCTTTTCTAAGTGGAGAGCAATCATGCGCCATTCTGGATCCTCTTTCCAACCTTCTATCGAACTAATGTAGCTGGCAACCTTTCTGGCTTCTTCTAAAATTGGAAAATCTTCGATAATATCAGCCACTTGAAACTCTGGCAGACCTGACTGTCTGGTTCCAAAAATCTCACCCGAACCACGCATTTTCAAATCTTCTTCGGCCAGGACAAATCCATTGGTCGTTTCTGTCATGATACGCATGCGATCTTTCCCAGAATCCGTCTTGGGATTAGCCACGAGAACAGCATAGGACTGCTTGTTCCCCCGACCAACACGACCTCTGAGCTGGTGAAGCTGACTGAGACCGAACCGGTCGGCATCCATGATAATCATGACGGTCGCATTGGGAACATTGACCCCAACCTCAATAACCGTCGTCGAAACCAGAATATCCGTCTTTCTCTCTTTGAAATCCTGCATGATCTGGTCTTTTTCATCACTCTTCATCTTACCATGTAGAAGAGCTACTTCAGCCTTGCCGGCAAAATGAGCTGTCAACTCCTCAGATAAGGCAATGGCATTTTTCAGATCCAGAGCTTCAGATTCCTCAATCAAGGGAGAAATGACATAGGCTTGAGAACCTTTTTGAATTTCCCCCTCTAACCAAGTCAAGACCTGAGGCAGCTGCTCATGCTTAATCCAGCGAGTCACAATCGGCTTCCGTCCTGCTGGCATCTGGTCGATAATGGAAACATCCATATCGCCAAAGGCTGTGATAGCCAAGGTTCGTGGAATGGGCGTCGCCGTCATCATGAGGACATCTGGATTGTCCCCTTTTTCCCGTAAAATACGCCTTTGGCCCACACCAAAACGGTGCTGCTCATCGATGATAATCAAGCCAAGACGAGCATAATCCACTCCATCTTGTATCAGAGCGTGGGTTCCGATAATCAAATCAGCCTCACCCTTGGCAATGGTCTCCAAGACTGCTCTCTTTTCTGCGGCCTTTAAGGAACCTGTCAAGAGAGCGAGTTTCAAGTCTGGAAAGAGGCTCCGTAGACTGTCAAAGTGTTGCTCCGCAAGGATTTCTGTTGGCACCATGAGAGCAGCCTGGTAGCCAGCCGTCACCGCGGCAAACATGGCCAAGCCAGCAACCACCGTTTTTCCGCTCCCTACATCCCCTTGTAGGAGACGATTCATGTGGTGGTCCGACTTCATGTCGGCCAATATTTCCCGCAAACTCTTTTCCTGAGCTTGAGTCAGGGCAAAAGGAAGATTTTCTTTAACGGATGTCACTTTTTCCTGGGACCAGTTCAGAACCAGACCGCTTCCCTGAACTCTATTTTCAGACTTGAGCGTCTGCAACTGCATTTGAAAATAAAAGAGTTCCTCAAACTTGATACGGCGAAGGGCCTGCTTGTATTCTGCCAAATCCTTAGGAAAATGCATAGCACGAACTGCCTGACAACGGGACATGAGTTTGTATTTGTCCAGCAAAGACTGGGGAAGATTTTCCTCTATCAAGAGGTCCAATCCCTGATCAAAGGCTGTCTTAATGACCTTAACCAGACTGGCCTGACTGATTCCTTGAGCCAGACGATAGACAGGCTGGAGGTCATCTTCCACCTGAGCCAGAACCTTCATCCCAGTCAGACTGGCCTTAGCACGGTCCCATTTCCCAAAGACAGCAAGGGTTGCACCCAACTCTATCTTATCAGCCAGATAGGGTTGGTTAAAAAAATTCACCGCAAAAACGACTTCTCCCTGCTTGAGGCTAAAACGTAGGCGATTGCGCTTGAAACCATAATACTGGACACTAGCAGGAGTCACGACTTGACCAGACAGAACCGCCTTTTCCCCATCTTCCAGATCTAGGACCTGCTTGGTCTTGAAATCTTCATAACGGAAAGGAAAGTAGAGCAAGAGGTCTTGCAAGTTTTCAATTCCTAGTTTAGCGTATTTCTCTGCTGACTTTGGCCCCACACCAGGCAAGACATGCAAGGGTTGATGTAGGTTCATGCTCCACTCCTTTCTTTTTAATAATATTCTCTCGAAATACGGTCACTGAGGAGACAAACCACCTCATAGTTAATGGTTCCACGGTAGGTCGCTACCTGAGTTGCTGTGATTTCCTGGTCACCATTGCTACCGATCAGGGTTACTTTTGTTCCGAGCGGATAAATCTTAGGCAGACGAATAGTGATTTGGTCCATAGATACTCGTCCGACGATTGGGCAAGCTTGTCCATCTACCAAGACAGTGAAATTTTGCATATCTCGTGTCCAACCATCCGCATAGCCGATTGGCACGGTCGCGATGACTTGCTCGCTATCCGCCTGATAGGTGGCTCCATAGCCCATGCAAGCTCCAGCTGGAACTGTCTTGACATGAACCAGAGCAGACTCCAAGGTCAAGGCTGGAGTCAAGTCATAAGGCAAGTTCAAAACCTCTCCACTTGGATTGAGACCATACATGGAATCTCCCATACGAACTGCATTGAAAATAGTCTCTGCATGCCAGAGGGTCGTTGCCGAGTTGCTGGCATGAACCAGCTCTGGAACTTCCTTCATACTTGCCAAAATAGCTTTAAAGCATTCTAACTGCTGATTAAAGTAGGTATCTGATTCCTCATCTGCAGTCGCAAAGTGGGTAAAAATTCCTTCAACGCGAGCACCATGTTGCTTGAGCAAGTCTTGAACCAGATCAGCTTCACTGGCATCTCTAAAACCAATTCGTCCCATTCCTGAATCAATCTTGAGATGGACAGTCAAGCCAGTTAAATCTGCTTCCTTGTCTAACAGCGCTTGAATCCACTCCAATCCTGCCACAGTCAAGGTGATGTCATATTTTTTAGCTAGGGAAACAGCTCCTAGCTCAGAAACTCCTAAGATGAGGATTTTCTTGTTTATACCTGCTTGACGCAACTCGATAGCTTCATCGATATTGGAAACGCAAAATCCATCAACAACATCCTGGATCGCCGTTGCAACAGCTACCGCCCCATGTCCATAAGCATTAGCCTTGACTACTGCAAATTTGAGCGTACCATTAGGGATATGACTTCCCATTTGTTGTATATTTTGTCGAATGGCTCCCAGATATATCAGAGCCTTGGTTGGTCTATGTGGACTAGCTTTCATGATTTTCCTCCAAAATGACACTGGCTGTCACAAACTGATCTGTATGGCTGATAGATAGCCAAATTTTTCCTGAAAATGGGGACTGACTAAAATAAGGTGCCCCTCGTTCATTGTTCAAAACTTCCAAATCCTGAAAGGTCAGTTTGCCAATTCCTGTCCCCATAGCCTTGGAAAAAGCCTCCTTAGCCGACCAACGACCTGCCAAGTATTCGATCTGCCTGCGCCCTTTGAGACTGGTAAATCGTTCCATCTCTTTAGCAGTCAGCACGCGCTTGGCAAAGCCCTCACGTCGTGTAACTGCGTTTTCTATCGAAGCCAATTCTTCGATGTCAATTCCGTGTCCAACTATCATACTCATAAAAGGAGCTGAGATTTCCCCAACTCCATCCTTTTCACTTATTTTGTTAAGGTAGTATAAATTTCTTCTACCAAGGCTACTGTATTTTCCCAACCTAGACAAGGGTCAGTTATGGAGCAACCAAAGACCTCTGGTTGGTTTTGACGACCGTCTGCTAGGTAAGATTCGATCATAAAGCCTCGAACCGTCTTTTTAATCTTTTCATTCCAATCACGATTCAGCAAGGCTTGACGAACAATGCGAATTTGTTCCATATATTGCTTGCCAGAATTGTCATGATTGGTATCGATGATAATGAAGGGATTTTCAAGCCCCATGGTCTCATAGCGATTGATGGCATTTAAGAGGGTTTCATAGTAGAAGTTGGGTTCATTTTTACCATATTCATTCATGGCACCACGAAGAATAACGTGGGCCAAAGGATTTCCTGAAGTTTCCACTTCTTGGCCATGGTAAAGGAAGGTTTGCTTGTTTTGAGCCGCATAGATGGCATTAAACATGACCCCAAGGTTCCCAGATGTTGGATTTTTCATCCCAACTGGAGCATCAATCCCAGAGGCTACAAAGCGGTGTTCTTGGTCCTCCACTGAACGAGCCCCTACAGCATGGTAGCTGACTAGGTCATCAACCAAAACGAGATTTGACGGATAAAGCATCTCATCAGCTGTTGTCAATCCAGTTTCGGTAATCACTCGGTAGTGTAGCTGACGAACAGCTTGCAAACCATTGATGAGACTAGGCGCTTCGCTGGTATTTGGTTGATGAATCATGCCCTTATAGCCATCTCCATTAGTACGAGGTTTAGCCGTATAGACACGCATCATGATAAAGATTTTATCCGCAACTTTTTTCTGCAAGTCGGCTAAGCGACGAGCATATTCGAGTACTGCTTCTTCATTGTCAGAAGAACAAGGCCCCATCACCAAAAGGATTCGGTCGTCCTCACCCGAGATAATGGCTGCCAACTCTCTATCGCGGGCTTCTTTCTTTCGCAAGGCTTCAGGTGACAACTGGGTCGCAGCCTTGATTGCTTCAATATCAATTTCTTGACCTTTTTCGATAAATGCCATCCTACTCTCCTAGCGTTTGGTAAATTTCGCGAACAAGTGCTTCTGTGTTGTCCCATCCTAGACACGGATCTGTAATAGACTTACCAAAAATTTCTGGCTCATTTTGACGTCCATCTTCTAGATAGGACTCAATCATAAAACCACGAACATATTTCTTGATTTTCTCATTCCAGTCACGGTTAATCAAGGTCTGACGAACGATACGGATTTGATCCATATATTGCTTGCCTGAATTGTCATGATTGGTATCGATGATGATAAAGGGATTTTCCAAGCCCATCTTTTCATACTGGGCAATGGTATCTATCAAATTGTCATAGTAGTAGTTAGGAATATTCTTACCATATTCATTCAAGGCACCGCGAAGAATGGCATGGGACAATGGATTCCCAGTCGTTTCCACCTCTTTACCGAGGAAGAGGAAACTCTGTTTATTTTGCGCTGCGTAAATCCCGTTAAACATAACATTGAGATTTCCAGATGTTGGATTTTTAAATCCTGTTGAAAAGTCTGCTCCACTCGCTACAAAACGGTGCTGTTGATCTTCTACAGAACGAGCTCCAACAGCCATATAAGAAATCAAATCATCTACTAGCGGAAGATTTTCAGGATAAAGCATCTCATCCGCTGTTGTCATGCCAGTCTCAGAAATAACGCGGTAATGTAAATGACGAACAGCCTTGATTCCATTGATCAAGCTAGGTGCTTCTTTAGCATTTGGTTGATGAATCAAGCCCTTATAGCCATCCCCATTGGTACGAGGTTTAGCCGTATAGACACGCATGACCATAAAAATACGATCTTTGACCTCTTCTTGCAAAGCAGATAGACGCTTGGCATACTCGAGAACCGCCTCTTCACTATCAGATGAACATGGTCCTATCACCAAGAGAATACGCTGGTCTTCCCCACGAATGATGGCTTCCAATTCCTGATCACGTTGTTTTTTTCTCGCAAGAGCCGCCCCCTCTAATTTGGACAAGGCGCGAACTTCTTCAATGTTAATTTTAGGACTTTTAGCTGTAAATACCATGATTCATCTCCTTATAAAGCAAACGGACACCAAGCAAAAAATGACTTTTACCAGGTATCCGCCTGTATCTTATCTCATATTATTGTCTCTTACCATGACAGTTCTTGAATTTCTTACCAGATCCACATGGGCATTGGTCATTTCGTCCGATTTGGCTCAAGTCCACATCTTTTGGAAGCTGAGTCTGCTGCGCTGCGATATTACGAGTCGCAGTTGTACTGATATTGTGTTCAGTTTGAGGACGTTCCTGTTCGTGGATTTGTGCTTTCATCATCAAGCGGGTCACATCAAATTCAATTGATCCAATCATGTCATTAAACATGCGGAAACCTTCTGCTTGATATTCTACGACAGGATTGTTTTGAGCATATCCCCGAAGACCGACAGCATTTCGTAACTGGTCAAGGGCATCGATATGGTCTGTCCACTTGTTATCTACAACACGTAGGATCAAGACCTTCTGGAATTCTTTCACTGCATCTTCGTCACGAAGCTTAGCAACTTGACTATCATAAACTTTCAAGGCACGTTGATAAAGCTCATCTTTGATGGCCTGATCTGACAGACCTGCAAAATCTGAACGGCTGATTGAATCTTCTGGAAGTAAGTTATACTTAGCAAAGTTCAGGATTGCTTCCAGTTTTTCATCTTCTTTCGAACGAGCATGTGCATCTACGATTCGGCCAATGGTACGGCGGATCATAGCATGGATTTCAGGTGCCAAGTCACGGTCTGCAGTGATGACATCATAACGTTGTGCATAGATGATTTCACGTTGTTCACGCATAACGTCATCGTATTGGAGGACTTGTTTACGAGTATCGTAGTTGTTTCCTTCAACACGTTTTTGAGCTGCTTCAACTTGACGCGTTAACATGCGAGATTCGATGGCTTCATCAGACATATTGAGACGTTCAAAGACACCTTTCAAACGTTCTGAACCGAAACGTTTCATCAAATCATCTTCAAGAGACAAGTAGAATTGTGACTCACCTGGGTCTCCTTGACGCCCTGAACGTCCACGAAGCTGATTATCAATACGGCGACTTTCATGGCGTTCTGTACCAATGACACAAAGTCCACCAAGTTCACGAACCCCTTCACCAAGCTTGATGTCGGTACCACGACCGGCCATGTTGGTTGCGATAGTAACTGCACCACGCTGACCAGCGTTCATGATGATTTGCGCTTCTCTGTAGTGGTTCTTCGCATTCAAGACTTCGTGAGGAACACCTGCTGCTACCAGTTTTTTAGAAAGAAAGTCACTCGTTTCAACTGCAACTGTACCTACCAAGACCGGCTGACCTTTTTGGTGACGAGCTTTTACATCTTCAACTACAGCCTTAAACTTCGCATCAAGACTGGCATAGAGAAGGTCTGAGTGGTCGATACGTTGGATTGGACGGTTGGTTGGGATTGGGATAACACGAATATTGTAGATTTCGCGGAATTCTTCTTCTTCTGTTTTACCAGTACCCGTCATACCTGCCAATTTCTTATACATACGGAAGAGGTTTTGGTAGGTAATAGAAGCTGAAGTCTTGGTCTCATCTTGAATCGGCACACCCTCTTTTGCTTCAATCGCTTGGTGCAAGCCGTCAGAATAACGACGACCTTCCATGGTACGACCTGTAAATTGGTCGACGATTAAGATTTCTTGCTCTTCACTAACCACATAATCGATATCGAGAATCATGATATAGTTGGCACGGAGGGCATTGTCGATAAAGTGGGTAAGAGCCACATTTTCGACATCATAGAGATTCTCCAGTTTGAAATAGCTCTCAGCCTTGTCAATCCCAGAATCAGACAAACCAATCGTCTTAGACTGAATGTCAATAATATAGTCATCCTTGTCCAAAGACTTCACAAAGTGATCCGCCATGTGGTAGAGTTGGCTAGTCTCAACTGCATTGGCACCTGAAACGATCAAAGGAGTACGGGCTTCGTCGATCAAGATTGAGTCAACCTCATCGACCAAGGCATAGTTAAGCGGACGCTGTACCATGTTTTCTGCACGAACGACCATATTGTCACGAAGGTAGTCGAAACCAATCTCTGAGTTGGTTGAGTAGGTAATATCACAGAGATACGCTTCTTTTTTCTCCATTGGAGATTTGGCTGCTAAGTTGATCCCTACTGACAGACCGAGCCATGAGTACAATTCACCCATCTCAGTCGCGTCACGTTCTGTCAGGTATTCGTTGACAGTAACTACGTGAACCCCTTTACCTGCAAGGGCATTGAGGTACACCGGCATGGTCGCTGTCAAGGTTTTCCCTTCACCAGTACGCATCTCTGGAACGTCACCATGGTGAAGAACAATCCCACCCATGACCTGAACTTTATAAGGGAAAAGTCCAAGGACACGTTTTGCTGCTTCACGGACTACCGCAAAAGCCTCATATAACAGTGAATCAAGTGATTCTCCCTTATTGTAGCGTTCTTTAAATTCGTCAGTTTTTGCTTTTAGTTCTTCGTCCGACATTGCGGCCATTTGGCTCTCATAGTTAAGAACCTTATCAGCCATCTTTTCTAGACGACGAAGTTCTCCTTTATCATTTTCGATAATTGTTTTTAAAATATTAGCCATGATTTTCCTTACTTTAGATTCTGAATATTTTAGAATGTTCTTTTAATTCTAGCATATTTACCATTATTTTTCAAGAAAGAATCCTTGTTTTACAAGGGGAAAAAAGGGCTAGAAGTTAGTCTAGTCCATCATTTTTTAATGTTTAATTTCCCAAGAATGCAGGTAATATCCCAAAATACCAAAAGAGATTAATCCAGAAGGCCATGCATAATAGCATTCCAAAAATAAAAAGACTGATTTTTTTAATCAGCACGGAGTATAGGATAGATAAAACTCCAAAAACCACAAAGAGTTTTTTCATAACAAAATAATATACTGAAACTCCTCCTATTTGCCAATCCCAAGGAAGGAAAAACATGAGGAACCAGAGAAAGCAAATCGTAAGGATATATCTCTTGTAGTGCGCTTCAAGAAAGGCTTTTGTTTTCTCCATAGCAAACCTCCATTTCAGTCACTGTCTCTTCCCTTTTATTATACCAAAAAAACCTGGAAAAAGCTTCCCAGGTTCGGGTTTGAAATCACTAGTCATACTAGAAAAATCACTCTATTCATAGGCTGATTCACTTTATTGACTTGATGAAGAGGTTCCAAAATCGACCTTAGGAACTGTCTTGGCTTCTTCTGTTTCTTTAAAAGTTTCAGCTTCTTTAAAGTTCATCATATTCGCAAAAAGCACGGTTGGAAAACTTCTCAACTTTTGATTGTATTCCGCTGCGACCTTATTATAGTCCTTGCGTGCTACAAAGATACGATTTTCACTTCCTGAAAGTTCGACCATTAGTTGCTCAACATTTTGATTGCTCTTGAGTTCTGGATAATTCTCCGTCAAGGAAATCAAGCGGGAAAGAGCAGAGCTCAATTCTCCCTGAGCTTTTTGATTTTCTTCCGAGGTTACTGAGCTACTACCGATTTTAGCTCTAGCATCAGCAATCTTGGTAAAGACTTCGGTTTCATGATTCATTTGTCCTTTAACGGACTCCACCAAGTTACCAATCAAGTCCGAACGACGTTGGAGGGCTGTCGAGACATCGGCCTGAGCTTGCTCCACTTTAGTCTGTTCACCAACCAGACCATTATAGGTCGTCACTGCGGAACAACTTCCCAGAATTAGTAGTCCAAAGAAAATCGCCACTATTGAGAGAATTACTTTATTTTGTTTCATATCAAAACCTTAACACTTTCTTTTATCAACTTTTCTGAGAAAATACTCAGATTTTAAATCAATTTCCCAAACTTTGTTTTTATTTTTAATTAAGGAGTAAACTCTTGCAAAGGAGTCACCTTACTGCATGGAGAAATAGGTTTGAGCAATATATGATCACTCACCAGTCATCAGACGAACCACCGCCATCAAAGCCACCGCCGTCCCAGCCTCCAGATGAGTCGGAACCTGAGTCAGACCAAGAGGAGCCAGAATCTGATGAATCACCGCCCCACCAGCCACCGCCAGAATCATCGCCATGTGAACCGCCACCACGACCTCCAGATATAAATCCGATGATCATCACGATGAAGTAAATGAGAATTCCAAATCCGATAACTCCGTCACTCGAACTGCTTTTTCGATGCCGTCTCGAAGAAATGCTCTCACCAGCATACCTTTCAAGTTCCCTTAAGCGACTAGAGTTGGTAGTATAGTCGTAACTACTTTTAGAACTTGAAGCAGTCGTACTCGATCCACTATAGAACATGTAGTTGAGATTATTGACTATTGAGAGAACACCCTTGTTATAGTCACCATTTTTAAAGTAAGGGCGTGCTGTTGTCAAGAACTTATGAGTCTGATAGTCTGTGATTTTACTAGCCACATTATCACTGGTTTCAATCCGTGATTTTCTATCCTCAACAGCGACCACAATCAAGGCGCCGTTGTTGTCTCCCGAGTAGCCAATCTTCCAAGCTCTAGCTGTTTCATTGGCTACAGTCTCGATTGTTTCTCCATCTAGGTTTTTCACAACGTAAACACCCATCTGGAATTTTTCTGATTTTTTACTATTTACATTATTCAATTCCCGAATCTGACTTATAGTCTCATCCGTTAAATAGTGATCCGGGTCATAGATCCCGTACTCAGGTTTTTCAGGTGCTGTGAATGCTGACAAGAAGAGAAAGACCATCAGCAACCCAAGCAAGCGAACCAACAAACTATGTTTAAATAATCTGCTTTTTTTCATAATAACCTCCCTGATAAAGGAAAATTGATTTAAGGAATTATAGCATTTTGATTTTTACAAAGAAAGTACATTTTCATTACAAATAGATTACAAAAATTAGGAAATTGACTGAATTTTGATGACAGATTCAGCTCTACATCTATCCCACCTCCAAGACCAACAAGGAATAATTGGTAAAATGACTACTTCATAGTCAAGAGAGGAGGGGAAGAAAAAAGAGAGCCTGAGCTCTCAGTTAAATCAACGAATTTGTAATTTTTTCATAATCTGTATTTGTAGATTATATCTATACAAGCTATCGTTACTTCTGACAATTGACGGACAACCAATTTGCTGTGCAATTTCTTCTAACTTTATTGTTGAATACTTAGTATAAGTTATTCTCTTCTTGAGTAAAAGTAAAATATCGTTGGTGTCAGAAAATTGGTTAAGAATTATTCTTCCATTTACCCTAGAATCAACAGTAATCAAACCAAATAGGCGTGCAGTTTGTTCCGAGGTAAAGTAATTTGAATATTTAGTTCTAAAATAATGAAATGCCTTCAATAAATCTTTTAATCTGTGGTCGGAATTAATAAACTTATAATTAAAACCAATTCCAAATTTTAACTTATAACCAATACCTTTTTCCCCACTCGATGTTACACCATAAATTAAATTTTTTAATCTATAATAAAGAATCCAGAAATCTTCATCAGTATGAGAGGAAGATTTATAATATTTAAAATATCTCGTAAGTCTATTTAATACTTTTTTGTCGTACTTTTTTTTAGAAATGTCAATGTGTAACTTTTTATCAGATATATTAAAACTATATCCAAGATACTCAAAGTTTAGTGTATTAACAGATGGTGTGTGTTCATATATATCTGTTTTACTCTCATTAGCCGATAAATCAATTTGATCCAGTAAACTAAACAATAAATTTTTCTCGCTATCTTCATCAATAGTCATACTTTTAGAATAACTTTTTATCATTAATATGTCATCTACATATCTAACATAAAAAATTGGAGCAAACTCCCTCCTTATTGCATCATCAAAATCTTCTAAGTATACTTCAGAAAGTGCATTAGAAAATGGCATCCCCAAAGGAATACCTGAAATGCTACTATTAAAAATAAACTTTTTAATAATATCGATACTATAGTCGTTTAACAAAGATGATTTAACTAATTTTTTATACAGTTTGTGCTTATTGATGGATGGAAAGAAGTTTTTAATATCTGATTTTATAATATAAAACTTCTGAGGTGTTGCAGTTAAATCTGATTGATTACAATAAATACTCCCTTGACTTAAAAATTGAATCAATGATTTTATAATAGCATTCCTGTTTGGAACACTTAGATTAAATTTATTAATAATCTCAATGTTTAAAGCTTCCAATTCACACCGTAATGATTCATCCCTCAATTTGTAAACTTGTCTATCACCTCGTTTAATTTCTATAAACATTGAGTTAAATTTCATAAAATATACTCCTAAAATTGTAGGCAGACTGAGTGGAACAAATATTTATGCTCCACCCGAGATAGTCAGCACAGAATAACTAGTAAATCTATGTGCTTTTTAAGTAACACTTGAAATAATCTTTTTGTGTGTATGAAAACTTAAACTTGTTTTAACAAGTATTAAAATATTTAGTATTCTCAAGCCTACGCTTTATATGGTACAATATAAGAGACAAAAAATCAAGGATAATTTAATTATGAATAAACAATATCTTAAGCAGGAATGGTTTTTAACAAATGAAGTCCTCCCTTCTGAGGTGCCAATCTTTTTCTCAAATTCACCATTAAAAGATAATTTAGAAAATTTGATTAATCTAGTTCCAACTGATAATAAAAAATTTAACGAAAAATTCAATGACAAATATACCATCCCTCTTCGCTACGAAATCCCTAAAAATAATGGTAGTTATAGGACAATTTCGTTGATGCATCCTTCTTCACAGTTAAAGTTTTTACTTTATATTATGAAATACGAATATCTATTAATTAACTTTCTTCAAAAGTCTAAATTTAATGTTCGTAAAGTTCAAAAAGCAAATACTATAACATATTCAGAAAGTAAAGCTTTGGAAAAAGAACTGTTAAAAATAGAACAAGATTTTGGCATCGAAGGAAATAATTCTATTACAAATGAAGAATTGGACCCTTTCTTTAAAAAATATTTTACCTATAATAAACATCATAAATTATCTAATATTCTGAATTCTCCTAGTTTTAATAGAGATAGTTTGCGATATAGATTTTTTTCTAAACTTGATATCCAAAACTTTTTTGGAAGTATATATACACACTCAATCACATGGGCAATCGTTGGAGATAAACATCTAGGTAAGGAATATTCTCATCATTCATTGAAAAATACTTTTGCCACTCAATCTGACATAATTCAACAAAAAAGTAATGATAACGAAACTAATGGTATTATAATCGGACCAGAAATAAATAGAATAATTGCTGACATTATTTTAACACAATGTGATTTTAATATTGAGAAGAACTTAAATCAGCAAAATATTTACTTCAATAAAAATTATAAAATTTATCGCTTTATTGATGATTATTACATCTTTTCCTCAACTTACGAAATACTAGAAATTATTGAGCAAGAAATTTCTAGGGAACTTTCTAATTTCAATTTAAAACTCAATCTTGAAAAACATCAAATTAAGGAGCAGCCGTTCTCATTAGCTGATACATCTATCATACAATTAAAGCAACTTCTTAATAGTTTCAATAACAGGAGAGAACTAAAGCTTCTGAAATTGTCACGGAATCCTCATGCTATTGAAGAGTATAAACAACTTCTTAATAGAGACTCTGAGGTTTATAAAATCTCAGAAGGCAAGATAATTCTTAAGGAACCTACTTGGAATCATCTATATCATACAATAAGGAATATAATTAGCAATACACATAGTTCTAAAAGGCGTGTCGTTCTATACTTTTTAAATGCTATCTCTTTAGAAATTTATGAACCAATTTTTCTTAATCAAGAAACAACATTTTATAGTAAAAAATTTTTTGAATACCTTCGTACAATAAATACTGCTCTCGATCAAATAAACAATATTTATTCAATTCATCCTGATTCTGATACAACAAAGTCATATATTTATACTTTAATGGAATTCAGAGCTTCGATATCTAAATTAAGAATAACAATCAATGATAATAATGAAAACTTTATAACAAATAGTGAAAATTATTTATTAGATATCGAAAATAGGATATTTGAAAATATCTATCGTATATTGAAGAATAACTCAAATAGAATCAGTAATATTTCTGATCTAATTGTATATTTGAAATTTTTTGATAAGAAGTTGAGTTCTCAGTTTTTATGTCAACTACTCGATGAAAATCAAGAAGATTACTATACACTTTGCGCTATTGGTTATTATATAATTGGATATGAAAGCAGATATAAGGTTGTCTTAAACTATTTATTTAAATCGATAATGAATTTTGTTAGAAATTACCAAACACATACGAAAAGTTTATTAGAAGATGCCAAATATTTTTATATTTTAAATGATTTTATTTACTATCCTGAATTTCAAAGACTAGAAAAAGAAGGTCAATTTACCAGAGATATTTTAGAGGATTTCAAAGATGAAGAATTGAATAAACTAGGAAGAGATAGTACCAATTATTTAATTTTTAAAGAATTGATGAATCAATCTTATTTTAACTGGAGTTTACAAGAACACGATTTTAAAAAATTACAAATTAAAAAGAAAGCTACAGACAGGAAAAATTATTCTTTTAATGATTACTAACATGATTCCTAGATTAAAAAACAATGTTAAAACTTTACCCAATGCTAGCATATTGAAATTATTTATTTGTGGAGGATTATGTCTTTAGTAACCTTTTGGTAGCTAAACGGACAAAAACTATTCTTTTTCATTTCAAACCTATTCTGAGAATCAAGATAAACAGAAAAAACCTGAGACAAAATAGTTCTCAGGTTCTTTAAGTTATTCTCATCGAAAAACAAACATGATTTATTTCCGTTTTCTTGCAATCAGATGAATCGGTGTTCCTTCAAAGACGAAGGCCTTGCGGATTTGATTTTCCAAGAAACGCAGGTAAGAGAAGTGCATGAGTTCTTCTTCATTGACAAAGATGACAAAGGTTGGTGGCTTGGTTGCCACTTGAGTCGCATAGAAAATCTTGAGACGTTTTCCTTTGTCTGTCGGTGTTGGGTTGATAGCAATGGCATCCATAATCACATCGTTCAAGACAGCTGATGGAATTCGTGTATTTTGACTTTCACTGATTTGCTTGATCATCTCAGGCAGTTTATGGAGACGTTGCTTGGTAAGAGCAGATACAAAGACAATCGGTGCATAAGGCAGGTATTGGAATTGCTCACGGATATCCTCTTCCCATTTCTTCATGGTGTGGTTGTCTTTTTCAAGAGTATCCCACTTATTGACCACGATGATCATCCCTTTACCTGCTTCGTGGGCAAAACCTGCGATACGCTTGTCGTACTCACGGATACCTTCTTCGGCATTGAGGACCATCAAGACCACGTCAGAACGGTCAATGGCACGCATGGCGCGCATGACAGAATATTTCTCCGTATTTTCATAAACTTTACCAGACTTACGCATACCAGCTGTGTCAATCATGGTAAACTCTTGGCCATCCGCATCTGTAAAATGTGTATCAATGGCATCACGCGTTGTTCCAGCTACTGGACTAGCAATCACACGGTCTTCTCCCAAAATGGCGTTGATCAAACTTGATTTTCCAACGTTTGGACGGCCAATCAAGCTGAATTTGATCACGTCTGGATTTTCTTCTTCAACTTCATTTGGTAGATTTTCCACGATGGCATCGAGCACATCCCCTGTCCCGATACCGTGGACAGACGAAATTGGCAACGGTTCACCCAATCCCAGAGCATAGAAATCATAGATGTCGTTTCGCATCTCAGGATTATCAACCTTGTTGACCGCAAGGATAACAGGTTTATGGGTTTTATAGAGTTTGCGAGCTACGTACTCATCTGCATCTGTGATTCCTTCTTTCCCAGACACCACAAAGACGATGACATCAGCTTCTTCCATAGCAATTTCTGCTTGGTGCTTGATTTGCTCCATAAAGGGAGCATCGACATCGTCAATCCCTCCAGTATCAATCATACTAAAGGAACGATTGAGCCACTCACCCGTTGCATAGATACGGTCACGTGTCACACCCTCGACATCTTCTACGATTGAAATTCGCTCACCAGCGATCCGATTAAATAGGGTTGATTTCCCAACATTGGGACGTCCCACAATGGCAATAGTTGGTAAGGCCATGTTTTCTCACTTTCTACAATAACTTTTTCTGTTCTAGATTTTTTCGAGTTGAACTAGGTTCGGCTTGACCAAACTGCTCTGCTAAACGCTGACTCCAAGTGGTCGTCGCACGCGCACCAGCATAGTCTGCCTGAACTTTGTCATAGTCCAAAATCGCTGCAACTGGCTGTTCTTGGTATTCTTCTTCAAATACCACTTGGTTCAAAGGCAGTCTTGGTTTGACATCATGTTGTTGATTTGGCACGCCAAGGGCAATCCCAAAAACAGGGTAGGTATAATCAGGCAGGTTAAAGAGCGCTGCCACTTCTTCCGACTTGTAACGGACCAAACCAATGATAACACCACCATATCCCAGACTCTCAGCCGCAAGCAAGGTGTTTTGACCAGCAAGAGCCGCGTCCACAGACGTGATAAGGAGACCTTCTACCCCGTGAGGTTGGAAAGTGTCCGTATGAAGGCTTGCTCCCTTTTCCGCTCGATTCAAGTCACCAACAAAGAGCAAAAAGGCTGCTGACTGGCGAATGGCTTCCTGGGGAACCAATTCATAAAGAGCATCTTTCTTCTCTTGACTGCGCACAAGAATCACAGAATAGGATTGGAAATTTTTCCAAGATGACGCCATTTGCCCAGCAGTCAAAATCTCTTCCAAGTCTGCTTGAGGAATTTCTTGCTCCTTAAAGCGACGAACTGAAGTATGAGATTTCATCAGTTTAATGGTTTCTGTCATCGGCGATTTTCTCCTTCTAGTCTCGTTTCCTCTGCTAAATAACGGATTCGTTCCATTACCCGTCTAGCTTCCCAAGTCTCGTCATTTCCATTCTTTCCTTTGGCAAAATGTTTTTCCAAATCTTGGAAATTAAAGTTGGAAGTAAAGAAGGTCGGCAAATCTTCCTGCATGCGGTACTGAAGAATGACTTGAAGAATCTCATCACGCACCCAAGGTGTCGACTGCTCTGCACCAATATCATCCAAGACCAGGACTTCTGCTAACTTGATGTCATCCACCAAGGTCTTCACTGATCCTTCACCGATGGCATTTTTCACATCAATGACAAAACTTGGATAATGGAGAATGGTCGTTGATGCCCCACGTTTTTCAGATAGGTCGTGAGCCAGAGCCGCCATCATGAAACTCTTACCGACACCAAAATCTCCGTAAAGATAGAGGCCCTTTCGGATGCTTGGGTAAAGGTCAACAAAGGAATAGAGTCTCTCAAAAATCGGTAAACGTCCTAGATCATCCAGGTCAATCTGAGCCAACTTCGCTTTCTTGAGACTTGCTGGTAGATTGATCAACTTAAGACGATTCTTAATCGCAGCCTCTTTTTCAGCTGCGATTAGTTCTGGTGTTTCTTCATAAGAGACATCCGCATATCCGTGATTCATTACCAAGATAGGCTTGTAGCCACGCGCTATATAGTCCGCATCCCCACGAAAAAACTTGTCCCGTTCTGTGATATATTGGTTGAACTTGGAGATGCTACGATTCAACTCCTCTGGGCTGAGGGATTCTTTCTGGATAAAAGCCGCTACATCTGGGTCTTTCATAATCTGCTGGACTAGGTCCTGATACTGAAAACGACTTGTCTGACGTTTGATAACGTCACCCACACTTTCCATCTAGTCTCCTCCTTCTTCTAATCGGGCTAACATTTCTTGTTTTTTGCGTTCTAGTTCCAGACGAGTTTCCTCACTGGTTTGATTTTTATATTCTGGATTACTCCACTTGGGAACATTTGTCTTAGTCGAGTTAGTTTTCAATCTTTGGTCTTCCTGGCCTTTTTGCTGACGCTCTCGAATCCGAAGCACAGCCTCTTCTGCTGTCCGAATTTTTTGATAAGCATAGTCATTGGCGACCTTCATGGCATATTTTTCATTGACATTAGCCGAATCAACCTTGTTAAAGGTTAGAAGCAAGACGATATTGATGACTTCGTCCAACAAACCTAAAGACGCCATCTGGTGAAGGAGTTCTCGTTCGCTCTGGGTGATGTTCCCCTTACGCGTTTGCTTGATTTCCGCTAAAAAGTGCAGGGGTGTTTTATTTTTGGCTTCCCTGATAATGGTCATTTCTTTGGGGCTAAAGTCAGAAGTAGCTGGTTTTTGTGCTATCTTTTCACGCATGCGTTTGACAGAAATAACCTGAGCTACAGCTGTCGCCTTGGCTAATTGATAGGTTTCAAACCAGGTCCACTTTTTTTCATCTGCGATGGCAAACAATTCCAAAACATCCGCCTGCTCGTCTTCAAAACGCAAGCCATCTCGAACCATCAGGCGCTGGAAATGTTCCAAGTCAAAATCATTTTTTAACTTGCTTTTAGACTCGCTTGGTGTCACTTCTTCAGTCAGGGTTGGGAAGACTTGACTCAAAGAAACAGAGAGTGCTTCTCCCTCATTTGGAGCCTGCTTCATAGCAGAAACAGCTGTATCCCCAATCTTTTTCTCTAATAATCTGCTATAGACAGAATGGCTTAGAAATTCTTGACTGGAGAGGGGAGAATGAAGCTGTAATTCATAGACATTCTCCTTCTGATAAAGGGTCAACAAATCCAAAGCAGATAAGACTTTAAAGGATTGGAGCAAGGTCGGCATGCCAAAGTTTAAGTGGTTGAGGATATGGGAAAAGAGGTGTTCTTTTTGCCCACCATCCCAAAAGGTAATGGCGTATAGATAGAGGCTCAGTGCCTCCTGACCGATAATCGGGAGGTAGCACTGCACCAGAGAAGAGGTATCTTGCGACACCCGATTATTCTTTAGAAAAGAAAAACGGTCATTTGGCTTCATCTATTTTTCCTTTTTCTTCTTAGAGGATTGGGTGATCTGCTGGAGCAGACTCTCCAACTCACTCACATCCTTAAAGCTACGGTAAACACTGGCAAAACGAACATAGGTAATCTCATCCAGCTCCGCCAATTCTTCCATGACTAAAGACCCAATATATTCACTTTGGATCTCATTCTCACTGCGACTACGGAGTTTTTGTTCGATACGATTGACCACCATGCCGATTTCATCACTTGAAACAGGGCGTTTCTGGGCTGAGCGGATAATCCCATTAAAGATTTTATCTCTCGAAAACTGCTCTCGCGTACCATCTTTTTTGACGACAACCAGCGTTCTTTCTTCTACTCGTTCATAAGTTGTAAAACGATGCTGACACTCGTCGCACTCACGTCTTCGACGGATAGTATTTCCTTCTTCGGCTTGTCGACTATCAACAACACTAGACTTGGTAGCCCCACATTTTGGACAACGCATGCATTTCCCTCCTTGTCGTTTTCTTTTCATTATACCATTTTTTGAGCAATTCCCAAAACAATTCTTATTTTTACTTGACAAGTTTTTTGTTTTATTGTATTATTTGATTAGAACAACAAAGACAAAGAAAGGAGACTATGATGTCCTGGTCATTTGATAATACAAAACCGATTTATTTACAGATTATGGAAAAAATCAAATTACAGATTGTTTCCCATGAACTGGAGCCCAACCAACAGCTCCCTACCGTGAGAGATTTGGCGAGCGAGGCTGGGGTCAATCCCAATACCATTCAGCGCGCCTTGTCTGACCTTGAACGTGAAGGATTTGTATACAGCAAGCGGACAACTGGTCGTTTTGTCACCGAAAATTTGGATCTCATCCTTCAGTCCCGCAAACAACTTTCCGAGGAGCAACTGCAACAATTCGTCTCTTGCATGCTTCAATTTGGCTACAAAAAAGAAGAACTGCCAAATGTATTAAGCGACTATATTAAAGGAGTTTAAGACTATGACACTACTAGCACTTGAAAATGTATCAAAATCATATGGAGCAACTGCGGCACTTGACAATATCTCACTAGAGATCTCAGCTGGAAAGATTATCGGGCTCCTTGGACCAAACGGATCCGGAAAAACAACCTTGATCAAACTGATCAATGGCCTCCTTCAGCCAGACAAAGGACGTGTCCTCATTAACGGACAGGATCCAAGTCCTGCTACCAAGGCGATCGTCTCCTATCTACCAGATACGACTTATCTCAATGAACAGATGAAGGTCAAGGAAGCCCTGACTTACTTTAAAACCTTCTATCAGGATTTCAATCTTGAACGCGCCCAACATCTGCTTGCAGACCTTGGCATTGATGAAAATAGTCGCTTAAAGAAATTATCAAAAGGAAACAAGGAAAAGGTGCAACTGATTTTGGTTATGAGCCGTGAAGCCCGCCTCTACGTTCTGGACGAACCAATTGGAGGTGTGGATCCAGCTGCTCGTGATTATATCCTCAATACCATCATCAACAACTACTCACCGACTTCTACGGTGCTGATTTCAACCCACTTGATTTCAGATATTGAGCCTATCTTGGATGAGATCATCTTCCTCAAAGACGGAAAAGTCGTCCGCCAAGGAAATGTTGATGATATTCGTTACGAGTCAGGTGAATCAATTGACCAGCTCTTCCGTCAGGAATTTAAGGCCTAAGCAAAGGAGATTATTATGTTTTGGAATTTAGTTCGCTACGAATTTAAAAATGTTAACAAATGGTATTTAGCCCTCTACGCTGCTGTGCTAGTCCTTTCTGCCCTTATCGGGATACAAGCACAGACCTATAACAATCTGCCTGTCAAAGAAAGCCAACCTGTCCTACTCATTTTTCTAGCTACTGTCTTTGGGGGGATGATGATTACATTGGGGATTTCAACCATTTTCTTAATCATTAAACGCTTCAAAGGAAGTGTCTATGACCGCCAAGGCTATCTGACTTTGACCTTGCCAGTGTCTGAGCACTATATCATCATCGCAAAACTCTTAGGAGGTCTTGTCTGGTCCATCTTAAGCTATATCGTCTTTATCTTGAGTGTACTGATTATCTTCTTCTTAACACCAATAGAAAAAGACTTCACTGTCCTCTATAACTTCATTTCCCCTTACCTCAGCTACGGCTGGCTATATGCCCTGTCACTATTTGTCGGTTCGATCACATGGATTTTATCTATTTACCTCTCCATCTCAATCGGACAACTCTTTAATGAGTATCGAACAGCTATGGGGATTCTAGCCTATATCGTCATTGCCATCGTCATTGGTTATGTTTCTATCTTTTTCCGAATTGAAAATAACTTTAACATGATGATTGGTACAGAAATCTTACGCGATCTCTTTTTATCGGCTATCTACTATCTCGGTACCTACTATATTTTGAAAAACAAGGTTAATTTGCAATAGTTTAAACGTCAAAAAAGGATAACATCTCATCACTGAGGTGCTATCCTTTTCTTTATCTCATTTTCTAACTAGATTAAAAAAATGAATCCATCTGGCAATTAAAATATAAAATCTGATCTAAATATCTCGTTTAATTTTTCTATTGTCTCACTATCATTATATTCCTTAAATATTCTGATAGCTTTTGAACATTCTTTCTTACCTATCTCTACTTGATTAGTTTTAATATGATAAACACCTCTTAAAAAAAGCAAATAATTTTTTTCGAAATAATATCCTTGCCTCGTAAGTAAATTTTCTAAATCATCTATAAAAAATTGAGCGCTATCTAACAAATTATTTTTTAACAGTAATTCCAAATTAAATAAATATAAAGGAATTACCCTCTGAGCTCCCGTTTCCGTTTTTAGAAAGTGTCGTGTTTTCTTGATCACTACTCTGTATAGTAAGCTAATGGTTTTAGTATTCATAAAAAACACCGAATTATAGAAAAGTTTTAGTTCATACTCCATCCAAGTATCTACAGAAAGCAGATATTTTATTAATTCATTGCATTTAGATGAATTATAAGGAAGGTTTGCAAGACGGTTGATCTGTTGCTCAGCAATCAATTTTATATGGTAATTGCATAAACTTTTTTCTTGCTTTTGTCTTAACTCTATTTTCTGGACTAATTCTTGAAGTAAAAATATATCTGAAGAATTTACAGCATTTTCTAACTCTCCCCAAAAACATACCTTTTGGGAATAATAACAGTGAACTAACTCTTCAAATTCTGAAAATGAGGTTCCAAGACGATCTAACAGAATATAAAAATGATTAATAGATAACTTCGTAACTCCATTCTCGAACCGAGAAATTGTTGATTCACTAATTTCATTACACGCTAAATCTTTCAGACGAAAATTTTTTGAAATACGGATATCTTTTAAAACGGCTCCAAAATTTTCCATATCCATCCTCTTCCATTTCTGCAATAAATAAAACGAGCTTTTTTTATTCTGATATAATTATATCAAAATAAAAAAAGAAGGAAAATATTATTATGAAAATTTTGAAGAAAATTTCATTATCAGCAGTTACTTTACTTAGCTTGGGAGTGTCCCTGCCAACCAATAATCCAGTTTCTGCTCAAGAATCATCCTCTCAAACGAGTTAAGTCAAGTGGAAGTTGGATAAAATCTGATAGCCGTTGGTGGTATAAGCATTCTGATAATTCCTATACTACAGATGGATGGGGAAAAATAAATGGCACCTGGCACTATTTTGATAATGAGGGTTAGATTAAAGAATATGGAAAATGGTATTACCTTGATGATAGTGGAGCCATGAAAACTGGACAGTGTTGGGATTCGGGTAGTTGGTATTATTTAGATACTAGCGGTGCTATGCAGACGGGCTGGCACAATATCGGAGATGATACCTATTTCTTTGCTAATAGTGGTGAAAGCCGAAATATCAATCGTCGGGCTTTAGTTCTTGGTGAAACATCTACTCCAGCAGTACCTATCGCAGATGTTAATGCGATGGAAAAGGTATTTAGCAACCAAAACTTCAGTGAAGTTATTCGTTTCCCAGATAGAACTAAGTCTGAGATTATTGCAAAAATGCAAGAACTATTTGAATCTTCTACCGAAAGTGATGTGAACTATCTTTACTTTACTTGTCATGGAGGAAGAGATGGAAGAATCTATATTGGTAGTGATAAAACAGCATTTTCTGGTTGGAAATTAGCGTCCATTTTGAAACAATACAAAGGTAAGTTTGTTGTTATGCTGGATTGTTGCTATTCAGGAACAATTATAAATGCAGGTAAATCAGATGAAAATTCCGTATCTAAGTCTGAAGAAGTATTTGATGAACAAGAATTTTTAGCAGGATTTTCAACAGGAGATGTAGCAAGCAAGAATGGTGAAATGCTTGATTCTAAATTCCTCGTACTATGTGCCTCTTGGAAAGGTGAAAAATCGTATAGTGCAGTCGGAGTAGGTAGTCTTGCCACCAGATACTGGGCAATGGGTACAGGTTGGGATTCACTTCAAAATAGAATTATTTCGCCTATGGCAGACACCAATACTAACGGAAAAATCACTTTAGAGGAACTGTATCAATACTCTTATCCTCTAGTCCTTGAAGCTGCATCAAGCAGTAATAAGGAGCAACATGTATCAGTTTATCCAGAAAACAGTCAATTTGTTTTATTTCAAAAATAAGGAGTTAAGAAAATGAAAGTATCAAAAAAAATCACACTATTTAGTTTGGCTCTAGCAGGTCTAGCTTTACTAGCTTTCCCTCATTCAGGAAAGGCCTTCGAATTGGAAGAAGAATGGGTTATTAAGGGTGGCGTTTGGTATCAAGATGGCAAAATTCTTCGATTTAATAATGGCCATGAAGTAGATATCAAAGTCTTGGATTTGCCAAAAACTGAGAAAATCGAGTGGACGGTTAGTCTCAATGGTCAAGATCAGACAGTCAATTTCCTAGGTAAAGAAAAGGACAAGTCTATGGTCGGTACAGAGGGGCGTTACCTGAATTTCTATGTACCTTATGGCTATAGAGGAGATATCAAGGTAGAAGCCAAGAGCGGAAATGAAGTAAAGACCTGGTCCACTAAAGTGGTTGATGATGTATATAATGGTGGAAAGAGAGGCTACTACCATATTAAAGAATCAAATGATCAATACACCTATCTTGATACCAAATGGGACTATCAAACCAAGACTTACACTGCTACCTTACCAGAGACTGTCAATGGTCAAAAAGTTTATGCTTGGGCAGACGAATATGGTGGTATGAAACTTGTAAAACCAGGTTCTATCAGTCATTCCTATAAGGGTGAGGGAGCTTTCCGAGAACTTTATCCGATTGTAAAAGCAGAAAGCTGGCTAAATCTAAAAAATAGTGACGGTGAAACCTGGTACTATCAAAAACAAGGTCAACTAGTTCAAAATGCTTGGGTTAAGGACAAGGGAACTTGGTACTTTATGAATGATAAAGGAGTCATGTTCAATCAAACTTGGCTCTATCAAGGTAACAACTGGTATGCCTTTAAATCATCAGGAGCTATGATTGCTAGCGATTGGTTATATGATAATGGCTCTTGGTATTACCTAAAAGACTCAGGTTCAATGGCGACAGGTTGGGTCAAAGATAATGGTAAATGGTACTATCTCGCATCATCTGGTAATATGCTTCGTAATACCTATACACCTGATGGCTATTATGTAGATGATAGTGGAGCTTGGTAATAATCTAGAGTATAAATCTTATTCTATTGACTATTAGTTATAGATTCACAGGCTAAATGATATAAAAGCTACACAACAATACGAAAAGCGAATCAAAACAACAAATTCTGTTTTGTTCGCTTTTTTATTTTATCTGTTAAATTATGGCAAAACAACTTTTATTTATATGATTTTCACTTAAGCAAAGAAAAAACATACAATCATAACCACCCGTTAGACGGGTGGTTTGCACCAGGGCTATAAGCCCAAATCACCAGCCAGCGCCTAAAGACGCTGGCTTTCACGTTGTTCAAGCCT
>QWCK01000184.1_pt1 | contig 111772 bp, 93 predicted proteins | sample 1972571 | NCBI WGS metagenome assembly QWCK01 (sample SAMN09866710, study PRJNA288562) | Human gut metagenome isolate term2_stool, whole genome shotgun sequencing... | isolation source: gut | host: Homo sapiens | place: USA: California | reverse complement strand
GGTGGAGGCAGCCTGCCGTTTCGTGGAGCTGACCGGCGATGTCGCCGCGATTGGGCAGCTCAGCGATGCTCAAAAGATTATCGCGGGCGAATCCGGCACTATCATTACCCCAGGTGGGAACTACGGTGGACCCGATGACATCAACCAGCACAGCTACAAGAAAATGTGCATGACTAGCGGTGGAAACATCGAGGTCTAGTTTCCAAGCAAACTACCAAAGTAGCCTGTCACCTGATACCGCCAGTGGTGGGGGAGGAACTTAGTTCCTTCCCCACCAGCTTATTTTTGTACGACCCAAGGCGAGGACGATAAAGATCCTTCCCTGGGATTCGCACGTACGATGCTACCGGACTCCACCTTTACGGCGGAAGGCTACTATCAATCGAGTGAAGTGACGGTATTTCTCTTCGCAAACAGTCTGTCTAGAACACATGTAAGATACCTGTTCAAACTAGGTTAAGAGTGGGTGTACGTGTTGGTTGCCCAGAAATAAACACGAATCATCCTTAGAGAGCGGTGTAAGTTCGTTTACAAACCTAAATCGGATTGGCAAACTTTTCTCTAGCAAAGATGCTACTCGGCCTCTCTAATTTTGAGACGGTACCAAACTTCACAACAAAACTACAAGGAGGATGCAGTATGTCTGGAGTTACCGACGGAAAAACTGCGAGCGAAACTGGGCAAAAACCGAAAAAAGGCTTTCGTTTGAACGTGCCCACCGCGTTCACAATCCTATTCTTTCTCACCATTATTGCGGTGTTTGCGACTTGGTTCGTACCAGCAGGTCAGTACTCGAAACTGGCCTATGATAAGGAGACTCAAGCTTTCTCAATCACAAGTCCACAAGGGGAAGTCAGTACTGTTCCCGGCAATCAAGAGGCCCTGGACAAACTCGGGGTAGACATCAAGTACGAACAGTTTGCCAACGGAGCAATTGGAAAACCGATTTCTATTCCTGACACTTACGAAAGACTCGAGTCTAATCCTGCTGGTCTTGAAAAAATTCCGCAGGCCATGGTGAATGGCACTATGGAGGCAGTGGACATCATGGTGTTCATTTTTGTCCTTGGAGGTCTCATTGGTGTGGTTCGGGCTACCGGTTCTTTCGAGTCTGGTCTGATGGCCTTGACTAAGAAAACCAAAGGACACGAGTTTGCTCTCGTATTCGCGATGTCTCTGTTCATGATAGTTGGAGGCACTCTGTGTGGTCTTGAAGAAGAAGCTGTGGCCTTTTATCCAATCATGTGTCCTATCTTTATCGCGATGGGATACGACTCTATTATCGCAGTAGGGGCTATCTTCCTTGCTGGTTCCATGGGGACTACGATGTCAACCGTCAACCCATTCTCTGTTGTGATTGCGTCTAATGCTGCAGGCATTCAGTTTACCGAGGGCATCTGGTGGCGCGCGGTAAGTTGTGTAGTAGGGGCAGCAGTAGTCATAGGTTACCTGTATTGGTACGCCAAAAAAATCAAGGCAAATCCCGAGTTCTCTTACACCTATGAAGACCGGGATTCCTATGAAAAGCAGTGGGGCATGATGAGCCAGGAAGATGTTCCCTTCAACTGGAAGCGCAAAATTATCCTGGTCTTGTTTTTTGCAGGTTTCCCGATTATGGTCTGGGGTGTCATGGCTCGGGGTTGGTACTTCCCATTGATGGCTGCGTCTTTCTTGACTATTACGATTGCGATAATGATATTGTCACTGTTTGGTAAGGACCGCCTCACCGAAAAACAACTCGTGGATGCCTTCTCGAACGGGGCTTCTTCGCTCGTTGCGGTGTCTTTAATTATTGGACTGGCTCGTGGCATTAACTCGATTTTGAAAGAGGGCTACGTTTCAGACACCATTCTGTATGGTGCTACGAAGTTGGTTTCGGGAATGAGTGGTCCGCTGTTCATAATCATCATGATGTTCATCTTCTTTGTCCTTGGCTTCGTAGTACCGTCCTCCTCTGGCTTGGCGGTGCTGTCCATGCCGATTATGGCTCCGTTAGCTGATTCAGTTGGTATTCCGCGTTGGATCATCGTCTGCGCTTACCAGTGGGGTCAGTACGCTATGTTGTACTTAGCACCTACTGGCCTGGTGATGGCTACTTTGCAGATGCTTGACATGAAGTACAGCCATTGGTTGAAGTTTGTTTGGCCTATGGTGGTGTTCGTCTTGGTATTTGGCGGCGGAATGCTTGTCGCCCAAACGCTGATTTACGGCCATTAGACCCAAGAAGTCCTTTGTTCAGGTTGCCTACTGCGGCGTCAGTCAAGGCGCAGCAGTAGGCAACTTGTTGGTAAAATAGAGGGATGCTTTGCTAGGGTGAGGAGCTCTCATGAGTACGTGGTTGTTTTACTTGACTCAGGGAGTGATGATGCTTTCCATTTTTGCGGGAGCAATTTCTTTTTCTGCCTACACAGTCTCGAGGCGGAAAACCTATCTCGGTGCATCAATTTTCAGTGTTGTTTATTTTTTCGATGTCGCATTGATGTTCAGACCCTACATGGCAGAAGAAAATCCCTCCGGGAGATTCGTGGATATTTTTGTAATTTCCAGCCCTCCTGAGTCCATCATGCTAGGTTGTGCACTGATATGCCTCCTGTGGTACACCGCATTTATGTATCTAAGTTTGCGGCCAATTTGGATTGCAATCCCGGCGCTTTTATTCGTGGCACTCAGTGTGATCATTTTAGTAGCAGAACCAGAACGAATGCGGAGGGAATTTATATTTTTCTCAATGAGGGCTGTAGGGTTCATGTCATTGTTATGCTTCCTCATCATCTATTATTTTGTTTGTAAAGATACCATTAAACGTTTTTTACTTAAGAAGCATTTGATTCTATTTATAGTCTCTGGGATACTGTGTATTGGAACCGTTCTTTGGAATATCTACTTTATGATAATTCTTCCTTCTCTTTCATCGGTGGAAGAACCATTCCTTCCGGAGCGTAACTTTATCGAGAACCTCTTTATTCTCTTTATTTCCTGGTATATCTCTTTTAGAGGAGTGGGAATACTAAGACTGCATATCAACGAGCCTCCTTCTCGGGAGAGGGCTTCCGATGAAGATATCATTGCTAATGAAGCTGCCATATTTACCCGCAAATATAAACTCTCACCTACTGAAAACAAGGTCTTGTTGAGGATGGTGCAAGGGCAAACCAATCGTCAGATTGCTGAGGCTATGTTTATAGAGCTCACTACTGTGAAAGTCCATGTTCACAACATTTTGAAAAAGACCGGGAAAACCAGTCGAAACGAAGTTATTTCAGATTTTTGGCATTCTATGTAGCCAGATATTTCATGGTGGGATTTACATCGTTTATCGTTTAATCGTGTAACTGGCATCCTCTTGTTTAGTTATTTGCTTGGCGACAGCGTTGAAAAAACATGATAGATAATGTATCCAAGTGTGGGTATCCATGTTCTTGCCCATTTATTTGTTATTTTCCTGTAGAGACTAGCGACTCTAGGCGTCACTAAATTTACAATAATTAAGTGTGTTGGTCGAGGTTTACCTCGACCAACACACTGTTAGGTTATGATTCTGCCTGCTTGGGTGCTGGGTGTGAAATCCGAGGCGTTTTCCTCGGGAAGTGACGTCAGCTGTTAGCGGCGGGCCCGGCGGCGAGACGCGACCATCATGGCTCCGCCGGCGAGGAACACAATCATAGCTCCGCCAGCCAGCGTTTCGGCAGACGAACCGGTAGCTGCCAAAGCCTTTTCTGGCACCTGCGCCACCGGAATCTGGGGAGCTGCCGGGGTAGTCACGCCCGCCACGGGGGGCTCGGGAGCTGCCGGGGTAAAGACCCCTGCCACTGGAGGTTGAGGTTCAGTCGGGGTGGTAGTAACACCCGCCACCGGAGGCACGGGCTCGCTGGGAGGAACCACAGTCCCTCCCGGAACGGGACCGGGGACGACACTCGGCGTATCCGGGATGACCGGCGGATTCGGATTCGGGTTCTCGGGTTCTGCCGGAATGGGTTTCGGCTTGATGTCCATAGTTAGGGAAATACCGCGACTCTGGGGGCGGGTGGAATCGGTGCCGTTACCGATGAGACTGCCCTTTTCCTGGCCTTGCAGGGTATACCAAGACCTAGACAGTCCCCTGAAATTACTAAAATACCTCGCCTTTTCACGTCGATCTATGCTGCTAAATCCGCCGATGTACAGGTATCCCGCAGTGTTGAACTCCAATGTGGCCTGGGTTCCCTCGGGGGATATCTTGTCCTTAACCTTGACCCCAGAGATAACCAAGCCCAGCGGTTTATTTGCGTAGGCCTTGAAACCGTCCTTCAGACGCAAGTAGGCGCCTTCTTTACTATCTCCTGTTTCATAAAACTCATTCAAAGCCAAAGTAATAGCCAGCCGTTTTGTCGAACGCAACACGCTGACAATCCGATACAGCGGAGGTTTGTTTCCGTTGTGGGTCTCCAGTTTGTAAGACCGCGGGTCGCTGGGCATCTCCAGGTATTCCGGAACCAAAATAATCGTCTGAAAGCCGGAACCGGCTTCACTGTATGTCAGATTCCCGGCTTTAGCTCGCTGAACTTTTTCCTGCCAACCTTCCAGTGCATGCAGTCCCACGTTGATATCCAGATTGCTTTTAATATCCACGGTGTCCCCGGAGTATACCTTTAGGGTGTCATCGTGCTGAGTCGTGTAGTCTTTTTCCGCAGAGAGTTTTCCCAGGGCATCGCCATACGTACTTTTAGGTTCGAAGCCATACTCCAACGGTGGAATTTCGCTGTCATCAACATCTGTGAGCGTGAAGGCGGGGTCGCTCGGTTCCACGGGATCCGCCGGAGCAACGGCCGGAGCAGGTGGAGCCTGAACCGGAGTCGCCAGACTCAGGGAAGCGGCCGGGTCGTTTGCAGCCGGGTCAGTAGCCGGTTGATTTTGAGTATCAGCGTCGCTGGGAGCCGGGTCGGTAACCGGGTTGGGTGCCGCAGGGGATTCCTGGGAGGGAACCTCAGGAGTGGGGGTTTCGGTTGCGAAAGCAGCCGGGACAAAACCGGTCATGCCCAACCCCAGAGTCAAAGCGGCTGAGGAGCCGATAACCAGAGCACGGTTGGTGAAACGTGTCAATAACCGGGGGTCACAGTGAGTAGTTTTCATATTTGTTGTATTTCCTTTTTCTTAGTTCGCCTGGGCCTTTTCAGACATTTCCCAGACGATTCACACCACGTTCTCTCACTGTACCGTCATTTTTCCCACATTCTTAGAAATTTGTAAGAAATGACCGAACATTTCTTAAAAACAACTGAATGTGTGAGTTTACTCCGCGAAATTGTAGGCCACCGTGAGCGGGGCATGATCCGTGAAACGGGCATCGTAAGCCGGTGCGCGATAGACCGCGGCCGATTGGGCTTTTCCGGCCAGTCCGGGGGTAGCCATGTGATAATCCAGGCGCCAGCCAGCGTTATTGTCGTAAGCCTTACCTCGCCACGACCACCAGGTATAGGGGCCGTCCGTGTCTCCCGCCAAGGCTCGTCCTACATCTACACAAGGCAGACCGTCCTGCCCAGACAGCGTGTCGGCCATCCATGCGTCCAAGAACGCAATCTCTTCATCCATGACCCCGGAGGTTTTATTGTGATTAGGTTTCCAGTTCTTAATGTCGCGGGCGGTGCGCACAATGTTGAAATCCCCGCAAATCAGGGCCTCTTGCGGCGTGTTGGAGCCCGCTCCCGCCACAGCGCGCGCCCCCAACTGGTCCACCCGCTTGCCAACTCGTTTGAGGTAAGCCAGCTTTTGTTCCTGCTTTTCCGTGTTCAACTCTCCGGAATGCAGATAGGCGCTGACCAGGGTAAACGTCACCCCGTCGGGTCCGTGAATCTCACCTTCCAGCCAGCGTCCGGAATCTACGTCCGGTTCCCCGCCAATCTCTGTATAAAAATCCGGGGGGAGCCCTTCGGTAATCGAATCAATCTCCCAGCCGGAATCGCGCCGAGCCCCGAGCGCCACCCCGGCGCGGCCTTTCACTCGGCAGGGCCACACGTGCACGTCCCAAGCCGGACCGAACAAGTCCTGGGTGTCTGATGGGGTGGCCCGCACCTCTTGCAGACACAGCAAATCCGAATCGTCATTATCCAGCCAGTCCCCAAGCCCTTTGCGGAACGCCGCCCGGACACCGTTGACATTGACAGTGGTTACTTTCATGGGTTACCTCCGATTCAGTTTCCGGGACGCAGTGCCGGGGGTCACCGGATGTCCCGACAGGGGTTTGTCGGCCGCGGTTTCCCGGCGATTTTTGCTGCCCCAAATGACTTGCTGAGACAAACGCCAAGCGGCTTCTTCCTGGGCGGGGGACCATATCCGGCCAGAAAGCGGATCGTGGGGCCAGGACAAACTGGCGGGAGCCGAAACCGTCACGAAGTTCGGACGCTCGGAAAAATGCGGGAAGTCCGCCACCGGTGCCGGAGCCGCCGGGGGGTTCGCAATCCAGCAAGACATATACAAGAATAGGCGGCCCAATACGTTGACCCACAGGATAATGGTCAACACCAGCGTAAACGGGGCGTAGGCGGGGGGTACACTGGCGGCCAGGTAGGCTCCTGACATCTGCAGAGCCGTAGACAAAAATCCCAATGTCCCCGTCCCAATCCACAAATCGCGGCGCGGAGCCCGCACCAAAGCCAGGTAGCGCAGTGTGAAAGCCAGAATCAAAGTTGTCAAGACACTGGTCAGGACGAAAGCTCCGGCATTTATCAGACCGGGGGGAACCGGCAGAGCCAGCGGCAGCCGGCGCTGCAAGGCACGAACCACAACGATGGAACCCGAACCCAAAACCGAAGCCAAAATCCCCCCGAGACACAAAGCCAGGAACATACACGCATCCCGCAGCGCATTTTTCCACCCTGCCCCGGGGCGCTGCGGCAGCCCGAAAACGGTTTGGATGCTGACGCGCAAAGCCGCGACCACCCGGATTCCCGCCATGACGGACACGACCAAAACCACCAAAGTTCCCCAGGTAAAGCTGGGTGTCGCAATCGCGGCGGGGTCAATCAGACCCGGCTGCCCATCAATCCGAATCGCTCCGGGAATCCATTGATTGACATCCTGAAAAATCGTGTGACTGGTCAGAGGAAAAGCAAAGATCATGACTTGCGCGGTCATGATAATCAGGGTCACTATCCCCGCCATAGAAAACAGGGCGGTATAGGCGATGCCGCCAGCCAATAGGTTCGAGGAGGCGTTTTGATAACGCAGGTAAGCCCGCATAATTCGCGTGGTATTGAGCCACTCCATGAAGGCCTTCATGAGTTCCACCACTCCCTCGGGGGCAGCGGGCTCGGCTGGCGGGGAATCAAGTTGCTTCGTCACGGGGCCTCCGCACTTTCAAGTGTGTAACTGAGGGTGGGCGAAAATTTTGGGCAGTTCGCCGGTGACACTTTCGGGTATTCCCGAGCCCAGCGGGAGGATGGCCAACTGTTCGACATGGTCCGGTTCAATGAGAGAACAATCAACGCCGTCAACCATGAAAAAGCCGTGGGAACGCTTCGACAGGACCGCTACCCGATCCAGGTCCTCATCGGTGACGTTGGTCCCCAAGGTGATGTGCGGATAGTAGGGGAAGCGTGACTCGGTGTCCAGGGGGCCGAAGCGGAGCCGTTTCGCCAATTCTTTGCAGGCCTCATGCCCGCGCTGCACCTCGATATAGACGACCGGGGACACGGGCCGAAAATCTCCGATGTTGCCGAAGCTGATGACGAACGGTGAAAAGGACCGGCAGATTTCAGCAGCCTGTGCCTGAATCTCAGGGACTTGTTCGCGATCCACCGCGCGCGGCTCCACGACGGTGACGTGCGGGGGTACGCCGTCAGTTTTCGTGACTTTCTGCAGCTCGCCAGCATAGGGTTCGGGCACGGGAATAATCATGCCCAAATAAACCTGGCCTTCTTTACGAGGGGGTAGATACACGGGGTAAAGCCTACTCTGTTCAACGCAAAAACTCACGCCTGGCCTCCGGTAGGATTTGTTTTGTGGAAATTCATGCGATAGTGCCTGCCGGGGGATACGGGCGGCGGCTGTGGCCCTGGTCGACAGCTGCGAAGCCAAAGTTCCTGCTAAACATCAACGGGACGCAAAGCCTGGTGCAGCAAACCGCGGCACGTTTGGCGCCGATTTGTCAATCCTTGACTTTCGTAACCGGCGCACCTCACCAAGAGGCTTTAGCCGCACAAGTCACTGCTCTGGACTTGTCGGTTCCGGTGCGTTGCGTGGCGGAACCTAGTCCGCGCGATTCTATGGCGGCCATAGCTTTGGGAGCTGCTCTGATAGAGCAGCGTTACGGAACCTGCGTGGTTGGGTCTTTCGCGGCAGACCATCTCATTGCAAACCCTGCGGCATTTTGTGAAGCCCTCGCCCGGGCTGTCCCAGCTGCCAAAGCCGGATGGCTCACGACCATCGGGATTGTGCCGACCGAACCGGCGACCGGGTTCGGTTATATAGAGGTGGGACCCGCCCTGGACGGAGAACTCAGCGGGGTTCATCGGGCGCAGTCCTTCACGGAAAAACCGGATGCAACCACTGCCAGCGCCTGGCTGGCGACCGAGAACTACCTGTGGAACGCGGGTATGTTTGTGGTGCGCAGTGATGTGCTGCTCGATGCTTTGGAGGCACGAGTGCCAGGGTCAGGCGCAGCGGTGCGAAAACTTGCCGCGGGATGGGAAACGTTAAGTTCGGACGCGAAAACTGCATTGTGGGAGGGTGTCGTTGCGGCACCGATTGATACCGTGTTGGCTGAACCGTTGGCACGAGACGGACGAGTTGCGGTGGTGCCGGCCCGCCCGGACTTGGGATGGTCAGACGTGGGCGATTGGGAAGCGGTGCGCCGCGTCGTCAGTAACGCCTCTGAACTGGCGAATCTGAGCCCGGAAATCCCGGTCTATACCGATGCCGCCCCCGCCGCCCTGGTGAGGGCAGAAAACCTGAGAGGTGTCGCGATTATCGGAATCCCCGGCGCGGTGGTGGTGGAATCCGCAGGTCAGCTGCTGGTGACGACCCAAGAGTTTGCCCAAAACGTTAAAGTTGCTTCCGGCGCTGCTGATAATTGGTGATACGGTTGCCAAGCAAGGACAATTCGGCAGGATAGCCAAGGCCAAGGGCCGCTGGCGAAAGAACCGAAATAAGGACTAGGTATGAAGACTTTTTTTAACCGGCATCCCCGGGGTGGGATGCAACGGGAACTGGCGGATCAGGCTTTGCTACGCTCGAAAGTCGATCCGAAGTGGACCGAAGAGGACCCGTGGCGAGTCCTTAGAATCATGGGGGAGTTCGTTGACGGTTTCGAGTCTCTGGCGGATGTCGGTAAAGCCATCACGGTGTTCGGTTCCGCCCGAGTCGAACCCGGCACGAAGTACTATCGGCTCGGCGAAGATATCGGCAAAGTTTTTGCCCAAGCCGGGTTCTCCATCATCACCGGTGGCGGTCCGGGGCTGATGGAGGCGGTTAGCAAAGGGGCACGCCGCAACGATGGAATGACCATCGGTCTGGGAATCGAGTTACCTCATGAGCAAGGAATCAACGAGTACGTTGATTTGGGGATTGACTTTCGGTACTTTTTCGTACGCAAGACCATGTTCGTGAAGTATGCCCAAGCCTTCGTGGCTCTGCCCGGCGGTTTCGGGACTCTGGATGAACTTTTTGAATGCGTCACGCTGCGTCAAACCAGCAAAATTCAGCAATACCCGATTGTGCTGGTCGGGCACGAGTATTGGGACGGGCTGATGAAATGGGTTCGTAAGTGCCTGGTCGAGGAAGGGATGGCTAGCACCGCGGACGCATCCATTATTCAGGTGGTTGACACCGCCGAAGAAGCTCTCTATGTGATACAGAACACTTTGCCGAAAACACACTGACCGAAGCTGAGCCCGCGAAACGGCGCATTTGCAATACCTGTCTGAAAATAATTCCCTATCAATGCCGGAACTTCCCGTATAATAGAGAGGTAAAGCCGTTTTTGAAAAGAGGAACAAATGGCAGCCATGAAACCCCGCACCGGGGACGGACCCCTGGAAGTCACTAAAGAACCGCGCTGTAACGTGATGCGTATTCCTGCAGACGGGGGCGGTCGTTTGGTTATTGAACTAAACGATGAGGAAGTCGCTACCTTAGCTAAGGAACTAGAGAAGTTTTTGAAATAGTGCCGCGTTTTAACGAGTCTCAAATTTCCATCGACAAGACCTCGAGTTGGTCCTATGCGGAAGATTTTTTACCAGAATCTGAAACTATAGCCATCGCCAGGCAGCGGGGCAGAGAACTCGGTTCCGTGCCGATATCCCCTGGAGCAGGGGCGACACTACGAATGTTGGCTGGGGCTTCTGGAGCTAGGTCCGTGCTGGAGATCGGTACCGGATCCGGGGTGTCCTCCCTGTGGACACTGGCCGGAATGCCCGCGGATGGGGTATTGACCACTATTGATGTCGACCCGAAGCTCCACGCGGTCGCCAAGGAAATCCTGACGAGAGCGGGTATCTCACTCACGCGAGTACGCATGATTACGGGACGCGCCCTGCAAGTCCTCACGCGCCTCAGTCGGGGAGCCTACGACATGGCTGTGGTGGACGGGGATCCTGGCGAAACCCAAGCCTATGTCGAACTGTTAAACCCGGCTCTGCGCCCCGGAGGGCTACTGGTCATAGTCCACGCCATGTGCAATGACTCGGTGGCTGACCCCGCTCGGCGTGAACCGGACACCGTGGCGATGCGCGAAGTGCTGCGTCACATTCAAGAATCCGAAGAATGGACCGCAAACCTGCTGCCAGTCGGAGACGGGCTGCTGGTCGCAATTAAAAACCGTTAATTATCCTACGGAACGCTCCTACGGCGGACCGGGAATCGACCATTCCAGACCCGCCCTGCAGACCCGATGTTGCCACTATTTTACGGTGACGTTCAAACGATGACCTTTCAGGCTGCGTGCCCGTTTGCTCAAAGTAGCGGCCGCGGAACGCAAAGCCGCCCCGGCGACGGATTGTCCGTTCTTGGCGGCCTCGCTGGTGGAGAGGGGCTCACCGCCATCGGAGGCTTCCCGATAGGCGACTTCCAGAGGAATCTGTGCCAAAAGCGGAACTTCGTAACCCAAGATCTGAGACAGCCGAGAGGCCACCTGTTCTCCGCCTCCCGTTCCAAAGACCTCGATACGAGAGCCGTCCGGGCCGGTCAGGTAACTCATATTCTCAATCACCCCTACGACCTTTTGGTTCGTGCCCGAAGCTATCGAACCGGCGCGTTCGGCGACTTCGGCCGCTGCGAGCTGCGGGGTGGTCACGACAACGATTTCCGAGTTTGGCAGCAGCTGTGCCACCGAAATCGCCACGTCGCCGGTCCCAGGGGGCAGGTCGAGGAGCAACACATCCAAATCTCCCCAGAAAGTCTCGGACAGGAACTGTTCCAAAGCCCGATGCAGCATCGGACCGCGCCAAACTACCGGCTGTCCGTCAGGAACGAACATGCCCATCGAAATAACTTTTACCCCGTGAGCGGTGGGTGGCATCATCATGTCTCCCACCGGGGTGGGGGCCGCGTCCTCCAACCCGAGCATGCGCGGAATCGAGAATCCGTAAATATCGCAGTCCAAAACCGCCACTTTCAGGCCGGAATCCGCCATCGCGGCCGCTAGGTTAGCGGTGACCGAGGACTTGCCGACCCCGCCTTTTCCAGAAGTAATGGCGTAGACACGGGTCAGGGAGTCCGGTTGAGTAAAGGGGATGACCGGCCTGGCTCCCAGCAGCTTTTCCTTCACCCGGTCCAGTTCCTCGCGGCTCATCACACCCATTTCCACTTCCACAGAGGTCACGCCGGGAACTTCCGCCAGGCGCGCCTTGGCATCTTGCTCAATCTGAGCCTGCAGGGGACATCCCGCGATAGTCAGGGCGATGCGGGCAAAAACATGGCCCGATTCGTCAATTTTCAGTTCCTGGACCATATCCAAATCGGTGATTGACCTGCGAATCTCAGGGTCAATGACTTTTTCCAGGGCTTTCATCAGTTCATCTGTAGTGGGTAATGTCATACCTTCATGCTAATGCCAGCGCTGGGTTTTTTCACACTAGGGCGATAGGCTTAACCCTTGTTATATACGCGGCAGTGATGAGGGGGTAAGGTGCTTTTCGGATTCGGCAAGTCCCAGTCCAGTGGGCATCTCCACCCCGTCGCGCCGCCTCCTCCACCGCAAGGCCTTCGCCCGGAGCAGCCGGCAGTATCGGGAGAAACCCGCGTTAGCGTCTCTGGAACCAGCGAGGAAAAGCCCCGCGTGTCCCCACGCAACGCCACATCCCCCCAGGCCGAGACAACTTTACAATCCTCATCAGACCCCGCTTCAACAGACCCGAAAATGCCTCGCTACCAGCTGCGCGGCTTGGATGGGATCCGAGCACTGGCGGCTTTGGCGGTGCTGGTTTACCACGTGGCTCCGAACTGGCTGCCGGGAGGATTCCTGGGGGTAGACGTATTTTTTGTGCTGTCTGGATTCCTGATTACGGCCCTGTTAGCGCGTGAACAGCGCCTCACCGGGCGCATCGATGTCCGTGCTTTTTGGCTCCGGCGCTTCCGGAGATTGGTTCCCGCCGTAACCTTGACCGTACTGGTGACCGTGCCGCTGGCAGCCTTGGTAAACCGGGATTTCCTAGTGGGCATCTGGTATCAAGTCCTGGGAACTCTGACCTATACCTATAACTGGGTCAATGTGGCTTTTGGGGGCTCCTATTTTGACCGGACCAACCCCCAGTTCCTCGCCAATATGTGGACTCTGGCGGTAGAGCAGCAATTTTACCTGGTGTGGCCCTTGATTTTGTTGCTGGCTTTCCTGATTCCCACCCGGCATCGGTGGTTGGTGCCCGCGCTGCTGGCTTTGGCTTCTGTAAGCGAAATGGCGGTGTTAAAAGCCGGGGGTGGGAACCTGACCCGCATCTACGAAGGCACCGACACGCACGCTTTCGGGCTGATGCTGGGGGCGACTTTGGCTTTGCTGTTCCCCTTGGCGTTGGAAAACACCCCGCATTACCTGGATCGTTCCACAGTCCGGTTGCGCGGCTTGGCGGCTTGGGTAGGCATGGTTGGGGTATTCGTCAGTTTCCTGATGCTGCGTGACAGCGACCCCTTCACCTATCCGTGGGGAGTGTTGGCGGTTAGCGTGTTGACCATCGGGATTATCCAGGCTTGTTTGGAGGAAGTCTCCGGCGTGAGCGGACCGGGTCAGGTCCTGGTCGAATTCTTGTCGTGGCCTCCCTTGCAATGGCTAGGTGTGCGCTCCTATTCCCTGTACCTGTGGCATTGGCCAGTGTTCATGCTGGTCAACAGCCTCTGGCGGGGATTACCGCAGTGGGCGGCGCTGGTGATTATTGCCGTGGTATCGATATTGGCGGCATCTGTGAGCTACAAATATGTCGAAAGACCCATGCGGCACAACGGTTTAATCGTCACCTGGAAACGTTGGTTTGCGCCGCGTTCACAAAAGGCCGTGAGCCCGGCGGTTTCCTCCCGGTTGCGGGTGTCGTGGTGGCGGCGCTCCCTGGTTTGGACGGCGGCTGTGGTCGCGGTGCTGCCGCTGGTCATCTCTATCGCCATAGCCCCAGAAAAAACCGCTGCCGAACAACTTGTTGAAGCCGGGGCGAACTTTATTCATAACGAAAAGCCGGGGGACAGCCACGACTCGAAAACTGGTGCGGAGGAAAAACCATCCGAGCCAACTCCCCAAACTAAGCCAACCACGTCAACTAATCCTTCTGAAGCTAGTGAGCCAATCTCCGGGGACCAAGTCGACATTATTGGGGACTCGGTGACTCTGGCTGCGGCACCGAAACTCGTCCAAACTCTGCCCGGTGCCACCATAGACGCGGCGGTATCACGCAGCTCAGCGGCAGGTGTGGGCATCATGCGGGCCCGTCAAGCCCAAGGCACGCTACGTCCCTACGTAGTCTTTGCTCTCGCGACGAATTCGACGTTTCGAGTTCAAGATGGCGAAGCTCTGCTCGCCGAGTTCCCGCAGACGAAATTTGTGTTCGTGACCGGTCACGGCCGGGCCTCCCAGGAGTGGATTCAAATCTCGAACCAGACCATGTATGCCCTGGCTGGCGCCCACCCTGACCGGGTGAAAGTCGCCAGCTGGGACAGTGCTATCGCCGGTCATACGGACCTTTTGGCCAGCGACGAGGTTCACCCCGGCCCAGCCGGGCAAGATATCTATGCCGCGACCGTTCAAGCAGCACTGCAGCAGTTCCAATCCAAGGCCGGTAGCGGTTCTTAGCTCAGCGGCAGCTCGCCTAACAGCGGGCTGGCACCCGCGGCGAGAATCTGGCGCAGGCTGGCTTCGGGCATGGTGTTTTCCCCCAGCTGATTAGGCTTGCCCGCCCCGTGGTAATCCGAAGCCCCGGAGACAAACAAATCGAGCTCCCGGGCCAAATATGCGGCCAGTTGGCGGGCGGGAGCATCATGTTCACGGTGGTTGACTTCAATGCCCCGCAGACCGTTTTGAGCGAGTTTCCGAACTATGGCGGGGTCCAGCCTCCGTTTGCTGCGCGTCAACGAAAACGGGTGAGCCAGCACGGGAACTCCGCCGTCAGCCAGGATAGCCTCCAGGACGGCGAAACTGTCAACAATCGGGCGCGAAACGTAATAGGGGGTGCCGGGATTGAGGACCTTTTCGAATGCCTCGGAGCGGGTCTGAAAATAGCCTTTCCGCACCAGGGCGTCGCCGATATGCGGTCGGCCCGGAGTCAATCCGGTAATCTCTGCCTGCACGTCTGACCACGTCAGCGGATAATCCTGGTTGATTTTCGCGACCATGCGCCGCATGCGTTCCAAGCGATCGTGGTGGGCATTTTTTAATATTGCTCGGACGCTGCCGCGGTGGGGATCCGGCAGATAATTCAGCAGGTGAATAGGGCAGCGGTCCACGCTCGTGGAGATTTCCGTACCTAAAATAATCGCGGGCGGATGAGCCTCTTCGGCCGTTAACTCGGCATGGGCGGTGTGAAACGGCTCCCAGTGCTCGAACGTATCGTGATCGACTGCCCCGATGACATCCAACTCGGCAGCGCGTGCCTTGTTTAGCAAATCACGTGGAGTATCCGTGCCATCGGAGAGCGCGGAATGCACGTGGGGGTCGATTTTCAAGGCCATATCCACATCCTAATGATTCGCCGGCGAAGCCGTCCTGGCGTGCGGGGTCACGGGGATTCTCGTGAGCGTCAGACAGAGCCGGAGCCGTCCGAACTCGGGACAGTCGCGGCGCTATTCTGCCTGCACGCGGGTAATCCAGGCCTCCACGTCAGCCACGGTGCGGGGGATATTCTGTGAGATACGCTCGCATTTGCCGCCGGGTCCCACCAAAATGTCGTCCTCGATACGCACGGAAATGCCCCGATACTCCGGGGGAACTGCCAAGTCGTCTTTTCGGAAGTACAGTCCGGGCTCGATGGTGAAAATCATGCCGGGTTCCAGCCTGGCCCCGTTGTACATTTCGCGGCGTGCCTGGGCGCAATCATGAACGTCAATGCCCAGGTGGTGTGAAGTGCCATGCACCATCCACCGGCGGTGATACTGACCGTCCTCCTGCAGTGATTCCTCCCAGGAAACCGGTAGCAGACCCCACTCGTCAAGCCTCTGCGCGATGACGCGCATAGCGGCGCTATGGACATCTGAGAAAATACAGCCCGGCTGATTCGCTTGGTCAAAAGCCGCGTCGGCAGCATCCAGGACCGCTTGATAAACGCGGCGCTGCACCTCATTGAAATGACCATTAATCGGCAGGGTTCGGGTGATGTCCGCGGTGTAAAGCGAATCGAGTTCCACTCCGGCGTCGATCAAGATGAGATCGCCTTCCCGCACCACACCATCGTTGTTGATCCAGTGCAGGGTAGCGGCGTGTTCCCCGGAAGCCGCAATGGTGTCGTATCCCAGGCCGTTACCGACTTCCCGAGCCCGCGCTCCGAATGCACCTTCTACCACGCGCTCGCCGCGGAAATGTTTCACCGCCCGCGGGAAAGATCGAATCGCCTCTTCAAAGCCTTCCTTGGTAGCGGCGACAGCCTTGCGCATCTCCTCGATTTCCCAATCGTCCTTAGTCAGGCGCAGTTCAGAAGTTGCTTCTTCCAGTAAATTGTCCAGGTCCTTGGCGGCATCGGGGTCAATCCCAGCTTGCTCGCGAACCTGATTCACCACTGCCGCGGCCTGGGAATCGGAGGTAGAAATCATCGCAATCTGGACCTGACCAGTATCTTTAGCCAATAAATCGGGCAGTGTCTCCAGATGGGCACAAGGAATCCCACACATGCGCTCGAACTCCTCCAGTGAGGGACGCACCCCAACCCACAACTCGCCGTAACGCGAATCTGCGTAAAACTCCTCAGAAGCGCGTGACGCGCGAGGACGGAAAAAGACGGTGGCGGTGTGGGTTCCTTCGCCTTCACCGGTTTCACCTTCCCGAACCGGGTTCAAAACCAATACGGCATCGGGAATCAAGTCAGTTCCCAAGCCGGTCAGGTGGGAAAACGCGGAGTGCGGCCGGAATCGGTAGTCACAGTCATTGTTGCGCACCACCAGGGCACCAGCAGGAACGACCAGCCGCACCCCTTTAAACTTTTCCCCCAGCTTCACGCGGCGACGCAGCGCGTAGGGGGCAGCGCTTGACCGTTCGTAGCCATCGGTGGGACGCGGACCCCAGTTCTCGCCGATAAACTTCTTAAACTCTTTGGACTGGGGCTGACGGGAGCGGTTCTTGCCGCGGGTATCTTTTTGATCACTCATGCCCTCAAGTCTACGCGCTCGGCGGCAACCCGCGGCTGTTTTCCCGTTCACCAAGACTGATATCCCTGTTCGGGCGTCGTCCTAGGCCCGGCGGGTGACAGGCGTGTGGTGCGATTAGGGCAAGTCCGGGGCGGAATCCTCAGGGGGAACTTCGTCAGTCGTCGCGGCGGATTCTTCCACGGCTTCATCCATTCCGTGCAGGGGAGCGGCTTCCTCGGATTCGTCAAGGTCGGGGGAGGCCTGCTTCGCCGCCGCTTCCGGGTCTTCCGGGGGCTTGCGAATTAAAGCGTTCAAAGCTGTGCCGACTAATCCGGCGAGTCCGATGCCGATTATGAAAGTCCAAATGACCCGGTTTCCGCCATTTTTGCCCAGGTCGGAAAACACAAAGAACTTCATCAAACCGGCAATCAGTGCTGCGACAAAGGAGATGACATACAAGCCGCCGGGTTCGCGATGCACCAGGGCGCGCACCAGGGCAATGACTCCGCCCCAAAAACCAGCTGCCAACAGGCAAGCCCCTACCGTCTGGGTATTTTCTTCAGCCGAGAGCATCGAGAGGATGCCCAATCCTATTAAAGCGCCAAAAACGACACCTTCATAGGGAGAAAGGTGATCAATCATCAGCGAACCCCCTTACCTTTTCCAGCCTTGTCGGACTTGTGACGACGAGTGCGTTTACGTTGACGTTCCTTCTTTGCAGGTTCCTCGGTGGCCCCGCGCTCCGCGGGTTTTCCGCCGTCTTTGAGGCCGTGCTTCTTTTTGTTGTTCTTGTGCGGACCGCGGCCCTTTTCAGATTTCCGGCGTCCTGAACCGGAGCCCTTCCCGCCGCGGCGCGACCCGAAACTGCCCGGGTCGCGTCCACCCAAATCCTCCAGTTCTTCGGCTTCCAAACCGGCGCGAACCCGTCGGGATCGCGGCAAGTTTGCGGTAGCGTCCGTGGGAATGTCCAGGTCGGAATAGAGATGCGCAGAGGTATGATAGGTCTCTCGCGGGTCGGAAAAATCCAAGTCGAGCGTCCGATTAATGACTCGCCACCGAGTCAGGTCCTCCCAGTCCACGAAGGTGATGGCGCTGCCTTTGTTGCCGGCGCGAGCGGTGCGCCCAATGCGGTGAATATAGGTCTTATCGTCTTCGGGGCATTCATAGTTAATCACGTGAGTCACGTCATCCACGTCTATGCCTCGCGCCGCTACGTCAGTGGCAACCAGCACGTCCACCTTGCCGTGACGGAAAGCCCGCAAAGCCCGCTCTCGTGCATTTTGACCCAAGTCACCGTGAATCGCGCCGGTGGCGAAACCCCGTTCGGAGAGATCGTCAGCCAATCGTTGGCAAATCCGTTTCGTGCGGGTAAAGATAATCGTCAAGCCGCGACCTCGAGCTTGCAAAATCCGGGCGACGACTTCTGTCTTGTTCAAGGAATGCACCCGGTACACGACTTGTTTGACCTGCCGTACAGTCTGTGAAGAATCAGTCGGATCGGCGGCACGGATATGCGTGGGCTGGAACATGTAACGCCGCGCTAGAGCCACCACCGGGCCGGGCATAGTGGCAGAAAACAGCATGGTGTGGCGACGCGAGGGAATCTGGGAGATGAGTTTTTCCACGTCAGGCAGGAAACCCATGTCCAACATTTCGTCGGCCTCGTCTAAAACCAAGGTCCGCACCCGCCCCAGTTTCAAGGTGCCCTGATTCATCAGGTCAATCAGACGTCCCGGAGTGCCCACCACTACCTCGACGCCCTGGCGCAGCGCGTCGACCTGGGAATCGAATCCGACCCCACCGTAAATCTCTAGGATTCGGGCAACTCGATGGGTCGCTGCTGCCCGGATTTCTGCCGCGACTTGCTTCGCCAGTTCGCGGGTGGGCAGGACCACCAAGGCTTGCGGGGCTCCAGAATCCGGAATCTCGTCCCAGCCTTCATCGCCGGGACCGATAATGTCGTGCAGGATTGGAATGGCGAATCCGAGAGTCTTACCGGTGCCGGTTTTGGCCTGACCGATAATGTCCTGGCGGTTCAACGCGACCGGCAAGGTTAGGGCTTGAATCGGAAACGGATGAATGATGCCTTGATCACGCAAAGCTGCAACGATTTCGGGTTCCACATCAAAATCGGCGAAAGTTTTGTCTTGGTTCGCTTCCAAGTCATTAATACCGGTGATGTCCGCCGCGGCTTCCTCGTCAGTTCCCGCGGTTTCCAAGGTATTTTCGCTCCTCAATGTGTATCTTCCTTATCGTTGTCAGTGCTCAAAAGTCGTTTGCCTATATCTTTCATTGTAAACCGAGCCGGCTGGAGGATGTGGTTTTCCTGCCTGGTTCACCATTTCGCAGGCAAAAGCCTAGAACTCGGTAACGTTGTGGTTGACATAGTCTGGCCATTCCAGCGCGCTGTGTAAGGTTTCATCACAGATTGCGGCGTATCCGCCCAGGGCTGTTACTTGGAAGGCGTTGAGTTTCGCCAAGGTGTGCATGGTATTTTTGTCCAGGGCTCCGCATCCGCGTGGCACCAGCAAAATTGGCCCGTTGCGCAGGTGTCCTCCCGAAACCGCGTCTGCAAACACGTCTCCGCGAGCTAGGTAGGCGTGGGTTGAGGGCTGCAGACGCGCGGATTCCAAAGCGATTTCCCGCGAGGTTTCGTAGCGGTTCTGGCCTCCCAGACGGGTTGTCGCTTTGCCATTGGCTACGTTTTGCAATACCGCGTCCGACACGGCCGCTGGCCCGCCCAGGGCCACTACCCGGTCTACCTGCAGGTCTGTCGCCAGTTGGCGGATAGTGGCGACAGCGGGGGAGGACGAATCGACCAGGACGATAGGTCCGTCTCCCAAGGCGGCTCCGGTCAGTGCGTCCGGTGAGACACTGCCGCCCGGTCCGTAGGCGTTGGCAATATAGAGAGAATTTGCTTTCGAAAAGGCTCGGCGGGCAATCATCACGGAAGTATCGACTCGATTGGCTCCACCAATCCGCAAAGCGGCGTGTCCCCCGGCGAGTTCATAGAGCCGAGCGTCCGAAATAGCGCCGGTTCCCCCCAAAGCCGCCACTTGCTTGGGTCCCAGAGCGCGCAGAGTTTCGGAAATGACCGGGGACACGGGAGAGGTGTCGGGAGGGACCAACAGTACCGGACCATCCTTGAGAACTCCGCCAACCAGGGCATCAGCGAAAACATCAGACCGAGCCAGGTAAACCACCGTGGGGCGTGAGTTCGATAATTTGGCGATGGCAGCGGAAGTCTCGAATCGATCCGCTCCGCCAATCCGGTCAGCGTGCAGGTCAGGGATGTGCGGGCGGGGATCCAGCGAGTTAATCACCCCGTCTTGATCCGCGTCGCCGTTGGGGTCGGCGGGCCAATCGGAGTTAAACAGGTTTATCTGGTAGCTGGTTGAGGACGGGATCGGTTGACAGTTTGGAGCGGTGCGGATGTTAGAAATACTGACGGTATAGGGCGCCACATTGTAAAAGTCGGGAATAATCAGCTGATTCAGGGGAACTTTGAATAAAATCGTGTCATATCCGCCGTATTCCCACGGCGTTAGATTGGGGTCGACCCCGGGTTCCGAACGGTGAATGACCTGCAGCGGAATGTCTCCCGCGGGGCCGGTCACACGGACCTCAGCAGCCCGCAAATCGGCGCACTGACCCGAGTAAGACCAGCGGGACACGTTTTCGCCCGCTCCGGTAGGCAGGATACGGGAAGGGAAATACCCTGCTGCTGGCCACGCGATGCTCGGCGGCTGGTGATTCGTGGAATCCCAAAAACTGGGGTGGACGGGCCTTCCGGCGGCTTCATAAGTCGTGTCGAAAAGCTGGATAGAAGTGGCGGTAGGGCCGGAGGTTCCGATAGAAACCGCTCCGATAGCAGCGTTTGCCTGGACGGGCGAAAACATCTGGAGCCGATGCCCCAGGTTGTCATTGGTGTTCGCGGTCGAGGCTTCGGTGATATATCGCAAGACTTCCGTGGCCGGGGTGACGATACCGTCCAACCGGGCAATGACCCCTGAACGCGAGGCGAGTTTCACGTCATCGTTGAGACACACCGCGCCCGGAACAGAGTCGGGGGCTCCTGAAGCGATTGGGCCTGCCGCAGCAGTGAGGGCTGCTGCTTGTGCCGGACCTTGTGGAGCGTAGTGGGCAGGCAAACTGACCGGGGCAAGGCGATTGAGTGAGCGGAAATAGTTCCAGGTCGAGAGCATTTTTTGGACAGCCTCAGGCTGTGCAGTGCCGGGGGTACACGAAGAGATAACCGTCCCGGAAGAAAACGGGGTGACCTTGTCTGCTAAGTCCCACAAGGCCTCAAACTCGGCGCGAGCCACCGTCTCACCGTTCCCCGGTGCCGCTTGTGCCGCGGCAGGCTGGCCCGGCACAAAAGTTGCTTCGGGGCTACCCGCTACCAGCCCGGTCGCGGCCAGTCCCACAACTGCCAGCGTCACGCCGGCCCGCCGCCGCAGGCGGCTATCGCCCCAAAAGCGGGCGGCAGACCGATGACTAGCCCCGGCTGGTTCCAAGTTCAGAAAAAAAGAAATCCCCATTCCCCTATTTTGACAACTTTTCTAGGCACTGTCTTGAGTTTCGCATGCCCTACCGCAACGCAGCGCCTAGAATGAACCTATGGAAATTTCGGAAGAACGCACGGCACACATGCTGGGTTTGGTGGCTTTCACGCGAATTACGGCGTACGCGAGGCTGGCTCGGGATGTGTCCCAGACCACCTATTTTGCTGATCAGTTGGCGTTGGCGCGGATGGGGGTTTCGTTTGTGACCGCCATCGATGATTTGGAAGCGTTTGCTAACCGGCGAGGCTTAGATTTGGCGGATTTGACCCAGCCGTACGTGGGATTTTTTGACGATATGGAGCTGCGAACCCGCCCGCGTGACTGGTGGGAACGCATGGTGAAAAGCTACATTTTTGTGGGGATTTTAGCGGATATGGAGGATCTGGCAGCCCAGTTCGTCGGGGCTGACATGATTGAAATTCTGGGGGTTTCCGGGTCTGCTGGACTGACCCAATGGGTGCGGGCGCGGCTGCGTGACGGAATCGCGGCTGACCCGACGGTAGAGTCGCGCCTGTCCATGTGGGGGCGTCGCGTTGCGGGAGAGGCCGTAGCCGGGGTCAGAGCTATCCTGGATGCTTACCCGCTGCTCCTGCCCGCAGGCGTAGAGGTCAACGACAAGGTCGAGGAAATCCAAAAGCAGCATTCCCGCAGGATGGAAGACTTAGGTTTGACTTTCTAAAGGAAATCAGATGGCGAAGCCAATCCGGTTTTGACGCTCCGGAGCAAACTCGACATAGGCGATGCTGCCCGCATTGATGAGGGTGTGCGACTCGCGCTTGTCCACCAAATCAATGATTTCCCCTGTGGCGATGGCATCTTTGAGCAGATTTTGCAGTTCCTCGGGGGATTTGTCAATATCGAGGGCGATTTCGCGCGCTACGGATTTCATTCCGATTTTGATTTCCATTAATTTTCCTTTCCGACTGTCCTTTCATTCTAGGGGTTTTGCCCGGTGAGCGGGAATTATGCGCTCGAAGAGAGAGCGAGTTTGATAGTCTCCAATTTTCGCCTTCGGGGGTGCTGATACTCTCAGGGTATGGAGATTTTCGATGACTTATCGCGCCGAGTTCGCCACTCGCTTAATGACGGTGAATCTGTGCTTGTGGCAGGCGTTCCGGCTAGCGGGAAAACCACGCTTTTAGCCCAGCTGCTAGTGGATAATCCCCGAATGTTGGTGTTGAGTCCGAACGCGGGTACCGCCCGCCGGTTGAGCGAGCGAGCCTTAGAGATTCGGGCGCAATCTGAGGATCCGCACTGTCCCATGGGTGCCAGCAAAGGTTTCGTGGCGGAAATCTTTGCACGTTTCAATCAATGGCGCAGAGAGGGAGGACTGCCTGAGGTTAGACTGGCCACCGATGCTGAGGTGATGGTCCAAATCCAGGATTTTCTGGCTGAAATGCCCCTCGAAGAGGAGCTGCGTTCAGCCCTGGAAACCCAAGGTTTCCGCCGCGATTTGGTGGACGGGATTTTCCGCGTCCGGGCTTTTGCTGGCGGGGCCTCATCAGACCCCGCACCACCGGCGGTTCATCCCCTAGTGACCCAGCTCATTCAGGCCATGCAAACCGACCGGGAGGCCCAACGCCTTCAGGCTCGCCAATCTGCTTGGCCCCTGGACACGGCTTCACTTTTTGAGGAATACCTCTTGGCGGTGAAGGCGGGAGCCCCGGTTCCAGAACTGGTGGGAGTCGATGATCTGCAAAACTTCAACGGGCTGATGATCGACATCCTGTCTCTTTGGGCGACGCATGGAACCGCCCTCGTGGCCTGTACCCTGCCGGAAACCTGCGTGAACACCTATCGCGGGGCCAGTCCGCACTTGTGCGAGAGACTGTGGCAACAGTTAGAGACGATTCCCGGCAAAACCGTCACCGAGATTCTGCTGAACCGGGAACACGTCCCTGCACCGTTGCGCCGAGTGTGGCGTACAGCCGTGAATCGCTTGGGAGTGCACGGCATCAGCGCACGCTTGTGGAACGCTGCGGGGGAGTCCTCCCCGGACTCGGCACAGCCAGATTCAACCTGCGTTTCGGACTGTCAAGACCACGTTATCTTGGTGGAAAAGCCCACCGACACTGCCCAATACCGAGAAATCGGGACGCTCCTGCAAGACGCCCATATTTTTTCTGCCCACCCCCTGAAATATTCTCAGATGGCAGTTTTGACCCGTTCTTCCCTGGAAGCCCGCCAAGTCGCGGAAGTCTTGGAGAACATGGACATACCGGTGGTAGTTCCGGGGGCCGGAGCCCAGCTCAACGAAGGGCGTCTAACCCGCTGCCTGCTTCAGATGATACAGGCAGTTTGTGTGGAAACCCCTGACCAGGTAGAGCTTTCGGACCTGGATTTGGTCGGATTGCTTTCTTCTGCCCTCGTGGGCTGGGATGTGTGGCGAATGCGGCGACTCGACTCTTTCCTGCACGACCTGACATTGCTGCCTCCGGGGGAAGTCGGGGACGGTGAACAGCAATCCCCCTCCGCAATGGAATCCGAGACTGTTGCTGATGATGAGCAAAGCGAGTCCGACACAGTTGGAATCTTGCCTTACATCCGTCAGTTTTTGCGTACGGTGATTTCCGGTCAGGATTTCGCGGGGCGCACACTGGCTGAGATTACCTCCGAATCTGCTGATGCGAACCAGCTCGTTGACCTGGGGCAAGCGCTCCAAGCGGGATGGCAGCAATGGAAAGCCGATCCGGGCTCGGTGCAGCTGCTGCTGTGGAAACTGTGGGATGGTCTGGGACGTGCCGAAATCCTCCAGGCTCGAGCCCTGCAGCCCGGTTTGGTGCCCATGGTGCGTTCCACCCTGCAAATTGACCTGGATTTGGTGATGGATTTGTTCAAAGCGGCGGACTGGTTCGAGGCTCGAAATCCGGGCCAAACCGCGGCGGACTTCGCACAGGGTATGTTAGCTCGCGATCTTCCAACCGGCACCGTTGCCCCTCATCATCTGGTGCGAGACGCGGTCACTGTCGTGTCAGCCGCAGCCGCTGTCTCACAGCACTGGCCCCTGGTGGCAGTGGTGGGACTGACCGACGGAATCTGGCCGACGCTGCATTGGCCGGGTTCAATCTTGGGCACTTCCATGTTCCAGCTGGAAAATCACGGCGACCCCGCAAGCTCCAGCAGTGCCGGTTACCTGTGGAACTGGCAAAACGAATACCGGCATTTCTTTACCGCCCTGACACGTTGCACTGAACGTTTAATTTTGGGCACCACCGTTCAAGACGGAGTAGGACGTTCCACCTTCCTCACGCCGCTGGTACAAACTTTGCAGTTGGAGCCGAAACAGCATCGGCATCTGCCCACGAACCTGCGTGACTTTGTGGCTTACCTGCGCGCGGCCTGCTTGGGTGGGGAAACCAGTTGGGGAACTCCCACTATCGATGCCCCTACCGCCGCGGGGCTATTGGCGAAATTGGCAGCGGGGGAATGTCCTGCCGCTCACCCGGACAATTGGATGGGCGTCTTGCCGGTTAGCGGAACCACTCCGGAATCCACCGAAGTTCACATCTATGCCTCAGGCCTGGAACGTGCCTTGGCAAATCCTTTGGATAATGTGCTGAGCTGGTCAGGCTACTCTAACGACGAAGATGATCCTTACGCGTCGAACAAAATCGGAAACATTGTTCACGAAGCTGCCGAAATTCTGGGACGCAGATACTGGTGGAAGGACCACGGGCCGCGGGACGATCTGGAGTATGACCAGGTCCTGACCGAACTGCGCGAGGAGACGCGTCGTCTGCTGGGACCCCTGACCGGAGACACCTGGATGGAATGGAACTTCCGTCGCCGAGTCGAAACCTGCCTGGTGCCCCTGGCGACTTTCTTGGTCAATCATCAGTATCCGTCTCTTTTTGAGGTGTGTTATCCCGGTCGGTTGCCAGCCAGTTCCGGGGCCGGCGCCCTGGTGTACAACGCCCGTATCGACCGGGTGATGTTTGCGCACGGGCAAGTCATCTTAATCGACTATAAGACCGGATCTCATTCTAAATTCAGTGCTGCAAAGGTGGCCGGCAATCTGCAGTTAGCTCTCTACCAGGCGGCCTATAACGCCTCTGCGTTAGGCCAGCAGTATCCCTGTAATCTGGCGGAAATTGTCGCCCTTCTGGTGCCACCGGATTCGGACGCCCCGCTTAACCCCCAAGGCATCGAAGAACCGCGAGATCCCAAAATCTGGGTACAAAAAGCCCTGGTGCCGGGAACGGAAACGATTACTCTCCCCAAACGGTTCTCCGCTGAACAGCGCCAGATTCTGCTCGATCCGCTGGCCTGGCTACGCGGTGAAGCTCCGGGAGCGCCCGATCCGGAAACCATGCTGTTGAAAGACTATTTACAAGACCGTGTGGACTTAGCGGTGGCGGCGTTCAGCGGACCGAATTTGTCCCGAGTTGAATTCCTCGACGCATGGGGCGAAGGGGATCCTCTTGGAGTGGAAGTGAGAAAACGATGACTACGTCCAAACAAGTGAAAGAACTGTTCTCAGCGGCTGACCTGGCTGTTTTGACGGGGGCTAATCCGCCGACCGAGGAACAATCCGCGGTAATTACGGCTCCGCCAGGACAACTCCTGGTGGTAGCCGGGGCCGGCAGCGGGAAGACGGAAACCATCGCGAACCGGCTGGTTTACTGGGTCATCAACGCTGGTGTTGTCCCTGAATCCATCCTCGGTTTAACTTTTACTCGCAAGGCAGCGGGGGAAATGGCGGCCCGTTTCGCGCTGCGTCTGGAACGCTTCGCGAATCTCATGGAGTCAGTGCAAAATCGGCAGCAAACTGCGGAGGTTACCGCGGTGTTAAACGCCGCAGACTTTGACCTTGACCAACTGCGCCAACGTTTCGATACTCTCGCTCAGCGGGGCATGACCCCAGAACTGCTGCGCCACCCGGTCAGTGTCTCGACCTACGATTCCTACGCGGGAACCCTACTGACCGAATTCGGCACGTTAGTCGGGCGTGAATCGGGTTTCACCACCATCACTGACGCCGCCAGGTACCAAATCATGACTGACGTAGTGCAAAGCTGGACGGGCGCGCTGGGGGTGAAACGCGAAGGTGAAAACACTAAACATCTGATAAAAAATCTGCTGTCCCTGGCTAACGACACGAATTCGCATCTCGTAGATTTGGCTGAGATGAAACAGACCTACCGTTCCTATCTGTCTGTTGCCGAACACCTGCGTGATTCTGAAGGTTCAGAGCTCAACAGAACAGCGCTCGATCGTTTGAATGCCATCCTCAGCGCTATGGAATTCGGGCGTAACGCCACAGGCGTCATCCAGGCTTTCAATGAACGCAAACAGGAACTCATGATGGCAGACTTTTCTGACCAAACTCGGGAAACGGTCCGTTTGGTCGAGCAACTGCCGGTCGTCGGGGAAAGCCAGCGGGAACGCTTCCAGCTGGTGTTCCTGGACGAATTCCAAGACACCTCGGTGGCTCAGATGCGTTTTCTCTCGGGAATTTTCCGCGATTGCGCGGTTACCGCAGTGGGCGATCCGAACCAAGCCATTTACGGTTGGCGAGGGGCTTCCGCAGCTTCGATGGAGGACTTTGGCGACATATTCTGCTCGGATCCGCAACAGCTGCTCACCCGAACCTTGTCGACTTCATGGCGCAACGACGAAGTCATCCTCAAAGTCGCTAACCGCATTTCTGCCGAACTGACCACGGCCCCTTCTCTGGGCGCGAGTGGGAAAACCCGCCGGAATCAGGGTCTCCAGCCCTCCGCCAGTAAACCTCTGCGGGCCCGACCGGGAGCGAGCCCCGGCATCGTCTACGGAATCCAGACATTGACCGATATTGAGCAAAGTCAAGCGGTGGTGAACTTTTTCCGATTATGGCAAGCCCAGCGAGTCAAGCTGCAAAGTGAGGGGACACCCGCCGAAAAGTTGCCGACTGCTGCCATACTGTGCCGTGCGAAAAACGCTATTCCTAACTTGTCTGAGGCACTGCGCCGAGCTGGAATTCCTTATCAAACCAGAGGCATGCAAGGTGTCTTGGAAGATCCGGGGGTACGCTTGGTGCGGGCCGCTTTGGAAGTCACTGATGATCCTGAAAAAGGTGCTAGCCTGCTAATTTTACTCGATAGATACCGATTGGGATTGAGCGATATACAGGCAGTGGGGCGAAATCCGCACCGTTTCACTCCTTACCAGATTGTGATGGAGGGTGGTGCTGAAGTCTCCGCTGAGGCTGCCATTCGATTGGAAAAACTGCGTGGAATTCTCACGGAACTCAAGGAGAACGCCGCGTTCGCAACCCCCTTAGTGTTGACGCGTTTGGCGCATCGACTGCTTGATTTGGATATTGAGCAACAGCTGCCTGGCTCCCCGTGCCAAGCTGGGGCTTATGTTGAGTTCTTAAACCTGGTTCGTGATTTTGGGCGGATTCCTGGGGCAACGTTGAGCGGATTCCTCAACTGGCTGAGTGCCGGGGAACAAGAGGAAGCCAGTTTCGCTGACCTGGACTTCGAGGTTGACAATGCGGCGGTTCAGATTATCACCATGCACGCCGCTAAGGGCCTCGAATGGGATTGGGTGGCCGTCCCGAACCTGAACAAAAACACTTTCCCCTCCAGCAAAGGCGAAATATGGGCGACGCGACGCGACGTCCTGCCCTATCCGCTGCGCAGTGACCGGGCTCATCTGCCCGAGCTGGAACTGAAAACCCAAACTGTTCTGACCGCGAAAGGAAAAGTGTCATCGAAAAAAGGTCTGTTGGAGTCGTATCAGGAAGAGGCTGGCCAATACACCCTGCGAGAAGAGTCCCGGTTGGCCTACGTAGCTTTCACCCGCGCCAAATCACGGCTCCTGCTGGGACACTGCTGGTTTGAGCGGCAAACCAAGACAGAACGTTTGCCCAGCAAGTTTTTCCTGGTGCAACAGGATCCAAATCAGCGTATTTTTTCTGATTCTGTTCCATCAGGAGCTTCGGACGGGCCGGACGTTATCCGACAAGACCCATCCGCTGCGCCGGGCGTGCAGACTTCGGGGGAAAGCGCAGTTGAAGTCCAAAACCTGCTGACCCCGTTCAACGCTGAGACGTTTGCACAGGAGGCCACCCGATTGGGAATTGCGCTCCCCAGCGTCGAATGGCCTAAAACCGAAGTCACGTCCATTCCTGAAAAATCCGAAAATCCGAATCGGGACCGGTTCGAGGGAGGCGTTTGGCCGGCCCTGCCGTGGACCCAGACTCGCCAGGACCTGGCTCATGCGTATCAAGTTACCGAGGATGCTTTGGCCAGCGGCAAATTTGCTGACGGAATCAGTCAGGACGCCGCTGAAGAAACGGAGCGCCGCTTGAGTCAACTGCTGCACCAGCCGCAAACGCGCCTGGGAACGGGCGATTTGCTGGGACGAATTTCCGCTACCGGGATGGCGCGTTTGGCGCAAGACAGCGAGGGGTACCTGCTCCAACGCCTGCGTCCCCTACCGCAGGAGCCCAGTGCGGCGGCTCGTTTGGGAACCTATATGCACGCGTGGATTGCCAGCCAGCTCGAAAACGAAGACGCGCTCATTTTTGATGCCGGAATGGAAGACGGGTTCACTCCAGACCAGCGCAAGCTGCTGCACAAATGGCAACAGCATTATGCTGACCTGGAACTGCTGCGGCGCCTGCGCCGTCCACAAGTCGAATTCGATGGTGAACTCTATGTTGGGGAAGGGGTTGGCGCCGTGATTCCGCTGCGAATCGACGCGCAGTTTGAAGAGGCGCAAACCGGGAAAATCTGGATTCTCGACTGGAAGACCGGCCGGCGCCCGACCCCGAAGGACTATTCTCAGTGGCTGCACCAGCTGGGAATCTATCGCCTTTACTGGTTACAGGACCATCCCCAAACCCCCGCGGAAGACATCGTGTGTGCCTACGTGTTTCTCAATGAGGACGACTCGGAGCGCCAATTGCTCACCCTTCAGGACATCCTCGACGAGCTGGGCATATCCGACTACAGTCAGGATCTCTTGGTCAGTAACTTGACGGACCGTGGAAAGGAGGCCGACGAAGTTTTAGAAAAGTTTGGATATTGAGGCCGCCGCCGGATTGCCCTAGACGCGTGCCGTCCCCGGCTTCGCGGAGGAGGGGACGGCAGAAGGGTGCGGGGGCCGCCCCGGTCTCGTGCCACTCTGGGGATAATGCCACCTGAGAATGAGAAAGGGACGAAGTCCTGTCCCAGTCTCGCGTCGTTGAGGAACGGTAGAAAAAGGCTGGTCAGGACGGTGTCCAGGGCGGTTCGTCCCGGTGTTGCGGGGAAAACCGGGCGCGCGTATCCAGGTCTACCCTTACCCGATAAGTTCGCCCCGGTGTTGCAGGAAAACCGAATCTACCCGGCCTTAGGCTTCATCCGGGGGCAGTGAGGAAACCTGGGTATCTGACTCCGCGGCAATCTCCGCGGTATCCTCGGAGGGGGTTTCGCTCCCGTCTAGGCTACGGTCAGGAATGCTGGTGGTCTGGTCCTCGTAGAGAGGGCGGCCCGTTAGTGACAGATCTCCCTCCAGCCGCTCCAGCTGCTCGTTCAACAGGTCTTGGGCATCGGCAATTATCGAGGCATCTCCCTGGTCGACCCCCCAATTGAGCCAATTGACCAGAGCCAGCTCAATATACAGGTCGGTACGTTGACGCAAGAACGGGTCTGACCCCTCCGCGCGTCCCAAATGGTAGGCGTCAAAGACTAGGTCCACGGCCTCATCCGTCAGCTCAGAAGCTACCCAGGACAAATCCTGCGAGGGGTCACCCACGCTGACCTCGGCAAACCCGGAAATCCCCAAAATTCGGGAATCCGCGACCAGGACATGCTGGGGCTCCAGGGAGCCGTGGACAAACGTGGGATGGAAATGCCACCAGGCATCTTCGTCAAGGGCTTGTTCCCAACGAGCCTGCAGAACCGGGGGAACCAAACCGGTCGCGACCGCTCGGGAGAGGTTTTTGCGCAGGTCCGCACGGATATCATCTACGCTGGGGGTAGGGAAGCCCACATGAGCAACCAGGTTAGCGGGAATCTCGTGTAGCGCCGCGATGGCTTTGCCCAAGGCGCGCAGCAGGTCCGGATCCTCTGCCAGTTCGTTGAATTCCAAGGGATTGCCCGGCAACTGGCGATAGACAAAAATAGAGGTCCCGTCTTTCGAGGTGGCGCTACCTTCGATACGGGGAACATCAAAAGGAAGTCGGTGCGCATCGCGGTAATTGGCCAGCATGGTTAAAATCTTTTGCTGCTTGTCCAGAGCCACCTCCGCATCCGCATGCTTAGCGCCGACGATACTCCACCGGGCTGAGTGATTATCGAGGACACCGACCCAGCGAAAATCAGTGTCTTCGCCCAGCGGCGGGCACAGGGACTCAACCTCAAGGTCTGGAACTGCCACGGTGGCCAAAGCCGCCAAGGTCAGAAAATCGGTATCGCTCATCCCTCAATTTTATGTCACCCTGGGGGACAAACCATCAGACCGCTCCGGAAAGCCGGAAATCTGGCCATTTAAAGCCCCGCCTGGGGCGGGGTGCGTGACCAGCCGGGAAACCTACGTCGATTTTTGGCAAAACTATGGCAAACCTCAGAAAAACCTGAAGATTACATGAATGTAAGATGAGAATTTACCGTTTTGAACGAGGGCCCTTGCACTATAGCAGTAAAAAAAGCGTTTAAACTGACCGTAATTGTATTGGCTCTCAGACGCGAGGGAGTTGTCGACTTGGGCTTAAGTTACGGGAAGCTGCAGCCGCTGATGGACGATCCGGCGGTGGAGGAGATTTGGCTGAACAGTCCTTCCCAGGTGTTTTGTTCCCGCGATGGACAAGCCCACCTGACCAACCTGTTGCTGGCTGAAGACGAGGTGGAAGCTCTGGTGGAGAGGATGCTGAGAGCTTCGGGGCGACATCTGGACTTTGTCAACCCCTGCGTGGACGCCACCTTGGAAACCGGAGAACGTTTGCACGTCGTCATTCCGCCCGTGACAGCCACCTGGTCTATCAATATCCGTAAGCACAGTGCGAAAGCGGTGCGGGTGCGGGACCTGGTCCGGCTCAACATGATGCCCGCGTGGATGGCTCGTTTTCTGGCCGAAGCGGTGCGCATCGGCCTGAATATCGTGGTGGCCGGGCCGACCCAATCGGGGAAAACCACCACGGTCCGCGCCCTGTGCGGGGAAATCCCTCCTGACCAGCGCGTCATCACTTGCGAGGAAGTGCTGGAACTCAACCTGAAAGCCCCGGACGCGGTGGCGATGCAAACCCGGAACGCTTCGATTGAAGGCCAAGGCGAGATTACTCTGCGAGATTTGGTTCGAGAAACCCTGCGGATGCGTCCCGACCGGCTCATTATCGGGGAGGTCCGCGGTGCTGAAAGCCTGGACATGCTCATCGCTCTGAACTGCGGAATCCCCGGCATGTCCACGATTCACGCCAACACCGCCCGCCAGGCGATTACGAAACTGTCGACTTTACCGCTGCTGGCGGGAGAGAATGTGACCGCAGCATTCGTGGTGCCGACCGTGGCGGGAGCCATCGACCTGGTAGTGCAGTTGCGCGGAACCTGGCAGGGCAGCCGGGCGGTGACGGAAGTGTTGGCTTTAGACGGGACCCTTCGCGATGGCCAGGTCGCGGCGCACCCGCTTTACAGTGCGCCACCCGATGGCGCTCAGCCAGCCAAGAACCCCGCGGATTTCGATTTTATTTCCGCCTTCGGTTCTCGGGCCAGCCAGTTGGCGGCTATCTGGCGGGAGACACCCCATGACTAGCTCCCTATTGACTCTGGCGGCAGCCCTCAGTGCGGTTTCCGGGATTTTCCTGGTGACGTTGGCGCCGAGACGGCATTCGGCGCACCGAGAGAGCTCCCTGAAACGCTATTGGGCACAGTGCCGTACCCGCTTCAACGACATCACCGCGGTGAGCGGAACACGCATTGGGTTGGAACAGTTCCTGGCGCTGTCCCTCCTGGCGGGGGTGTCAGCAGGGATTTGCCTCACCTTGGTCACCGGACTGGTGATGGTTGGGTGGTTGGCTGGGCTGCTAGCGGCGTATCTGCCATTTTTGGGACTGCAGAGCAAACTGCATTCCGTGCAGGGTCAGCGCGGCAAAGCCTGGCCGAACCTGGTGGATAATCTGGTTTCCGGGGTGCGGGCCGGGCTGAGTTTGGGTGAAACGCTCCTGGAAGTCGCCGCGAGAGCCCCAAAGTCGCTGCGAGTGCCTTTTGCCCATTTCGCGGCCGATTATCGAGCGGGCGGCAACCTCGATGCCTCCCTAAAAATTTTGAAGCATGAACTGGCCGATCCGGTGGGGGATCGTATCGTCGAAGCATTGCGTTTAGCTGCACAAGTGGGGGGCAACGACTTGGTAGTTCTGTTGGAGGATTTGGGCGCGATGCTCCGCGCGGAGGAACGAACCCGCGGGGAAGTGCTGGCACGCCAATCTTGGACCGTGACCGGGGCGCGCCTCGCTGCCGTTTCCCCGTGGATTATCCTGGCGCTGCTGTTGAGTCGTCCGGGCACATTAGAGGTGTATTCCACCCCGGTAGGCTCCATGATTTTGCTGGTGGGGGCGCTAATTTCGGCGCTGGCCTACATCTTGATGTTGCGCTTGGGCCGCCTGGAAGTCAGCCCGCGCACGATGCGGGAGTAGACTGTGGAAGACCCTTTGACCTGGATTATCGGCGGCCTCGCTGTCCTCGTGGGTAGCGGGCTGATTGGGGTGTGTTTGGGTCCCTGGATTCGTCAAGGCGCCTTTCCGACCTGGCGAATCACCCCTTATGTCCAGGCTGACCTCATCGTCATGGCGGCTTACCGAGGAGGAGGGCTGCGGGATACTTCGTTCGCCCCTAACGGCCTGACGCGGTTCCTCACGTTTATCAGCCCCTCCAAAGATTCTGTCGAGCGCAGGTTGCAACTGGCGGGTTTGCCCCGGGACGTGCGCGGATTTCGCCGTTCCCAGCTGCGATGGGCCGTTTCCCTGGGGATAGTGGCGGTGGCCGTCAGTCTCCTCGGGTTCTGGGGGAAAACTTTGCCGATAGGCGGGGCTTTCGCGATGCTGACCTGTTTTGTGCTGGCGGGGCTGTTGATTCCTGATTACCGGCTCACGGGCGCGGCGCGGCGTCGGCAACTGCATTTGAATCAAGAACTGCCTGACGTCATCGAACTGTTGGCGCTGGCGGTGGGGGCTGGGGAACCTCTCTACGGAGCCTTGCATCGTGTTTCCGCCCGCTGCACCGATGTCGCCGGTCAGGAGTTGGAAACAATCTTGGCGGCGGCCGATAACGGAGATTCTCTGGCTCCCAGTTTGACCGCGGCTCGGGCCCGCAACGATTCCGAAATCCTCGCGCACCTCATTGATGCCATTGTTTCCGCGTTGGAGCGCGGTTCTCCTTTGGCGGGTGTGCTGCGTTCCCAAGTGGCGGATTCACGAGCGGTGGCGCGAACCCAGTTGCTTACGGAGGGTGGAAAGAAAGAAGTCCTCATGATGGTGCCGGTCGTGTTCTTAATTTTGCCGCTCACCGTGGTTTTCGCCCTCTATCCCGGGTTGGTGGCGCTGCAGCTGTAAATAGTAAAAATCACAATCGAAAGGATAAAAATATGCAAAAACTCCGCGCTTTGCGAAACTTTGTGTACACCCGTCTGCAGGCCGAAGACGGCGACGTTCCCGGCTGGGTTATGGTGACCCTGATGACCGCGGGGCTGGTGGTGGCGCTCTCGGCGGTGGCCCTGCCGGCCTTGACGAATCTGTTTACCGATGCCATTGCCCATGTTTCGACCTTGTGAATGCCGTGAGTCCCTGCCTCGGCGCTCCCGACAGCGCTGGCGGGGGGAATCCGGCTCAGAACCGGCCAGTTTTGCCCTCGTCATGCCGCTGGTGCTGATTTTGGTGCTGGGGTTGATGCAGCTGTCGCTGGCGTTGTGGGTCCACACGACTTTGATTGACGCGGCCGGGGCGGGGGCACACGCCGCAGCACTGTCGGGTGCGCCCACGAGTGCCGCCGATGACACCGTGCGCGCTGCCCTCGCCTCGACTCTGGGTCCCGGCTATGTGCATACGGTGAACGCCGAGCGTGTCACCGTGGCGACGCTGCACGGTTCCTATTCCACCTCGGACCTGGAAGTGATGGAAGTGCAGGTGAAAGCCCCTATGCCGGTTATCGGCCTGTTTGGGGTGGGGGACTTGACCGCGGTGGGTCACGCGGTGATAGAGGAGGGGCCGTGAAACGTCCGTGCAACCAGAAACGGCCGAGGTTCGTTTCCCGCTTGGCGCGGGAAGAGTCCGGCGAGGCCACGTTGGAGTTTGTGGGTATCACCATGATGCTTTTGATTCCGCTGGTGTACCTGATTTTGGCTTTCTTTCAAGTTCAATCCGGCCTCTACGCGGCTGAGGCCGGGGCGGCCGGGGCGGCGCGTATCCTCACCCTGCACCCTGAAACGGGAGTCAGTTCGGCCAGCCTGGCGGTGCAGCTGGCGGCCGCTGACCAAGATCTACCGGCGGGACAGGCCCAGTACACTCTGGACTGCGTGACCGGATTGTGTCCCGCGCCGGGTTCGCGCGGTATCGTCCGCGTCAATCTGCAAGTTCCCCTACCGCTGGTGGGAACCATGCTGCAGGGTTCCTTTCCTGCCTCGCTGCCGCTGAGTGCGGAGCACCCGATTCAGTGGGGCGAGCATGGGGCTTAGGGGAGGGCACAAGGGCGGTGCGTCGCCGCGTCGGTTTGTCGCCCGGTTCGACCGTCTCGGTGACGAGGACGGCCGCATCATGCTGTTGGGACTCGCCGCTTGTGTGCTGCTCTGTGTGATTATCCTGATGAGTATGGCGGTCTCCGGGGTGTATCTGGAACAGCGGCGCCTGCAGCGCTTAGCGGACCAAACCGCCTCTATGGCGGCGGCAAATATGGCGGATACGGCCTATTACCAAGATGGCATCATGGACGGCGTTCCCCTGCAAATCGAACCCTATCACGCCTCAGAGCGCGCTGCTGAATACCTATCAGGGGCGGCGATAGGCGCGAATTCTGGCTTGTTGGGAATTGACCTGGTTGACGTAGATGTGGCTTCGACCCGGGTGCAGGTGACTTTGCGGGCGACCGGAAAGATTCCTTTGGTACTCCCACTCATCAGTTCCCTGACCCAGGTCGAACTCACCGCTACCGGGGCGGCTTCGCTAAAGTCCAGCTTCGGCTAGCCGCCCGTCCACTCAGTCGTGAGCCAGCGCCTCTACCGGCGTGACCCGCGCTGCTGCCCGCGCCGGACCAATCGATGCCAACAGAGCCACCACGATGGTCAGCGCCGCGGCCGCGATAGCTAGCGGGGGCACCACAATGACTTGTGCGGAGGCTAGTTCTGTCACCGGCAGGGCATTGATGCCGGCTATCGCGTAACCCAGACCGGCTAATACGCCTATGACCAGCGCCCCGAGCGCCGTCAGCAGGGCTTCGATGGCGAGCATTCCTTGCAGACGTCCTTTCGTCATACCTAGGGCGCGCAGCATTCCATTTTCCCGCCGGCGTTCCATCACCGAGAGAGCCAACGTGTTCGCCACCCCAACCAGCGCAACCAGCACTGATACTCCCAGCATCGCGAAAGCGCCCCACATCAACCCTTGTGCAATCTGGGTAAACATGGCTCGGTCGGGCGCGGAACCGGTGATGTAGGCATCCTGCTCAGAGGCAGCCGGAATATCCGAAGCGAGCTGCTCAATGTCAGAAAAGCTGCAATCCGGAGAAATCCGCATCAGTAGAACGCGAGGCGCCAGCACCGTGGCATTACGCTCAAGTTCCTGGTGGGCGTCGGTTTGTGCCGGACGGACCACCTGGGTGGAACTGGCCAGGCCAGCCAAATCCTGGGGGTTCACGGACACGAAATCCAGGGGAGTTTTCTCAGCCGTGAGTTTCAGCACCTTATCCCCGCTACGAACGGCATAAGGCTTGCCGACTTCCTCCTCGCTCAACATTGGAATTCCCACGTGGCCAGGGGCAATCACGGGAATCCGGCTGTGCGAAATGGCCGAAAAATCCTTAGATTCCAACAGCAGTTCCTGAGTGTACGCGTCGGGGTCACAAGGCTCGTTCGTTGCGGCAACGATACAGCCGCCGTTTTCGTCTTGGGTCAGCTTTTCCGGCTGAGACAATAATTGCCGGGTTTTTTCGTATTCCCCCCAGGGAACAGCGCTGCCCAGCAGCCCATTTACGGCGATGGTGCGTTCCAAACCGGAAGTGGCTTTCACGTTGGCGATGGTGGTTTGGCTCAACGGTTCGCCCTCCGAAACGAGCTGCAGGTCCACCGGCGTGTGTTCGTCGATGATTTTTTTGCTGGTAGCGTCTACCGAGGCCGCTCCGACCAGTAGCAGTACCATCAAGGTAATACCTAAGGTCAAGGCCGCGCCGGTAGCTCCGGTACGCCGCGGGTTACGCCCCGTATTTTCCGCCGCTAAACGCCACGTCACCGCCGCGGGGGAACTGAAAACGCCCAAAGCGGAAGTTACGTAGGGCAAAACGATGGAAGTCAGCAGGACCAGCCCCAGGAAGGAAATCATTCCGGCAAACATCGCGGTCAGGAAGAAATTGGAGGTGTAGGTATCCATGTCTCCCTGCTCTGAGACGTTCGTCATCAACTGATGATTCTTCAGAGTGGCGTAGACCATGGTGGCGGTGCCGCCAAAGAACAGAATGGAACCAAAAATGGCGCGAACCGTCCGGTGCTTGCGCCGCCGGCTGAGCTTGTCTTCCGTTGCCAGAGCCTCAATCGGGGTGACCTGGGCGACCCGGCGGGACGGGGCAAACCCGGCCAGGAAAGAAATCACGGTACCACAGAGGAATCCCGCGAGCAGGCTTTGCCAGTTCAAAACGGTGAAAGCCTGACCCCAAGTGTCGGCGAGGTTGGCAATTCGGCACGCTATGGCCGAAAAAATCACGCCTGCCAATACCCCAATCATCGCAGAAACGGCTCCAACCAGTAACGTCTCGCGCGCCACCAGGGAACGCAGCTGACCGGAGGTAGCACCGACCGCCCGCAACAGAGCCAGTTGGCGCCGCCGGCGGGCAAACAGCACGTTGTAGGTCACCGACACGACAATAATGGCGGTAACGCCGGCGATGAGCGGGAACGCCAAGGCCAACACGAGCAGGACGTCCTGTCCGCCCGTAATGCTATCCACGGCACGATTCAAGTATTGATCCGCAGTGAACACCTCATAGTAATCTGCGTCGGCAATGTGGGAGATCAACTCTTTCAGTTCGGATTTGGCTGCATCCAGGTGTGTGGCATCGACTCCCGAAATCAGCACAATATCAGCCAAATAATCGTCCCCAGCCCAGGTTTTCACCAGGGAATCGGAAACGTAGCTGGTGGGGAACGCGCCGGGACGGGCTTTATAGATACCGCTGACCTTGAGTGGCACCGTCTTGGTGTCATCGGTGGCAGGATCGTAGATTCCTGCGTTGATCGTATCTCCGACTTTGACCCCGAGAGTCTTGGCATTGGACTGCTCGATACCGATCTCAGTTTCAGAGCTGGGGCGCTTTCCCTCCACGACCGAACTGGGGTCGAACACGGGATCACCCAGCCCCAATACCGAGGCAGACACCTTCTTGCGATTTGCGGACAAATCCACGCTCATGGACGTGCGGGTCAGGATTTTCCACTCCGGGTGGGCCTGATGGGCTTGATCCGCAACCTTTTGCAGGTAGTCCGGTTCGGGTCCCTCACCGTCGTAGGGAACCCCGTTGGGAGCCGTGACAATCAGGTCAGCACCGGCGGCTTTCTCCGTAAGGTTGCGAGCCAAAGTCGTCTTGAGCCCGGCGGTCAACCCTAGGCAGGTCAGCAGGAACGCTACCGCTAGGGCAATCGCCAAGGCAGTGGCGGTGTAGCTTTTCACGTTTTTGCGCAAATCTGCGCGCAGAATTCCTTTCATCTCTCACGCCACCTTTGCGATGTCTGCAGGTTCGGGGTGATGCAAATCGTGCACAATCATTCCGTCACGGACAATCAAGACCCGGTCCCCGGTCGTGGCGGCGTGCTGGTCATGGGTGACCATCACCACGGTTTGCCCGAAGTTATCGACCGCCGCGCGCAGTAGGTTCAGGACTTCAGCAGAAGACGCGGTGTCCAGGTTTCCGGTCGGCTCGTCAGCAACCAGCATAGCGGGGCGAGACAGCAGGGCTCGGGCGACCGCGACGCGCTGTACCTGGCCGCCGGACAGCTCGTAAGGCTTGTGGTTCAGTCGGGTGGTGAGGTCCAGCCCGGTGACGATTTGGTCGAACCAGTGCCGGTCTATCGGTTTATTCGCCAGGCGCAGCGGCAGTTCGATGTTGGCCCTCGCGCTCAAGGTCGGAACCAGGTTAAATGACTGGAACACGAACCCTACGTTGTCGCGACGCCACAGGGTCAGGGGCTTGTCCTTTAGCTTGGTGATGTCCACGCGGTTGACCGTGATAGAACCGGAAGTGACCGCGTCCAAACCGGCCAGGACGTGCAGCAGCGTGGATTTACCGGAACCGGAGGGACCCATAATGACCGTGAATTCGCGGGCGTTGATATCGACGCTAACAGAGCGCAGAGCCTCGACTCGCGTGCCTTTTTCCCCGTAAACCTTGGTGACATCGCGCAGCTCGGCGACCGGGACAGTCGGTAGGTCTGTCTCTGTAGCGGTCACAAGGGGGGAGGGGGACGTTTCGGGGTCGGCAGAGGCTGGTGGAGTGGGGGGCGTCACCGGGGTAAACGGGGTGTCGGCGGGACTATTCGGGGAGGACATATTTGTCACCTTTCGCTAGAGTTCTTAACTGAAATCCAGCGTAGCCAGCCCGAAACTAACAAGCTATGGGGGTTTACCCTGAAAAAACCCCGAGGCGTCCCTGAGGCGGTTGAGGTCTCTAGGGTTCCGGTTTTTCCAGGTGACTGCGCATACTGGACAGCACGCGGCGCATCGCGTTTAAATCTGATTGCGAAACCCGGCCAGCAAACAGTTCACGTACCACTTTCATCTGGACTTGCGCCGCGGCTTCGTAAGCGTTCAACCCTTTGGTTGACAGGCAAGCATTGCGGGTGCGTTTATCCGCACCTTGGCACAGTCGATTCAGCCAGCCCTTTTTCTCCATCTCACCAAGGCGATAGTTCAATCGAGAGGGTGAAAATACCGTTTGTCTGGCGAGTTCCCCGAGCTGTAGTTTCTTTTCCGGAGCGTTAGCCAAAGCCGTCAAGATTGAGTATTGCGGCAGGTCGAAACCGCATTGTTCCTTGAGGGCGTAGTCAATCTCCAGGTTAAGCATCTGGGAAAACTTAAAGAAGTCGTCCCAGATTTCTTCGGGCGTGGCGTCCGGCGTGTCTTGGTAATCGGTGTGAGCCAACGGAAATAGCCTCTCGGAACTCGGAAAAATCCTAACGGGTGTGAAGATATTGTGCTATAAACCGGGCAGTTTTCCAATCTTTTGCCCTGGTCTTTACAAAAGCTTTAGCTTTTCTTTGGGTAGGTCGGCGCGGAACGCGTGGTTTCTCACTAGGGCAGGTAAACCGACCGGAACGCACTCTTGCGCTGTTCAGGGCCACAGCTGCACGAAAATCTGGGAGGGAGGAACGCCAAAACGGTTTTGCGAGGTGACATCGCCTTTCGCGGCACTAATCCAGGGTTGACGCAACGCTGACAGGGCCTGGTCTGGTGATTTTTGCGCCGCCGCGCCGGTGGGCGAAATGAGTCCGATAATCTCTAGGTGAGCCGCGAACGCGTCGGCATCAGCCTGATTAATCAGGCGAATCGCGTCTGGGGCTGTCTTAATCTGGGAAAAATCCAAAGCATATTGGCCAGCACGCACGTCCTCGACCCCCCCGTCCACCAACGACTGCACGTCCCAAGCCAGGGAATCCGCCCTTTGCAAAGCCCACTGCCGATCATTCCCACTGAGGTGCGCCGCGGCCGCGTCCATACGGAAACGGGCAAAATCCAGGGCGGTCTGGGCCTCGATAAGTTTCTGCAGGTTTTTCTGGTCAGCCAGCGGTTCGGTGGGGCCTTCGGGGTTCGTGCCCGCCGGCTCGTCCACCGGCACCTTTGGTTCGGGGAGTTTGCTGCCCGCGGCCCCCGCCACGTGAGAGGCGTCAAGCTGTTGGGCGGCGCACAAGGCCGTGAGGAGCTGCGCGTCGTTAGCGTGGGGGGCGCGTGCCCCCGCTTGGCAGGACGTCGCGGCCGTATCCACCAGGAGCTGCACCAAGTCCGCCACGTTGCCCGGGGCGGGAGACGGTTGCGGTCCGGGGTCGGCACCCTCCGGGGTGCCCTGCGGCCACGGCTGCCAGACCCCGCCTAGGGCCGCTAGACGGGTCGCGGACAGGTCGCGTACCGTCCCAATCACTTCACGCACCCCGGGGGCTAATGAGGCGTCGTTTGCCATCTTTTCGCTGCCGATGCCGATGGCGGCTTCCGCGCGTGAAACGGCGGAAATCCCGGCTTGCCCGGCGTCCAGTTCCGGCAGGGCATCGGGGGGAGTATCGAGGCGCAGCCCGCACCCAGCCAGCGCAACACCCGCTATAAGCCATAGACTTAGTTTCAGGAAACGGGACGGGGGTAAAAACATAAACCCATTGTTTCACACCCCTATCCCATTCACGCGCTCAGGCAACCCTGAGGGAATGAAAAAAAGGGGAGACTATTGCAGATAAAGACAGAAGCTCAGCCGCATACGGCGGCAGACCCGAGTGTCGCCGCGATTCTCCAGGTCGTTAACCCGGTTGTGGACGCAGCCGGACTGTACCTGGAAAAAATTGCCCTCACCGGTCCGAAACACCAGCGGGTCGTGGCGCTGAGTTTGGATTTGCCCGACGGCGATGCCGATTTGGGCAGCGCCCAGCTGGAGGAAGTCAGCCGTGCTATCGGTGCCGCCCTGGACGCCAGCGATCCGGTGCCGGGAGCCTACACCCTTGAGATTTCCACGCTCGGGGCCGAACATGAAGTGACGAACCTGCGGCTGGCGCGCCGTGCCTTGGGCAAAGACGTGGAAGTGCGAGTTGGTGGGCAGGTTCGCACCGGTATCTTGACTGACGTTACGGAAACCGGGCTGAGCGTAAATGATGACGGAGACGCTACGGTTTTTCCCTTTGAAGACATAGAATCGGTACGTACCGTTATCTCGTTTGGGAAGCCTCGGGGGTCCCAACGCAACGGGCGAAAAAATAAATAGCGACAAATCAATACGGAGGAATCATGCAAATTGACATGTCTGCATTGCGCCTGGTGGAAGCCGAAAAAGGCATGGATATGAACTCGCTTATCGACACGGTCGAGCAAGCGCTTTTGAAGGCATACCGCAATCAGCCGGGTGCCGAAAAGGAACATTCACGGGTTGAGGTTGATCGCAAGACCGGTGAGGTGCGGGTTTTGGTAAAGGAGCTGGACGAGGACGGCAATGAGCTGGGCGAGTCCGAGATTACTCCCAAAGATTTCGGGCGCACCGCCGCGGCCACGGTGAAATCCGTGATTATTCAACGTTTCCAGGAGGAAGAAGACAAAGCTGTCCTCGGTGATTTTAAGGAACGCGTCGGGCAGGTCGTCTCTGGAGTGGTGACTTCTGGGCGCGATCCGAAGCTGGTGACCGTGAATCTGGGGGACGTAGAGGGCATCATTCCGCCGGCCGAACAGGTCCCGGGCGAAAAATATCAGCACGGGGTACGGCTGCGGGTGTATGTTTTGGCGGCGTCGCGCGGTTTGAAAGGCCCGCACATTGAACTGTCCCGGACCCACCCCGGTCTGGTGCAGGGCTTGTTTAGGCGCGAAGTTCCTGAGATTGAAAAGGAAGAAGTCGTTATCGAATCCGTGGCTCGCGAGCCGGGACACCGCACCAAGATTGCCGTGCGGGCGACCGAGAAAGGTATCAACGCCAAAGGGGCCTGCATCGGCCCGAACGGTTCGCGCGTCCGGGCAGTCATGAACGAGTTGAACGGAGAAAAGATTGACATCGTCGATTGGGCCGAAGACCCCACGGTTTATGTGGCCAATGCGTTGAGCCCGGCGAAAGTCGTTTCGGTGCGGGTCATCGACGAGGCCAAGCGGCTGGCGCGAGTGGTGGTCCCGGACTTCCAGCAGTCCCTAGCTATCGGCAAGGAGGGTCAAAACGCCCGTCTGGCTTCGCGTCTGACCGGTTGGGGCATTGATATTCATTCCGACACGGAAAATGGCGGTGCTCCGGCTTAGATTTTCAGCCCCCAGGGGTCTCACGCCCAGCCCTCCGAGGTGCCTCCTCGGGGGGCTGAGTTTTTCTGTGCACAAGGGGTGTTCCGGCGTTTCCGGGGGAACGCGGCAACGTGCGGGACCGCCCTTGTGAAGGCATATCCCCAGGTGAGAGCCTTTGAAACCACCAAAATGGACATGGTTGTTACCAAACCGTTATAATCGGTGAGTCGCGGCGCAGGGTCGCGAAACGTCCGAAAAAACGAGGAGGGCATTTGGCTGGGTCAAATGAGCTGGCCGAATATTTGAGTTATGCGTATTACTAAACTGATGGCAAGTTCATTTGCAATTGCTGGAATCGGTGTAGCGGGGGTTACCCCGATTGCCAATGCGGAAGATGGGGGTTCCGCAACTATTACAAATCAAACTGTCAGTGCCAGCGTTCGTTTGGCTGGTGTAGATCGTTATGAGACATCAAAAGCGGTGTCTGAGGCAACTGATTTGAGTTCAGTGTTGGTCAGCGATAAGTCGCCTGATGGCCTCATTGGTTCACTGCAGGCAGCAAACGATGACAAGTCTGCGGTCATGAGCCCGGATGCTCCCTCTTTGGGAGGAACTAACCGTTACGAGTCGGCCGCGAAAGTCGCTTTGGAAGGCGAAGCGGATGCTCCCGTGGTTATCGCCAACGGCAACTCGGAGGTAGACATTCTGGCCGCCACGTCCTACGCGGCCAATCTGGAAGCGAACCTCTTGTTGGCTGAGCCGGATCAGCTGGGCAAATACGGCTCTCAGGCTATTGCTGAGTTGAATCCCCAAAGCATCACAATCATTGGTGGCACCGCGGTCGTGAGCGAGGAAACTAAAGCTCAGGTTGAAGAACTGACCGGGAAAAAAGTTTCCCGGATTGCCGGAGCTGACCGTTACACCACCGCTCTGGCCGCCGCGCAAGCTATCGGCTCGCAAAACTATCTGTTGGTCAATGGCAAGAACCCGGTCGATGCCCTGACCTTGGCTCCTTTGGCAAAGAAAAATAATGCTTCGGTAGTGTTGGTCCAGACTTCCTGTGCGCCCCAAGCGGTGCTGGGAGACCTGGGTGGAAAACATCTCACCGCTATCGGTGGCACCAGCGCTATTGCCGACAATTTCGCGGCGAAAACCTGTGAGCAGCAGGCGGCCGAGACAGCTGCAAAGGCCGCAGCTGAGAAGGCAGCCCAGGAAGCCGCGGCGCGGGCGGCTAATCCGTGGGGAGCCGGCACTGCGCAGGGCATCGCTTACGACATGCTGGGTCAGTTCGGTTGGGGACCGGATCAGATGCAACCCCTGTTCAAGCTGTGGGCCCGCGAATCTGGATGGCGTACGAATGCCGGACGCCCCGGTGGTCCCTACGGGATTCCACAGGCTAATCCCGGCCGCAAAATGGCTTCTGCCGGTGCAGACTGGGCGACGAACCCGGCCACTCAAATCCGCTGGGGATTGAGCTACATCAAGGGCCGCTACGGCAGTCCGGCGGCCGCCTGGGCGAATTTCTGTGCCCGTGGCTGGTATTGATTTCAAGGATCTGCCAATAACTTAGGGGGTGGAGCCGTCACGGACGGTTCCACCCCAATCTTTTGCCCGGTAGTTTGCCGGGCTGGAGACCCCGATTCAAATGCATAGAGAAAAGTCGGGTATAATCAAGAGCGGTGCTTTTCGCGGCTCCAACAGCCGCGTTCCGGCACATGAACTTATTAGCTGAGGATACTTTGCTACTGGTGGATTTCATTATCCCGCGGCACTGTGTTCGCAATGACCTAGGAGCGGGTTGGAAGATGTTGGGCACCCGATGAGTACCCGATGAGTACCAACGATTAATCCATTCTCACCCTTCGCCGGGTGGGGTGGCGAAGGACAGGAGAAAAGTGGCACGAATGCGCGTGCACGAGCTTGCAAAAGAGCTCGGTATTGAATCCAAAGAAATGCTGGCGTATCTGAAAGATGCCGGCGAGTTCGTAAAGTCTGCATCCTCCGTGGTGGAAAGCCCGGTTGTGAAGCGGATGATGGAACGCTTTGAAAAGGAAAAGCTGGGCAAGTTTAGCCCGGAAGCCGCCAAGAAAGCCGAAAAAGCGGCTGCGAAAGCGAAGAAGCCGGCTGCCAAGACAACCTCGAAAAGTCAGAAGTCGGCCGCGGAGCCTGCTGCTGATGCGGAATCGACGCCGCCAGCCAGCGCTACGGAGTCGCCGACCCCGGAGACTGCGCCCGCACCAGACACTTTGGACGCAGAGACTCCCGCACCGGCGGCTTCCTCTCCTGCTGCTTCCGCTACTCCTCAGCCAAAACCAGAGAAATCAGCACCGAGTCCCAGCCCTGCCAAGCCGCAGGCGAAACCCAGTGCTCACCCCGATATTCCCAAACCCGGCGCCTCAATTCCCAAGCCGGGTGCGCGTCCGGGCAACAACCCGTTCGCTTCCGCTCAGGGAATGCCGCGTCCCGGCGGCACCAGTGGAATCAAAGCGAAGCCGGGTCCGCGCCGGGGACGGCTGGGCAACAATCCGTTCGCTTCCGCCCAAGGCATGAGCCAGGGGATTCCCCGTCCGGGGCAGGGCGGCGGTCCGCGTCCCAAGCCGGGAGACCGCCTGGGTTCGCCCCGCGGTGACTCCGGTCCCGCAGGACGTGGTGGACGGAGCAGTCGTGGTTCCCGCACCAGTCCTGAGGCTTTGGCAGCCGGCGGCTTTGGCGGCACTCCCGCATTTGGCGGTCCGCCTTCGCCGCCTCGCGGTCGCGGCGGGCGCGGCTTTACCCAGGGTGCTTTCGGTCACGGCAAATCCCGGAAAGGCAAGAGCCGTCGGGCTAAGCGTCAGGAAATCGAGGAGCAAAATGCGCCCGTGATTGGCGGGGTCACCGTCCCGAAAGGCAATGGCCAAGAGATTCGGATCCGTTCCGGAGCATCTGTCGCCGATTTCGCAGAAAAGATTAACGTCAATCCTGCCGCGCTGGTGACCGTGCTGTTCCACATGGGTGAGATGGCCACAGCTAATCAGTCCCTAGACGAGGACACTTTCAAGCTGCTGGGGGCAGAACTCGGTTACGAAATTACGGTGGTTTCGCCGGAGGACGAGGACCGCGAGCTGCTGGAATCCTTCGATATTGATTTGGAAGCCGAAGAACTCGATGACATCGAGGCTATGGAACCCCGACCTCCGGTCGTGACGGTGATGGGCCACGTCGATCATGGTAAAACCAAGTTGCTGGACGCTATCCGTAATACTGACGTCATTGATACCGAGTATGGCGGGATTACCCAGCACATCGGCGCCTATATGGTCACACTAAAAAAGGCTGATAAAGGCCGCAAACTGACCTTCATCGATACGCCGGGTCACGAAGCCTTTACCGCGATGCGTGCCCGTGGTGCCCAGGTCACCGACATTGCGATTATCGTGGTCGCCGCTGATGATGGGGTGATGCCCCAGACCGTGGAGGCTATCAACCATGCCAAGGCCGCAAACGTGCCGATTGTGGTGGCAGTCAACAAGATTGATAAACCTACCGCGAATCCGGACAAGGTCAAAGCCCAGATGTCCGAATACGGCGTGTTGCCCGAAGAATACGGCGGCGACACCATGTTTGTGCCGATTTCGGCTAAACAGCGGATGGGCATTGAGGATTTGTTGGATGCAGTGTTGCTGACAGCTGACGCGGTGCTGGATCTGCAGGCCAATCCACACGCTCCTGCCCGCGGCGTCGCCATTGAAGCGAACCTCGACAAGGGACGCGGCACGGTCGCTACCGTGCTGGTGCAGCGCGGTACTCTGCGTGTCGGCGACGCTATCGTGGCGGGAACTGCCTACGGCAGGGTGCGCGCCATGTTCAACGAGCGTGGCCAAAACGTGGAGGAGGCCACCCCCTCCACTCCGGTGCAGGTGCTGGGTCTGACCTCGGTGCCGCGAGCCGGCGATAACTTCCTGGTCGCCGAAGACGACCGGACGGCCCGCCAGATTGCAGACAAACGTGCGGCTGCGGAACGCGCTGCGTTGCTGGCCAAGCGCCGCAAGCGCGTCACCCTGGAATCCTTCGATGAAGCCCTGAAGGCCGGCAAGGTCGACATGATGAACCTGATTATCAAGGGCGACGTGTCCGGCTCGGTCGAAGCTCTGGAGGACTCCCTGCTGAAGATTGACGTGGGCGAGGAAGTCGGCTTGCGCATCATTCACCGCGGTGTCGGCGCGATTACCCAAAACGATGTCAACTTGGCGACCGTGGACAACGCCATCATTATCGGCTTCAACGTCCGTCCTGCCGAGCGCGTGGCGGAACTGGCCGACAGCGAAGGCGTGGAGATGAAGTTCTATTCCGTCATCTACCAGGTCATTGAGGACGTTGAAAACTCCTTGAAGGGTATGCTAAAGCCGATTTATGAGGAACACGAACTCGGTTCCGCCGAGATTCGCCAGGTCTTTAAGTCCTCCAAGTTCGGCAACATCGCGGGCTGCTTGATTAAGTCGGGCACCATCAAGCGCGGCTCTAAGGCTCGCTTGGTTCGCGATGGTGTGGTCGTCAACGGAGAGCTGGAGATTCATTCCTTGCGCCGCGAAAAGGACGATGTCACCGAAGTTCGCGAAGGTTTCGAATGCGGTATCGGTCTGGAGTTCAAGGACATCCAGGTGGGCGACCGCATCGAAACTTGGGAAATGCGCGAGATTCCGCGCGATTAATATCCCTAACCAAACCCGGGGTCCCTGGCCGGCCTGCGGCGTTTTACCGCCAGGCGTGGCCGGGGCGCCGGGACAACACACGAAGATGGGAGAAACCATGGATGACACCCGGCGGGAAAAAGTCGCCGCGAACATTTTGACCACGGTGGCCAGCATGTTGGCTGGCAAGATTAAAGACCCCAGATTAGGTTTCGTCACCATTACTTCGGTCGAGGTCACGGGCGATTTGCAGCACGCCAAAGTCTATTACACGGCCTATGGTAGTGACACGGAGCGAACCGCTTCCGGCGCGGCTTTGGAGTCCGCGAAGGGATTGATTCGCTCCCACGTGGGCAAAAATTTGGGCACGCGTCTGACTCCGACCTTGGAATTTGTGGCCGATCCGGTGCCCCAGCAGGCTGCGGCTTTGGAATCGGCGCTGGCGGAGGCCCGCGCGGCTGATGCCGAGTTGGCCGCCCGCAAAGGCACCCAGTATGCCGGGGAAGCCAATCCCTACAAAACTCCCCGTGAGTCCGAAGATGACCAGGAATCCTAACGCCGACGGTCTGACGCCTGATTGCGAGTGGACCCTCATCGGGCGCGTTCCGGGGGTTTTCGACGGCGCGAGGTGGTTGGTTCATAAGGTTCCCCGGGTGGGTTGCAATGTTTGATGCCCCGGACTTCTTGCCCGACTGTCCCGCGGATTTGCCTCGGGGTGAAACCTGTCCGCCCGGACTGGTCATTGTGGATAAGCCGCGGGGGTTGAGTTCCAACGCGGTGGCGTCACGGATTCGTCGGTTGGCAGGACAAAAGAAAGTCGGTTATGCCGGTACTCTAGATCCGCTGGCTACGGGAATCCTCATTTGCGCTATCGGCAAAGCCACGCGCCTCTTGCAATACTTGACGGCTCATGACAAGGTCTATACCGCCCGGGTGCGGTTTGGTATCTCTACGGATACTGACGATGCCCTGGGCCAGGCCACGGCCTGTTTAGGCGCTGTGTTGACCCCGGAGGACATCGCGGCGGCTCTGGTGCCGTGGCGGGGGCCGGTCAACCAAATCCCCGCCAAGTTTTCCGCCATTAAGATTGGCGGCAAACGTGCCTACGACCTGGCGCGTGCCGGGAAAAACGTGGAGATCCAGCCTCGTCCGGTGACCATTCACCGGCTCGAGCTGAGAGGCGCTCCCGTCATCGAAACGGTGGCGGGAGACGACTCGAACCCTCCGGTGACCGTTACCGATGCGGAACTTTTGGTGGAGTGTTCGGCGGGAACCTACGTGCGCGCCCTGGCTCGAGACCTCGGGGCAGACCTGGGGGTGGGGGCGCATCTGACGGCGTTGCGACGCATTTCGGTCGGGTCATACGGGATGGACCAGGCGCGAAGCCTGTCCGAGCTGGGGGCCGAAGTCGAGAGTCGCGGGATGCTGCGTCCGTTAGGGCTTGACGCGGCGATTTTGGGAATCTTTCCCGAATTGCCCGGTGACGAAACCCAGGTGCGGGCGCTGTCTTTCGGACAAACCCCACAACTGGCCGGTTCGACCCGCGAGGCCACCGCCCTTCTGCAGGCGGCAAATTCGAACCCAACTGCGCCCGCAGGTTCGCTGCTGGCCGTCACCGAAGCGACGACCGGCTCAGACGCGGGTGAAAAACGTGTCATCGCGCTGGCCCAGCTGGAAAACGAGCGGCTGAAACCGATTTGGGTGTTGAGACCTGCAAAATCTGGAACGTCTGGGACATACACTTAATGTAGGTCGGGTTTAGGAACGCAGGAGAATCATGACTCGAAAAACGTATCTGAAATCTTGGTGGCCCCTTGCAGTGCTGGGCATGCTGGGCGTGTTGGGTCTGCTTTCCGGACCCGGCGGCATTAGTCTGAACTCTCCCGAGTTCCCCGGCCAGACCCCAACTGTCTCAACGACAGCAGCAGCCAGTGTTCCTCACGCTGAGGCCACGCGGAATGTGGTCCCGGCCCTTCCACAGAGACTTTCCGCCCTCACTGAAACATTGCCCGAGGATTTCACCCCCCACACCGACCGGGAGGTAGGTGAGTTGATGATTGGCGGGGGCGCTCCCGTAGGTGCTCAGGACGTGAGCTGGATTGGCTATATCGCCATCACCAACTGGAACGGGACCGGCTCAATCTGTACCGGGATATTAGTCCATCCTTCCTGGGTGCTGACCGCGGGTCACTGCATGGCGAACAAGCCCCGCTACGTTTCTGTTAAGTTTGGCTTGACCAGGGAGCTATCCGCTCAGGTGGATGATTACAAAGTTCATCCGCAATATGACGCTTCTCTGCTGCACCTGCAAACTCCGATGTCCGGGATAACCCCGGCAGTTTTGGCGGCCGGTCAAGCCCCGGCGGGAACCGTGGCTTTGGAATACGGCTGGGGTGGGGCGTCGAATACGCTGTTGTCCACTCCGCAAAGAATCGCGGCGACCTGCTACACGGTGGTGCAAGGGCCAACGCAGGGTGAGTTTACGGCTAACTGCGGCGGGACTGTCGCCCCCGGTCAGCTCAGTTACAAGACCTCGTGGCCGGGAGTGATGACCGAGCACGGTGATTCCGGTGGACCTCTGCTGGTATCCAATCAGGTTATAGGGACTTTGATTGGGGGCAATGATCAGGGAGCTTACTTTGGTTCCGTGATTCCCCTAGCTTCGTGGCTGAAAGACATCACCGGGGTGACCTTGGGGGCAGCTTCGGGGAATACGACGGAATATCCCTATGAATCTCGACTGAGTCGGATTGCCGGAGCCGATCGGGTCTCGACAGCTCTAGCGTTACACTCGGCGAGCGGGACCAATGGGGACGCGATTGTGCTGACCACCGGGCGGCTCGCCCCTGACGCTTTGAGCTCCGCGGCTTTGGTGGGGGCGCGAGGAGCCACGGTTTTGCTCACGGTGTCCAATCCGGTGGAACCGGCTGTGATTTCTGCCATTAAGGCTTCCCCGCGCAAGACCCTCTACGTGGTCGGCGGGGGAGTGAAACTCTCGCCTGCCCAACGCGCTGAACTGCAGCAAGCCGGAATCTCTATCACCGACCTGGTGGGTCAAGATCGTTTCGACACGGCGGGTCGGGTCGCGGCCCTCGCGGCCCAGGAAAACGCTTCGGTCAGTGCCAACACGAAACTCCTTGACGTGTTCCTGGTCGATGCCACAAGCGACCCTAACATTCCCGATGCTATTGCTGCCGGTCCCGCCGTGGCCAATGCCCGCGGTGTCATCCTCTTTACCCGCTCGAACAGCATCCCACCCACCACTTTCCAAGCGATTTCCACCCTGGCGAACACGGTGGCAAAGCAAGGGGGCAAGTTGCGCGTGTGGGGGATAGGCGGCAGGGCGGCTACAGCCGTTACCACCAACGCCGCCAATGCGGACATGGCCTGGACCAGTGCCGTGAGCGAGGTAAAGACCATCGTGGGTATAGATCGTTTCCAGACTTCTACCCAGTTGGCCCAAAACTTCTTCCCCAATGCCCCGGGATACCTGGTGGCTTCCGGCACCGTGTTTGCTGACGGTTTGGCTGGCTCGGGCTACGCACACGCCAATAACCAGGCTATTGTGCTCAGTCGCCCGGCCTCTCTGGACGCGAATCTGCAGAGTTTCGTGCAAGCCCATCCGCAAGCCGCCTACACCATCGCCGGTGGGACCGGGGCGGTGTCACGAGGTGTGGCGAACCAAATTGGCGCCCTACTGACGGCGCGTTGACCGACCGGAAACGCCGCGCTCACAGACCTTATCGTCCGTCTCAAATAGTGGACAATAGTGCCGAATTATGGATAACCGGGCTCACTCGCTAAACTTGCCACAAGTTTGTATCCGAAAATACTGAGGCAATACACTATGGACAAGTTTTTTGAGGTTCTCAACGCGGTTGATGCTTTCGTCTGGGGGCCGTTTTTCCTAATCCCCCTGCTGCTAGGAACCGGGCTGTGGCTGACCATTCGCCTGACGGGAATCCAGTTTCGTAAACTCGGTCCTGCGCTGCACCTAGCCCTGCTGAAACGTGATGAGGGCGCCGGGGAAAGTACCGAGGGGACACAACCGTTCGATGACACTATCGAGGGTGATATTTCCCACTACCAAGCGCTGACCACCGCCCTGGCCGCTACCGTCGGGGTCGGAAACATTGCCGGTGTCGCGACCGCTATCCACATTGGCGGACCCGGAGCAGTGTTCTGGATGTGGGTTACCGGTTTAGTTGGTATGGCTTCTAAGTATTCCGAGGCTTTCCTGGCGGTGCGTTTCCGTACCAAAGACGCCAAAGGCGAGATGAGCGGCGGCCCGCAGTATTACCTGGAGCACGTCACGAAAGTGAAGTGGCTGGGGCGGACACTGGCCATTGCCTTTGCGATCTTCGCGATTATTGCCTCGTTCGGTATCGGCAACCTGACCCAAGCGAACTCGGTTGCGACTCAGTTAGAGGCCTCTTTCGGGGTGAACCCGTGGATGACCGGCCTGTTCATGGCGGCTTTGACCGGCATCGTGCTGCTGGGAGGAGTGAAATCTATCGGCCGGGTGACCTCGGCTTTTGTCCCCATCATGATTATTCTCTACGTGGGAGCCTCGCTAATTGTGCTGGGTCTGTACGCTACCAAAATTCCCGCCGCTTTGGCCCTGATTTTCCACGATGCCTTTACCGGGACTGCCGCGACGGGTGGTTTCGTGGGCTCCACGTTCATGATGGTGCTCCAGTACGGGGTAGCGCGCGGGATTTTCTCTAACGAGTCTGGGATGGGGTCCGCGGCGATTGCGGCGGCTGCCGCGCGTACTCGCGAACCGGTCCGGCAAGGACTCGTCTCCATGACCCAAACCTTCATTGACACCATTATCGTAGTTTCGATGACGGCCCTGGTCATCGTCGTTACGGGAGCGTGGACAGTGACCGATGCCGACGGTCAAACGCTGGATGGTTCGCCTCTCACCGCGCAGGCTTTCAACATCGGTTTCCCCGGCGGCCAGGGACACTTTGTGGTCGCAATTTCCCTGGTGTTCTTTGCGTTTTCTACCGTGCTGGGCTGGGCTTACTACGGGGAACGCTGTGTGCAACGTTTGTTCGGCCTAAAAGCCGTCACCGTCTACCGCATGCTGTTCGCCATAGTTGTTTTCGTGGGCTGTATCACGGAACTGAAAGTCGCGTGGACGCTGGCTGATGTCACGAACGGCTTGATGGCTTTGCCTAACTTGATTGGGCTCATCCTGGCTTCCGGTCTGATTGCCCGTGAAACCAGGGCATACCTGAAGCGCGACCCGAAACTGCAAGAATCCCAGTAACCTTTCCGCACCGGCCTCGTGCCAAAGCCGAAAAGCTATGCAGAAGCAATCGGGACGCCTACTGCTTAGGCAGTGCTTCAACTCTGGCAGGGGAGGGCGTTGCGGGCGGCTCGGTGAGTTCAGGAGTTTCGGGACCCACCAGGGATTGCAAAAACCCTCGGTACTGTGCAGCCTTGCTCGCGCTCATGGCACTGTCGGGGGGAATTTGCCCCTGCGCCGCCGCAGCTAGTGGCACCACCATATGCGAATCTGGTTCCAGCCCGATTGCTACCCACTGGGCAGAGATAACTTCGGCATTGCCCTGAGCCGGAACCCTAATCGTGGCCCAGGCGATTTGTTCCGAATCCGTGTGCATCGTGGTCAGGGGACGCATATCCGAGATGACATTCCCCACGCTCCAATACGTCCACATACCTTTGCCGTCCACGCCGCCGGGCAGCTTCTCAATGCCCTGGGGGACGTGCGGATGATGACCGATATAGAGGTCAATCAGCCCGCTTGCGGCGGCTTCCTGTGCCCATTGACGCGCCCAGCCGGAGGGCTGCAGCTCATATTCCAGCCCGTTATGGCCGGACAAAATGACTACATTGGCGCCCTCCTGGCGAGCCTGGGCCGCCCAGGTGAGGATTTCACTCATATTGTCCACGTTGACCAGCCACGGTTTTTCATTGATGTAGGGCATTCCGCCCAGCTTTCCCCAAGCCAGGGACAGGTGGGCAATCTTGATGGTACGTCCGTCTTTGGTCAGGCTGTACATCTGATAAGGCTTTTCCTCCGCGCTGCGCCGAGAACCGGTGGCTCCCATGCCGGCTTTTTCCAGCACATTGAGAGTCTGATAGACGCCTTCGATGCCCTGGTCGGTGGTGTGGTTGGAAGCGGTGGAACAGCCGTCGTAGCCCAAATCTTTCATATCCTGGGCCCAGCCTGTAGGCATAGCAAAATTGGGAAACCCTTGGTAAGGGGCGCCGTCGGGGGCAAAAGCAATCTCTTGATGGCAAATCGCCAGGTCAGCTCCCTCGAGAAACGGTTTGATGCCAGCCATCAGATTCGTAAAGTGCGTGTTTCCTGCGGCGTCGCGTGACACATCGGGCATGAGGGCATCGTGGGTCAGAGCATCGCCCGTGGCCGCAACGGTAAAGGTGATTTCCGAGGGCTGCGTTGCGGTCGGTTGTGGTTTGACGTTCAAAAGGGATGGTTTGGTGGGAATTTCTTTGGCGGCGGATTTTCCGGCGGCACTGTCGCAGCCCGACAGTCCCCAGGTTCCGCCCATCACCAGCAGGGATGCGGCGACAATCTGGCTGATTCTGCGGGTGACGTCTCTGTGCTCCATGAAACTTTTATACCAAATCAACCTGATGATTCCGCCGCACTCAGGCTGTGACTGCTCCGGGATTGATGCGTTGAGCTTTGGGAACCCCCAAGACCACGGCTGTTTCCAACAGATCGCGATCCATACGCTCCAATAGTGCGTCCAATGAATGAAAAGCCAGGTTGTCGCGAATTCGATGCACGAACTCGACCACGACTTCTTCCCCGTATAAATCCAAATCCGCACGCCCTAAAACGTGGGCTTCCACGGTACGCCCCACATCGCCAAAATGCGGGGAAGTTCCCACCGAAATAGCGGCGGGCACCACCTCTAGGGAAGTCGGACTTTTCGAGTGGGACGGGTAAGGCATCCGCAGCCAACCTGCGTAAACACCATCGGCGGGAATCGCCTCCACGAACTCCGCGTCCAGGTTAGCGGTGGGAAATCCCAGTTTGCGCCCGCGCCGCTTGCCGTGAATGACCGTGCCGCGCACCGAATGGGCTCGCCCCAACACATAAGCGGCCTGGTCAACCCGACCTTGAGCCAGCAGCTCGCGCACCCAAGACGAGGACCAGCGGCGCCCAAAAATCGGGTCGACAATGTTGGGGATTGTCTCGACTGCAAACCCGTATTCTCTCCCCAATTCCCGCAGAGTCTGAGCGTCTCCGCTGTTATTGGATCCGAAATGCATATCTTCCCCGATGACGACCACCAGGGGATGCAGGGGGTTGACCAGGTAATCGCGGACGAACTCGGTGGGGGACTGGGCGGCAAAATCGAGGTCATACTGTTGGACCCAGGTCGTCTCCACCCCCAGCTGTTCGATGCGGGTCAGTCGGTCCGGTAGGGAACAAATCAACTTATTCTTGGGGTCGGGGTGGTGAACCTGGCGAGGCAACGGGTCGAACGTCAACACAACAGAGGTCGCCTCGCGCTCGTGAGCCAGCGCCACGACTTTCTCGATGATTCGTTTATGTCCGGTGTGAACGCCGTCAAAAGTACCTATGGTCACGATACTCGGGCCGAAACTTGACGGCTTGTCACGAAGTATTTGCACTCCTCAACCTTAGCATGACGCTATCCGCTCCGACTTCGGCGCTGCGCGCCAACCGGGTAAGGGGCGGGGCTTTAACCCTTTTGGGTGTTCAGTTACCAAAAGTGCCTCAATAGGCTGAGTGGGTCACGACTGTTTCAACGGAAAGGTACAGACATGCAGACATGGGTAAAGCGCGGAGCCATTTCCGGCACCGTGGTAGCCTTGACTTTAGCGATGATGACCCTGGTTGCCGTCAGCGAGTCCCAGGCAGAAGGGTTGAACTATGAACGTCTGGCGGGGCCCAGCGGGGTGGAAACCTCCCTGGCGGTAGCCAAGCACACTTGGGGGACAAACTGGCCGGTGGTCTATGTGGCCGCGAACCGTAACCCGGTGGATGCCCTCCCGGCGGCGACTATCGGAGACGGGCCCGTGGTGCTCACCGATGGGAAACAGCTGAACCTCGGCGGGGTCAAACCCGGCCACATCGTAATCTTGGGTGGACCGGGCGCGGTTCCTGAAAGCATTGCCCAGCAAGCCCGGCAAACCTGCGGCGCAGAAAACGTGGAACGCCTGGCTGGTTCTGACCGCAACGCGACCGCCCGGGCTATTGCGGATCGCTGGTTTTCCGTAAACGGTCCTACCAACCGCATGTATCTGACCAAAAACGCCGGTTCCGGTTCCCCCGACGCGGTGGCTGGTTCGGTGCTGCGTGACGCTCCCATCATCACCTACACGAACGAAGCCAGCATCAGTGCCGCACAGCAGTTCGTCGCGATGCGGATGCCGGCGGACCAGCCGGCTGGCGCAGAACTGGTGGCTTTGGGCGGATCGGGCGCGGTTCCCGACGCGGTACTCCAAACAGTCGCGAACGGTGCGGCGACCCAACGTTTTGCGGGGGCGAACCGTTATTTAACTGCCTTTGAAATCGCCAAGTTTGCCGCCACCGATCCGGCCCGAAAGGTCGCCTACGTGGCGTCGGGAACCGCCCTGAAGGACGCGATGGTGGCGGGGGCATCCAAGGACGGTTTTATCCTGCTGACACCCCCCGGTGGTGGAGGTACTTTCCAGCAAATCGTGTCTATGGGCGCTAACAAGATTGTATTTATCGGAGGAGAAGGTGTGTTGCCGCAGAGCACTGTGGCTATGGCAGCCGGTATTGGCTTAGGTGCGGACGGTCCCGGTAATCCGCATTACATCACCAATAACGTAGGTTTTCAGCTTGAAGGCCTCATTCGGATACTAAGTGCCGAGGAACTTATCCAGATGGAGAACCTCAAGAATGTACCGGAGTTGTCCGAAGTGTTCGCTGGCACCGAATACGCTGTGCTCATTTTGGATGAACCGGCGGTATTCGACATTTCCTATGCTTCGGATACTGGGCCAGGCGCCCCCACTGTTCCGCGCGAGACTGACATAGTCTTGCTCGCGGACACCTCCGATCCCAAGGCTGTCATGGAGTCGTGGCGTGGATACGACGGTGTGCGGGCGTCTGTCACCTTTAAGCCTTACAGTCTTTTCTGGCCCGGCGACGTGAGCCTTCCCACGACTGGAGCGCATTCTACAGGAGCCTATATCGACCACGGCAAGGGATAACGCTCGTGGGGCTTCTTCGCTAACTTCATCGACCCCCTTGCCTTAGACTTAGATTCTGAGGCAAGGGGGTTTTCATGTGGAGCGTACAGGGCGTTGACGGTGTGCCGGTCCTGGTCGAGGCGGACCGTCCCCAGGTCGGTGCCGGCCAGATTCTCATTGAAGTGTCGGCCGCGGGAGTGAACCGGGCGGACTTGCTGCAGGTGGCGGGCCATTATCCGCCCCCTGCCGGGGCACCGCAGACGCTCGGGCTGGAGGCTGCCGGGACGGTCGTGGAGGTGGGGCCAGGCGTTGACTCAGCTTGGCTGGGTCGCGCCGCGGTGGCTCTGGTGGAGGGCGGCGCACAAGCGCAGTTCTGTGCCGCCAACGTGGATTTAGCTTTGCCGTTGCCTATAGCGGGGCGTCTCAATGGCTACATCGCGGGGGCTGCCCTCCTGGAAGCAGCGGTAACGGCCTGGCACAACCTGGTGGACTTGGGATTCCCGAGCGACTCCTGGGCAGGACGTTTCGTGTTGATTCAAGGCGGTTCGGGGGCGGTGGGTACCGTGGCGGTGCAGTTGGCCAAGGCTTTGGGAGCTACGGTGGGAACTACTGCTGGGGAACCCGACAGGTGCCACAAATTGACGCTTTTGGGTGCGGACGCGGCCGCGGACTATCACAATCCCGACGAACTGCTGGGGATGAAACAGGAACTCACCGATGGCCACGGCTTTGACCTGATTCTGGACGTATCCGGAGCCGGGGGATTGGAAAGGAACCTGGAGTTACTTGCCAAACATGGAATCCTCAACATTATCGGCTTGCAGAAGGGGCGTCATGCCCAGCTGGATTTGAACCAGGTCTTAACCAAATCGGCGCGGATTCAAGGTTCCACCATTCGCGGTCTCGATGTCGAGGCCAAAGCCCGGTTGGTGCGTGCCGTAGGGGAACACGTGTGGCCCCTGGTCCAAGCGCAGCGGATTCGTCCCGTTATCGCCTATACGCTGGCGTTTTCCAAGGCAAAACGTGCCCATAAGTACCTGGCAAAAAGCACCGCCCGACCCTTGGGAAAAATAGTGCTGAGTATCGACGCGTGAAAATGCGCTTGTTCATAAACCGATGCCGCCCAGGGGCTAGACTCCGAGTGGTGCGGACATATCTTATGAATCTGTAAAGCGCTGATGGCAGCGTCCGTCTAAAATCTGTGGAATTCGCGGGAGTTGTTGCTTTTTGCTAAACTTGTACAGCCGTCATGTCGGCCGCGCTACCGATGCTCCAGGAAAAGCCTGGGCGCTGCGCGCAACGAGTTAACCTAAGGAGAACCTGTGGCACTGACCAAGGAAGAAAAGCAAGCAATCATCAACGAATACGCGACTCATCCCGGGGACACTGGTTCCCCCGAAGTGCAAATCGCCCTGTTGTCCAAGCGGATTAAGGACCTGACCGAGCACTTTAAGACTCACGAACATGACCATCATTCCCGTCGTGGTTTGATGCTGCTGGTCGGCCAGCGCAAGCGTCTGCTGGGCTACTTGCAGGACATCGACATCGAACGCTACCGCAGCCTCAAAGAGCGCCTCGGTTTGCGTAAATAGCAACTGAGCTGGCCGGTCACCGGTCAGCTTTCTTTTCATGCCGGTATTGTCCGGCTGGTATATGTAGGAAATCCAGCGCTAATCGGTCCTCGGTAGTGGCCTCCTGGACTGCCGCAAGTATCCCGGTTCGTCCGGTGAAATTTGCGGAGAACCGGCCCAGTGGGCCTCGATCGATGACCGCCGCGCTGAACAAAGAGAGGGGGCTCCCTTGGAGGGACCCGAAATCACGGCGGCGGAAGCCGTCATCGACAATGGTAAATTTGGCAAGCGCGTCCTGCGCTTTGAAACGGGCCTTTTGGCTCAACAGGCTGCCGGTTCGGCAATGGTCACCCTGGATGGGGAAACCGTTGTGTTCGCAGCCACCACGGTTGGTAAGCAACCGAAAGATCAATTCGACTTTTTCCCCTTGACCGTAGACGTTGAGGAAAAGCAATACGCCGCGGGACGCATTCCCGGATCGTTCTTCCGGCGGGAAGGCCGTCCCGGTACCGAGGCTATCCTGGCGGCTCGCCTGATTGACCGCCCGCTGCGTCCGGCCTTCGTAAAAGGGCTGCGCAACGAGGTACAGGTCGTCGATACCGTCCTGTCAATCCATCCCGACCACGCTTATGACGTGGTGGCGATTAACGCCTCCTCGATGGCGACCCAACTGGCTGGTCTGCCTTTCTCTGGACCTATCGGCGGCACCCGCCTGGCCCTGATTGACGGGCAGTGGGTGGCGTTCCCGACCTACCCCGAGATGGAACAATCCACGTTCAACATGGTCATTGCCGGTCGTGTCGTCAACGAGGGAACTCCCGAAGAAGACGTGGCCATCATGATGGTGGAAGCCGGCGGTGGCGAGTACGCCTGGGACCTGATTCAAGAGGGCAAACAGGCTCCGACTGAGGACGTTGTGGCCAGCGCGCTTGACGCGGCCAAGCCCTTCATTAAGGAACTGTGCCGCGCCCAATCCGAAGTGGCCGCCAAGGCTGCCAAGGAAACCCAAGAATATCCGCTGTTCCCCGACTACGAGGACAATCACTATGAGGCGATTAAAGCCGAGGTAGAAACCGATTTGACCGCGGCAATCCAGATTGCTGACAAGCTGACTCGGGAGGACCGTGAGACCGAAATTCGCGATGCCGCCATCGAGAAACTCGCAGTGGAAGGCGGCGAGTTCGAGGAACAGGAAAAGGAACTGAAGGCCGCCTTTAAGGCTTTGGAAAAGAAGCTGGTGCGCGCTCGGGTGCTGCATGAAGGCAAACGTATCGACGGACGCGGGTTGAAAGACATCCGCTCCCTGTCCGCTGAGGTCGAGGTGCTACCCCGGGTTCACGGCTCGGCTCTGTTCCAGCGCGGTGAGACCCAGGTTCTGGGTGTGACCACGCTGAATATGCTGCGCATGGAACAGCAGTTGGACAATCTGTCACCGCTGACGCACAAGCGCTATATGCACCAGTACAACTTCCCGCCCTACTGCACCGGTGAGACCGGTCGGGTAGGTTCCCCCAAGCGCCGCGAGATTGGTCACGGACACCTGGCGGAGATGGCCCTGGAGCCGGTCATTCCGGCCCGCGAGGAGTTCCCCTACGCGATTCGCCAGGTCAGCGAGATTATGGGATCGAACGGTTCATCCTCGATGGGTTCAGTTTGCGCCTCTACGCTGTCCCTGTTGAACGCTGGCGTGCCGCTGCGCGCCCCGATTGCCGGCATTGCGATGGGTTTGATGAGTGAACCGGGCGAAAATGGCACCCAGTTTGCGACCCTGACTGACATCTTGGGCGCGGAAGACGCATTCGGCGACATGGACTTTAAGGTCGCCGGCACTAAGGACTTCATCACCGCTCTGCAGCTAGACACGAAACTCGACGGCATTCCCGCCGACGTTTTGAAGGGCGCCCTGGGTCAAGCCCGCGACGCTCGCCTGAAGATTCTGGACGTGATGCACGCCGCTATCGACGGGCCTGATGAACTGGCTCCGACCGCTCCGCGTATCCTCACCGTGAATATTCCGGTGGACAAGATTGGTGAGGTCATCGGCCCGAAAGGAAAGATGATTAACCAGATTCAAGAGGATACCGGCGCCGAACTGACCATTGAGGACGACGGTACCGTCTACATCGGGGCGGATAACGGTCCGGCCGCGGAAGCCGCTCGTGATGCCGTGAACTCGATTGCGAACCCCCAGATGCCCGAGGTCGGCGAACGTTTCGTGGGTACCGTGGTGAAAACCACCACCTTCGGGGCGTTCATTTCCCTGACTCCCGGCAAGGACGGTTTGCTCCATATCTCCCAGATTCGTCGCCTGGTAGGCGGCAAACGTGTGGAAAACGTTGAGGACGTGCTCCAGGTCGGCCAGCAGGTTCAGGTCGAGGTCGCCGAAATCGACCAGCGCGGCAAGCTCTCCCTGCACGCCGTGGTGGACGATGAGGACGGCGAAACCGCAGCGGATTCGGATTCTGCCCAAAGCGAAACTTCTGAGACGTCCGACCCGCGTGACCGTGAACGCCGCGATCCGCGTGATAGCAGCGAACCACGTCGTCCGCGGGAGCGGGCTCGGCGGCGGACGCATCGTGCCCGCAGCGAGGACGATCGCGACTTCTCCTAGAGTCCCGCTGTTGAAAACTCTGGTGGCTCGGCGGGGGATATTCCCTCGCCGGGTCACCTGCTAAAGGAGATTATCAATGAACCCAGCTGGCACGTCTGGTGCGCCGTTTTTGCCGATTGTCCTCTCCGGCGACATCGGAACGTATGGTTACGTGCGCTCTTTTTATGAGAAATGGCACGTAAAGCCCCTAGTTTTCACCTCGATGGTGCTGGGGCCAATTCGTCACTCCCGACTGTTAAAGGTCATCCCTGTTGACGAGAGCGCTGCGGACCGGAACCATGTGGCATTCATTGAAAAACTCGTAGAGATGGGTCCCAAACTGGTGGCGCGTTACCCGGACACCCCGCTGGTATTGGTCGCGAACCAAGATACCCACGTGGTAAACATCCAGAGAAATGCCTCCCGTTTGGCTCCGTTTTATCGTTTTGCCTTCCCCAGCGTGGATGTCATCGAACTGACCAATGACAAGGCGCATTTTGCCCGTGCTGCGGAAAAGCACGGGCTGCGAGTTCCCACGACTCTGGAGCTCAATCTTGATGCTGGAACGACTGCGCTGATGGATGCCATCACCGAAACCTTGGGGGACAAATACCCGCTCATTATCAAGCCGTGCCAGTCATACGGCTACGAACGGCTATCTTGGCCGGGCAAATCTAAGGTTTATACAGCTGACAATCCGCGCCGGGCGCAAGCGATTCTGGAGGAACTGGAAACGCATACTGCCGGGAATCCGGACGCGCGTCGGTTCGTGGCCCAGCCACGGGTGTCCGGAAATGACACACACAACCTGTCCATTACGGTGTACGTGGATGCGGACAAACGGGTTAGTTTCCTGGGGTCGGCTCATGTGCTGCTGGAAGACCATGTCCCGACCGCCCTGGGCAATCCTGCCGCGATGATTACGGAAAGCTACCCGGATTTGTATCGTCAAGCCAGTGATTTCCTGACCGGCATCGGCTGGCATGGTTTCGCAAACTTTGATGTCAAGGTAGACAGCGCTACCGGCGAGGCCTATTTCTTTGAGGTCAACCCCCGTATCGGCAGGAACCTGTATTACAACACTGCTGCCGGAAACAATCCGCTACCAGCTTTGATTAATGACCTCATCTACCGCCAGCCCACGGAGCCGGCGACCCACTTTGACACGATTCTCTATACTGTGTTGCCGATACGTCTGATTTTGAAGTACACGACGGGTCAGGTGCGCCGTCAAGTCCAGTCGCTGCACCGGGCGAGCCAGGTCTTTAATCCGTTGCTGGCCCCGGCAGAAAGGCAGTTTTCCCTGCGATACCTGCGGCGTCGTCTCTATGTGTGGATTTCCACCCAGCGGCATTGGTCGAAGTTCAAGCATAACTATCCGCTGGAGGCGCTAGCGGCAGACGGGCGCGACTCTTTCGATACCGCCCAGCTGCGCGCGCAACGCTAGCCTCTGCCCTCTAGCGGCGTGACTCCGCCAGAGCACTGATGAGCAAGGCGACTCCAGAGGTCCCGAATATCAGCAAAATCAGCGCCCACAGCGACACCACGACACCCAGGGCAGCCCCGAAAACAATTAATCCAATCAGGATAAATACCACGCTGAAAGCGATGGCGGCCAGGCTGCGATGTTCACGGCGGGGTTCCAAGGGTGGTTCCGGTGTTTTCTCTGGCTCCAAGTTGGGGGAGAGGGAGATGGTTTCTGTTGTGTTTTCCATAATTGTCACCTGTTAATTGTTCTCAATGCTGGGGGCTTGGTACGGGGAAGGTGCCGTGGGTGTATCCGGAGGGATCGGCGTGGCTGGTATGCTCGGTGTCCCGTTGGGCATTCCGGAAGAACGCGGGGTTCCGTTTACGGGGTCAAACAGGTTATCGCCGGGTTTCCACTTGCTGCCACCGGGCTGGAACAGGTCGTTAAACCCGTCTTGGTTGATGTCCTTCCACGGACCAGCCTTGCCCTCATGAATGTCAGCGAGGGTTAATGTGTTGTCTATGTTCAGTTCAGACACGTCTTGTCCGCCCAGCGCTATGGGCTCACCCTCAACTCCGCCGGGCTTATTAATCTCGATAGTTCCGTTCCCGGACACGGCACGGCGGCGAAACTCTCGCAGTGCGGCGCTACTTTCGTTTTCAGAGCCGGCCTCGGTGCTGTTGTATTCTTCCAAATCGGCAGTCATCAAATCCCGGCCATTCAACACATAGTTGACCAGGAAATGCCCGTCAGGCAGCACCGCGCCGTTCCATAAATCCACAGGGGGACGTTCATAGAGCGACACGGTTCCGTGTGCCAAGTTGATTTCGATAGTTTGGGATTTCGTCTCGATGTTTTGCGAGCCATCAGATAGCGGAACATTGTGGCGAATTTTTAGTTTCGTCACATCCGAACTGCCCAGGCTGATGTTTGCGGCCTCATATTCCTTGGTCCGATCCACGAATTCCACGCGCTGATTGCCGTCCATAGTGAAATATTGCGGACGGTGTTTTTCAACGGATGAGGACTGTAAAAAGGTTTCGCTCATGTCCCATTTGCTGTCTTTCAGGGTGGAAGTCGTCACGTTGCCCTGGGCTAAGTTGATTTCCAGGTCAACGTTTTGTTCTGGCAGCGTATAAATTGAGACATCCCCGTTGACCAGATTGACTGTGATGGGTTTACCCGGGTTCGTGTCACGCAGGTCGATATTAGCGCTGCCGCGAACGGCGCTGAGCTCGTCTCCGGGGTGTAAATCGTTGCTCTGGTAGCTAAATGTTTCGGGAAAATCGTGCCAGTCAATGCTGGAACGCAACTCACGCAGCTGGGGCATCACGGACATTCCCACTGTTGCCAGGGGCAGCGTCACGAACAAAATCACCAGTGGGGTGACGACGGCGAGCCAACCTGTCCGCCGCTTTTGCAGAGCTGTCACCAGCATGCCGCCTCCCAGCACCATCGTCATCAGACCGACAACCAAAAGCCCAGAACTTAGCGGATCAAGTACCCCTAACAGGGGCAGCAGGATGCCGGTGAAAATCGACAGCAGGACTAACCCGCCGACCGTGAGACTGAGGGTGCGGCTCGGTCCGGGAATGCGTGGCGTCAGAATACCTGCCGGCTGGGCAGACCCGGTAGAAGTGGTGCTGGAGGGAGCTGCGAAGCCAGCAGCGGGGACGGTAAAGCTCGGGTTTGGAGCCGTAAAGCCGGTGGCGGGCGCCGCAAAGCCGGTGGTGGGCGCGGTGGGCGGCTCCGGGACGTCGTGAAGGCCGTCCGCGGGGGCTGGCCTGGCAGGTGCGGGTGTCTGGGGGGTGGAAACGAAGCCAGTGGGTCCGGGAACGTAAGCGTTCGCGGCTGGCGGGGTACTGGCCTTGTTCCGGTTCGTAAAGTGGACAATGATCAGCACCACCACGGCTATGGGGGCCAGTAGCAGGCACAAAACCAGGAGTATGAAAAAGAACGCGAGTATATCTCCGAACCCGCCCCCGCCGTCCCAAATGTCAAAAATGTTGAACAGGACAATGCCTTGGGGCAGCATCCGCATCGCCCCGAAACACATCAACAGAATTGAGATGGCTACGCCACCACCTTGGTTGGGTAAGCCGGCGCGCCAATCGGTCCACAAGCTGCGTCCGGTGGTTTGGCTGGGCATCCACAGCCACAGCGCCCCGTAAAGTAGGGGAATAAATCCAAAGAACAGCAAACCGACCACTGCCAAACCGCGGACAATTACGGGGTCGATGTTCAGGCGTGAGGCAATTCCCGCACAAACTCCGCCAATGACCCGGTTATTGGACCGCATCCACGCCTGTCCGGTGGAATCCGGGCCTCCGGGGTAGCCTCCCATGCCCGTTGTTCCATAGTTTGTGCCGTTGCTCGGGAAACTGTCCGACCCGGGGTAGCCCGCGGGGCCGTAGTTGGTGTTGCCCTGATACGGCGCTCCTGGGTTAGATGCCTGTGGGTTAGGAGTTTCCTGGTAAGGAGCGCTAAATCCGGCATTACCGGCGCTATTGGGGTTTGCGGAACTATAGGCAGCTGTCCTGCCAGTCGTGTTTGCATTTGCAGTCTCGTTCCCGCCGGGAGTCTCGCCGCCGCGGGGAGGCTCACCTCCGGAGGGCAGAACTGAGTCTGTTGTTTGTTCTGGGTTCATGTTTTCGTCCATGTTTCCATCATTGCCGCTGTCGCGCCCGGCGGCTATGGGGGTTATCCCTGATTTGTCCCTGATTAATCCCTTAAGTGGGGCGAAACCCCGTGAAACCGTGGCAAACTGGATTTATGGCAACGTCTGATACAGCCCCTCTCGCGCGCCCTCCGCTGCGCCGCCCGCTACCCGGAACGGTCCCGTCCGGTAAAGACGGGGTTGTGGCTGGGGTCGCCGCGGGGCTGGCGCTGCATCTGGGAATGCCGCTGTGGCTGGTACGGCTAATCTTGGTGGTTTTAGCCCCCACCGGGATCAGCATTCTGCTCTACGCCTGGTTGTGGATTTTTGTGCCGCGGGGAGACCCCGGGGTCGAGGCGGGGATACCATTTACCGGAAATTCACGGCTGGCTAATCCTAATGCGCAGCTCAAGGGGCATTTTGGCAGCAATGACCGCTGGCAAAACGTGACGGTTCCGGCAATTTTGTTGGCGTTGGGGTTAATCACCATAGCCGTACTCGGCGCCTATTCCGGCCCGAAAATCATGAGCGATTTACGTCCCCTCATTGCTATCGTCATCCTCATCACTGGCATTACCCTCATCTGGGTCGGGGCTTCGGCAGGGGCATCTCTGAACGAGTTGCGAATGGGGCGATTCCTGGGTTTTGCCATTCCGGGAGCCCTCTTGGTGATTTTTGCGGTCATGCTGGGATTTTCCGGAACCATCAGCCTGGGGGACGCACTGCGCGGGGGACTCATCACCCTGGTCGTCCTCGCGGTGTTGAGCTTGGCGGTTTTGCCGCTTTGGGCGCGGTTTTGGATGTCTTACAAGGCGTCTTTGGCCGAGCAAACCCGCCAAACTGTCCGCGCCGATATGGCCGCTCACCTGCACGATTCAGTGCTGCAAACCCTCGCGCTAATTCGTGCACGGGCCGACGATGCCCCGGAAGTCGCGAAACTGGCTCGTGCTGAGGAACGTCAGCTGCGCTCCTGGCTTTACGAAGATCGAGGACACGTGGACGCATCTCTGTCCCAAATTATCAAGGAGCTGGCCGGCGAAATCGAGGACCGTTACGGGGTAGTTTTGGACACAGTCACAGTGGGTGACGCGGTTCCGGGACCGTGGTCCGAGCCGCTGGTGGCGGCAACCCGGGAAGCCTTGACGAACGCGGCTCGCCACGGAAAGCCACCGTTTTCGATGTATCTGGAAGTCGGGACGCACGCGGTGGAATGCTACGTGCGTGATCACGGTACCGGATTCGACCTTGCGGCAATCCCACAAGGGCATCAAGGCGTGAAACATTCCATTATTGAGAGGTTGGAGCGCCACGGCGGCACCGCGACCATCCGGTCGGGAGCCAGTGGCTGCGAGGTAGCGATGAAAGTACCCCGCCAAACTGGGGAAAATTGAGGGAGGACAATCGATGAGTGACGGAAACGCGAACCCGGCCGCTGTGGGGGAACACCCGAAGCGTCCCATTTCGGTACTGGTCATTGACGATCACGGACTGTTCCGGGCGGGAGTGATTGCGGAACTGAGCAAATATCCTGATGAAGTCCAGGTCACGGGGGAGGCGGAGAGCGTGGAGGACGCTATTGCCGCAGTTCGTCAGGCTACTCCCGCGGTGGCATTGCTGGACGTGCATTTGCCGGGCGGTCATGGCGGCGGGGGCGCAGAGGTCGCGGCGGCGTGCATGGGGGTGCCGACCCGGTTCCTGGCGCTGTCGGTGTCTGATGCCGCCGAAGACGTGGTGGCGGTCATTCGGGCGGGAGCCCGCGGCTACGTGACCAAGACTATTGCCACGCCTGATTTGGTTGATGCCATCGTTCGGGTAGCGGGGGGAGACGCGGCTTTCTCACCGCGACTGGCAGGCTTCGTGCTGGATGCGTTCGGGGCGGCGCGCACTGACATGGTGGGCACCGATTCCGAACTTGATTCCCTAACGGAGCGCGAGTTTGAAGTCATGCGCCTCATTGCGCGCGGTTTCGCTTACAAAGAAATTGCTTCTGAACTGTATATTTCTGTGAAAACCGTCGAATCTCACGTGTCCTCCGTGCTGCGCAAACTGCAACTGTCCAATCGTTACGAACTGTCTAAATGGGCCCAAGACCGGCGCATCGGCTGAGGGGGCGGGGAAACTTCCCCGGGCGCGCCGCAAGGTGAAGCGAACGGCTGCGAGATGATAACGTAAAGGCGCAATTATTTTCGGGATAGAAAAGGAATTTTGATGCGCCGCACCGTGGTAGCCCCCCATGTTACCTCCGGCTTCACACAAGCCCGCTATCCCGCTATTGCCCGCACTTCCAGCCGTGTCTTGCTGATGATGTGGGAGGCGCTGCCCTCCGAGTGCGCCACCCGCACCAAGGCGGAGCTCGCCAGCGCGAACCCGGCCAGTCGTGAGGAACCTCACTATCGTCGGCTGTGCCCGACCAGTCTGTGCCTGTCGCGGTCTTTTGATAACGGTCTGACCTGGGAAGAGCCCCGCACCCTGGCTGCAGGAAACCCGCAGGAGTTCCTCGGATTTCATGTCCCGTCATTCCTGCATGACTGCGTGACCGGGCGCATGTTTTGTTTCTATACACGTTCCCTGGTGCCTGACTGGGACTTGCGCCAGGCCCAAACGGCGCTCTTTGTCGCGTGGACCGATGATGATGGCTTGACCTGGGAACATCAAGACATCACTTCCATGATTATTGCCGGGCGTGACTTTACGATGGCATATATTCCGCGTGGTCGCGGCACGCAGCTGACGACAGGGCAATGGGCACAGCGCCTGTGCCACGCGGGTGTCATCGTGGACGAATCGGGGGATCGCAAAGCGGTGTTTATCGGCTCGGATGACCACGGTGCCAGCTGGTGGTCCTCGCCCCCGGTGGGAGCGAATGTGGATTACTGTACAGCGGTGTCTAACAGTGATGGAACCGAAGTTATGCTGCTGATGAAAACCCAAGGTTCGACAGCGAAAACGTGGGCAAAATCGACCGATGGCGGCCGCACTTTTGGACAGCCCACCGCCGCGATGGCCTCCCGTCTCATCAACATCATGAGTCCGCTGGAGGAAGTGTTTCACGGCGCTTGCCCCGGTACTCCTCATGCGGATGTGTTCAGTTATATCGGCGAACGTACGGTGTGCAATGGGGAATGCACGGTGTTGATGCTGTCTACCGATGGCGCGCAGTCTTTCCGGGAGGCGGCGATTTTCGATGTGAAAACCTACGGCGCTATCGATATCGTTTCTATGGCAGACCAGGCTAAATTCGCCATAGCTTACGAAGGACCCGATGGTGTGGTCTGTGAAATCTTGCCATTCTCCAAACTCAGCAGCATCAAAGCATTAGCGGAACAGTGGGCCCAACAAGCATGAATGATTTGTTTTCTACCCTTGCCGAAGGTTCTAGCGGCGAGATTCCCGTGTCGGCGATTCTGCCGCGCGGGGCAGTCGCCCAGCCCGATACCCCCGACGCATCCTCCGATTTTGCGCACTGGTCCGGGGTGGATGCGGCGCGCCGCGAGGACTGGAAGTCTCGCAAAGTTGCCGCGATTGTGGAGGGTTTGAACCCGGAACAGCAAGCTGCGGTGACCCACGAGTCCGGTCCGCTCCTGGTAATGGCAGGAGCAGGTTCGGGCAAGACCCGCGTGCTGACCCGGCGGATTGCGTGGCTGCTGGCGACCGAGCGAATCCGCCCTTGGGAAGTTCTGGCGATTACTTTCACCAACAAAGCGGCCGCGGAAATGCGTGAACGAGTCGAAGCCCTGGTCGGCAACGCCGCGAAATACATGTGGGTGTCGACATTCCACAGCGCCTGCGTGCGGATTTTGCGCTCCGAAGCTGACACCCTGGGGGTGACCCGGTCCTTTTCTATCTATGACACCGCCGACACGAAAGCCCTGCTGAACCGCATCATCAAAGGTCGGGGGCTGGACCCGAAACGTTTCACCCCGAAGTCTTTTGCAGCCAAAATTTCCCAAGCCAAAAATGAACTCATCACCCCCGAAGCGTTTGCCCTAGACGCTGGTATCGACAAAATGAGTCAGCTCACGGCTGAAATCTATACCGAGTATCAGCAGCTACTGCACCGGGCCAACGCGTTCGACTTTGACGACCTGATTGCGTCTACGGTCTATCTATGGAAGGCGCATCCCGACATTTTGGCGCGCTATCGAGCGAAATTCCGTCATGTTTTGGTGGATGAATACCAGGATACGAACCCGGCGCAATATGAGCTGATTCGCTTGCTCACGGTGGGCGCGGCGGGCGATACCCAGCCGCCTGCCGAACTGACGGTGGTGGGGGATTCGGACCAGTCGATTTATGCGTTCCGTGGTGCCACAATCCGCAACATCGAAGAATTTGAGTCGGATTTCCCCGGCGCCACCACGGTTTATTTGGAACAAAACTACCGTTCGACCGGCACGATTTTGTCGGTCGCGAACGCGATTATCTCGGAAAACGAGGGGCGGCGAAAAAAGCGTCTCTGGACCGAAGCCGGACAGGGCGTGCAGGCCGTGATGTATGCGGCTGACACCGACCGGGACGAGGCCGCTTTCATCGTCCGAGAACTGCTCACGCTGCGCCAGGAAGGCTCGTCTTGGGACGACTTTGCCGTGTTTTACCGGACCAATGCCCAGTCGCGTTCCCTGGAGGAAATGCTGACGCGTGAGGGCATCCCCTACCGGGTCGTGGGGGGCACCAAGTTCTATGACCGGCGCGAAATTAAGGACGCTATCGCTTACCTGTGTGCCGCGGCGAACCCGGCCGATGACGGCAACCTGTTGCGGGTGTTGAACGAACCAAAACGAGGCTTGGGGGACAAAGCCGTAGCGACTATTCGTGAAGTGTCGCAGCGTGAAAGCCTCGATTTTGGCCAGGCGTTGCGCCAATTCCTGCCGGGAGGAACCCATCACGGCGACTTGAGCGCGAAAGCCAGCGCGGGGATTGCTGAGTTTGTGGGCGTTTTGGATGCGATGCGGGCTCTGGACGCGGCGGGCGCCCCGTTGGATGAACTCTTGGACACGGCGCTAGAGGACAGCGGCTACCTGCCGAAACTGCGGAAGTCTAATGACCCCCAGGACGATGCGCGGGTGGAGAACCTGGCGGAACTGCGAAACGTGGCGCAGGACTTTTCCCTTTCCGAACCCGATGCCCGTCTGGCAGATTTCTTAGAGCGGATCTCCCTGGTGGCAGACGCGGACCAGCTCCCTGACACCGCTGCCCAGCCCGAAAACCCTGCTGACCCCGCGTCCCCCGCCGCCTCGCCGGAAGTAACCCTGATGACGGTGCATACCGCAAAAGGACTGGAGTTCAACACCGTGTTCGTGACCGGGATGGAGGACGGACTGTTCCCGCACTCTCGTTCCCTGGAAAATCCCCAGGACGTGGCAGAGGAGCGTCGGCTCGCTTACGTGGCGGTCACCAGGGCGCGCCAGCGGCTGTATCTGACTCGTTGCGCCGCGCGTACGGTGTTTGGTGAGACGGTAACGATGCCGGCTTCACGGTTCTTGGACGACATCCCGGTCGAACTGGTCGATAACCGGCGCGAAGCCACCACTGTGGACTATTACGGTGGGCTCGCGTCCCGCGGTTACGGCGAACCGGCGAGTTCCGCTTACGGTTACGGCGGGCATGGCGGCCGCAGGGGAGTTGCGGGTGGCTACGGCACTTACCGTGGTGGTCGGGGGTCGTCCGGGTCACGGGGCTCGAGCTCCGCGGGTGGGGGCAAGTTCGCCAACTCGCGGATTGGGTTCACCACGGCGCGCGACTTGGCCGGCGGCAAAGACTCGGCAGCCGCACCGGCTGAAACCAAGAAAGCGAAACCGGCGGGCAAAATCCCCGAACTTCACGTGGGTCAGCGAGTCCGTCACGACATTTACGGGGAGGGCAAAGTCACCGGCTTGGAGGGCCAAGGCAAAGGCACCATCGCCACCGTGAAGTTCCGCACGGGCACCGCCAAACGGCTGCTGTTAAACTTTGCCCCGCTCACTCCGGTCGATTAAACGCAACAGACCGGCGAGTACGGCCGGTCTGCAACGCAATTGAGCTACTTCTTCTTTTTCTTCTTTTTCTTTTTCTTCTTCTTGTCGTCCTCGCCGTCTTCAGAACTGTCGGCAGCCGGTGACGCTGCATCAGTAGGTGAGGAATCCAACGTCACAAACGGAATCTTCCCGGCTTTGGCGCGGCTCACCACTTCGGCTGCATGATTAGGCACGGAACGAACCGTATCGAACGATGTGCGCACGTACCCGCTCGAGGGCGGACGCTCGGGCAAGGTAATGGGGGCGGTATCGCTGGGCAAATCCGTATAGGGAATGGTGGACAGGAAGTGGGCAATCATATTGAGCCGCGCGGCTTTCTTAGAGTCCGAAGACACCTGATACCATGGGCATTCCGTCGTGTCGGTATGCACCAGCATCTCGTCTTTTGCTCGCGAATAGTCCTCCCACCGGGTGATCGATTCCAAGTCCATGGGCGAGAGTTTCCATTGGCGCAGCGGATCGTGCAAACGCCGGGAAAACCGCTCGTACTGCACTTTGTCGGACACTGAGAACCAGTATTTGCGCAGCATGATGCCGTCCTCGACCAGCATTCGTTCAAAAGTCGGGCACTGCTGCATAAACTTTTGCACCTGAATCGGGGTGGCGAACCCCATGACTTTCTCAACCCCGGCACGGTTGTACCAGGAACGGTCAAAAATTACGATTTCTCCGGCCGCGGGCAGGTGGGATATGTAGCGCTGGAAATACCACTGGGTTTTTTCGCGTTCCGTAGGGGTAGGCAGCGCCACGACCCGAGCGACACGCGGTGAAAGGTACTCGGTCAGACGTTTGATGGTGCCGCCTTTTCCGGCGGCGTCCCGACCCTCGAAGATAATCACAATCCGGGCTCCGGTCTGTTTCACCCACCTCTGCAGTTTTGCCAGTTCGGTTTGCAGCCGATACAGCTCAGTTTCATAGATTTTATTGGGGACCCTGAGGGGTGGTTCCGGTCTGGTTATCGACTCTTTCCCCGGATTGCCGTGGTCTTGCATGGCGATGCTCCTTTGCTCCGCTAACGTCCTAAAAAGACACGCTTCCAGCATAGATGCAATTTTCGCGGCTGGCCCGGAGTTATCGGGGTGGAAAATTTGTTTTTTTTCGATACACTAGAAATATCTCGATGTCGAGACATAATTTCTAGAACGAAAGGAACAGCGTGGACCTCTACGAGTACCAGGCGCGTGACCTGTTTGATAAGCATGGAGTCCCGGTTTTGCCGGGCAAAGTCGCAAGCACTGTGGAGGAGGCCAAGGCTGCTTTCACTGCCTTGGGTGCTCCGCTGGCAGTAGTAAAAGCCCAGGTTAAGACCGGTGGTCGCGGTAAGGCTGGCGGTGTTAAGCTGGCTCGCAGCGCGGAGGAAGCCGAAGCTAACGCCCAAGCGATTTTGGGTATGGACATTAAAGGCCACACTGTTTACCGCGTGATGGTGGCGGCTGGTGCCGACATCGACCGGGAGTTCTACTTCTCGATTCTGCTTGACCGTGCTAACCGCCAAAACCTGTCGATGTGCTCGGTTGAAGGCGGCATGGAAATCGAACAGCTCGCCAAAGAAAAGCCCGAAGCGTTGGCGAAGGTGCCGATTCCCGCTTCTGGCATGGACGAGGCCGTGGCTCGCCAGATTGCTGACGAAGCTGGATTCGACCCGCAGACCGCCGCGAAGGTCGTCCCTGTATTCCTGAAACTGTGGGATGTCTACACCGGCGAGGACGCCACCCTGGTGGAGGTAAATCCGCTGGTGGCAACCCGGCAGGGCGACATCATCGCCTTGGACGGCAAGGTCACTTTGGATGACAACGCCCGCTACCGTCACCCCGAACACGCTGAACTGGTCGACCACAAGGCGGCTGACGAGCGTGAACTCAAGGCGCAGGAGGCCGGGCTGAACTACGTTCGTCTGGAAGGCCAGGTCGGCATTATTGGTAACGGTGCTGGTCTGGTTATGTCCACCCTGGATGTGGTGGCTTACGCCGGGGAAAAGTACGGGACAAAGCCAGCAAACTTCCTGGACATCGGCGGGGGCGCCTCGGCCGAGGTGATGGCAAAAGGTCTGGATGTGATTCTGACTGACCCGCAGGTCAAATCCTGTTTCGTCAATGTCTTCGGCGGTATCACCGCGTGCGATGAGGTCGCGAACGGCATTATCGGCGCGCTGCGGATTTTGGGAGACCAGGCGACGAAACCCCTGGTGGTGCGCTTGGACGGCAACAAGGTCGAGGAGGGGCGTGCGATTCTGAAAGCCGCCAATCATCCCTTGGTCACCATGATGGAAACGATGGACGAAGCTGCCGACAAGGCTGCACAGCTGGCCGCGAAGTAAAGGAGAAGCATCACAATGTCGATTTTTCTTGATGAAAACTCCAAAGTAATTGTCCAGGGCATGACCGGTTCGGAAGGCCGCAAGCACACGACCCGGATGCTCGCCTACGGCACCAAAGTGGTCGCCGGCACGAACCCGAAAAAGGCCGGAACCACCGTCGAATTCGACGTCGTTCCCTACGGCCCGCTGGCTGACTCGGTCCAGGGCGGTACCGTCAGCGTCCCGGTGTATGGCACGGTTGCCGATGCCAAGGCCGCGACAGGCGCGAACACTTCGGTCATCTTCGTGCCCCCGGCGGGCGCGAAAGGCGCCATTATCGAAGCCGTGGATGCCGGCATGGAGCTGGTGGTGGTCATCACCGAGCACATTCCTGTCCAGGACACGAACGCCGCTTTCGCCTACGCGAAGTCCCACGGGGTGCGCATGATTGGCCCGAACTGCCCCGGTATCATCAGCCCCGGCAAGTCCAATGTCGGCATCACCCCCGGCGACATCACCCCGCGCGGCAAGCTCGGCTTGGTGTCCAAGTCTGGCACGCTGACCTACCAGATGATGTACGAACTGCGCGATTTGGGCTTCACCACCTGTATCGGTATCGGCGGGGACCCGATTATCGGCACGACCCACATCGACGCCCTCGAGGCCTTTGAAAAGGATCCTGAGACTGAACTCATCGTAATGATTGGCGAAATCGGCGGTGACGCCGAGGAACGCGCGGCCGCCTACATCAAAGAGCACGTCACCAAGCCCGTGGTGGGCTACGTGGCGGGCTTCACCGCACCCGAAGGCAAGACCATGGGTCACGCGGGCGCTATCGTCTCCGGTTCTTCCGGGACTGCAGCGGCCAAGAAAGAAGCCCTCGAGGCCGTGGGGGTGCGCGTTGGCAAGACTCCGAGCGAAACCGCGCGCATCGCCCGGGAAATCATGCAGAGCAAATAAGGTTTTGCCCTAGCTTTCGATAGAGGCGCGGTCGGAACTGAGGTTTCGGCCGCGCCCTTTTTTGGCTGATTGCCCGGGTGTTCCGGCAGGGGTTGTTTCTTAAATCGGGGTTGGTGGTTATATAGGCCAGCAACGTCGATTTAATCGCGAATTTCTATCGCTTAAGCCGAAACCCTGCCGTGCCTTCGTGGGCGGCCTCTTCGGTGTGGCAAGTCCGCGAGGTTCTGTGGGTTTCCTATACTTAGGTGGGACGAGGCGCGGCTCACGGCGCCGGGGAGGAGAGTTATGGACGCACGGTCTAACCGTCCTGGTCAGCGTCCCCCGACTCGTCCGGGGAGGCGTCAGCGTCGCGTCAACACCGCTCCTGACGGCCAATCTCTGCCGACCGAGCCCAGCGAGGAACGCACAGGTTCGCCCGCGTCCCTGACTGGCGCCGGTTCTGCGGGACTGAACGCGACAAAACGTTTTCGCCGCCTCGATTTCCGCTCTGTTTTCCGTTCTGCATTCCGCAAACCTACCCGCGCCGAACTGTTCCCTGCGGGAACTTGGCGCTCCCTGTGGCTGGGATTCCAGACTTGGGCAATCAGTTGGGCGGTGCTGGTGCTTCTGGCGATTGCGGTGTGGATGCCCACAGCGACCACCCCTTCCGAAGAAGGTACGAAGTGGAGCGATGCCCTGGCGGTGGGCAATGCTATTTTTGCCGCCGCATTCCGCGCCGAGTTTTCCAGCGAAACGATGCGTTTTTCCCTCACCCCGTGGGGACTCACCCTGCTGATTGGGATGATGCTGGCAGCGAGTTTGCGGGCGGCAAAACCCCCGAACACCGCGGCTTTGGCGTGGGGTCTGTTGGCCTTCCTGGTTCCGTGCTGGGTGTGTCTGGGGTTTGCCGCAGTTTCCCTGGTGGTGTGGCGCGCGTTCATTTTTTCGTTATTTTTCGCAGTGATAGTGTTCTTTGCCGTGGCCAGACATCTGACCTGGTGGAATGTGACCGCGTTCTTTCCTGAGGGTGAACCGTGGCCGTGGCTGAGTTTGGCGAGCCGCTGCCTGCGGGTACTCGCTGCAGGCGGCGCGGCTCTTTCCGCGGTTTTTCTGGTTGCGGCCATGTTTACCGGCTGGGAGCAAATGCGCACCATCTGGACCGGACTGAAACCGGACGCGCTCGGTTCCGTGGCGATGGTACTGGTCATCCTTGCTTACCTGCCGACTTTGCTGGTGTGGAGTGCCGCGTGGATCACCGGTCCGGGCATCAGCCTGGGTCAAGGGACAGTGTTTTCTCCCGGCCAGGTCATTGGGGGAGATTTGCCTCCGGTGCCGGTGTTGGCGTGGTTGCCGGACGTGCCGGTAGGGTGGTGGCCTCTGATTTTCCCGGTGGCACTAGCGATTGGCTTGGGTCTTTACCTTGGCGGACGTCATCAGCTCGGACTGGCTGACACCGCGTTGTCTCTGGCCCTGTTCCTGGCGGGATTGCTGCTGGGCGGGCTGCTCATCGTGTGGTTTGTCAGCGGTTCACTAGGGCCGGGCCGTCTGGTGAACGTGGGTCCTCTCGGCTCGACCCTCTACGCGGGGGTGCTAGCTTGGGGGGTGCCTTTCGTGGTGACCGCCCTGCTGAATCATCCGTGGACCTGCGAAGCAACCCGGCGCTTCGCGGTGCGGGTCTCGGGCAAGAATCCGGAGGCCCTTCCCACTGCTAGAATCGACTTATGACGAAGCGAGTCTTAACGCTGCCCGGTGACCGCCCCTCCCGCCTGGTGGTGCTAATTTCCGGGGAAGGTTCTAATCTTCAGGCGCTCTACAAAGCGACCGCGAACCCCGCTTACGGCGCGGAAATAGTGGGGGTCGTTTCCGACCGGGAAACAGCCGGGGGTTTGCAATGGGCACAATCACAGGGGATTCCCACTGCCACAGTTTGTTTGGGGGACTTTCCCGATCGGGAAGCCTGGGATAGCGCGCTCACGGCAGCGGTGCAGTCCTGGGAACCGGATTTAATAGTCAGCGCCGGATTCCTAAAAATATTGGGTCCGAAATTCTTAGCTCAGTGGCCCTCCCGCGTGGTCAACACCCACAATTCGCTGCTGCCCTCTTTCGTGGGCATTCACGGACCGCGCGATGCACTGCGAGCCGGAGTGAAACTGGCGGGGGCGACGTTGTTCATTGTCGATCCGGGCATGGACACCGGCCCAATCCTGGCCCAGGTGGCGGTTCCGGTTCACGACGATGACAACCTCGAATCGTTGACTGAGAGAATCAAAGTCGCCGAACGTGCCCAGTTAGTCGACAGCGTCGGCCGGATGGTGCAGCACGGCTGGTGGATAGACGAAGTTCGTGCCGGTTTTGAAAGTGACTAGGATTGAACCGTGAGGCTTCTTTTCGGCATCGCGGTAGCGGCTCCCGAGAGAGGTCCGAATAACTGTTGATTTTTAAATACAAACGATGAACCCGATGAAGGAAGGCAAGGCAAGGTGGCGGAAACGACAAATCGGAATAGGGAAACTCAGATTCCCATCAAGCGGGCTTTGATTAGCGTGTGGGACAAAACCGGACTGGAAGAACTGGCGCAGGCTCTGGTCGAAGCCGGTGTGCAAATCATTTCCACCGGCTCCACCGCAAAAAAGATTGCGGCAGCGGGTTTCCCCGTCACCCCGGTAGAAGACGTGACGGGCTTTCCCGAATGCTTGGAAGGGCGGGTCAAAACCCTTCACCCGCACATTCACGCCGGTATCCTCGCAGATCGGCGCAAACCTGACCACGTCAAGCAACTGCAGGACCTGCAGGTCGAGCCGATAGACCTGGTGGTGTGCAACCTTTACCCCTTCGAGGACACGGTAGCCAGCGGTGCCGACTTTGACGCCTGTGTGGAACAGATTGACATCGGCGGACCTTCCATGGTGCGCGCCGCAGCAAAGAACCACCCCTCGGTGGCGGTCGTGGTGTCACCCTACGCCTACGACACCGTCATCGAAGCAGTCCGGGCAGGGGGCTTTGACCTGCGGGAACGCCGAATCTTGGCGTCTCAGGCTTTCGCGCATACCGCTGAATATGACGCTGCCATTGCTACCTGGTTTGACGACCAGATTACTCGTTTCGCCATGGAAAGTATCGGTGCGGTGGCGTCGCAAGATGAATCGGATGAGGATTCCGTGATGTCGGAATGGGTGGAGCTCTCCGGGGATCGGATTGCCTCCCTGCGTTACGGGGAAAACCCGCATCAGTCTGCGGCTCTTTACGTTGACCTTGAACAGATTGCGGACATGATGGAAGAGAATCCCGACGGGGATTGCAACTGTCCCGCCTGCGCTCATCACCCCGAGTTGGACGATATCGAGGCTTGCGACCGAGCTGGTTCGGACCCCCAGTCCAAGCCCGCTCCCGGCATCGCCAACGCGATTCAACTACATGGCAAAGCAATGTCGTTCAACAACTACACGGACGGGGACGCGGCGATACGCGCAGCTTATGACCACGCGGAGCCTTGCGTGGCGATTATCAAACACGCCAACCCCTGCGGCATTGCGGTAGCCGCTGATGTCGCTACCGCGCATCGCAAAGCCCACGCCTGTGACCCGGTCAGTGCCTTCGGCGGTGTTATCGCGGTGAACCGTCCGGTGACAGTGGAGTTGGCGAAACAGATTGCCCCGATATTCACCGAGGTAGTGCTGGCTCCGTCCTATGAGCCGGGGGCGGTGAAAGCCTTGGCGGCAAAGAAGAACCTGCGCGTGCTGCGTGTCACCCCGCCAGCCCGAGGGGCTCTGGAAGTGCGCCAGGTCAGCGGGGGATACCTGGCTCAGCAGCGTGATGACGTGGCGGAGCCGGGGGACCGTTCCAGCGGGTGGACCAAGGTGTGCGGTCCTGACGTTGACGAAGCGACCCTGCACGACCTGGAGTTTGCTTGGCAGACTATCCGCGCCACGAAGTCTAACGCCATTCTCTTGGCGCATGACGGGGCGACGGTCGGCATCGGCATGGGCCAGGTCAATCGGGTGGATTCCTGCAAACTGGCGGTGGAACGTGCCAACACCCTGGGCGGACGTGAAACCGGAGACGCCGCCGCGAGTCAAAACGATGTGGCCGGGGGCGCTCGTGCTGAGGATTTGGCGGTGGCGGCTCCACCCGAGCGAGCTCGCGGAGCGGTTGCTGCTTCTGACGCGTTCTTCCCGTTTGCCGATGGGCCGCAAATCCTCATTAACGCGGGTGTGAAAGCTATCGTGCAGCCTGGCGGTTCTATCCGTGACCAGGAAACCATTGATGTGTGTGAAAAGGCCGGGGTCACGATGTTTACCACCGGGGTGCGTCACTTCTTCCACTAGAAGCACCGGCGGGAGCGGTGATTTGGCGATTGCCGGTCTCGCCGCCCCCTGCCTGATTACTGTAACCGACCCAGAAACCATCAAGGGAAACTGTTGAACACCCCTGACTCCCAAAACTCCGAACCCGCCGTGCCGGACTGGCAGGCACTGGATTCAGTGACACCTGACCAGCCCGTCTTGGTGCCTGACTCGGGTCCGCATCCGTTCGATGCTCCCAGCCGTGTCCAAGTGCTGCTGTTGGGGGCCGCGGTAGTGGTCCTGTTGGTGTTGTCCGTAGTCGGATGGTGGCAAGCGGCGGTTTGGGGTCTGGTTGTGGCGCTGCTGGCGCTGGCGGTGTTTCGCCTGACTAACCGCCATGCTTGGACTAGGGCGCGGGGAACTATATTTGATGTCACGGTACTGGTTGCGGCAGCAGCGGGGATTACCCTGGTGATGCTGGTATTGCCGGAATGAACTGCGATAACTCGATAACGGGAAAATTTAGAAAGTTGGTAAGCTAACCCTATGGCTGATGAGAGACGAAACAATCGAGATGAGATTACCACGCGGGCACAAAATCCAATGGACAAGCCCGGATGGGTGGAAGTGGACGGCGAGCGGTTTTGGCATTGCCCGCGGTTGTTTACTGCCGAGACACACCAAACTTTACCTTGGACTTTAGAGGATCGGGTGCGCCGTCTGCCCAACGCGAAACTGTTAGACCGCAAGACCGAGCTCGGCGGGTGGCGGTCAATGACGGCTGTGGAGTTCAACGAGGATGTTCACTCGGTGGCGCGTGGCTTGATTGGGATGGGCTTGCAGCCCGGGGATCGCTTCTGCATCATGGGTCACACCTCGTATGACTGGATGCTGCTGGAATACGCGGGATTCTGCGCCGGACTGGTGCTGGTTCCCATTTATGAGACGGATTCCGCGGAACAAATCGCGTGGATTCTAGAGGATTCCGACCCCTCTCTGGTGGTGTGCGAAACGAACGCGATGCGTGAGCTGGTCAGCTCGAAACAGGATTGCGGCCGTAGTTTGAAAAACGTGTTGTGCCTGGAAGATTCCGCGGTAGTCAGAATCAAAAAGGCCGGTATGGACGTTCCCGATTTCCAGGTTGATGAGCGTTCTCATGCGGTGACCATCGACGATTTGGCCACGATTGTGTATACGTCCGGGACCGCCGGAAAGCCCAAAGGCGTGGAAATCACGCACGGGAACTGGATGGAACTGCTGGCCAACGGCATGAAGTGGATGCCAGAAATCGCGGGGTATCCGTCCTCTCGGCTGCTGGTGTTCCTGCCTCTGGCTCACGTTTTGGCTCAATACCTGCAGTTGATTCAAGTGTGGGGGGCGGGCACCCTGGGTCATGCTCCCAATATCCGCAACCTCATTACAGACCTGCAGGAATTCGCACCGTCCTACGTGATGGTGGTGCCGCGGGTGTTGGAAAAGATTTACAACACGGCTCAGGTCCAAGCCCGAGCGCACCGGATTTCGCGGATCTTGTTCTCTCGGTCGGTAAAGGTCGCCGAAGCGTATTCACGGGCTTTGGATACCGCGGAAGGTCCCAGCCGGCGGCTGCGGACGAAACGTTTGGTGTATTCCCAGTTGGTTTATCGCCGGATTTTGTCGCTGTTTGGGCCGAATCTGAAGTTTGTGATTTGCGGCGGGGCGCCGTTGAGCGAAGAACTCGGGCACTTTTTCCGCGGCATCGGAATGCCGGTGTTGGAGGGCTACGGTTTGACCGAAACCTGCGCGCCGCTGTGTTTCAACAACATTAAGAACTACCGTATCGGCACGGTCGGGCCCGCGGTGGCGTCTACTGACCTAAAGATTTCTCCCACCGGAGAGTTGCTGGCAAAGAGCCCGGCCATCTTCCATCGCTACCACAACAATCCGGAACAGACCGAGGCCGCTTTTGAAAACGGCTGGTTTAAGACCGGCGATTTGGCCACCATTGATCAGGACGGTTTCGTCAGGATTACGGGACGCGCCAAGGACATCATCGTCACTGCCGGGGGCAAGAACGTGGCTCCTTCCGTGCTGGAGGATCCGCTGCGTCAGTATGCCCTGATTAACGAAGTGTTGGTGGTAGGCGAGGGGATGCCTTTCGTGTCCGCCCTGATTACCCTGGATACGGATATGTTGCCGACCTGGCTAAAGAACCACGGTATGCCTACGATGGACGCGCTGACCGCCTCCAAGGATCCCCAGGTTCTCCAGGCGATTTCGCGAGCGGTGGAACGGGTCAACGCCCGCGTGTCCCGCGCCGAGTCTATCCGCAAGTTTAAGGTCTTGCCGACCGCCTTTACCGTCGAGAACGGTCTGCTGACCCCGTCGATGAAAGTCAAGCGCAAGGAGGCTGCCGCGGCGTTTGCTGCCGAAATTGAGGAACTTTACGCTGACAAGCTGGTGAAGTAAGGCCGCTGAGTCTTCGCGGGAAGCCAATCGCAACTCCGGGGGAAACTTTCCTGGAAATTTATCTCGATATCGAGTAAAATTTCGGTGGTGGCGATAAGCCCGGAAAATTGACCTCTACAAGGAGTAAAAATGGCGAAGATCAAAGTGGAAAATCCGGTTGTCGAACTCGATGGCGATGAGATGACTCGCATTATTTGGCAACAGATTCGCGAAAAACTCATTTTGCCTTACCTGGATGTGGACCTGAAGTACTACGACCTGGGTATCGAAAATCGTGACCAGACTGAGGACCAGATCACTGTCGATTCCGCCAATGCCATTAAGAAGTACGGTGTGGGCGTGAAGTGTGCGACCATCACCCCTGATGAGGCCCGCGTGGAGGAATTCGGACTGAAGAAAATGTGGAAGTCCCCCAACGGCACTATCCGCAACATTCTGGGTGGGGTCATTTTCCGCGAACCCATTATTATGCAGAACGTACCTCGATTGGTGAAGGGCTGGGACAAGCCGATTGTGGTGGCGCGTCACGCGTTCGGCGACCAGTACAAGGCGACCGACTTTAAGGTTCCCGGCGCCGGCAAGGTGATGTTAAGTTGGGTGCCTGATGATGGTTCCGCCCCGATTGAGCACGAGGTTATTCACATGCCTGAAGCGGGCGGTGTCACCATGGGGATGTACAACTTCAACGATTCCATCCGGGATTTCGCCCACGCCTGCTTTAACTACGCTCTGGTACGGAAGTATCCGGTGTATCTCTCCACGAAGAACACGATTCTCAAAGCGTATGACGGCCAGTTCAAAGACATTTTCGCTGAAATCTATGAAACCGAATTCAAGGCCAAGTTTGAGGCTGCCGGTTTGCTCTATGAACATCGGTTGATTGATGACATGGTCGCCAGCTCCCTGAAGTGGGAGGGCGGCTACCTGTGGGCTTGCAAGAACTATGACGGTGATGTCCAGTCCGATACGGTGGCCCAGGGCTTCGGCTCGCTGGGGTTGATGACTTCCGTGCTGATGACCCCGGACGGGCGCACGGTTGAGGCTGAGGCGGCTCACGGCACGGTGACGCGCCACTACCGGGCTTGGCAGCGCGGGGAAAAGACCTCCACTAACCCGATTGCCTCTATCTATGCCTGGACGCGTGGGCTGGCGCATCGCGGCAAGCTCGATAACACTCCGGCGGTCATTGATTTCGCCGAGACCCTCGAGGATGTCATTGTGAAGACTGTCGAGGGCGGTCAGATGACCAAGGATTTGGCGCTGTTGGTCGGCGGGGACACCCCGTGGATGACCAGCGACGACTTCATGAATGCGTTGGATGAGAATCTGCAGGCTCGCTTGAGCTAGCAGGCTCCTGGGGAATTCCGCGGGCTTCCGCGGAATTCCCCATTTTTAGGGTGATTTTGCTACGGTCTGGTTTTGCTCTGGTAGCCTGAAGTCCTTTGTGGTGGGCGCTCCTCCCCAATTCGAGGTTTGCCTGGTTCCCCGGTCTGAGGACGGATTTGCAGGTTACTACCCCGGTATGAGGTTTAGAGGGCGCGAGCGGGGCCGCAGTTGCTTATGCTTACTGAGCAAATGAAATCACTATGCTTATGCTAAACACCACGACAGGAGGGAATCTATTGTCGTTCGTAGGAAGATCCTGGCGTTACGTCGCCCGGAAACGAATCAAAACCATCATCATTTTCGCTATTTTCCTGGCGATGTCTACGGTGCTGATGTCCGCTAACGCGGTGTCCCGCGCTACTGACGCCACTGCGGCGGAAATCGATGCGAAAACCGGGCAGGGCTTCGTGTTGGGGAACAACCCCCAGTTCAACACCGGCACCCCGCGGGGCGCGGGGAACGTGAAGCCCGCGGATATTAAAAAGATTGCCGGGATGGACGGGGTAGAGAACTACGTCGCCCGCCAGAACGTCACCGCGGACCTGGTGGATGCGAAGGCCCAAAAGCTCGACCGTCAAGACTATGACGAAACGAAGGAAGCCCAGTTCGGCAACGCCGTGAACGTGTGGGGAGTCAACGACACCAAGATGGACAATAACTTCCGCTCCGGGGCGTTAAAGCTGGTAGCGGGCCGCCACCTGAACGCTCAGGACAAAAACAAATCCATCATCAACGAGGACTTGGCGAAAGCCAATAACCTGACTATCGGCAGCAAACTGAAACTCAAGGGCAACCCTTATGACGCCGATAACCAAAACCACTCGACTAATGAAGTCACCACCGAAATCGTCGGACTTGTGTCCGGATCGAACGCGGACCGGGCGGTATCACGTAACGAGCTGTTCTCTAACACCGTGTTCACCGACCTGGACACCACCCGGACTCTGTACAACGTCACGCCCACGACCGAAATCTATCAAGACGCGAACTTCTTTGTGAAGAAGGGCGCCAACTTTGACGACGTGGTGAAAGCCGCCTCCACCAAAGACATCGACTGGCGCAGCTACCAGCTGACCCGTTCTACCCAATATCTCTCGGGCATCACCGGCGCGATTGACGGGGTCCGCAGCGTCATGAACACCACCACGATTGCGACCTTTGTGCTGGCCGGGGCCATTTTGGCGCTGGTGCTGTGCCTGTGGCTAAACGAACGCAAGAAAGAGACAGGAACCCTGCTGTCGATGGGGGTGACGAAAGCGAGCATTATGGCACAGTACGGCCTGGAGCTTATCTTTATTGCCATCCCTGCTTTCGCCCTGTCCTACTTTGGGGCGGGAATGCTGGCGCAGGGCATGGGTACCTCCGTGCTGTCCTCGGTCAATCACCAAGCCGCCCAAGAAATGGCGAAGGCTGGCCAGTTCGGGGCGGATATGGAATCTTCGGCGTCTATGAAGACCTTAGAGAAACTCACTGTTGACCTGAGCCTGGCCTCCGCTACCCAGGTTGCGGTTATGGTGCTGGTCCTGATTGCGATTGTCGTGGTCATTGCGTCCCTACCGATGCTGCGCAAGAGCCCGCGTGCCCTGTTGGTGGATAACAAATGAACGGGGTGTGGTCACGATCTTGGCGTTCGGTCGTCCGTCGGCCGCGGCGCAGCCTGCTGATGGTGGCGATTATCACCTTGGTGTTTACCGCCCTGGTGGCCCAGTCCGGGGTGAAATCCACCATGTTGAGTGTGCGTGATGCCATCAGTTCCAACGTTTTGGCGGGGTTCACCGCTACCAGCCAAACCGGTCAGCTCCCCGACCAGACCCGGAAACAACTGGCGGACCTGCCGGGGGTGAAACGTCACGCTTATGAGGGCGAGGCGGCGGCGAAACCGGAGAATGCGAGCCTGGTCAGCGCCGCCGGGGGGATTCAGCTGGATCCCGAGTTTGGTGGGGATTTGCTGGGAATCAAAGGCACCAGTGACTCATCGTTGAGCCCGGAGTTCTTGGGGAAAATCTATACCCTGGAACAGGGTTCTCACATCGGTAAACCTGGTGTCGAGGCAATGATTCACCGCGACTTCGCCCAGAAAAATTCTCTGCACCTGGGAGACACCCTGGAACTGCGCCACGAAAACACGCTGGTGCGGCTAAAGATTGGGGGGATTTATTCCGGGAAAGCCGAAAACCGCACCGGGATGCCCTCGGGAAACTCTGAAAACCAGGTGTTCACGAACCTTGACGCCCTGCAAAAGCTCGGCGGTCAGGTCAGCACGGCCCGGTACTTCGCCGAACGGGCCGACCAGCTGCCCCAGGTCCTGAAAGCGGCCCAGGCCACGGCCCCGAAGCTGAGCCTGGAAAACAATTCGGCGCAGTTCGCCGATGTACTCCAAGCCATTTCCGGAGTCGATCAGATGCTGGGAATGTTGCTGTGGGGATTCTGCCTGGCGGGAGCCCTGGTCTTGGCTCTGGTGGCGACGTTCTGGGTGCGTTCGCGACTGCCCGAGATTGGCATCCTGCTGTCCCTGGGCAAGACGAAACTGGAAGTCGGGTTGCAGTTCCTCCTGGAGGCGGTCCTGTTCGGAGTCATCGGCGCTGTGTTGGCAGTCATCCTGGGACGATTGCTGTCAAACAGTTTGGGTCAGCTGGTGCTGTCCAAAGCCGGAAATGAGACGTTAGCGGCGTTAGCGCCCGCCAACGGAATCGCGGGGAATGCGATGTCCCTGGGCCTTGGTTTCCTGGTCATCATCATCGCGCTGGGGCTGGCGTTGTTCCCCATCATGCGTCAAACCCCGAAAACTATTCTTTCCAAGCTGAGTTAAGGAGAAAAAATGAGCATTTTACAGTTGGATCAAATCGATTACACCTACAAAGGGGCAGGAGCAAAAGTCCTGGACAACGTCAACTATGAGTTTGAGAAGGGCAAGTTCTATGCCATTCTGGGAGCCTCCGGGGCCGGCAAATCTACCATGTTGAGTTTGTTGGCTGGACTCGATGCCCCGACCGCGGGCACGGTCCGTTTCGACGGGGAGGACATCGCGAAAAAGGGCTATTCCTACCATCGCAAGCACCAGATTTCCCTGGTGTTTCAAAACTACAACCTCATCGACTACCTGACCCCGCTGGAGAACCTGCGCCTGGTCAACTCGAAAGCCAGCACGGACATGTTGGAAAAGCTGGGCTTGGACGCGAAAGAAGCGAAACGCAACGTCCTGCTGCTTTCCGGCGGTCAGCAACAGCGGGTCGCTATCGGGCGCGCCCTAGTGTCACAAGCGCCGGTCATTTTGGCTGACGAACCGACCGGCAACTTGGACGAGACGACCGCCGCGGGAGTGACGGAAATCCTCCAGAAGGCCGCTCACGAGGAAGGTAAGTGCGTCATCGTGGTAACCCACTCGAAAGAGCTGGCCCGCAACGCCGACGTGACCCTGCGGCTGCAGCGGCGCAAACTTGTGGAGCTGTAAAAGTTCTTGCCTCCGGTGAGTGACTCGCCGGAGGCAAAACTATATTTAGAAGCTGATAACGCCAAACGTTTTCAGCACGCTGGTGATAAAGATGGCCACCAGCAGGATAGGAGCGATGTATTTAATCATCACGCTCCACAGCCCCGAGTGCTTGAAGTCCCCGGAGACACGCACCTCGTCGATGAGGACTTCAGGTTTACGTATCCACCCAAAGAACAGGCACATCAGCAATCCGCCCAGAGGCATCATCACCGAGCTGGTCAAGAAGTCCAGGAAGTCCAGTATGGTCGAACCGGCCCCGAGAGGCTGGATAAAGGACAGTGAACTGTAGCCCAGGGTCACGATGATTCCCGTAGCGCTCAGCACTATAACGGTGACTAACAACGCCTTGCGCCGTTTCCATTCCAAGGTGTCTTGCAAGATGGACACACAGGCCTCCACCAGGGAAATCATGCTGGTCAGGGCCGCGAACATGACCAGCAGGAAAAACACGAAACCGATGACGGTGGCGATGCCACCAAACTTTTCAAACACCTTCGGGATAACCAAGAACATCAGGGACGGCCCCGAATTCTTGGCCACCTCGTCAGCGGAACCCAGGGTCGCGAACGTAGCGGGGATAATCATCAGCCCCGCTAACAGGCTGATCCCCAGCGTTGTGGTGGTCGTTTGGAAAGCCGAGGACGTAATGGAGACGTCCTTTTTCATGTAAGACCCGTAAGTGACCATCGTCGCCGCGGCCAGCGACAGACCAAAGAACGTTTGGCCCAGGGCGGCGATGAGCAGCTCTAGTGAAAACTTGGAAAAATCGGGGACCACGAAGTATTTCAGGCCCTCCAGAGCGCCGGGCTGGGTCAAAGTAAAGATGCCAATCAACAGCGAAACCAGAATCAACGCCGGCATCATAATCAGGTTGGCCCGTTCCACCCCGCCGTTGACTCCCAGCGCCACTATGATGAACGAAATCGCTCCGAACAGTAGCATGAACGCCACGGACTGCGGACCGTCAGAGATAAACGCCCCGAAGCTCTCGCCCCCGTCAGCCAGCTCTTTCGTCATGCCGGCCGCGTAGGCGAACATATAGCGGGTCACCCAGCCGCCGACCACGCCGTAAAACGAGGCGATGACGAAAGGAACCGCGGCGATAAACACGCCGATGAATCGGTACTTTTTCCCGAAAGAAGCGAAGGCAGCAATGATGGACTCGCCCGTTTTTCGCCCAAGTGAAATCTCCAAAATTAGCAGCGAAACGCCCAGGGTCAGCATAAAAATAAAGAACACGAAGATAAACGTGCCCCCGCCGTAGTGCGCCGCTAGGTAGGGGAAACGCCAGATAGTGCCCAGTCCGACCGCTGAACCGGCTGCCGCGAGGACGAAACCTAGTTTTCCTGACCACGAGGCTCTCTGCTCGGGGACCACACTGACATCTGCCAAAATAATCTTCCTTTTTGTTCTCTCGATTTTGTGGTGGGGACAGCCGGAGGCATTTCGGTTAGGGAAACTCACCGCAGGTTCTCTCCGCAGAAAATCTTACATTCCAAAACCGGAAAGACCGTATTTCGGGTTTTGCCCGGGATGCGCTCGAGGTACGGTCAGGGGTGCGTCAGTCCGGTAATCAGGGCGGCGTGTCACGTATTGATACGCTAACTTGCAGGGGATATGCCCGATTTGTAGGATAATCGAAAAATTGTTATCTGAAAGTAAGGTCAATCAATGCAGCGCGTAGCAATCAACGGTTATGGCAATTTGGGACGCGGCGTCGAAAAAGCTCTGGGGCTCGCCCCGGATTTAGAGCTGGCGGTAGTGTTTACCCGCCGTAATCCCCAGTCGGTGAAAACTCTTGGCGCGCCGGTGGCCAGCGTGGAGGATATGCCCGATTACACCGATGACATCGATGTTTGCATTAACTGCGGCGGCTCTGCCACGGATTTGATGGAACAGGGGGTCGCGACCAGCCGGTGGTTTCACACCGTGGATTCTTTTGACACCCACGCGCGCATTCCTGAATATTTTTCCCGCATTGATGCGGCGGCTCGGGTCGTGGGACATTGCGCCATCATCAGCTGCGGCTGGGATCCGGGGCTGTTTTCGATGTTGCGTGTGCTGGGGGATGCCGTTTTACCCTCAGGGCGCACCACTACGTTTTGGGGACGTGGGGTGTCACAAGGGCACTCCGATGCGATTCGTCGCCTGGATGGGGTAGTGGATGCCCGCCAATACACCGTTCCTGTCCCCGATACCGTGGCGGCGGTGCAGGCGGGGCATACCGGGGAACTTAGCACCCGCCAGATGCACACCCGCGAGTGTTTCGTGGTGGCCGAGCCCGGGGCAGATACCGCCCGGATTGAAGCGGAAATCAAAGCCATGCCCAACTATTTTGCCGACTATGACACCACCGTGACCTTTATTACTGCCGCGGAGATGGAGCAAAACCACAGCGGGATGCCCCACGCCGGCCGGGTCATTCGCACCGGCTGCACTTCGCCGGAGATCCGGCAATCCTTGACGTTTAGCCTGGAACTTGATTCCAACCCCGAGTTCACCGGCTCCGTGCTGGTCGCAGCGGCACGGGCGTGCGCCCGGAAAGCCGCCCGAGGCGAAACTGGAGCGTTCACCATGCTGGACGTGACCCTCAGCGATCTGTCTCCCCGTGATCCGGGGGAGCTACGCCGCGAAATGCTGTAGGGCAAGTACCCGGTGACGACCCGCCCTAGTGCGCCCTGCCAGGGCTAAATCCGTGGTGTTTTTGTGACCGTTGTGAAACAAGTGAATCCAAAGGGGAAAACACCGCGAAAAATTCGAGAATTGTTTGCTAACTCGCTGACAAATGCGCTAAATTTGCGTAGTCTCTAATGGAGGATTTCACCAAAGTGAAATCGACGATCTATCCGAAAGGAATCACATGTCTGTGAATCGTACTGAACTTGTTGCTGAGATTGCTAAGAAGGCTGGCCTGTCCAAGACCGAAGCTGACGGTGCGCTGTCTGCCTTCCAGGAAATCCTGATTGACTCCCTTAAGAAGGGTGAAACCGTCAAGGTGACCGGTTTGATGAACGTGGAGCGCGTTTCTCGTGCTGCCCGCACCGGCCGCAACCCCCGCACCGGCGAAGAAATCAAGATCCCCGCTGGCTACGGCGTTAAGATTTCTGCTGGCTCCACCCTTAAGAAGGCTGTGTCCAACAAGTAATCGACTAATCTCGTACAAAAGCGGCCGCCCCAGTGGCGGCCGGCTTTGTTTTTATGCAGGTTTTCTGTTGGGTGGTGGTTTGAAATCTGGGATTAAATCGGGGTTGGTGGCTATATAGACCAGCAACCCCGATTTAAACGCAAATTAGCAACAACCGGGGTTGTGTCCCGCGAGTTGCCAGGGCGGTTACAATGGTGGCATGAGCGAAACAACTGCGGGCCAACCCCTGACTCAAGGCGGCACGGCGGTGCTGGAACGCACCGAAACCGAGCTGAAACGCAACCCTGGTGATAATGAACGTTACGCCCACTACGTGCGCAAAGACCGGATTACTGCCTCAGCGGTGACCGGCCAAGCCGTCATCGCCCTGTGCGGTAAAGTCTGGGTCCCGATGCGTGACCCGAAGAATTTCCCAATCTGTCCGGCATGCAAAGAAATCATGAAATCCATGAATGGAGACCACAACGGTCAACCCGGCTGGCCTTTCTTTGGCGGCTCTGACAGTTAAAGATCCACGTATTCCGTAGGGATAGCCACTTCGCCCTCGCTGAGGCGCCATGCCTGATAAGGCAACTCATTACGGGCCTCGATATGGCGCTGTTGGGCGCGCTGCAGGGCATCGGGGCCGATCCAAGATTTGTCGATAGCCCCGCCGACCACGAAGTCCTTTTGCAGCGGGCGGGCATCGCGGCTCGCCAAGTATTTCGCGGCGGCCTCCCTGTTCGGAGCCGTCACCAGCAGCTCGGTAGTGGCGGTGTGATCCTCGATGACACGTCCCGCCCACTTCAGCCCACCCCGAGTCGATTTCTCAGCTGACTGTTTTGCCACAGATTCCAGATTTCCGTTTGCGTCCTCGCGGGCGACCAGCTTGTAAACCAGGGCGGCAGTCGGGATTCCCGAACCGGTCACCAGTTTGGTGCCCACCCCGTAGGAATCTACCGGAGCCGCTCCCAAACCTGCGATAGCGTATTCATCCAGGTCGTTGGTGACCGTAATCTTGGTGGAAGTCGCTCCCAAATCATCGAGCTGTTGGCGGACTTTAAATGCCCCCGCCACCAGGTCGCCCGAATCCAAACGGACCGCGCCCAGCTCCCCGCCGGCGGCCCTAGCAATCCGCACCGCTTTCTCGACTGCTGCGGTCACGTTGTACGTGTCTACCAGCAGCGTTGTGTCCGGCCCCATCGACTCAATCTGAGCGGTGAAAGCGGCTTCTTCATCCTCGAACAGCAGGGTAAAGGCATGGGCAGCGGTGCCGATAGCGCGAATCCCGTACCGTTTTCCGGCCTCCAAGTCAGAGGTGCCTTGAAAACCGCCAATTTGGGCGGCGCGGGCGGCGGAAACTGCTGCCCGCTCATGCACCCGGCGCGCGCCCATATCCAGGCAGGGCCGACCGTGAGCAGCGATAGTCATCCGGGACGCCGCAGATGCTACCGCGCAGTCGAAGTTGAGAATCGACAGCAGGTAGGTTTCCAACAGGCAGGCTTCGGCAAAAGTCCCGCGCACCGTCAAAATTGGCGAGTTCACCATGAATACTTCGCCTTCGGGATAGCCGAAAATGTCGCCGGAGAACTCGTAATTTTCCAGGAACTTAATCGTCGTCGGCCCGACTATTTTGTTATCAGACAGGTACTTTAGTTGGGAGTCATCGAAACGAAACCGCTTGAGCCCCTCCAAAATCCGCGCCACTCCGGCCATCACCAGGAAACGCCGGGAGGAGGGAAAACGCCGGGTAAAAATCTCGAACACGCATTGGCGCTGCCCCATCCCGTGTTCCAAAGCGGAGTCAACCATGGTCAGCTCATACATATCGGTCAGCAGAGAAGTCGTTTCGCGCGTATTCATAGGTATAACTATAGTCGCGCCCGCCGGGTTTTCCGTTTTCGCCCAGAAGCTCCCTGGCGCTCGGCGCCTTTGACGTGCCGCGAGGGCAGGTCCAGCCAGAATCTGTTAATGCCGGCCAGCGGCGGCGAGAGCCGGTAGCATAAAGCTATGAGCAAGGAAGATACTGCTTCTCGAAAAAACGTAGTTCCCCGAGTGTCAAACTCGCATAAGCTCGGTAGCGGCCGGGTGACCAGGGTCGTTGTCGCCCTCCTGGTGGTGCTGCTCCTGGCCGGTTTGGTAGGTCTGCTGGTGCTCTAGGCTAGCCCCGGCGTTTTTGCTTCGGGGCGCGGTAATCCTGCGCGCCTGGGAGAAAACCTTTAACCTTAAAACGTGAGTATTGTCGAACCCGGTACCGAATACGCTCCGTCCTCGGTCGCCCAGCTGGACCGGGTGCTTCCCGGTCAGTGGAACACGGTGGTGTGGAATGATGCCGTGAACCTGATGAGCTATGTGACGTGGGTGTTCAAAACCTATTTCGGGTACTCGCACGAGCGCGCTGAGCGGCTGATGAAGGAAGTTCACTTTAACGGTCGGGCGGTAGTCAGTGCCGGAACTCGTGAACAAATGGAGGCCGATGTGTTGGCCATGAGCGAATACGGTCTTTGGGCGACGCTCGAACAGGAAGCCGATTGAGGGGAGCCGGACACGATGCGTGCATTTGCAGCGCTGAACGCGCCTTCAGAAGGGTGGTTCAGCAGGGCTGAACCGCATGAGGCGGCTTTGCTAGCGGGGATTTTCGAGGAACTGGCTGACGCGATGGAGGCCGAAGAAAAGCGCGACGTCCTGGACATGATGGGGGTGGACCTGGATCCGAGCTCCCCGAAAGAACACACTCTCATGTTTGAGAAGCTCCTGGGCGTGGACACGGTATCTTCTATCTCGCCCCGTCCTGAAATGCACGGCGCGAGCGAGGACCCGGAGACGGAACCTGAACAGCCCCGCGAACACACTTCTGAACCCGCCGCTCCCCAGCGAGGAAACACTGGCTTTGAACCGAACTCACGGGGCATGACCGACGACCAAACCTTGGCGGCGCTGGACTTTGACCCCCTGGGTCCGCGTCCGTGCCCGGCAAACCCTTACATTGCGGCAATCTTGCGCCCGATGAGCCAAGATCCGGAGGAAGCGGCGGAACTACGCGCCTTGACCACCCCGGACTTGGCAGCGAAAAAGGCTGCCTCCATGCGAGTGGTCGCTGATAGTCTGCGGTGGGCCGCCAACGGCGACGGTGCGGTGGTGGTGAAACCGGAGACGTTGAAAGTGTGGGTTACCGCCATCAACGATGCGCGACTGGCTCTGGGCTGGTCCTTGGATATCGATAACGACACTAGGGCCGAAGAAGTCGAGCTGATGGCTGAATCTGACCCGGAGGCAGGGGTTTACACGGCTTACGAAATCACCATAGCCAGCATCTATAATGCTTTGTCATGGTGGCTGGAAACGTTGATGCATGCCGTTGACGGTTGAAACACAAAGGAATTGATAGTGAATAACGCACCCATTGGGATTTTTGATTCCGGGCTGGGCGGGCTGACCGTGGCTCGTTCCATCATCGACCAGTTACCCGGAGAATCTGTGATTTATATCGGGGATACCGCCAACAGTCCCTACGGCACTAAACCCGTGGAACGAGTCAAAGAATTATCCCTGAACGTCATGGACAAACTCGTGGAACGTGGGGTAAAAATGCTGGTCATCGCCTGTAACACGGCTTCGGCTACGGCGGTATTTGCGGCGCGTTCAAAGTATGACGCCCTGGGGATTCCCGTCCTGGAGGTCATTTCGCCCGCCGTGCATCGCGCGGTTTCCGCCACGCGAAACGGACGCATCGGGGTCATCGCTACCCACACCACTATTGAAACGGAAACCTATCAACGTGCCTTGCACGCTTACCAGCAAGCGCAGGTCAGTGCGAAAGCCTGCCCGGCATTCGTGGATTTTGTGGAACGCGGTATCACCTCGGGGCCAGAGTTGTTAGCGGTGGCGCGAGAATACCTCGAACCGATACGCAACGCGGGGGTGGACACTCTGGTGCTGGGCTGCACCCATTATCCGCTGCTCTCCGGCGTCATCAGCTACGTTATGGGACCGGAGGTGACCCTGGTGTCCTCGGCGGAAGAAACCGCCCATGACGTCTATCGTCAGCTGTTGGACAAAGACTGGTTGAACACTGAGGACTGCGCGGGTACACCAAACCCCCGCTACCAATTCTTGGCAACGGGGGACACACAAACTTTCACGCGGCTGGCTCGCAGGTTCTTGGGACCAGAGGTCACCGCGGTCGAGCGCGTGTGAGAATCAGATTACTGACCCTTAGGCGTAAACGTCGAGACCGCCTTGGGGGTTCATGACCTTTAGCGCAGCGGCTGCCGTAGCAGCTTTTGTCGCGGTGGCTGTCTGAGCGGCAACCGCGGTCACCATCAGGGCTTTCATCGTTTCTGCGTCCATAATCGGCGCAGCACCAGAAATCGGGTTCATGGCTCCATCCTTTCCTTAGTACGTTGGATAGCCGTCACAGCATGACATCGAGGTTCGAATTCGATGACTTGTAGGTGTGGGGCAAATCCGCGTGGGTCGGTTGCGAGGCGCCAACGACGGGCTTGAACTCAGCAACATTGCCGTTCAACGCACCGTGAGTACCAGTAGCCGCAGCCTCGGTTTTCGAGGTGTTCGAGATGGGTTCTGGCTTGTCTGCTTTTGCGCTCGGCTCCGGGGCAGGGCGCGTGAAAGCCTGATTCGTCAATGCGGGGTTCAGAGCCCCGACTACATCAGTTGAAAGCATAATTTCCTCCTGAAACTCTGGCGAAGTTAAACAACTCCGCGAGGGCAATCCTTTGCCCTCACTAATTATTGTGCCATTTCGCCCCGCGAAAGGCTAGACTTCGGGGGAAAATCAAAGAAAAATTCCCCATCCTTTCAGGCGATTTTCAGACTTTGTCAGGACAATTGGGGCGATTGTGGTTTTTTGTGTTCCGCAGCGGGGTGCTTTCCCGGACCTCGCGGCGCAATCACAGGGTGATTCGGGTGCGGACTCCCAACATGGCTTCGAGCTGTGGAGCTATCTGAATGAAGGCTTTGGCGCGGTGCGAAATAGTGTTCTTGGCCTCCTGGCTCAGTTCACCATTGGTGACATCCTGGCCGTCCGCCATAAAAATCGGGTCGTATCCGAAACCGTTTTTGCCCTTCGGCTCCCGCACCAGGCGTCCGCCCATAACCCCGTTTCCCAGGTATGTTCCACCTCCCGGGACCAACAGCACCGCGGCACAGATGAATGCCGCCGTGCGATAGCCATCATCGATGTCCTGCAGCTGGTTCAACAGCAGTTCCAGGTTGGCCCGGTCGTCCCCGTGGTGTCCGCACCACCGAGCCGAAATAATTCCGGGGGCGCCGCCCAAAATGTCCACGCTCAAACCGGAATCGTCAGCCAGAATCGGCACGTCCACCAGACTGGCTAGGGCACGCGCCTTAATCAGGGCGTTGGCAGAAAAAGAGGTACCGTCCTCGCGCGGTTCAGGAGCCCCCAGCGTACCCGAGGCGACAATTCCTCCCGGGTGAAGGCTCGGCACCAAGGGACGCAAAATCTCCTCTACTTCCCGAACCTTGTGGGCATTGCCCGTAGCCATCACCACCTGTGCCTCCGGCGGCACTTTCAGTTTCTGAGCGTCCTTATCCCGTAAATCCGGCACAGAAGTCAAAATACTCACGCGATTACTCCATCTGTTAGCGTCAACACCGCACCGGGCGCACTATCTACTGCCGCGCGCTGCAATCTGGTCAAATCATGGCAACCGGCCTGGGCCAAATCCAATAAAGCGTCCAGCTCGGCTCGGCTAAACGGCGCGCCCTCCGCGGTTCCCTGCACCTCCACCAGAGTTCCTGAGCCGGTCATCACCACATTCATGTCGGTTTCGGCACGGGAATCTTCCTCGTAGGGCAAATCCAGGCGCGGCGTGGAATCAATGATCCCCACCGAAATGGCACAAACCGAGTCGCGTGTGGGATTGCCGGGAATAAAACCGTTGTCCCTACCCACGGCGATGGCGCGCTGCAAGGCAATCCAAGCCCCGGTAATCGAGGCGGTGCGAGTGCCCCCATCGGCTTGCAAAACATCGCAGTCTATCGCAATCGTGTTTTCACCCAACGCGGCGTAATCCACCGAAGCGCGCAGCGCCCGTCCAATGAGCCGGGAAATCTCTGAGGTGCGCCCGCTGATTTTTCCCTTGACCGACTCGCGGGTATTGCGAGTATCGGTAGCGCGGGGGAGCATGGCGTACTCAGCAGTGACCCAGCCCAAACCGGAGTCCTTGCGCCACCGGGGAACCCCTTCCGTCAAGCTGGCCGAACACAACACTCGGGTGTTCCCGCAAGATACCAACACGCACCCTTCCGGGGCACTGACCCAATCCATGTGTAGAGTCACTTCGCGGAGTTGGTCCACCCGGCGGCCGTCTGCACGCTCAATCATCTCAGTCATAATCCCAGTCTATTATTTCTGAGTCGGGAGAGTGCATTGGGGCAGCTCAGAGGTCTTTCCATCGCGTATCTTTTGCACCACGTCCAGCGCTTCGGAAAACGTCCCGATTTTCGCTACCGTCAGTCCTTTCGGGATGTTGCCCACAACTTCGTTGCAGTTCTGGGCCGGGGCCAGGAAAAACTTGGCTCCGTCAGCCTTTGCCCCCGCCATCTTTTGCTCAATTCCGCTGATGGGGCCGACTTTACCGGCCAGGTCGATAGTCCCGGTCCCGGCAATCACCGATTTCCCGGTCAGATGTTCGGGCGTGAGCTGCTCCACTATCCCCAGGGCAAACATGGTGCCCGCGGAAGGTCCGCCCACGTCTTGAAGGTGAAAAGTGATGTCCAGAGGAACGTCCACGTCCGAAGCTAAATAGATGCTGAGCTGCGAGCCTTTCCCGATTTTGCCGTTCGCTTTCCTGACCGGAGCGGTTTTCATGCTCACCGTCTGGGCTTCGCCGTTGCGGATGATACCGAGTTCAACAGTGTCGCCGCTCGGCACTGTGTCCAAGAACTTGCGCAAGTCCTCAACAGTGTGGACGTTCAGCGGGGTTTGACCGGGACGGGCAATGGTTTGCACCACGTCTTTCTTATGCAAAATGCCGGCTGCGGGCGAGTCTTTGGCAATCTCGGCGACAGACCAGGTGATGTTCACGTCATACCCCAAGGATTCCAGCGCCACCGCTTCGGCGGAGAGCTGGGATTGGTCCATCTGTTGCACCCCGAGCTTCTTAATGTCTTTGCTGGAGACATTGCGGGGATAGACCATTTCTTCGGGCAAGATGGTGGTATTTGGGCTAAACGCCGCCACAATCAGGTCCCAACCGCTGACCATAGAGCCGGGTCCCCCCAGGGAGGAAACCGTGGTCATGCGCAGTTCTCCGTTGTTGTCTGGATAGGTTTTCGCGCCTTTCACCTCGATGAGGGGGGTTTGCTTATCGTCCTTGCCCAGCACGTCAAAGGTCGGTCCCGGATAGTTGATGACCACGGGATAGGAATAGAGGAACAGAAAATACCCGCCCAGGACGATGAGGGCAAAGCTCAGGACCCAACGGCTCAAAGACCATCGGGAGCGGGGGCGAGTGGGCGCGTCAGCAGGGACTTCTGGCGGCGAATCAGTTTTGGATTCGAGCGTCAGTGAATCTTCGGGGGCAGGCGTATCCGCTCCCTTATCCAGCGCATCGGTGTTCATCACGGATACTATAGTCTCATGGATGAAAGTGAGATGCCTGACTGGGCCGAAATGCTGCGCCAGGTCTTTGGCGAGGAAAAAGCCCGCGAGATGGAGGAAAAGCTCCGTTCCGGCACCCCGTTCTCGGCGTTTTCCGGAGGGGAGGGTATTTTTGCTTTCCCGCTGCAGTCCCTACTGTCCGGCTCCGATGAGCCGGTGAACTGGGACTTGGCGCGTATGACTGCCCTGGGGCGTCTGGGCGGGGCAACCCGGGTGGTGACTGCCGCTGATGCCGACCGGGTGCGTCAAGCCCTGTCTCAAGCTAATTTGCGCCTAGACCCGGTCACTTCGCTCACTCCGCCGCCTGCCAGCTATACCGCACTATCCGCACCGAAGTGGCTGGATGCCTCGTCAGAAGTCTGGAAAATCTTGGTTACCCCGGTGGCTGCCAAAACGTCTGAGTCCATGAAACAGGCGCTGTCTGCGCATATTGCTGACGGCGACTTACACGTCGAGATTTCTTCCGGCCCGCCCGAACTACAACAGCTGATGGGGCTGTTTTCCAAGGACGGCGACCCGGCGTCGCTGAATCTGGATTCCCTGCTGGGGGTTTTGAGTTCAAACTTGTTCGGGCTGCAGTTTGGCCAGGCGTGGGGGAGTTTGGCGGCCGAGAGCTTTGGTTCAACTGACATCGGGCTGCCGGTTGCAGAGGTGAATCAAGCGGCAATAGTGCTGGAAAACGTGGAAAAGTTCGCTGCCGACATCAGCCTGGAAGTCGAGCCGGTGCTGGCCTTCCTGGCGACTCGCGAGGCCGCCTATGTGCGGCTTTATCACGCCGTGCCGTGGCTGCGGATGCATGTCACCAAGGCGATTGAGGACTACGCCAGGGATATCAGCTTCGATTTGCAAGCGATGGAATCGGCCCTACAGGGCCTGGACCCGATGGATCAAGACGCCCTGCACAAACTCATCGCGCAAGGGGTGCTGACTCCCAGCCAGACCAATAACCAAACCGCCGCGAAACAAAGCCTGGAGACCCTGCTGGCAATTATGGAAGGCTGGGTCGACATGGTGACCACGCGCTGTTTGGCAGGGACGTTACCCCAGATGGGAGCCTTGCGAGAGATGATGAATCGGCGCCGCGCCACCGGAGGACCGGCCGAAAAAGCGTTCGCCGCCCTCATCGGCTTGGAACTGCGACCCAAACGGTTGCGTGAAGCCAGCGCCTTGTGGTCCAAACTGGTGGCCAAGCTCGGCGAAGCCGGCGCGGAAGGTTTGTGGGATCACCCGGACCTGCTACCGGAGGAAAGTGACTTTGATGCCCCGGACGAGTTCGTGGCGCGCCTGGCCGGAGAAGGCCCGAAAGACCAGCTGGAAGCTGATTTGGAGGCTATGCTGCAAGGGACTTTGGGATATGCCAAAGGGCTGGAGCCCGGCATTGATTCGGAAGGTGACGCGGAGGTGTCACAAGACCGTCCCGACGCCGATTCGCCCGACGATTCCGGTCAACCGGGGACAGATCCGGACAGTCCGGAAAATCCCACTCCTGACGTCTAATCAGGCGGCTGTAACCGCGCGGGCTCGCTTCGCAAACGCCGGCTCCGGGGGAACGTCAAGCTCGACCGGAAGGTAACTGCAGTCGCATTCCGGGTGAGCCTCGAAGTGCCGTGTGGTGACGATTCCGTCCACCGAGATACGCATGACATCACCGGGGTGCAGGGCGCGGCAATCTAAGAATGCCAAGGCTTGCGCCGCCGCCAGCGCCGCACCCGCGCCTGCCAATGCTGTTTCCACCCGCGGAAACACTGCCCAGTGCAGGTTCGCGGCGCGTTCTGCCAGGTGTTCCACTTCTGTGGCCTGGTGCAGGGCGATACAGGACGTGCACGGGGTCAAACCGGGCACAACCAGCGGCCCGACCTCGACAAAATCATGACCTGCCACCACCGCCAGAAACGGCTGATTGGCCTGCATCGCTTTTTGCGCCGCCACCGGGTCGGGAATACCCCAGCTGAACTGTACCGCCAAGTCAGCTGGGATGCGTCGGGTCGTGACCGCGGCGTGCCGCAGGCGCTGTTCTACCAGGTCTTTCGTGGTGTGCCGCGTGTCAAGGGCGGTTTCCAAGTCCGGTTCGGGGCTGCGGGTGGTGGCGGGGACTTGAATCTTGCCGATACCGGCGGCGCCCAGTTCCAGAGCCAACAGTTGAGCCATACGGTCGGCCCGATTGAGAGAAACGCTCAGTTCCTGGCGATTCCGGTAGGCGCGACGCATCTTGGCGCCTCCCGCTCGTGACCAAAATCCGTCGTCGGGTCCGCCGTGTAGGCGGGGACTGCGCAGCTGCAGCAGTTCGACGTCAACCAAGGCTCGCAGGATTTCCGAGACTCTGGTCAAGGGAATGCGGCAGGCTTTGGCAAAGTCGGACAAGTCCGGGCGGGTACAGCCCGCCACCAGGCGTTGCAGTAGCTGGAACTCCTTTTCGGAACACTGCGGAAAACAAAACATGGTTTCCAGGCCGGCGCACAGTTCGACTGAACCATTGGGTAGCTTAACCAAGTGAATACCCTCATTTAGTTTCATAATCTCTCACCTCTATTCAAAGCATCTCAAAAAATATATAATAAACTCAAATAGCAATCCGGCACTTGTGGATAACTTCGTATCCGCGCTGGACAGACCCTCGGTTTCGTGCCTTGTCGTCCTGCGTGGGAAACTTGGGGGAGCAATGAAACGCGGAATCGAGAGGAGGTAAACGTGAACACCAAACCCCACGCTGCACCGTCCAGCGCGGAACTCAGCGCTGCGCAACTGCTCGATGAACTGGACGAACAGCAGCGCGAGGTTGCTCAGCACCAGCACGGGGCGCTGTGTGTGCTGGCGGGGGCGGGCACCGGGAAAACCCGGGCGATTACTTATCGCATCGCTTACGGGGTGCGCAGCGGGCAGGTCGATCCCGAAAATGTGTTAGCGCTGACGTTTACCCAAAAAGCCGCGGCAGAGATGAAAACCCGACTGGAAGGCCTGGGTGTGGGACAGGTCTGGGCACGCACCTTCCACTCCGCGGCGCTGGCGCAGGTCAAGCACTTTTGGCCGCAAGTCATGGGAGGAACCATGCCGACCCTGACCGGACTGAAAGCGACCCTGGTGACAGCAGCGGGGATGCGATTGGGGCTGAACCTCGGAAAAGCGCAGGTACGGGCGTTAGCCGGGGAAATCGAGTGGGCGAAGGTGTCGCTGGTGGATCCGCCGCATTATGCCGCGGCGGCGCGGGCGGCAGGGCGCGAAGCCGTAGCCGATTTGAGTACCGAGCGGGTTGCGGAGCTGCTGGACGCCTATGAGGATGCGAAAATAGCAGCGGAACAGCTGGATTTTGAAGATATTTTGCTACTGTGCGCGGGCATGATGGACGAGCGCGAGGACGTGGCGCGGACAATCCGCAACCAGTACCGATATTTCGTGGTGGACGAATATCAGGATGTCTCCCCGCTACAGAACTACCTGTTGATGAGCTGGCTGGGACGCCGCCGCGACCTGGCGGTGGTGGGGGACGCGGCGCAAACCATCTACTCTTTTGCTGGCGCCACCCCGGAATATTTGACCGAGTTCACCCAGACCTATCCCGAGGCGAAAGTCGTGGAACTGATCCGGGACTATCGCTCCACCCCCCAGATTGTGAACTTGGCGAATCAGGTTTTGTCCCAGGCAAAAGGGGCGGACGGCAAGCCTTTGGGCGGTACCGTCCGGCTGGTGTCTCAACGCGAATCCGGCCCGGCGGTGTCTTGGTTCGCGGCCTCGGACGATGAAACCGAGGCAAGGGAAATCGCGCGCCGTATTCAAGACCTGCTGGCGGAGGGCCTGAAACCCAGCCAGATTGCGGTGTTGTTCCGTACCAACGCCCAAGCTGCGCTGTTCGGGGTGGCTTTGGGTGCGAAACGAATTCCTTTCGTAATCAAGGACCAGGTCACGAAACTTGCAGGAGGAACCGCGGATAGCGGGGCGCAGACGGAGGATGACGAACCCGGCGGCGTGACGTTAGCTTCCCTGCACTCGGCGAAAGGGCTCGAGTGGGAAGCGGTGTTTCTGGCGGGAGCCAGCGAAGGTTTGCTACCCATCAGCTTGGCCAAAACCCCAGCCGTTATCGAGGAAGAACGCCGCCTGTGCTATGTCGGGGTGACGCGGGCGCGCAGCCGGCTCATCGTGTCTTTTGCCAAAGCCCGCCGCGACGGAGCCGCCCAAGAACGCGAGGCGTGCCGTTTCCTGGCGCCGTTTTGGCCTCGCCGCAGTGAAATGCTGCGGCGTTCCGGTAGGCACTAGACCGGGTTTTGTCAGCGTTAGTGCAGGTCAAGAGGCAGAGTTCGGGTCGCCGTTGATGCCGTTGGTGATGAGTTGCAGCAAATCCGCGACCAAAGCCGGACCCTGTTCAATGTGCTCCGGGTCGGTGTCGAAGTGTGGGTGAACAATCGACCAGGCTTCGGTGCGGGTGGCGGCCACGACAAAACGGGACCGTTCCTGACCTGCCGTCTTTTTCTCTAGGAAGGCTTGCCGTTCCTGGGGGTCAGCGGGGGCATCAGCCATATCTTCGGCGGTCACCATGGCATCCGTTTCGTAGAGTACGGCCACGCCTTCGATTTCATCGCTCCACACCACGCGTCCCAGCTGGTGTAAGAAATCCAAACCATCGTCATGGGGTAGCTGGAAAGGTAGTGCCGTCAACGATTCGGGGTCTGACGCGGCGGTTTCGTGCATGGCGGCGACCAGCTCATCTGGGGCGTGTCCCGTCAGCATATCGGCGGCCTCCCCGGTCTTGTGCAAAGTAAAGAGTTGACCGGTTTGCAGCTCTGTCAGGGGCTCGGCATGGGCATCAATCTCCCATACCACCCGCACGATCGCGGGAATCTCAGCCGGGACAGGAACCTGTTCAGACGCGGAGGGCTTGGGCTCGTCCCCGGCAGGGTTCGGGCTGGAGTTCCCATCCGGGGTAAAGGACATCCCCATTACGGTTCCGCCGGGAAAGTTCGTCAAAGGGTTGCTTGGTTCACTCATGATTTCTATTATCTCATCAAAAGTTGAAACTTCGGGGAACCAGCTAGGCGAGCGGGGACTGGGGGTAAAAACTTCCCGAATGGAAGAACACCAGGGTTTTGTGGAAAGATGGCATCTGAATACAAATTCGAGACTGAGGTGTTAAGTGAGTACAGGGCATCCCTCTAACGGTTCGTTCTTTGGCAATATTTTCGCCGGTCCTCCGGGGGGTGCCTCGCGTGGTCCGGGCGGAATGCAGCCGCCCCGTATGCCCCGTCCCGCCGCTGGTGGGGCGAATCCCGGTCCCCAGGGTGGAACCAAGACTTTGGGGATAGTTATCGCGATTATCGCGGTGCTCATCGCCGTGGTGGGAATCATGTCGCGGATTTGGGCGGAACTGGCCTGGTATCAGCAGCTCGGTCGGATTTCCGTGGTGTTGACGGCCTGGGGTTGGCGCATTGGCTTGGTGGTTGTGGCGATGCTGCTGGCGGCCGCCGTGACCTGGGTGAACTTGATGATTGCAGCGAAGGCGAGCCCTGATGCTTCGCAGCGCAGTAAAGCTAAGAAACGCCGCGGCGCGGAACGTAAGATGGACGCGGCGAAACGCAAGATTCAGCGTGAGAGCGACAAAACGACCCCGGATTCCGCTAAACAGGAAAAACCGGGCCAGCAAAGTGACGAAACGCTCTATCCTGGGGAAAAGTCGGCAGGCAGTAAAGGCGCCGACAAGCCCTCCGATTCGGAAAAGATTATTGATCTGGACGCCGAGTTCGACACGGTCTTTGATACGGCGGATTTGGAAGAAGAATTCCGGCGTGCCACTCGCCGCTCCGAGCGTCCCGCGGTGGCAGCCCTGCACGATACTTTGCAACCGTGGCGCAAGTTCCTGATTGTGGTATTACCGCTGGTGGTGGGCCTGATGGTGGCCACCCCGTTGATTTCGCAGTGGGAGTTGTTCGCCGCGTGGTTCCACCGGAATGACTTTGGGGTCAAGGATCCCATTTTCGCCCGGGATTCGTCATTCTTTGTGTTCTCTCTGCCGGTGTTTTCCGAGCTGACCACCCTGCTGTTCTATGTGGTGGTGACCGCTGGGCTGTTTACGTTGGCTCGCTACTACCTGCAGGGCAACCTGTCCACCAAAATTGCTGAGATTCCCGACCGCACCCGGATTCACATCTCGGTTTTGCTGGCTATCTTGGCTGCTATTATCGGCCTGCGCTACTACCTGGATCGCTTCGTGCTGCTTCTGGGGGTGCACGATAAGTTTTCAGGGGCGTCCTACACCGATATTCATGCCGTGCTGCCGGCCAAGAACATTTTGGTGGGGATTTCCCTGGTCATTGCCGTGTTGTTCATCATCGGGGCTTTTCGGAAGTCTTGGGTCATTCCCGCCACCGGGGTCGGCGTCATGGTGCTGTCCTCGCTGCTGGTGGGTGGCCTTTACCCGTGGCTGGTGCAGCGGTTCCAAGTCGATCCGTCCGCGCAGGAACTTGAAGCGCCCTACATCGCTCACAACATCAAAGCGACTCGTGACGCGTTCGGAATCGCTGACGTAAAGGAAGAAACCTATAAGGCGACCACGGAGGCTACTGCCGGCCAGCTCCGGTCGGATAGCGAGTCTACTGCCTCGATTCGTCTGCTGGATCCCTCGGTCGTGTCCCGCACTTTTGGCCAGATGGAACAAAACCGGCAGTACTACCGATTCGCCTCCAACCTGGCGGTGGATCGTTACACCATTGACGGCAAGCCGCAAGACACCGTGATCGCGGTGCGCGAGCTCGATACGAACCAGTTGGGTGATTCCCAAAAGTCCTGGGTCAACCAGCACACGGTGTTCACCCACGGCTTCGGGGTCGTAACCGCTTACGGTTCCAAAGTCGAAGGGGACGGCTCCCCGGCCTTCTGGGAAAAAGGTATCCCCTCCCAAGGTGAGCTGGGTGAATATGAGCCGCGGATTTACTTCGGCCAGTTCTCACCGGACTATTCCATCGTGGGGGCGCCAAAGGGTGCGCCGAAACGGGAGTTTGATTACCCCTCCGACGTCACTCAGGACAAGGGCGTTAACAACACTTTCACGGGTCAAGGCGGGCCGAGCGTGGGCAACTTGTGGGAGAGGCTGATGTATGCCCTCAAGTTCCGTTCCTCCGAGATTTTCTTTTCCCAACAGGTCAATAACTCCTCGCAAATCCTGTTCTACCGTTCCCCCGAACAGCGCGTGGCGAAAGTCGCCCCGTACCTGACCTTGGATTCGCGGGCGTATCCCGCGGTTGTGGACATGGACGGCGACCCGAAAACGCCGAAACGGGTGGTGTGGATTGTTGACGGTTACACGACCTCGAACTCTTACCCGTATTCAAACCACATGGATTTGAACGCTTCCATTTCCGATTCGCGCAACATCGGCTCCGGCTACCAAGTCATGAACAGCGTGAACTACATGCGCAACTCCGTGAAAGCCGTGGTTGATGCCTATGACGGTTCGGTTCACCTGTACCAGTGGGACGCGAAAGACCCCATCGTCAACGCTTGGGGCAAAGTGTTCCCCGGCCAGATTGAGCCGCTGAGTTCGGTTTCCGGCGATTTGATGGCGCACTTTAAGTATCCCGAGGACCTGTTCAAGGTGCAGCGAAACCTCATCGCGCGCTACCATACGACCGATCCGCGTTCGTTCTATTCCGGTTCTGACTTCTGGAAACTGCCCGACGACCCGACTCACGAAGGTTCGCAAACCGTCCTGTCGGCGCTGCAGCCTCCCTACTACCTGACCATGAAAGCTCCCGGCCAGGAATCGACCGAGTTCTCGCTGTATTCGACCTACATTCCCTACGGTCAGTCGGACCGAAACGTGTTGACCGGGTATTTGACAGTGGACTCGGAAACGGGGTCAGAGCCCGGCAAGGTGCGTGACGGGTACGGCAAGCTGCGGCTGCTGTCCCTGCCTTCGGACCTAGCGGTCCCCGGTCCGGGCCAAGTATCCAACAAGTTCAAGACCACCGATACGGTTTCGCAAACCTTGAACCTGCTGTCCCAGCAGTCTACCGAGGTCGTTCGCGGCAACTTGCTGACTTTGCCGGTCGGCGGGGGGCTGTTGTATGTCCAGCCAGTCTATGTCCAGGCCCAATCCGGTACCACCTATCCGTTGCTGCGCTTCGTGTTGACGTCGTTCGGTGACAAGATTGGTTTCGCGCCGACTCTGCAGGCTTCCCTCGATCAGCTCTTCGGCGGAGACGCCGGGGTGCAGACTTCCGAAAATGAGGTGCCGGGAGCCGGCGTTGAGGGCAATGGCGAGAACCCTGCCGAACCGAGTTTGACGCCGCAGCAGCAGCTCCAGGCGGCTCTACAGGGCGCACGCAAGGCGATGGATGACGCGGATGCGGCCATGAAAGCGGGCGATTGGGAAGCCTACGGCAAGGCCCAAACCGAGCTGAAGCAACAGCTGCAACAGGCCTTGACTTTCGGCGGCGGACTGTCCGCGGCTCCTGACGCGACCCAGCCGGCGAATCCCGGCGACACGCCCGGTGCTCAGCCGAGCGTCCAGCCGACTACCGAGCCCAGCGGCGCGGCGACCCCGGCGGCTAGTCCCAAGGCGAAAGCCTCCGCGGCAGCCAGCGCCCGTCCGCAACCCCGTAAATTCGCCAGCTAACGCGGAAAGTCCTGGTCGTGGAAAACTGCCAGCCTCGGCGGGCAGTACCGGGCAGCGAACCCGGAAGTGCCGCAACGGGCTTGTGACCCCAATCCGTGACGCCCTCCAAGTTGAGGTAAAACCTCAGAACTGGTAAAGTGTACGGGTCGCTTGACGCGGGGTGGAGCAGCTCGGTAGCTCGCCGGGCTCATAACCCGGAGGTCGTCGGTTCAAATCCGGCCCCCGCTACTGTTCCACGGTCCCTGGAAGCATTCGCTTCCAGGGACTTTGCTATTTCTACGGTGTCTTCGGGCATGAGTTCTGAGATTGGAACTTCTAGGATGGCAGCCGTCTTTGCTAGCTCGGTGACGGTCCAAGTTACCTTGCCTGAAATCTTGCGCGAGACTGTTGCTCTAGTAAGTCCAAGCAACTTACCAAGTTGCGGTTGATTAATATCACGGCGGTACATCCAAAATCGGATAAGTTCACCGACTCGCTGGTCAACGGTCTGTGCGCTCATAGGAGCAGCTATCACTGAATTCATAGTTTAATGCTGACACATGATTGCAAATTATGCAACATCAACACGCTTGACAATACATAAGTATCAGGATAATCTCAGTCATATAGTTACAGTAAACGTAACGATGAGAGGTTTTATATGGGTGAGGTACTGAGTCCTAAGCAAGCTGCCAAGCTCGTCTGCCGCGCAGTGAGATGAGGCACTACACCAAGTGCGGAAGACACTACCTAACCCCACGATTGGTTGGGGTAGATTCATTTTTGCGCTGGGGGAGTTTGAGAGGGTGCCGCGCTTGGCGCCCCCTCGCGAGAGTGTCCGATATTTTTAGGTCGTACTGAGCGAACGGCGAGAACTCCCTGGTCATGCTTTTCTGCGCGGCTCGCGCTTTTTCTTGGGGTGAGATTTCGGCATGGCGTGTATCTGCTCGGAAAGTTTTTCTTGGACGCTGCTTTGGATAAGGTCGATTAGCTGTGCTCTACTTTGCGGTGGTCGTTTCACTTCCAAAGGCGAAACCGTTTTATTTAGCACCTCTGCCAGTGCGCGATTACTTCCCGTATCTTGTGAGTGAAATCTGGCCGCAATGAATTCCTGGTTAAGCTCTGTACCGTAAGCGAGCTGGTCTAACCTCAGCTCGTATCCGGCCTGTTCGCAGAGCTGCGAGAAAAATACCAGCTGGCTTCTAGTGTTTCCTTCACGGAAAGAATGAATCACGTTGATTTCTCCCCACCGCTCGGCTAACTCGGCTACAAAGTCACTCTGCTCCAAACCCCGCAGGTAGTTCGCTTTCGCAATAAGCCTGTATTGCTCATTCGCTGCCGTAGCCAATGTCTCCCCAGCCGGATAGTACAAGTGTCCATCCTTGTCCAAGAACTGCGGGGCGACTGGCGCGACACGTTCCTGTCCTGCCCATTCGTACACGTCTTGGAACAAATACTGGTGTATCGCTTTCATATGGTTGTAGTCGAACATACCGGCAATCGGATGTAATAGCAGGTCTATTAGTCTGGCTGAAACGAGTAAGTCTTCTGCCGCTCTTAACCTGGCTGGGTCACTGATTCCGTAAGGTTCTTGCCGGGATACAATTTTGTTTCTTAGAGTAGTCGTTCCAGGGATAAAATAATCATTCCAGGACTTGAAAACTGTCATGCGACTAGCGGGTCTTTAACGTAGTCTCTGACCAATTGATTCAGTTCTGCTTCGCTGATTTCGCCTCGTGCAAATTGGAAGGCAATGTTAAAGATTTCCGGGTCTTCACACTTGCACCCGGCGGCTCCCATGATTCCGCGAGCCTTGTTCTTGACTTTGACTTCTTCTTCGGTCAGTTCCATGACTTTACTCCTAGCCCTCACTTGATTTTACTACTTTTCCCTGAAATTTCGATAAAAGATGTCCTGACTTTCCTGTTTTTAGGCTTGCCCAAACTCGTCAACCACGCAGTGAGGTGAGGCACTGCACCAAGTTCGGAAGACACTACCTAACCCATGGTTGGCTGGGGTAGATTCATTTTTGCCCTGGGGGAGTTTGAGGGGGTGTCGCGCTTGGCACCCCCTCGTAACGAACTGGAAGCTACGGGGTAGACTGTTTTTATCACGGTGGAAGTCGATTTTCGTGAGGTGCTTGTGATGGCAGATGTTATGTCTTGGAGTTCTACAATCGAATTCGACGCTGAGAAGGCTGCACGTAACGGTTACGATGTTGACGCCCTGTATGAGTGTGTGGATGAGAATGTGCAGCGCTACGGTCTAACTCGTCTGGCTCGTGGCACATGGAAAGCCAACGAGAGTGACAAAGTAGAATCCCAATGTCTCTCTTTGTCAATGCTCTCCAAGCAGAAATGGGTCATGCAGAATGTGAGCTCAATTACAGCCTATGAACGCGGTGTAGAGCCAATCGACTACATCGGGATAATAAAAAAGCATTTTCCTAATCGAATCTATACATAGATATTCCGATAGCTATGAGCGTCAAGTTCCGGGTTCTCACACCTATAGATGCGGCTGCACCAGGCGAACAATCGTTTCACAAAAGCGTAATAGCTGTGGCGTGTTTCTGATTGCCACGGCTTTTTTGAAACATATTCCAGGAGCATTTCCGGTGTAACTTTTGACGATGCACATTCAAGATTCCTCGCAGTCTTGCAAACGTGCCACAAACAGGGTTTTTGGTGCCCGCTGTCGGGCGTGTCGGGCGTTACCGAGTGGCGGTGTGAGAAATCGGGAATTGAACCGGGACAGGTGGTTAGACCAGCAACCCGATTTAATCGCGAATTTCATTCACGGGCCCGGTGGGCTTGCGTACCGCCAGGGTGGCGATAGCGGTGGTGATGGGGACGCTGGCGATGAGGGCGGAGCCGGAAGCCAATATTTGCAAGGCTTGGGCAGCGAGAGCCTCCGTCGTGAAGAGGTCACTGAGCGAGCGTTCAAAGAACAAAACAATCAGCATCACCGTAGAGAGCGCCGCGCCGGTGTAGGCAAAAACAATGGTGTAAATCGTCGAAGCGATGTGGTCGCGTCCGATGCGCATAGCGCTTTGATAGATTTCGCGGCGGGTATAGGTCGGGGCGGCCAATCTCAGTTCCCACACCGCCGAGGCTTGGGTGATGGTCACGTCGTTGAGCACCCCCAGCCCCGCCAGGATAGTGGCAGCAACGAACAGCTGGCTCATATTGAGGTGCGGAATGGCAGCGGACAAGTCAAAGGAGGTTTCGTCGATGTAACCCGAAATGTGCGCGCTTTTCACCGCGATGGCGCCCAGCAAAGCCGAAAGCCCCAACCCGCACACGGTGCCCAGCAGGGCAGATGCGGTCCGCATAGATATGCCGTGGGCGACGTGAATGACGATGAGCATGATGGCACACGATCCGACCACTCCGACCCAAATGCCGGGTCGACCGCTAGCCAGGGAAGGCAGCATGAAGTACACAATCACCACGGTCGCGAAAGCCAGTCCCACCAGCGAAAGCGCTCCTTTGACGCGGGCTACCGCCAAAACTACCACTGCGAACAGGACGGCAAACAGGATAATCGGCAGGTCGTGGGGGACGCCGGTGAAGGTGTAGGTGGCAGTGCCGGGTTTTTCCCCTGGTGAGCGCATAACTTGGATGGTGTCGCCGGGAGATAAGCCAGAATGTGCGCCGGGTCCGACCGTTTCTAGGGTGGCAACCCGGTTGGAATCCGGTCCGCTGGTCAGGCGTACCGTCAGGCGAACGCAGTCGTCCAGGTGGCTTTGTACGTCAGAAGGGGCGATGTCGGTGTCTCGACACTTCGGTTCGAGTTTCACGATGTTAGCGCGTTCGTAGGAAACTCCCGGAGCGGTCGCGAAACTGAAGTTCAGCTGGCGGACTTCCTGCAGATGATGCCAATCGGGCCAGAGCCAAACCACTCCTGCCAAGGTCAAGACCGTAATTAAGCCCAGAGCAACCATCATCGCCAGGCGCGAGGCGGGAGAAGTCGTCGAAGCTTCTTGAGTCCGAGAAATCCGAGAAACTGAGTGAGAATGAGACACAAACAGCAAGTATATCCATGCTAGTCACAGCCGCGCTGGGTGAAATGGTCTGCCTTTACGATGATTTGGGGCGTGTGCCGAACCGAGTCGCGGTTGCGGTTTCCCGGCGATAGAGCCTATTCGAGAGTGGTGAAGGCAATAGACCCGTAGGGGGAGCGCGAACCCCCGCTCTGTTGACCGGTCTCCCACATCACGGCAATCCGGTCGCCAAGCGCGGCGCACACGGAGTAGGCGGCGGGACCCGGGTCAATGACGTGGGGTTCACCCCAGCTAATCTCAGCGGGGTCGAGAGGGCTCGTGGGTGGCTCCGGGAGGGTTCCCAGTCGGACAACCAAGTTCCTGCGAGAAAACCAGTCTTGCAATTGGTCGTGGCTCTTTCCGCGAGACGGGTCCAAATCTACGTCGGGATGTACCTCCCGAGACTCCTCGGGCGGGTCGAGGATGGTGAGGACCAGTGTTCCGTTAAACATGGCTAATCCTGCATTGCAACCGGGGTCCTCAACCTGCAAGGTCCGCATCGTCAAAGTTTGCTCGCCATCGGTTGAGAGCGCCCACAGGCGTTGCGGATAAGCGCGGGAGCTCATCAAAATATCTCCGTGGGGAAGTTCCAACAGCTTGCTTTCGTCCCCGCCAAGCAAGGTCCCGCCACGTTGCCAGGTGGCTCCGCCGTCATCAGAAAACACGATGAGGGCTTTGATTTCTGGGGAGTTAACCCGACGTTCCACCATCGGCAGAAGAATCCGTCCCCGGTGCGAACCAGTTGTGAGCTGAATGCCATTTCCGGATGCAAAGAAGAGGTTCCCAGTCTCCTCAGTCCACAGCTGCGCGGTGATGTCTCGGTGGACCCAGGTTTCTGTGTCCTCGCTCAAACAGACGTAAAGTTTCCAATTGCTTCCTGCAGCGGCATCATCCCAAAAACTCATTCCCTGACTTGCCACGTAACCGCAAAGAACCCCTCCATTATGCAGGGCCACCGGGCAAGCATCGCCAAAACCCCATCCGTCACGGGCTGAAACCAACGGAACATAGGGTGTCCAGGAACTCCCCAAGTCATCACTAGAGCAGGTCAGTACGGAGATGGGGCCGGGAAGGTCATGGAAGTCGGGCCGGGCATCAAAGAATGCCAGCAAGCGATGTGGGTGCACCGAATCCGCGGAGGTGAGCGCGAGGGCAGGAATACGGAAGAATGCTTCGCCGTACTGGGGAAATTGCCTGCGGGCGGATACTTTGACCATCACGGTTAGGATACTGCGAAGTTTCAGCGGGAAACCGGTTTTGCGTCCCAGAGATTTTTTGTCACGCGAAAACCTCCACGATGCCGGACAAAGCCGAGTACGATGGAATGCTTCATTTCGTGTACTAATCAGGAGAATGCATATATGCCGGTATGGGAAATAATCGGGTGGGTCGGATCCATCTTGGTAGTGGTGTCTTTAATGATTCCCAGTGTGCGCAAGTTTCGGATTTTGAACCTGACGGGCTCACTGATTGCCACGGTCTATAACGCGTATTTTGGTATCTGGCCTTATATGGTGATGAACGGTGCCATCGTGCTAATCAACGTGTACTGGCTGTGGCGCTTGTATCGTCGCGATAGCGAGGGCGAGCGGGTCTATGAAGTTGTGGGTACCTCGGGTGAGGCCCCGGTGGTGCAGCGTTTCGTGGAGCGTAACCACCAAGACATCCTCCGAGCCTATCCGCAGTTTTCAGCGGAGTCCTTGGGCGGTGCCAGTGTTTTCCTGGTGCTCTATCAGGAGGAAATCGTGGGGGTTCTAGCACTACAAGCCGCCGCGGGGGGCCGCTGCCGCATTGTCTTGGATTTTGTGACTGAACGGTTCCGTGACCTGACCCCCGGCAAGCATGTGTATTCCGACCGGGAATTGTTCGCGGGAATTGCAGCCACCGAAGTTGAAATCGCCCCCGATACCACCAGTGATGTGGGCTACTTCAAACGGTTGGGATTCACGGATGAAGGCTCGGTCCTGGTGAAAACCGTGGCTTAGCGTGGGTCAGATTCTCAGGCAAGCAGGTGCTTGAAGGTACCCTGCGGATTATGGGTCACAAGGAGGTGCTGCAGATGCAAGGAATGCCGGAACCTAATCCCGTGCCGCCCGGGACAGATTTCAGCCATGAACGCTATGTGGTGGTGTTGTTGGATCAGAAACAGGGTGTATTGGGCATTCTTGGTGATGGTAGCGGTGAGACCGATACGATAGAGACAGACATTCTTGACCTGTATTCTTACACAGGTATTGGAAATGAAGAGGACAGGTCGTCTCAGTGGCAGAAGTACGACGGCAGGAGGGTCGTGGTAGCTGCAGACACCGACAATATTTGTTGGCCTTCAGGAGTTGGCGTTCCCATTGGGGCTCCAGCTTTTGGTGGAGAGATTATTTTTGCGGAGTGATTCAGGGCGGTCGTTTCGCAACTTGCCGTGGCAAATGTTATTCTCAATAGTCTCGTGTTTGCGTTTCACGCAAACCTTTAGGACCTATAGCTCAGTTGGCTAGAGCGCCACGTTTACACCGTGGATGTCGGGGGTTCGAGTCCCTCTGGGTCCACCAGGTTTTTGTGAGGATGGGGTTTATCCCCATCCTCACAAAACAATTTACGGGTCAGAGGGACTCGAACCCGTGAGGGGCAGCGCCGCCCGAAAACGCGGGAGAGTTTTCAGGCGCTGGCGTGAGAAATCGAAGATTTCGAGCGGGTGGTGATTTTGCGTAGCAAAATCACTGAGTCCCTCTGGGTCCACTTTTTTGTCGGGCGGGTTCATCCCGTCCGAAAATATTTAAAGGGGTTGGGGACTCGAACCCGTGGGGGGCAGCGCCGGGGGGAAATGCTGTTTTGGTCAATATACGTCAGGTGTACCGCACCGGCGACAAAGCCAGAGGGGGCTGGTAAAATGTGGTTTAAAGGACATTAAGTGTTGATTTAGTCGGGGTTTTTTGTTGCCATTTTGCGGGAAAGTCGGGTTGAAACTCGTTTAGATTCGACTTTTTGGT